>Ga0206972_1003_pt1 | contig 90224 bp, 94 predicted proteins | sample Alteio_BWOrgHeat_86_FD_152925 | JGI IMG/M metagenome (GOLD analysis project Ga0206972, IMG submission 152925) | Enriched cells from forest soil in Barre Woods Harvard Forest LTER site, Petersham, Massachusetts, United States -... | ecosystem: Environmental > Terrestrial > Soil > Temperate forest >...
AAATGAACCCCGCGGTATGCAGGCTCGTTTCGCGCAGCCCTATCGCATGGTCCAGTCCGTGCACGGCAAACGGCGTATACACATCGTGTATCTTATAACCGGCCGTACGCACCTTTTTCACGGCAGGAAACAATACCGCTTCCTCATCGTAACAGGCAACAACAAATTTCTTTTTTGACATACCGTATAACTTTTAAAGATCCCTATTCAGTTTCCGTCAGTGCGCGAAATCGTGCGCAAATTCTTCCGCCGGCAATGCTTCCATCCCGCCCATATTGTCCTTGAAGCTTTCGCCGCTCGTCTTTAATACATATTTGATCTCCGCGATCGCGATCACGGGGAAGTATTTGGAGAACAGGAAGAAGCAGGTGAAGAACAGTCCGAACGTACCCAGGTAAAAACCCACTTCAAAGATGGTCGGGCTGTAGTACACCGTCCAGGATGAAGGCAGGTAATCACGGTAGATGGAAGTAACGATGATCACAAAACGCTCGAACCACATACCGATGTTCACGATCACGCTCATGAAGAAGGTCACCGCGAGGTTCCTTCTCATTTTGCGGAACCAGAATATCTGTGGCGAGAGCACGTTACAAGCCATCATGCCCCAATAGGCCCAGCCGTAAGGACTGAACAGGTTGGCGCGGCTGTAGAAGAAAGCGTACCCTTCATATTTATTCTGGCTGTACCAGGCCATGAACAGTTCGGTGAGATAGGCGCAGCCCACGATCGAGCCCGTGAGCACGATCACTTTATTCATTGCCTCGATATGGCCCATCGTGATATAATCTTCCAGTTTGTACACTTTACGTACTACGATCAGGAGCGACTGCACCATCGCGAAGCCCGAGAAGATGGCGCCCGCAACGAAGTAAGGCGGGAAGATGGTGGTATGCCAGCCGGGGATCACCGAGGTAGCGAAGTCGAAGGATACAATGGTGTGTACGGAGAGTACCAGTGGTGTGGCGAGACCTGCCAGCACGAGCGATAATGACTCGTGGCGCTGCCAGTGCTTGGTGCTGCCCGTCCACCCGAAGGAAACGATACCGTATAAATGCTTGCGCAGTTTTGTTTTGGCACGGTCACGCACTGTTGCCAGATCCGGGATCAGGCCCGAGTACCAGAACAGCAGCGAAACGGTGAAGTAAGTAGAGATCGCGAATACGTCCCAGAGCAGCGGTGAGTTGAAGTTCACCCATACAGGGCCGCGGCTGTTGGGGTAAGGAAAGATGAAGAAGCAAAGCCATACACGGCCCATGTGCCAGATGGGGAACTGCCCCGCGCACATTACCGCGAAGATCGTCATGGCCTCGGCGGCGCGGTTCACGCCCGTTCTCCAGCCCTGGCGGAACAGCAGGAGGATCGCGGAGATCAGCGTACCCGCGTGACCGATACCTACCCACCACACGAAGTTGGTGATGTCCCAGCCCCAGCCCACCGTTTTATTCAGGTTCCACTGACCGATACCATAGGTCACATCATTGTACACGCTGTAGCAGCCGAACAGCAGCAATGCCACCGCTGTATAAAAGCCAATGTACCAAAGCCTGCTGGGCTTCACTTCAATGGGACGGACGATATCTTCCGTAACCTGGTGATAGGTTTTGTTGCCGTACACCAGAGGTTCCCTGAGCTGTGATTCGTACTTTACGTGCATGGTGATCGTCTTATGATTGACCGGGTGGCCGGCACTGCCGCCATCCCTATTTTTTTACCAGATATATCGTTCCTATCCCTTTGCTTCTGTTTCTTCTTCCACATTGCGCACCTTCACGAGGTAATTGATATTGGGCAGTACGTGCAGCTGCTCCAGTGAATGGAACAGGCGCAGCGAGTTGTCTACCCTTGTCTGCGTGATGGCGCTTTTTGAATCGTTCACGTTGCCGAATACGATGGCATTGGTGGGGCAGGCCTGCTGGCAGGCTGTCTTCACATCCCACTCGCCATTGGTGCCGCTCTTCAGCGGGCGGCTTTCTTTCTTGGCCTTCAGCTTGCCTTCCTGTAAACGCTGTACGCAGAAAGTGCATTTCTCCATCACCCCGCGGGAACGCACCGTAACATCGGGGTTCAGCACCATACGGGTGAGGTCGTCATTCATCTCGAACACAACGGGATCCAGTTTGCCTACGATGAACTGGTCCTGGTTATCCGGGAAGCTGTCGGCGCCGGTATAATCAGCCCAGTTAAAGCGACGGACCTTATATGGGCAGTTGTTGGCGCAATAGCGTGTACCGATGCAACGGTTGTAGGCCATCTGGTTGAGGCCTTCCGTGCTGTGGTTCGTGGCGGCAACCGGACAAACGTTTTCGCAGGGTGCATTGTCGCAATGCTGGCACAGCATCGGCTGGAACACCACGTTCGGGTTTTCAGTATCGCCGCTGTAATAGCGGTCGATGCGGAGCCACTGCATATCGTGGTAGCGAAGCACTTCCGATTTACCTACCACCGGAACATTGTTCTCGGCGGTGCAGGCAACGGTACAGGCGCCGCAACCGATACAGGTATTGAGGTCGATGCTCATACCCCAATGGATGCCCGGTTTATCAAAAGGACGATAGATCGTACCCTGCTTTTCAAAATCTTCCAGGCCGCCGTAAGGTTTCAGTTCTTTTTCCCTGTCATCCAGCGTTTCGCGGGGGTCTTTCTTAAATTCCGCCAGGGTCAGCTCCTTCATCACTTCGGTACGCTTGCCCTGTGGCGTGGTATATATATTATGTGTCTGCGTCAGCGCCACTTTATACGTGTCGCCAGTGCTTTCAATCGTTGCATTGGTGCTTACAAAGCTGACCGTATTGCCATTCATGTGCGCAAACGGGAATACGTTCTGCCCGATGCCATCGGCAGCGCGGCCAATTTCTTTGGAACGGCCATAGCCTACTGCGATGCCCACGGTATTGACCTGTGTACCGGGGATGATGAGGGCTGGCAGGGTGATGGACTTGCCACCGACGGTGATCTTCACCACTTTTTTCGGTGTGTTCACCTCGTATGAATCTGCCTGGCCGGAATTCTGCAGGTCGATGCCCAGCAGGGTTTTGGCCAGGGCGGGAGATATAACCGCGTAATTATCCCAGGTGGCGCGGGTAACGGGATCGGGCATTTCCTGCAACCAGGGGTTGCCGCCGTGTGCTGCGCCGATGCTTACTTTTTCATAGAGCACCAGTTCCAGGTCCCCGGATTTGGTGGAGGCGCCGCCGATGGCGCTGCCTGCGGTGGCAACGGCCCCTGCATTGTGCGTGGCGCCGGTTGCTGGGGCGGCTGTCTTCGGTTCTGAAACGCCGCCCTGCAGCATCGTTTCCCATTGCGCTTCGTTCGCGGATGATTTCTTCATCCAGAAATCCTTGATAAAAGCGGCATAGCTGCCGGTGGCGCCGCTCCATTTCAGGAGGCTGTCCTGCCATTGCCGTGTTTTGAACAGCGGGTTGATCGTAGGCTGCAGGAAAGAGAAATAGCCCGTGCGTGGTTCCGCATCACCCCAGCTTTCGAGGTAATGGTGATCGGGAACGATGTATTTACAAAGGATCGCGGTCTCGTCTTTTTTGGCATTGAACGAGATGGCCACGCGCACTTTTTTGAGACCATTTTTAAATTTGTCGGCATCGAACCAGCTATAAGCCGGGTTCGCACCTTGTATCAGCAGGGCGCCTACACTGCCGGCGTTCATGTCATCCACCAGTTTTGCGAAATCGGCATCGAGGCCCTGGCGGGTATTGTTCATCACGCTCCAGTCGATCGTGTTGCCGTTGGACTGCAATGCATCATTGATGGCGTTTACCACTACCTGTATGTTCACATCGTTGCTGCCGCTCACTACGAGGGCCGCGCCTTTGTTGGCTGCGAGTTCTTTGGCTGCTTTTTCAACGCCGGCTTTCAGTTTGGCATCAGCAATGCCGGAACCTTTACCGGAGAGCGCATTCAGGATGCCCATGGCAACAGCGCCTGCTTCAGAGGGACGGTGCAGGAAACGTTCATCGGCATTGGAGCCGGTGAGGCTGGCCACACTCTCGAAGTGGATGTGCCGGCTCATGGCAGGCGCTTTCTCATCGATGCGTTTGCCGACAGCATACTGGCGGGCGAACTCAACCGGGCTGAGCCAGGTGCCGAGAAAATCGGCGCTGAGGCTCACAATTACTTTTGCTTTATCGAAACGGTAAGAAGGGATGGCCTTTTTACCGAAAGAGGCTTCATTGGCGAGGAGGAGACCGCTGTAAGAAACGGCATCATACATCACGTGGCGGCCGCCGGGGAATTTGGAGAGGAACTGCGCGATCACTTCTTTGGAAGAAGGCGAGTTCACCGTGCTGGTGAGCAATACAACGGAACCACCACCGAGATTACCCATGGCGCTGGCGATAGAACGGTCGATGGCTTCGAAGGTCACTTCTTTGCCGTCGGTCATCGGGAAGCGAACGCGGGCGGTATCGTAGAGGTCCAGTACGGAGGCCTGCGCACGGGCGGAGGTGCCGCCCTGTGTAAAGGAACTGAGCTCGTTTCCTTCTATCTTGATGGGGCGGCCGTCTCTCACTTTGGCAACAACGGGTATCGCATCTCCATCCTGTATATAAGTAGTGGCGTAAAAATCGGCCACGCCGGGAACAATGTCTTCGGGTTTGTTGGCGAAAGGAATAGCGCGTTTAACAGGCGTTTCGCAGCTGGCGGCAATGGCGGCAGCAGCAGTGCTGAAGCCCAGGTATTTGAGGAAGTCGCGCCGCGGCGTCTTGCTTTCCAGGAACCCCGGGTCCAGGGGCAGTTCTTCCGCAAATTCATCCTTTACAGATTCGCGGTATGCCTCAGAATCATTCAGTTCTCCAAAACTTTGCCAATGCTTTTTTTGCTCCATGGGATAAATTGCTAATTAAGCTGATGTGCCCGCTGCCCCTGCAGGAAGACACAATAACTGGTACATCTATGAACTACCTCCGGGCTGTTGAACCTTAGTAGTGACATTTCTGGCACTCCGTTCCGCCGATCTTCTCTACGGTGATACCCTTGGTGGTATCGATCTTCCCGTTCTTCAGGTCCTGGTGGTATTGTTTATACATGCTGTAAAAACCATTGCTTTTAAACTGAACCTGCGTTTCGCGGTGGCAGTTCACGCACCAGCCCATGCTGAGTTCGCTGAACTGTTTCACCTCGTGCATGTTGGTGATCTCGCCGTGGCAGGTCTGGCACTGCACCTTGCCGGCCACTACGTGCTGTGAGTGGTTGAAGTACACGTGATCGGGCAGGTTATGGATGCGTACCCAGGGAATAGGTTCCGCTTTGGTAGCATCCCAGGGCTGTCCGGGCGTGAAGTGCGCGTATTTGTACAGGGTCTTGATCTGTTGTGAACCGTTCACTTCCTCACCCTCTTCATTGAATATTTTTTCTCCCTTGTACTCCGTGATCGCCATATGACAGTTCATACAGATGTTCACCGAAGGAATGGTGGCCTGTTTGCCCTGGTAGGTGCCGATATGGCAATACATACAGTTGATCTGGTTGATGCCTGCATGCACTTTATGGGAGTAGTAAATAGGTTGAACGGGTTGATAGTCTTTGTTGCGGCCGAGGCGGATGGCGGCGGTGGTGGTGAGATAACCACCCACCAGGAAGAGGATCACCACTACCAGCGTGATATAGGCCTTGTTCTTCCAGACGGGGATGGGCTCATCGGCGTGGATGCCTTCCTTGTCGGAAGATAATTTTTTGAGGTTGCTGTTCACCTGCATCAGGGTGAAGGCGACAACGGCGAGGATCAGGGTGAGGATGCCGAACAGGAGGGAATTGTCTCCTTCGGAATTTTTGCCGTTGGATGAGTCTGCCGCGGCCGAGCCAGGCGCTGCCGGTGGTGGCGAGGTCTTGATGTAAGTAAGGATGGCGTCGATGTCCTTGTCGCTCAGGCTGGGAAACAGGTTCATCGCCGTTTTGTTGAACTGGTTGTACAGGTCGTTGGCGTATTTGTCGCCCGTTTTCAGGAAAGCCTGGTTATTGTGTATCCAGGAATGGAGCTTGGTCTTGTCAGGCCAGCGATCTTCCACGCCCCTCAGTGCAGGCCCGGTCAATATCCTATCCACCATGTGGCAGGAGGCGCAGTTGGCCTGGAAAAGTGCGTGTCCATCCTGGGCCCGGGCATCTGTTAATAAAGCGCTGAAAATGATCAGAAAGGCGAGTGGCAGAGTCCGGACAATACGAGGATGGGATATCATATTCACAAACGATTGGGTCTTAGTGTGGAAAGCATCCATGGAATGGACGCAAAAATATGACAGGATGCTGACAAAAACACATTGTTAAAATTTTTTTTTAAAGTTTGGCGGGAAGGCAAAAAGCAGGTATGAAAATCACAAGAATTGTATGCTTTTTCAACGTAATATCCGCGCGGAAATGTAACGGGGATAGCAGTCGTTTACGCTCAAAATTCCGCTACTTTTGAGCAAACCCAGTTTACATGATCCGCATTGCCATTTTTGCGTCGGGCGCCGGCTCCAATGCCCGGAAGATCATGGAGCATTTCAGGGACCATTCTGCTGTACAGGTAGCGCTGGTTGGCTGCAATAATCCGGCAGCGGGCGTGATAGCTGTAGCTAAATCTTTTGGAGTACCGGTATTGCCCATTGATAAGGAGGTTTTTTTCCGGGGGGGATGGATACGTCCAGCAGTTGAAAGACACGCGGATCAGCTGGATCATCCTCGCAGGATTTCTCTGGAAGATCCCGGCAACACTGATCGGGGCCTTTCCCCGGCGCATCATCAATATACATCCTGCCCTGCTTCCCGCTTATGGCGGAAAGGGTATGTATGGCAATAAAGTGCATGAATCCGTGATCGCAGCGGGAGAAGAGCTGACCGGCATCACTATACATTATGTAAATGAGGTATATGATGCAGGTGAAACGATTGTGCAGGTCCCCTGCCCGGTGCTGCCCGATGATACACCCGACAGCCTCGCCACCCGCATCCATGCACTGGAGCATGAGCATTTTCCGCGGATTATTGAGGAACTCGTTACCGCAGACCATCCATCCACCCATAAAAAATGAATCCCCGTTATGAAACGATTTTCCATCCTGTTCATCGCCTGCCTGCTGGTGCAGGGGCTGTTCGCGCAGCAAACACTTACGATCGCAGCGCCCGAAAAAGCGCATTTCTCGCCGGAAAAACTGCACCGGATCGATGAGCTGGTACAACAATATATAGACAGTAACTGGATCGCCGGGGCCGTGAGCCTGGTGGCGAGAGACGGGCAGGTCATTTATTATAAGGCCCAGGGATACAATGAAAAGGATAAGGGAACGCTCCTGAAAAAGGACGATATCTTCCGGATCGCCTCCCAGACCAAGGCCGTTACCAGCGTGGCGGTGATGATGCTGGTTGAGCAGGGAAAGATCTCGCTGGACGATCCCATCTCCAAATACATCCCTGGTTTTGCTCACCCCAGGGTGATTGACCAATACAATGCGACCGATACTACTTACACGACCGTACCGGCCAACCGCGAGCCCACGATCCATGACCTGCTCACGCATACTTCTGGCATTTCCTATGCACAGATCGGCACAAAGATGATGAACGCGGTATATTATAAGGCCGGCGTGGTGGGCGGCATTGGCTTGCCCGAAGGCACCCGTCTCTCTGATAATATACAGAGGCTCTCGCAGGTGCCGCTTTCGTTCCAGCCGGGCGCCAAATGGAGTTACGGACTGAATACGGATGTGCTGGGTTACGTGGTGGAGGTGGTGAGCGGGATGAGCCTGGATGCATTCTTCCGCGAGAAGATCTTCAGGCCGCTGGGGATGAACGATACGTATTTCTACCTGCCGCCTTCGAAGAGGGACCGGCTGATGATGCTATATTCTTATGACACCCAACGCAAGCTGGTGCAGGCGCCGACGGTACTGAATGTGAACGGCGATTTCATCCGGGACTACCCCCTCAGCAATACCACGTTCTATTCGGGTGGCGGCGGGCTGTCGTCCACCGCATATGATTACGCGATATTCATGCAGATGTTGCTGAATGAGGGAGTCTATAACGGGCATCGCCTGCTGAAACCGGAAACCGTTCACCTCATGACCTCCAACCAGATCGGCGAACTGTTCAATGGGAACAATAAGTTCGGGTTGGGTTTCCAGATCGTAACAGAAACCAATAAGGCAGGCACGCCGGAGTCACAGGCCAGTTTCGGCTGGGGTGGGATGTTCAGTTCCAGTTACTGGATCGATCCAGTGAAAAAAATAGTGGCGCAGTTTGTATTGCAGATCTATCCCAACCCGCACGCGGATATCCTCAACAAATTCACGAAGCTGGTGTACGAAGCGATGGACGACCGCTGATGAATGAAGCTAGCCCGGTATACGGGAGATGTATTTTTCGATCTCCTTGATCTGGTCCACCACCTGTTTGGTCGTGGGTTTCAGCGCTTTTGCCCTGCGGAAGAAATCCTTGGCCGCGCGGAACTCTCTTTTGTTCATGAAGATCTGGCACATGCTCAGGTAGGCCACGGCCTCGCTCTCTTTGTCGGGTATGCCAATGCGGATCGCTGCGCGGATATAGCTCTCCGCCTCTTTCAGGTTGCCGCGCTGCATCGACATCATGCCCAGCTGCAGTTTGTTGGCGCCTTCGGCCTCGGGCATGGGAGAGCCTAGCGAGTTGCTTTTTTTCAAATGCTTTTCAGCGGTATCGAAGTCCTGCTTCATCATCGCCAGGTTGCCCTTGATGGTGTAGTAAGTGGAGCGAACGGGCTTGTAGAGCAGGCCCGGGTACCAGATGGAAGCCAGTATTTTCTCCACTTTCTCGATCTCGCCTTTTTCCATGGGTTCCTGGATCAGGCGCATTGGCCCGATAAAGAAATGGCTGAACAGCCCGATCACGCCGATAAAATACAGGATGAAGGAGGGCCAGAAGCTGTACATCACGTTCACTGTCACCGCCAGCGCGATGGCCAGCAGGCTGAGGAAAAAGCGATAACGGATGATGATATTATAGAATTTCATTTATTACGCGTTTGAGGGCTGCAAAGATACGATGTAGTGGGGCAAGGGGGAAAATATACCTGCTACTGTTTCGCAAACACGAACTGCAATCCCCTCGCAAAGCCTTCACCCTTGCTGCCCGAATGCCCGATATGGTCGAGGATGCGAGTCTCCATTTGCAATTGGGAGTAATGCCGGCCGGCCAGTTGCTCTGCCATTTTGCTGAAAGGAACGGTGTTCTCCACCCCGCCCACTACCATGTACAATTTTGCGGGCGCAGTGGGGTGCTGTTGAAAATAGTCCTGCTCATATTTGTAGATCACTTCCTTATCCCAGCCCACGGCCGGGCTTGCCGCTATATATTTTTGGAACAGGTTGGGTTTGGTGAACAGGGCATACAAGGTAAACAAGCCGCCCAGCGACGATCCCATCAGTCCGCGGGGCTGGCCCGCGGCGCGGTAATGGTTCTCTACATAGGGTATGAGTTCCTTTTCCATGAATGACAGGTAATTGGCGGCGCCGCCACTTTGCGGCAATCTTGACTCAGTAGTAGGCGTATAATCGCGGGCACGCAGGCTGTCGGGGTTGGCGTTCGGTCCCGCCCAGGTAATGCCCACAAAGATCATTTCGGGAATGAACTTGTCGTAGAACTGTTGTCCATACACTGCTGCTGCGAGTGGAAAATCCCATTGTGAATCCATTAAATACATCACGGGATACTTTTTGTCACTTTTATTATAGCCAGCGGGCAACAATATCTGCAATTCATATTGCTGGTGCACGATAGACGATGTGATGAATTTTGTCTCGGAATTGGGGATGGAGACGCGTTGAGCGATGGCTGCGCTGCATATGATGGCACAAGAGCAAAATGCTACAATTTGTTTCATGAATTTTTCGTTTGGGTTGATAATCAGACGTTTGGGTTGAAAAAGGCCTGCAGGTTGGCAACCTGCGAGGTTATGGACCTATAAGGTTGCCAACCCGCGAGGTTGCCAACCTATAAGATTATCAACCTTATAGGTTACCCGACCTTATAGGTTACCCGCCTTCTCCCAGGCCTGTATCGTCGTATAATATTTAGCGAGCATGCCCGGCACCTCCCAGGCTGGCAGATCGTGATGCTGTAGATATTCCAGGAAATGTTGCGTTACGCGCGCAAAATGCGATTCATGCCCTTCCCGGAATTTGTCGGGGATGACCAACTGCCAGCCCTCCTTGTTCCGCTGAACGGCAAGCCCGGGATAATCTTTCTGCAAACCCGCAATCGCTTGCTGAAGCGCAGTGGCATACGCCGTATCGTTCTTCACGGGCCTTATATATAATGCCGGCTGAAATTTTTCCACTTCGGTTTGCCGGATCTCCAGCACCGACTTGCTGCCCTGCATGATAGCATGATAAGTGTCATTACCACCCGGCGCCTGGTAAGCCCAACTGGCCGTTGTCTTTGCATGCACACCCCGCAACGTATAATTAATTTCTCCGTTACAATAAATGTTCAGCGTAGTATCGTGCTGCACATTCTTTTTTAAATAATCGGGGAAGCTGTCACGGTTCGTGATCGCCGTGTATTGCGTACGGCCAATGTTCGTGGGCCAGCGCCTCGCGGTATTCACGAGGATATCTGTTTTATAGTCGATGGACTGATCGGGGAAACATTCCCATTGCACCAGATCCACCAGATGCGTCATCACGTCCGTGAGGCCATCACCCTGCTGTGCGGCATCGAGGAACCAGGCGGGACGGGTAACAATTTTACCTGACACATTTTTATACAGGCAGTGAACGCTCTCCTTGATCACCGATGGATGTTCGGCCGTTCCTTTTTCTAATGTTCCAAATACATCGGCAGATTTCGCCAGTTCCCGCTGCAGGACCGATGTGATCTCGAATCGCTCCGTCATGATATCATAGAGCAGCAGCTTATTCTTTGCGGCAACGTCGAACGACTGTTTCAATGTTTCAAAACCGGCACTGTCAATCGCCATGGGCTTATCCGCATACACGTTCAATCCCGCCTGCAACGACTTTACAATGTATTCGGACTTGCGCAGGTTATTGCCCGCAAGCACTACCACACTGCCCGGTTTGTCTTCCAGCATCTTTTCAAAAAAATCCGGGCCCGCATATACGCGCTCTTTCCAGGTAGTCGGATGATCGGGATTGTTGTTATAAGCAAGTATGCGATCGAGGTGCCATTGCAGGTCATTCCCCGGCGGTGCATACACATGCACCACCGAATCCACTTCGGGGTACATCGTCTTCTGCACCAGCGCCGCATGAAAATGCCCGGGGTCCAGCGTGATGATGCTGATCTTGCCAATACTTTCGGTGTTGCTTCCGCAGGATATCATCATACATATACATGCAACCGCGCAGAGCAGGTTGCGGGGCAAAAAAATACGTGTCGGCATAGGTGAATATAATATCGATAAAATTACCTACTCAAACTGGAACGCGAAATAAGTGCACTGGCCTGCCGTCTTATTCGTGAGCGCATGCGATACGTTCGATGCCAGGTACACGACATCGCCCGTGCCGACCGGATAAAACGAATCACCAATCTGCATCTCCGCTCTCCCCCGGGTAAGTATGATAATTTCCGCTGCACGGTGGTGGTGCGGGTCATGGCTTTTCAATCCTTCATTCAGCGTGGTGGCATGCATCTCAAATCGCCTGGAATAGGCCGTGCCCCGCTCGAAATATTTTCTGCCTCCTCCTTTGGCGTTGGGGGTGAAAACGGTCTTGCCGATATCAATGACAAATGATGCCGAATCTTTTGCAGGCGCTTTGGAACGAAACCTCAATAGGTAATAAGTACCTATCCCTCCTTCGATCACATACCGTTCACCAGGCGCCATCATTAAAACGCTCCCGCTTAATAATAGCGGTGTTGGCGCTGAATGCCTCATCCAGTCCACAACCTTCGGGGTATCAACACGCCCATTCGTTGTCATGCTTTCAATATTCGTCTGAGTGGTACCCCGACGAATAGAAAGTACCCCAGAAGCAACAATCAGCAATTGTTCTTCGGTAGATGGCACCGTCACCCTGAGTATTTGCTTGCGTGCAAACGCATGCGTGCTCATCTCCAGCAGTGACATATCCGCCGAACTACCTTCAAACAATACCGGCGATACAGGATGTTCACCACCCACGGGTTCCTTCCACGCATATACGCCCGCCGCAATCGTATCACCCTGCGCGCGCAACAAAAAAGGAGTCAACAACAGGCAGAAGGCGATGATCTTTTTCATGTATAATAATTTATAAACGCCTTACACATTCCGGTATTTATCCATCGAATAGGCAGCGCGCTGCGGTCTCGACAACATCGCATTCGCTTCAGCATCGTTCTTAAACTGCTCTTTCACGGGATCCCAGTATACTTTGCGGTTCAGCTTCATCACGATGTGGTGGATCAGGCAGGCCGAGCAGGCCCGGTGCGCGGTTTCCACCGGCGCAATCGGCTGTTTATTCGCGGCAATGCTCTCCAGCCAATTGCCGTGGTGCTCCTTACTCACAGGTAAATGTATTTCATTCGGTCCGATCACAGAGTGAATGATCTTTGGATCGCTGGCCTCGAGCGCTTTTACGCCATTTGCATCCGGAACAGGATCTGAGCCCGTTGCCTGGTAGTTGCCGCGGGTCACGAATATCCATCCATCGGTGCCCTCGAATTTCACGCCATTCGGAATCTCGTTGCTGATCACCATGTGCACGCCATTACTATACAACGCTTCCGTGCGGAAAATGCCGTGCACATCCCACAATCCCTTTTTCGGGAAGTCTGCATGTCCCCACACTTCGATCGGTCCACCCTGTTCGGTGTTCATACCCCAGTGCGCGGAATCCACGTGGTGTGCGCCCCAGCCCGTGATCATGCCGGCGCCAAACTGTTCGCAGCGCAGCCATCCGGGGCGGTCATATCCCACCTGCGGGTGCACGCGCTTCTCTGTATAGTATATCGATGGCGTAGAGCCCAGCCACATATCATAATTCAAATTCGATGGCACCGGCATCTGCGGTTCTTCCTCTCCCGAAGGATCACCGGGCAATCCCACATACACGGTTTTCACTTGACCGATGCGGCCATTGCGCACGAGTTCGGCGGCATAACGAAACTGATCCATCGAGCGCTGCTGGCTCCCGATCTGGAAGATCACGCCGCTCTTGCGCACCACGTTGCTCAGCAACCGTCCTTCTTCGATCGTAAGTGAAGCCGGCTTCTGCATGTAGATGTGTTTGCCTGCTGTGGCGGCGGCCATTCCGATCAGCGAATGCCAGTGATCGGGTGTGCTGATGATCACCGCATCCACATCTTTGTTCAGCATCACTTCTCGGTAGTCGTGGTATACGCGCACCCCATCGTAAGGCTGGCCGGATTGTTTGCTATATGATTCATTCACCAGTTTTTTGGCGTCTTCCGCGCGGTTGGAATCAAGATCGCAGACCGCCATGATGCGTGCCGTATCGTATTTCAATACGCTGGCCATATCATGGATGCGTGAAATGCGGCCCGTGCCGATCGCGCAGATATTGATGCGGTTGCTGGGTGCATATTTCCCGAATACGCTCGCAGGAACGATCGAGGGAAAGCTGAAGGCAATGGCGGTACCCAGCGTGGCCTTCGCTGAGGTGCCAAGGAATTCGCGGCGGGAGACCTGTTTATTTTTTTTCATGGCGGTGGTGTGTGCGGTGGTTAATTTTTTTTGGGGGGGGATGGATGGTTGCTTTTCTATCCCGTCTTCTTTATCGTGGGTGGATGTACAAAATACTCCCAGGCGCTTTCGGCTTTGGCCTTGTCGAATTTTCCGTTGAAGACCACGAAGCGATATTTCAGCACATAGGTCTTACCAGGCTCGAGCAGCCAGTCGGTATCTTTTGTCGGCGCAAAATTCGCGAACATATCCCCGCGGTTGAACTGGTTCTCGGGCCAGATACGGAGCGGTTCGGGGTGATTGTAATTCGAGGGATACGATAGCATCACCGCGCCGCCATAATCATTGTTCAGCGCACCCTGCACGATGCACCAGCGGGCGTGCGAGCCGTCGGCGTCTTTCCTTGTTTTCCCTTCGGAGGTGAGCACCTCGCTGTTCTTATTGTCCCACAGTTCGGTGGTTCGCCAACCCAGGCCTGCATAACGATAAGCGAGCAATAAGACCGGACTATTCGTGGCGCAGTTGAGCTGCGAAGTAATGTCCATGATATAATAATCGCCACTGGCATCGGGCTGGTACACGCGGATGGTTTGCAGTTCGTTCAGCGCAACTTTTTCGCTGCCGTCTTTTTTAAAGACCACGTGCTCGTGCAGCGCCTGGAACTCCGCGAACACGTTTCCATTTTCTACCGAGGTGAATTTTGAAAACCGAACGGTTCCTTTTTTGCCGTTGAGGTTCCAGAAATCGATCGTGTCTTTTTCAAACAGCACGTGCGTCCAGGGGTTCCAGATGCCGTAGTGATGGTAATGGTCGGGCGCCTGTATGCGCGTGAGCACCTGTCCGTGCGGGGTCCATAAAGGATGTATGAATGCGCTGCGGCGGTAAGCGGTGTCGATATCTTTGGGCGGCATCACCGTTTTATAATAATAGTTGAGCAGGTGACGCCCGCCACCTCGGATGGTCATCGAACTATCTCCTTTATCAGCGCTGATCCGGGTGATGTTCTCCGGCGCGGCTTTCACTAACTGGTAATGATGAACGGAACTGCGGCCATCATCATGGATCAGCCAGAACATTGTTCGCGGCTCTCCTGGCTTGATCTGGGTGGCAACGGGAACGCGGCGGCCGCCAATCAATTCTATGAGCGAGAGCGATGAATCTTTTACAAAGCTCATCTCATCCAGGTTCACGTGCGCGGGAACGTATACGCCTGCCGTGGGCTTTGGCAATGTTACATCGAAGGAGGCCAGGGTTTGCGCGGCGCTCCACAGCGGCAGCAGCAACAGGCTCAATAAAAAATTTCTCATGCGGATCTATTTAAGTGTGATCTCGGTTTTCAAAATGTTCGAGGTATGTATCGCCACATCAGGCTGACCACCGCCTACCGCAATCCGGAACCGCCCCGGCAGCACCACTTTCCTGTTGGACTCATCGATGATCGAAAACGCATCCGATGGCAGCACAAACTTTACCGTTCGCTTTTCACCCACTGCGAGGTGCACGCGTTTGAAGCCTTTCAGCGAGCGCAGCGCCACGGGCACTTTTGCATCGAGATTGGTGAGGTAGAGTTGCACCACTTCATCCCCCGCGCGGCTGCCCGTATTTTTTACCTCCACCGAAACATGCACACTGTCCTTTGTACCGTAGGTATGTGTGGATGATTGAAGATGATCGTACGCGAAGGTCGTATAGCTCAATCCGTAACCAAATGGATACAGAACATCCTTTGTAAAGAACCGGTAGGTGCGTCCCGCCATATTATAGTCTTCAAAATCGGGCAGGTCTTTTACTGACTTATAAAAAGTAACGGGTAATCTTCCCGCAGGGTTATAATCCCCAAACAATACATCGGCGATGGCAGTTCCCGCGGCCTGCCCGGGATACCAGGCTTCCACGATGCCCGCAATATTTTTCTCTCCTGTATTCAGCGCGATGACGCTGCCGTTCAGCAGTACCAGCACGAGCGGCTTACCCAGTTTTTGTATCGAGCTGATCAGTTCGCGTTGCACGCGGGGCAGGTCCAGCGTGGTGCGGTCGCCGCCTTTAAATCCTTCAATATTTACATCCATCTCTTCGCCTTCGAGGCGTGCAGAAATGCCCACGCAGAGTATGATCGCATCGGCCTGTTGCGCAATATCCAGTGCCTGCTTCCTCAATTCCGCGCTGCGGTCCGGCTGCGCGAGCGACCATACGAGTTGCACCTGAGCGTCGCCATACGATTCACCCGCATCCACGCGGATATGGTATTTCTTTCCCGCTTCCAGTTTCATGGGTACGGACTTGCGCAGCCGCGGATCACTGAACTCATCACGGAAATGATAGCTGGTATTGGCCACGGCCTTATCATCGATATAGACCGTCACCTTGCAGGTGGTGATGATCCCCACCTGGTACATGCCTGTTTGTTCGGGTGTGATATCTCCCTGCCAGCGCACTCCGAAATTGTCATCATCCATATCGGCGCGGGGCGATTTTTGTCCCCAGGCGGCGTCGAGCGTTTTATCGACAGCCGAATACAATACGGGGCCATTCAGTTCTTTATTATTATAGTAATCCACGTGCAGCCCGGGCTGTCCATTATAAGAGAGATCGGCGCCGGGCACTTTTATAAACGTTGGTAGTCCTTCGGCGAGTTCGCTGCCGGCTGCGTACAAAACCTGCGTGGCATTACCGAGTTTTTCACGGATGCCGCGCAGCGGTGTGACCGGGTCAGAAGGCGTTCCGTTGTAATTACCGAGTAACACGGATACTTCATCCGCATTCGGACCGATCACCGCCAGTTTTTTGATATCCTTTTTAAAAGGGAGAATAGGTGATGATGTTCCGGGTGCGGGATCGTTCTTCAACAGCACGATGGATTTATGCGCGGCCTCTAATGCCAACTGGTGATTGGATTTCGAGTCGAGCACGGAATACGGGATCTGCGCATACTTCACCATGGAGATGGGATCGAACATCCCGAGCTTAAACCGCGCCGTGAACAGCCGCGATACGGCAGTATTGATCTCGCCCAGGGTGATTAGGTTTTTCTGCACGGCCTTCGTGAGGCTTTCATAAATAGTCGCGCATTCCAGGTCGCAGCCCGAGCGAACACCGATTGCCGCGGCCTCTTCCGGCGTGCCTACGATCTTATGTTTCTGGTAGATATCGCCAATCGCGCCGCAATCAGACACCACGTAACCGGTAAAGTTCCACTCCTTGCGCAGGATGGTAGTGAGCAGGCGGCTGCTGCCGCAGCAGGCCTCGCCCTCGTAGCGGTTATAGGCGCACATCACCGAGTAAGCCTTTCCTTCTTTGATTCCCATCTCGAACTGCGGCAAATACGTTTCGCGGAAATCGCGCTCGCCCGCTTCGGCATTGAAGGAATGCCGTTCGGGCTCGGGACCGCTGTGTACCGCGAAATGTTTTACGGTGGCGATGGTCTTGAAATATTTGGGATCATCACCCTGGAGGCCGCGGATGAACTGCACCGCGAGGCGACCGGTGAGATAGGGGTCTTCGCCATAGGTTTCCTGTCCGCGTCCCCAGCGGGGATCGCGGAAGATGTTGATATTGGGCGACCAGAATGTAAGGCCCTGGTAGATGAGTCTTTTGTTCTTTTTGATATAGTCCTGGTATTTCGCGCGCGCCTCATCGGAGATGGTGGTGGCCACGCGGAGCATCATGTTCTCATCCCAGGAGGCGGCGAGACCGATGGCCTGCGGGAACACGGTAGCGATTCCGGAACGCGCTACTCCGTGCAGTCCTTCGTTCCACCAGTTGTATTCAGGAATGCCGAGGCGCGGGATCGCGGGGGCGGTGTTCATCATTTGTCCCACTTTCTCTTCGAGGGTCATGCGGCTGACGAGATCGGCCACGCGTTTTTCGGTGGAGAGATGAGGATTGTTAAAGGGAAATGATCTGGAAGGCTGGGCCAGGCAGGAACCCGAGGCCAGCAGCAGGAAGAACAGGAAGTAGATGTGCTTTCGCATGTAGCGGAACCGTTTATGAATGGAGAATGGTTTTGGTTACGGGGTGGGCGGGTTTGGATGGATGGTATCCGTTACCCGCCGGATCCGGGCAAGGGCGATCATATAAAAGGGATGACGGGCCTGGGAGCGGATCGGTATGATTCGGGCTTGTGGCCTGATAATGAGCCAGTTAATAGATGCAATCGGTTGCGTAACGGGTGTGTTGCGTCGTTGGAACGCGGTACGAGTCAAGGGATACACGGCGGACAGGCGGGATCGGCCATCGGCCTGCCGGACGAAAGGGACCCGTGGGCGGGGCGGTACGAAACCAGTTCTCACCCGCCGGACAAGCGCGGCCAGGGAGCGGGCGGCAACAAAAAAACGGCGGGCAGGCATCGCGGCGGTTGTGGCGGTAAGCAATAACTGCTAACTCATTTACACTGAACCATATAGCAAAAGCAGCCTGATAAATGTAAGGAATATTTCAAAAAAATGCAACCGATTGCAATAATATTTTGGAGTGCCGCAACCTATAAGGTTGGTCAATTTTATAGGTTGTTTCGGGGCAGATAGTGCGCCAGACCCATGTACCCGGCCCGGTTTTAGATACTACAATAGCTATAAATCCTTTGTTATGATCTACGATACACCCATCACCGGAACACCCGAAGAAGTACGTCAACGCCTGAAGACCGAACTGAATGGAAACGATAGTTACCGCGCAGTGATAGAACAGCGCAACCGCGAAAAGATCTCTGTCAATATCAGTCGCTCTGCAGGCGGCGCGGAAGAGGGTGGCTATGAGAGCACGAATATCAGCGCGCCGGTCGTTTCCCGCGACCATTTCCGTTTCTCCATACATCCCCAGGACTTCCTGAGCGAGCTGGCCAAGTTCTTCGGCGCCGAGGACAAGATCACCGGCTACCCCACCTTCGACGACGAAGTAGTCGTCAAGACCAACGATGTAGATCGCTTCCGCAAGGTATTTGCCGATGAGAGCGTTCGCGCCGTGTTCCAGGAGCTCTCGGGCTATGAGTTCAGTCTCACCAAGCGCGATGGCCAGGCCATGCTCGAGCTCACTATTCAGCACGCGGTGGAAGACAGCGACGAAATGTGGCCGATCTACCATGCTTTCGGGCTGGTGCTCGACGCCGTAACAGTCTCCAACGCTTTATAGCCGGTGCCTATTCATGTCTGCGGGGATTTCCCTTATTTTTGCAGCCCTTGGTCCCGTAGTTCAATGGATAGAATAGAAGTTTCCTAAACTTTAGATACAAGTTCGATTCTTGTCGGGACTACATTTTATAATTCAGGGTCTTCAATTTGAAACCTGTAACCCTTAAATGTCTATGGCTTGTTTTTTTAAGCTTCTTTACCGGGAAAATCTGGTTGCATTTGTCAGTTGGTTTGCATCGATCTAGTTCAAGCAATTCCAATTGTAGTCCTTTTAGAAGAGATTGTATTTCGAATAATACTGAACGTTTTGCAATATATTTTTCACTATCCTACGCATTTCACGTCTAAATCTGTCATATCTGGCCTTATTGACATAAATAAATTCAAGCTCACTTCCGTTCGGTTCTTTCTGATACATACAACCTTTCCAGCGATACGCGGAATCGCAAACCCACCAATGGCAGTTCTGGTAAAAAGCAGCTTCAGCCGGAAATAGAAATGTTGCTTTGACATGATTGCGGCTATTTTTTCGAACACGCATCTTTCTTTCTTTCAATTCCATCCATTCTGATAGTTCCTCTCCGAAACCCGCTATGGGATGCAGTAACCACTCCTTATTTCTTTTTTCAAGCTTTTTCATTGTCGTTACACTCCCCGAAAAACACTCTTTGTATATCCCCTCAACCTTTTTTAACTGAACGAGGATTCTGGACATCGAAAAAAATGAAATTTCAAAAAGTTTTTCTTTTTGGCGAACTGGATTATCATAAGTAATATGAATATCTATCATTCGTTCTGCATTTTTCCAGATTATTGTATAATGCTCACCGGAAACGACACCGCCGAACACGATTTTTTCCCGTCCTGATTTCTCACCCACATGCATCCAAAAACCTGGCACCTGCCCTTCTATCGTTTTCATATTCAAACATTTGGCAATGATAAGAAGCTTCTAATTTACAAAAATCGACTATCAAATAGTCAAGAATTAACTGATAGACTTTCCATCTCTTAAATGAACTCAGTTGACTCCGGAGGTTAGTAACTTCTAACAAACTATTGCGATGTTCTGGATAGATTAGCAATTCTCTTCCAAATTCAGATACCAATAAGTAAAAGAAGGAAATATAAAGTGAAGGAAAATAAGATCAACTGGCCGCTATTAATCCTTCTCATTTGCATCTTCGCATTGTTAATTGCTCTTTCCTTCGGCAAGCTGGACGTAATGGAAGAACTATCCGACAGGGAATCTTTTGAAGAACGAAGATTGAGAGCAGAGGCCAGAAACCGGAGACTTAAAATGCTTATTGAAAAAAAACAGGCTGTCAAGAAAAAACTTATAAGGAAATTCAAGTGGATCTATTTCTCCCTCGCTTCAACATTCATCCTTTTCATCGCGGTGATCCAATTCATACTTTTCCTTGTTCATTCCAATATTATCATATGGGATACTATTTTCACAAGTGGCTTTTTATTTCTTTACACAATCTATTTCAGAAAAAAGTTTTCCCTTATAGAACTAGTTAAATTTTGCGAAATAAAAATTCAGAATAAAGTTTTTGGAAAATATGTAACCATTGACGAGCAAATCGAAAAGCACCAAGAGGAGGTCAAGGATCTGGAGCAATCTTTATCCGCTACAGTAACCGCCCATCCAACCCAACTGCTTGAAATAAAAAGTAAAAGCGAGTGAAATTTGAGAACGCCCAATATTAATGACCAATTTACCTTAAAAATGACATTTTTTATCGCGCCCAAGAAGCCAAAATCAATACCTATGAATAGATCTTTGGAGAGTTCAATACTCTATTTCTTACCCGAAATTTTTTCTATTTCGAATTAATAACCTTAACTAAAACAATATTGGAAACTAATAAAAAGAAAGTTTACGGCAGAGATGGACGGGCCCCGGTCCCAGACAAAGAGATTACTTCAAAAATAATGAGCGCTATTCGAAGTAAGAATACCAAACCTGAAATCTTGCTAAGAAAAAAGCTTTGGGAGAAAGGTATGCGAGGGTATCGATTGCATTGGAAAAAAGCACCTGGCAAACCAGATATCGCCTTCCCTGGGGGAAAAATAGCAATTTTTGTACATGGCTGCTTTTGGCATAGATGTCCAAATTGTTCATTTCCGACACCACGATCTCATTCAGATTACTGGAAAGCTAAATTTGAAAAAAACGTCGCAAGAGATACAAAAAACGAAACGCTTCTTAAAGAGATGGGATGGACATCAATAGTAATTTGGGAATGTGAAATTAAAAAAGATATTGAAATGTTTACGCAAAAAATAATTAAACAGGTACGCAAGATTACAAAAAAAACGCATAAATAATTTTATGCATTTCCTAAAGATTTCCTGACTGCCATTGCAACATGGTAGGCCAGTAGAGGTGGGACGGCATTACCTATTTGCCGATATCGTGTAGTCTGAGTTCCATGAAATTTCATTTTGACAGGAAATGTTTGTATTGCAGCAGCTTCCTCTACCGTTATCCTCCGCAATACATCCGAAACCCTATCAAAAGGCTTACCTCCTTGAAGAAGATGACGATGATATTCAATAATCCAAGAATTTTTATTTTCGTTTCGTAGATTGTCTTGATCAATAATCGGAGTTCTATTGCCGCCCATAGAGGCTGGCAATGTAAGGGCTGGCATATTCAAATTTAGAGGACGACCCTGCCCATTAAAAAGCATTCCCGCAAATGGAGATTTTCTAAGAACAGGATTTTTGGCAGGCGTTATTTTCGCAGTGCAAATACTGTCGTTACCAGGAGTACCATATTCTGCAAGCTCCTTTAGGGTGCTTTTTAGAGTTATTGGCTTCCCTTTCGACACTGAAATTGGATCATGAAAAGAATTCTCTTTTAATCCAATTAAAAACATTCTTTCTCTCGCTTGCGGAACCCCGTAGTCAGAAGCATTAAGGATGTAAAGTTTTGTTGCATATCCCATTTTTTTTGCTTCTTTTCTTAATCCCTTCATAAGATTTTCCCATCTGGAATTTACTGCCAAGGCCTTAACGTTTTCCATTACAAAACCTCTTGGCGAAAGCTCGTCAACGACACCCATAAAATTCCAAACATGTTTACTACGAGGATCTTTAGGGTCCATATTGCCCGCAACGGAGAAACCTTGGCAAGGTGGTCCTCCTATAACTAATTGGATATCCTTGGTTTTAGGGAGTTTTTGATCAAGAAGATTTCCTACCGTCGCAGTGTGATTTGGAAACAATTCCCGATAACTTTGAATCGCGAATTTGTCAATGTCATTTGCCCAAATTGGATTAAAGCCAGCCAAGGAAAAGCCAATATCTAAGCCGCCTGCGCCTGTATATAATGATACAATGTTCCCAACTTGGCTTTGTCTGCGACCTATACTCCTGATTTCCATTATTCCATTATAGAATGAGCCCATAAAAATAGGAAAAAAGCGATATACTGCATATATTACTTATCTCTTGAGTTATGGAACGAGAAAATAGGGCCAAAATCGAAGCGGCTTTAGTTAAATGGCTATCAAAATTAAGGGAAGAAAAAGGGTTATCGCAAGATGCATTGGCTGTCCAATTAAGCAAAGGCCAATCTGACATTGCTAAAATTGAAAATGGAAGCAAAAGAATAACAGTTGCTGAAGTCTTGTACTGGATGGAAGCTTTAGAAATACCTTATTCTCGATTAAATGAGGTACTGGAACCTATTTACTTATCGATAACCCATAAAAAAAAATTGGAATAGCCAGAATGAATATTGACTTAGAAATTAAAGAGGCCATTCGCCGATTATTATTGCCAATTCCAGCTGAGACAGAGGATGTCTGCATTCCTATTGTGAAAACGATATTGGGAGCCAAAGGTATTGACGATACTATGTACTCCACATATATCAAACTCAAACATGAAGCATGGCGAGAAGGAAACAACTTGGATCCGACACTTAAAAAAATAATAAAAGAGACGCTATTGGAGGCAAATACAAATTTTGGTCAGATAGTTGCTGAAAAATACTTTATACTTCATCAAAAGCTAACTATCAATCCGTTGCTTTCATTTGACTTATCCACAATATTATTAAGTCATTTGCGCCTTATAGTCACGTTCGCGAAGGATGAAGACATGTCGGCATCAAAAATAATTAGACTTTTAAAGTCCATTGACAATAGACTATCGGCTGTCTCATGGAAAGAAATACAAGACATATCATCAATATTGGGATTCAAGCCTGAGCTGAACCAAGAAAAAGTTCACGCGTTATACGAAGAAGATGAAAGAATTGAATCCGAATATTTTGCTGACTCCGGGATTGAAGATGCGTGTTATCAAATAGGAGAAGTTTCTGCGGGGCTTCACACACAGGGAGATACAGAAAATCTATTAAGGACACTAACGCTCGGGAGCGGTGTTCACTTGCCCTATCTACAAGTTTTATATTATCAATGCATAGTGGGAGGATTTTATGACCATGAGCTTACAAGAATATACGAATTCGCTCCAAGAGGTATAACGGCTAACTGGCTATTTGCTAAATGGAATAACCTTACTTCAACCTCGAACCCAGTCCTTAACAATCTAAAATCAGTTGACGTTCTTGATGAAAACTGGGCGCGTAGCAAAAAGCCCAGTGAGATTGAGCAGGCATCAGCGTTAGTAGAACTATTAAAAGGGCTTGATGGGTTAGGGTTTGCTGCACTAAAGGAGCTTTCAGCATGGATACGGAGGTTCCTTATTAGATATATAAACCTAAATAGCGTAGAAGGCGCAACTGTACCAAAAGTCCTGAATACTGCGCAAATATCTCGAATTTTCGATCTTTTGATATCTTCCCCCACGGCTACTTTTGGTATTCTGGAGCAAAGGATGGTTGATTTATTCACATCCCTGCGCCATCCTAGAGAAGAGGGTTGGCGATCTAGAGGATTAGGCGACTCGGTTAACGCAAATAATCTGTCAACGAAAAAATTGGGCGACTGTGATTTTCAAAATAGTGTATTAAAAACAATCATAGCTTACGAAGCGCATGGGGGAACCATGTCTAGAGTCTATTTCGATGGTCATATGCGCACTCTCGCAAGAGCACTTGAAAGACGAAAAGAAGAACTTGAGGGCACAGCCGACTTATCGGATTGGAAAATAGATATCGTTTTTGTGGCCTACGAATTTAAAGGAGAACTTCCAAATACAATTCCAATAGGTGAATTCTCAATTAATGCAAAGTTCATAACCTTTTCGAATTTATTACAAGATGTTGATTTCTCAACATCTTACTTTTTAAACGCATTAGAAGTATACTTTATCGGTGTTATTAATGATCGAAGAACTCCAGCTATTGTTAGACAAAAAATCATCGCTGCGTTAACCTGACAAAACACCGATTCGATATTTATCTCTATGGACCCCTCTAAGTTTCTATTAGGCCTGCTTTTCTTCTTAACTACCAGTCTCTCCTACGCCCAACCCCCTCTCACCTCCTACCTCCAATCCCACCATTTCTCCTTCTCCCTCGACTCCGGCTTCAACAACACCACCTCCAATCAACTAAAACTCAGTCTCAAGGACAAAAAACTAGTCCTCCAAGCTGAAGGCGGTTCGCATTCCCTCAACTTCTATACAACACTGCCGTTTGTCTGGATCAGGTTCCTGCACGAGAACTTCGGTCTTACGCATGCCTTCTTTGAAATGGGCCGTACCACCAGCCTCCTCATCAACCAATACCTACAGACCGGCGACACGGGCTCGATGCCTCCGGCGATCAACAAGACCTTGTGGCGCAGCCTGTATGCATACAATGCAACATTGCCGCCGGCTCAGCGCATCACCACACTCGGCCCTGATTTCGAAAGCCGCGCCAGCTATCTCAAAGCCATGAAGCTGCTCCTTCCTGCTACCGATTCTCCTTCGGATATCAAACAGGCTATCGATCTCATTAAAAACACCAGCGACACATTAAAAGTCTGCGACAGCATCATCCGCATCAATGACGCCTTGAAAGAGTCGCTCACCAGGCACAAGGCATCCTTCCAGCAATGGCTCGGCCCAAACTATCCCATCTTTGAGGGGATCGTTCTCAATCACCGCAACTGCAATGACCGCTACAACAACCGCAACCCGAACATGGCTTCAAACTTCCTGGGATTCGATGCAGAATTAAAAGACCCGATCTACTACGGCGAACTCGGCGAGGCACACACCCTCCTGAACAACCACAACACGGTGGGCGCCATCCTTAACCGCTCCGGGCCGTTCGGCGGCAAGGTCGCCGTCTGCAACCTATACTGCTACAACTGCACTGCAACAGAAGAAGTTTCCAACTGGCCGCTGAAAAAAATAGAACCCGACATCATCAAGTATTTCCTACCTCTATGTAAACCGGGATTCACCCTGTTCGACCTCTCCGGCGATGATCCTTCCATAAAAAAATATAGGGAATACGGCCAGTTCCTCATCATCGCCCGCGATCAGCAATAATTCCTACTGCATACCATCGCCGCCAGCCAATACAGGCGCCTAAAACCACACAACTTCCATAGGCATCCCACTCTTCCCCAACACACCAAAATCCGCCCATATTCCAAAATAATGGCACGGATTTTATGCAGTATAATTTAGCGGTTAGTTACCGGCTGATACATTGAATAGTAACTACTTGAACAATAAGTATTTATCAACTATATGCAGAGATTTTTCAGCTTAATTTATTCAATTTCAGTCCGTTTATCAACCCCACCAGCAACCTCTAAAAACCCTTCTACACCCTATGCCTGCCCTAACCAAAAAACCCTTACCCGCTAACCGCCAATTACAAAAAGTACCCACCGGGATTTCCGGTTTCGATGAGATCACTGAAGGAGGCCTGCCCAAGGGCCGCCCCTCCCTCGTTTGCGGCTCCGCCGGCTGCGGAAAAACCCTGTTCTCCATCGAATTTTTAGTGAGAGGCGCCCTGGAGTTCCATGAACCCGGCGTATTTGTCGCCTTCGAGGAAAAAGCGGAAGAACTCACCCTGAACGTGGCCTCCTTGGGCTTCGATCTCCAGAAACTCCAGAAAGACAAACTGATCAAACTCGATCACGTCCACATCGAAAAAAGCGAGATCGAAGAAACCGGCGAATACGACCTCGACGGCTTGTTCATCCGCCTCGGATATGCGATCGACAGCATCGGCGCCAAACGCGTGGTGCTGGACACGTTGGAGAGCCTTTTCTCCGGCCTCACCAACCAGGCCATCATCCGTTCGGAACTGCGGCGCCTGTTCGAATGGCTGAAAGCGAAAGGCGTTACCGCCATCATCACCGGTGAAAAAGGCGATGGCACCCTCACCCGCCAGGGACTGGAAGAATATGTTTCCGACTGCGTGATCCTGCTCGACCACCGCATCGTGAACCAGATTTCCACCCGCCTGCTCCGCATCGTCAAATACCGCGGTTCCCACCACGGCACCAACGAATACCCGTTCCTGATCGACGAAGACGGGATCTCCGTTTTACCGGTTACGTCACTGCTATTGCAGCACGATGTTTCTTCGCAAAGAGTACCCTCCGGTATTCCGTCATTGGACCTGATGCTCGGCGGCAGAGGTTTCTTCCGCGGCAGCTCGGTGCTGGTATCCGGCACCGCAGGCACCGGCAAAACCAGTATTGCCGCCTACTTCGCCAATGAGACCTGCAACCACAAGGAACGCTGCATTTATTTTGCCTTCGAAGAATCCCCGCAGCAGATCATTCGCAATATGAAGTCCATCGGCGTTGACCTGAAGAAACATATCGACAACAACCTCTTACAGATGTTCGCCTCCCGGCCAACGCAGCATGGCCTCGAAATGCACCTCGTGGACATCCACAAAAAAGTAAGGAGATTCAAGCCCAGGGCCGTCATCCTCGACCCCATTACCAACCTGGTAACGATCGGGTCCGTCAGCGAAGTAAAATCCATGCTCATCCGTTTAATAGACTTCTTACAGGCCGAGCAGGTGACGGTGATGTTCACGGCGCTCTCTTTAAACACCATCGTCAATGAACAGACAGACGAGGGCGTGTCTTCCCTCGTAGATGCCTGGCTGCTGGTGCGGGATATCGAATCCAATGGCGAACGCAACCGCGGCATGTATATCATGAAATCCCGCGGCATGAAACACTCCAACCAGGTTCGCGAATTTGTGATCCGGGATACGGGGCTCGATCTCGTAGATGTGTACCTGGGGCCGGATGGCGTCCTGACCGGTTCCGCGAGGGAGGCACAGCAACTGACCGAGCAGACAGGAGAACTGCTGCGCACGAACGCCATCAGCATGAAAGATGTTGCGATCCAGCGCAAAAGAAAAGTGCTGGAAGCAAAGATCGCATCGCTGCAGGAGGAATTTGAATCCGTGCAGGATGAATTGAATAAATCCTATATCGAAGATGAACTCAGAAAGAAAGCAGCCGGGAAGAACCGGGAACAAATGATACGGAACAGGCAAACCAAAAACCTCGGCAATGGCAAAAGGAAGTAAAACATCAGAAAAAAAGGCCGAGCAGTGGGAATTGCGGCTGTACATCGCCGGGAATACGCCGAAATCGGCCGCTGCCCTGTTCAACCTGAAAAAATATTGCGAGGAATATTTGAAGGGACGGTATAAGATCGAAGTCATCGACCTGCTCCAGCAGCCGCAGCTGGCGGCCGGCGACCAGATTTTTGCGGTGCCCACGCTCGTAAGGAAAGTACCGGTGCCTATCCGGAAAATAATCGGGGATCTCTCTAACGAAGAAAAAGTACTGGTAGGACTCAACATCCGCCCGTTAATCTAATAAGATGCGCAAGAAAGAACAGGATCGCAAAAGCAGCGTGGTTACCGAAAGCGCAAAGAAATTTGCTCTTCGCCTGTTTATCACAGGAGCCACGCCCAACTCTACCAGGGCAGTGACCAATATCAAACGCATCTGCGAGGACTATATGAAAAACAAGTACTCACTCGAGATCATCGATGTGTACCAGCAGCGGGATATCGCAGAACGCGAGCAATTGCTGGCGCTGCCGCTTCTGATCAGGAAATTCCCGCTTCCCGAACGGCGTTTCATAGGCGACCTGTCTGATACCGAAAAAGTTGTAAAAGGATTAGGACTTTCATTCAATGGCCAGTAACACTACCCATATCGCCCCACAGGCCGATCTGCTAAAAGAGATCGAGGAACTGCGCTACCAGCTGCAGGAAGCAAACGATACCGTTGAAGCCATCCGCACAGGACAGATAGACGCGCTGATCGTTGCCCAGGGCGACGGTCACCAGATATACACCCTGAAAAGCGCAGATCACAGCTACCGCGTTTTTATTGAAAAGATGTCCGAAGGCGCTGTGACACTGAACAGCCAGGGAGACATTCAATATTGTAATTCCAGCTTTGCCAGCATGATAGACCGCCCCCTCGCCAATGTAATGGGAGAGCCTTTCATTCATTTCGTAACAGAGGGCAGCAAGAACTATTTTAAAGAGCTCGTACAGGAAGGCTGGAACAATGACTGCAAAGGTGAAATATGGCTGCACCGCGGCGACCAGGGCAGGGTGCCGGTCCAGCTGTCACTCACCGCGCTGGACCTGGAGAATGGCATGTCTCTAAGTATCATTATTACGGATCTGACCGTACAAAAAGCCACTCAAAAACAGCTGAAAGACAACAACAGGGAACTGGAAGCCAGCAACAATGATCTCCAGCAGTTCGCCTCAGTGGCATCTCATGACCTGCAGGAACCCCTGCGGAAGATCCAGGTGTTCTCTAACCTCATCAGGGAAAAGCAGGCCGAGCTGACGCCGGATCTGAATACATACCTCGGCAAGATCATCGATTCCTCCGCGAGGATGCGTGCGCTGATCATAGACATCCTCACCTACTCCCGCCTGTCGGCAAAAAATATTACAAGACAGCCGGTGGACCTTTACGAGCTCGTGAATGAATTGAGGTGCGACCTGGAAATCGTTATCCAGGAAAAGAATGCCACCATCACCATAGACCCGCTTCCTGTAATTCCTGCCAATAAAGGACAGATCAGGCAGCTGTTTCAGAATATTATCAGCAATGCCCTCAAGTTCTCAAAGCCCGGCCTGCCCCCCCGTATCGATATATCCTGCAAATACCTTTCAGAGAAGTCATTCGACAGTGCGGAAGCGACCGGAGGGCCTTTTTGCGTGATCCGTATCAAAGACAACGGGATTGGCTTTGATAAGAAATATGCAAGTAATATTTTTGCACTGTTCGAACGGCTGAACACCAAAGATGCCTATTCGGGTACCGGGATAGGTTTGGCTATCGCGAAGAAGATCGTTGATAAACATAACGGACTGATAACTGCCACCGGCAAAGAAGGCGATGGTGCCGAATTCATGATCATTCTGCCGGTTAGGTAAGTATTGTCCGAAATTATATGAGTATTAAGAAAATATTATTGGCAGAGGATGACCTGGATGACCAGGTTCTTTTCAGGAGTTTCCTGGAGCACAGGCGCGATATAGATATCCTGCCCATCGCCGAAAATGGCGTGGTGGTATTTGATATACTGGAGAAGATAGACGGGGAAGAGTATCTTCCGGATATCATCATACTCGATCAGAACATGCCGAAACGCAGCGGCCTGCAGACCTTACAACTGCTCAAAAAAACAAACCGGTACAACGACATCCCCGTGTTCGTGTATTCCACTTATATGGACGATAAGCTAAAGGCCGAATGCATGGCCAACGGCGCCCTTGCGGTGATCACCAAGCCCGTTACGAAGGATGGATATAATGGATTGATCGATGGGTTTCTGAAGGATGCTTTGTAGACTTAAATGTTTACCCCCTCATTTACAATAGGCTGGCTGTGACTAATATCTTCCCCAAACACCAGCTCATACCCATTGTTATCCAGTATGGAAAAGTCTCTCATTAAATAAGCCCTGTCGGCAATGGCTGTCTTTACGCGGGCCTTGTTTTTTACCATCTCCCAAAAAGCATCCACCTCATCCACAAAAATATAAATGTTGCCTGTGAGACAAGGTTTTGGAAATAAGGGCTCCGTGTCGTTCGGGTCCTTACAGTCTTCCGGTTCTTCCTGCGGCGTGGAGAACATCAGCCGGTTATCGTCCCTCGACAATAAAACAAAATCCGGGAAACGGGTACGGCTACTGAATCCGAGTATCTCTTCATAGAAGGCAATGGTCTCGGCGATGCTCTTCGTCCATAACATGGGAGTTATCTCGTACAGTTTCATGCTATGCTATCTTTATGATCACCAATTGTTCCTTGAATCGGCTAGGGGAAATATTGTGGAAGATTTCCATCTAAATTATGCCTGTAACAAAATCGCAAATGTCTTCAGTAATCTTGTAGAGCCGCTGGACCTCTGGCAAATCGGGCTGAAGGCTGTCATGAGGATAACGATGCCTGACAGCATAATTTTCAAAATCACCTACCTCAAAGCCGTCAAACCCAACATCCTTTTTTACGCAGAGGAGTTTCAGGTATTCCAAGTTGTGCGACTTTCAAAAGGAACCTGACGACTTACAAGGAATGCTTTGAGAAATTTTTCCACTGCCTGCTGGCAATGAAAACAGGCCGAATCAAGGATAAGTGGGGAAGGATTTTGATCAATGATCATTTTGGCCACTACCATATCGGCTTGGGCTTTCTCTATCCATTGTGATACATACTGCCTCTCCTGCTCTTTCATATCTCCACACCCTCCCTGGTCGCATAATAGGAAATATGACCCACGAGGTCTTTCTTTTGTTGCCACTCACCCCGGGTCTGCAGTATGATATCGAATGGTTGCTCAAATTGAATAGTCAGTTGCTTCCGTATCTGCTTTTCGCAAGTCATCTTATCGATTCGATCCAGAGCTGTATCGCTGATGATCAGCAGGTCGTAGTCACTGGATGTATGTTCTTCCTTTCTTACCCTGGAACCAAATAGCAATACGCTTGCGTCCGGCAGATAACTCCGGATGGCGGTTTTGATCTCTGACAGGGTAATTTGAGATGTCATAACCGTAAAGTTACAGAAAATACATGGCAATGTCCCGACACCGCAGATGGATTTCAAATCTAGTATTGCGTTGATATCTGCATGAACGAACAACCGGCAGCCTCATGGCTACCCCATCACAACTGAAACGCCTCCCTGATCACCGCGCAATAAGATGGCCCGCTGACCAGTTTCGTTCCCGCTTTATCGGAGAGCACAATGGTAAACCTGTTATTGGAGTATTTATAGATCTCCGCGATCCGGGTCTTATTGACAATATAGGATTTCTGCACCCGCACAAAATCATCGTTGAGCCGGGCCTCCAGGGTTGCCAGCATATGGTCGGAAAATAATTCACGCCCGTCTGTTGTATGAACGTAGGTATACTTGTCGTTCGCCTGCAGGTAAGCAATATCTGCCAACTGGAGCAGCACGATCTTGTTCCCTTTTTTTACAGACAGTGTCTTATTCACCTGCACGGGCTGTAACCGGCCCGACAGCATTTCCAGCGCACGCTGCATGGGATCGGGATCGCTTTTTATGTTCCCAATGCGCTGCAGTTTCGCAAGACTCCTTTGCAATGCCTTTTCCTGGATCGGCTTGAGCAGGTAATCTATCGCAAATGACTCGAACGCCTCTACGGCATAAGAATCGTGGGCCGTTGTAAAGATGATATAGGGATTGTTGCTGATCGCCTTCAGCACCTCCAGCCCCGACATACCCGGCATCTGTATATCCATAAACACGAGGTCGGGTTTCAAATCATTGATCAGCAACACCGCTGCCTTGCCGGTATCAGCCTCTCCTATAATGTCAATTTCCAGGGGGTACTTGCGCAAAAATTCCGTCAGCAGCCTCCTTGCGGAAGGTTCATCGTCTACAAGCACGGCCCTGAATAGTGTTGTCATACTGTATCCGGATGATGAAGGGTGATCATGATCTTTTTTTCGGGCCGGTTCTCAAAACTGATCGAGTGCCTGCCGGGATAGAGCCAGTTCAGCTTGTCGATCACGCTCTGTATCCCGTAACCTACCTGCATGTTGTCGGGAAATGGCGTTCCATTGTCGTGCACCATGATACAGGTTTCGGGCGGCTGCCAGTCGATCCTGATCCCAATATACAATTTGCCTCCCGATCCGCTCATGCCATGTTTGATCGCATTCTCGGCCAGGGGCTGCAGGATGAACTTCGGGATCGGTTGAGCCCGGGTCTTTTCGTCGGCATCCATTTGTACCTCCAGTTTCTCCTCGAAACGGATGCTCTCGATAAAAAGGTATTTCTCCGTCATCTCCATTTCGTGCGCAACGGTGGTCATCACCGAATCGTTGCGGTTGATACTGTACCGGAAGATATCGGCCAGCGCCATTGTCATCTGCCGCGCCTTGCTGCCCTGCGCGATGGACAATTCAGCGATTGAACTCAGTGTGTTGTATAAGAAATGCGGGTTGATCCGCGTTTGCAACGCTTCGAGCTGGGCCCGCGTTTTCAATTCATTCAGTTGTGATATCTGCAGCTCCTTTTCAAACTGATCCCTTTTGCGGAGCAGGCTGGCGGAATTCAGGGTGATATAAAACACGGAGATCAGCCCGCTGAGAAAAAGAGAGAACAGCACCGCCCAGGTGAGCGAGTTGCCCCGGTTATGCCCCTGCAGGAGACGCATCGTAAAATTCCCGGCAGTAACAAAAATGAAGATCGAACAGATAACGACCATGTATTCCCTGATCAGGGGCAGCTTTTTCTTCGCCACGCTTAGCTGGATAAACGTAATCAGCAACACCACCAGGGGCACCGTCACCAGCCCTCTTACCGCATGAAAAAAATAGTTTGAAAAAAAGGCCGGCACCGAACCAAAATCTCCAAAGCCGGGATAAAACGGGGCAAACGAAAGATACAGGAGGTAAAAACTGATACACAAGATGACCTGTCGCCTCACACTCTTCTTCCACTGCACATTTTTGAAGAGCTCCTCTGAACGGTAGTAAAAATAAACGCCAAGCGAGATACCCAGCAACATGGTGGAAAGGTCAATAGCTACGATGTATGGCGTGTCCATTCGCGAACTCCGAATTTAATGTGCATCAAATTAAGCGATCCCGGGCGGAACTTTACTGCAGGGATTGCAATGCCTGCCTGGCCCGCTCATTGGCGGGACGAAGCACGAGCACCTGTTTAAAACACTTTCTTGCCTGTTCCTTATCCCCTTTTAAGAGGTAAGCATCCCCCATATCGTTCCAGGCCACCACAATATTGGGAAATTCATTCGTGTACACGGTATACAACGCAATGGCGGCATCGGCATTTTTGTCTTTCAACAGCAGGCGTCCGGCATAGAGAAGGTTCATATCATCTTCCATTGAAATGTTCGCATCCGCCAGTTCCTTTTTATAGTTGGCCAGGAAATAAGCTGCTCCTTTGGTTGTCAATAAAGTATAAATGAATTTAGCGGGCGGCAACTGGAAGGGCTCGGGTTTCCGGTCATTCAACACAGCGGAGATCCGCTGGGTCATTCCTTCAGCTGTACGCTCGTCAAAGTTGGACAACACAATCACAGAATAGTTTTTCTCCATATTGAAACCGATCACGGCGCTGATACCCGGGGCGCCGCCCGCAAGCAGCTGTTTTCCTTTCTGCAAAAATTCGCTCCACGTTGCAAACGTCACCGGAAAAAGCGGGCTGTTCACTTCCTGTAATTTGTATTCATTGGAAAGCAGCCTGGTATCGGTTAAAAAGGAATGGATAAACTTCCATAGATCCCCGGTGGAGGAATAAATGCCGCCATCTCCCGCACCGACCACATGCAGTGGGAGGTTGTTTTTAAAAGCGCCCATCTGGTTCGATAAATAACCCGTTGCTTTACCCGCCTCCTCCTTTACATATGCATTGAAACCCGAATGATCCATCTGCAACGGAACGAATATTCTTTGTTTCAGCGCCCCGCCATAACTAAGGCCCGTAACCTTCTCGATAATGGCCGCCAGTACCACGTACCCGGAATTTGAATATTCTTTATTGGTGCCCGGCGGAAAAAGCAATGGTCCCTTTTGAATAAGGGGAAGAATATCGCTGACAGATTGAAAGCTCTCGTGCGCCTCCATAAAACCATCCTGCTGCGAATAATCGCCGAGGCCCGAAGTATGGTCCATGAGCTGCTGGATGGTAACCTGGTCGCTGATCTCCTTTGAAAACCCGGGAATGTATTTACCCAGGTGGTCCGCCAGGTCAAGTTTGTGTTCAGCGGCCAGCTGGAGGGTAAGGATCTTTGTAAACATTTTAGTGATCGACCCGATCTGGAACGCAGTGGAAGCCGTATTCGGAATACGCTTTTCGATGTCGGCATAACCAATGCTCTTTTCATACAAAACATCATTGTCCTTTATGACCAATACGTTCCCCGAAAACACCTGCTTTGCATCCGCTTCCGAAACCAGTGCATCAAAGCTGGTGGTGACAGCCTGCGCCCCGGCAACAACCGGGAAAAGGAATACAAGCGCCGTAATAATATTCTTCATAGGGGTGTTAGCTTTTTTGTCAGGCATAAGATAGGCTATTTGGGGTTTGCGCTTTGCTGATACAACACATTTAACCAGACATTGTTCCGCCTCATGTAAACAGAGGACACCCAGGCGGGACTTGGCACCGCATTGCCACCACACATGGTTTCCTGCATGGCATGGTAAGTGAGCACCGCGACGTCCTTATCCAGTAAGACCATATTGAATTTTTCTACACTGTAGCTGTTAACGGAACAGGCGGGGCTGCCCACACTCCGGACGACCCCACGCTTTCCGCTCACGCCACCGGCGCCCACTTCGATATGATCATCAGACAGAAATTCCTTGAAGAAAGCGCTGTCCCTGTTCTTCCAGGCCTCCCATGATTTTTTTTCCAGCGCCACCAGCTTTTCTTTTATGGCTTCTTTGGTTTCATCGTCACTGGTCCTTACCGGTGATTTGAAGGAGAAAGCAAGTGCGACGGCCACCAGAATAATACAATTGACAAACAGCCAGTTTCGGGTTCTTGAAAATTTCATAAGGGAAGATTTATGGTTAAGGTTGATGGTGTGTTTATGAAATTGGTGAGTCACATCCTGTTCCCCACGAGTTTTTCTTTTGCTGTGCCGTCTGCATTCATCGTCCAGATTTCCCAAAGGCCGGCGGTGTTTCGCGTTACAAAAAATATTTGCTTGTCGCCCGGTCCCCACTGCGGCGTCTCATCCGCTTCTCCCTCGGTCAGCTGCCGGAGCCCGGTGCCGTCCGGATTGATGGTATATATATGAGAGGGCTTTTCATTGTTGTTGTGCCCGAAAAATGCGATCGACTTCCCGTTGTGTGACCAGATGGGGTATTCGCCAAAACCGGCAATCTTTTTTTCTTCGCCGCTGGCCAGGTCCTTCACAACGATCCCGCGATCGGTGATGGTACGGTCTGCCGCCCGGATGAAGTACGCATACACCATATATTTCCCATCGGGGGAAATATCAGCGCCCCATTTTAAGCCGGGACCTGCCGTGACGGCTTTTATCTCCCTGGTTTCCCTGTTCATGATACTGATATCAGCTGTCGGGGGAGCGCCCTGTGAAAAAACAATCGACTTACCATCGCGGGAAAACGTGGCTGTCACCAGGTCGTGCGCAGTGGAGTTTTTGAAAGGATCGGTTTTAAGGGAAGTGTCCATGCCGGAGATAAAAAACTGACCGCGGCTTACGCTATATAAAAAGGAGGCCCCATCCGGGCTCCATTTGGGAACAATACCCGATGCCATTTTTTTTGCAGGGCCGCCATTCGCGCCGGTCATGAAGATCTCGTTGAACTTATTGTCGCGCGTGCTGCGTACATATAAAAGGGCACCGTTCCCAGACAGCGAGATCTGGGCATACTGGTATTGGGTGGTATCCGGCTGGGCCAGAACGGTCATGCTCAGCCCGCAGCAGATACAGGCCATTCCGATCAGTTTGTAAGAAAAACAGCTGGCTTTTATTGAATGTTGAAGGCAGGCGGCAATAGATTTCATTTGCAGGTATGGCTCCGTTAGTCAATTTGAAGATATGGCTAGCCCGGGTGCATGTCACCAGATTGTAGTCAACAGGGTTATTTCCGAAGTGTAAGGATGTATGGAAGGAGTAACGGTATTTCCGGGTGATGATTTGATTGCTTTTCGTTCGGGCAAATCTGTAATTTTAGGGGTGAGCGGAGGTTGCCGGCAGCGACAACTCCATCAACCAAAATATCCTCTACCATGCCAGAGAAAACCGATCACCCGTTCTTCGCGCCGCAGCTGTTCATCAACAATGGCGTCAACGACATCTCCTTCTACACAAAAGCGTTCGATGCCACGGAGCATTTCTGTTTCCGCAATGATGATGGAAGCATCCATGTGGCGGAACTTTCCATCGACGGGGCCATCTTCCATGTTCATGAAACGACCAAGACCTATTTCTTTTCCCCCGAAAAACACGGCGGCACTACCACCATTATCGGCCTGTTCGTTCCGGATGTGGCACTGACCATGCGAAAAGCAATCGCCGCCGGTGCCATCGAGATCAGCCCGACAACTGATTATGAATACGGTTACCGCCAGGGGGAGATCGCCGATCCGTTCGGGCATCACTGGCTGATACAGAAAAAGATCTGATTTACATTTTCAAAAAGCAAGACCATGGCAAAAGCATTGAAAAAAGAGTTGTCATCCAAACAACAGGAGGAGTTGTTCAAAGTATTGAAAGCCCGATTTGAAAAAAATATGAATCGCCATAAAGGGATCGACTGGCCGAAAGTGCAGGCCAGGCTGGCGGCGAATAAAGAGAAGCTCTGGTCGCTCCATGAAATGGAAGCGACAGGCGGCGAGCCCGATGTGGTTAGTCAAGACAGGAAAACGGGAGCATATGTTTTCTATGATTGTTCCGCCGAAAGCCCCAAAGACAGGCGGAGCCTTTGCTACGACAGGGCAGCGCTCGATGGCCGGAAAGAAAACAAACCCAAAGACAACGCGATGGAGGTGGCTGCCGCGATGGGCGCCGCGCTCCTGACGGAAGAACAATACCGCGAACTGCAGCAGCTGGGCAAGTTCGACCTGAAAACATCCAGCTGGATACAGACGCCGGCTGAGATCCGGAAGCTTGGCGGCGCCATTTTCTGCGACCGGCGCTACGATACAGTCTTTACCTATCACAACGGCGCGGAATCTTATTATGCAGCCAGGGGATTCCGGTGCTCGCTCAACGTATAGACAGCGAAACTGCCTGATTTTCTTATAACATTTGTTTGGGTAGCGCGTTATATTTAATAGCCCGTCCATCAATCGCCAAAACCACGACAAATGAAAGCTTCCTTCCACGAAAAATACGGTCCCCCGGATGTGTTGAAGATCAGGGAAATAGAGATCCCCACGCCAAAGGACAATGAAGTATTGATCAGCGTGAAAGCAGCTTCCGTGAACAGGAGCGACCTGCATGTACTTACCGGCAAGCCGCTGATCATGAGACTGTTCACGGGGCTATCCAAACCCAAATCGCCCGTTACCGGGTCAGACTTTGCGGGCCAGGTGGCAGCGATCGGCAAAGATGTGAGTCGTTTTAAAGTGGGTGACAGGGTAATGGGATTCAGCGGTGGCCTCGGCAGCGGCTCACATGCGCAATTTTACGCATTTTCCGAAGCGAAGAGAATTGTAACGATGCCGGACAATATCAGTTACGAGCAGGCCGCGGCCTGCCTGGAAGGTGCCTATTATGCCGCCATGTGCATTGACCAGTTGAAACTGCAACCCGGCCAAAAAGCACTGGTATATGGCGCGACCGGCGCTATCGGATCTTCCTACGTTCAGTACCTGAAATATTATGGTGTGTATACTACTGCGGTTTGTCCGGGCGCGCATAAGGAGTTGATGCATTCACTGGGCGCAGATAAAGTAATCGACTACGAAACGGAAGATTTTACAAAAGACACCGAGCGGTACGATTTTATTTTCGATGCGGTGGGCAAAACGAGCTTCCTGAAATGTAAGCGCCTGATGAAAAAGAAAGGGATGTTCTTTCCATCCAATGGCGCTGAAAATTTTTTCCTGATACCCATTACGCGTTTGCTGGGCGGCAAGAGGGTCATGTTTGTTTCATCCGGAAATGTGAATGCGGGACTGGATTTGATCAGGGGGCTGCTGGAAAAAGGAAGGTTCCAGCCGGTGATTGACAGGGTCTATCCTCTGGATCAGATCGTTGAAGCATTTACTTATGTGGCAACGGGTAAAAAGATCGGGAATGTGATCGTTACCATGGGCGCTTAATGAGTATTTGAGTCGATAACACCCGGCGCCGGTTTCACGTGCTCCGGTAAAAGATGTAAAAAAAATATCTATTTTGGTGATGCCAAAACAACTCTTCACCAATACCCAGAACATGAAAAGGCTGCTATTCCTGGTCTGTCTGCTGACAACCCTGTCTGCCCGTTCCCAATCCCAGCTTGGCGACGTGGCCACGATCTCCATGACTTCCACTAACCTGGATTCGTCCCTGGCTGTTTATGCGAAACTTGGGTTTTCGAAGATCGCCGCGAATGATTATCCTTTCCATTGGGCGCAGGTAAGCGATGGGAGCCTGCTGATCACCCTGCGAAACGATGCAGTTGCTGCTATCAGTCTTTCTTATTTTGCCGATGATCTCGATAAGGTGATCGCGCAACTGGAAAAGAATGGCGTTAGCTTTTTCCAGCGGCCAAAAGAGGGTGATCCGCTTCGGAGGTATTTAATTAAGAGTCCCGATGGGCTTACCATTGCCGTGAGCAGCAATATTGGTGGATTCAAGCAACCCACAGGCACCACGCTGCTGAACATGAAGCCCGGAGATTTCAACGATCCTTCCAAATACCCCAATCCGCAGTGTGGCGCATTCGGTGAATTCGCGCAGCCGGTTGCGGACCTTGCAACATCCATCGCTTTCTGGGCAAAGCTCGGCTTTACCGTGAAATCGCAGATGAAAACGCCGTATCCTTTTGCCATTCTCACCGATGGGAAGATGCTGATCGGCCTGCATCAGGATAAACAGTTCAGCTCCCCTACCATCACCTATTTCGGAGTGAACACGGCAAAAAGGGTGCAGGCGCTGAAAGACAATGGACTGACACATTTTACGGAGGTCATGGGAGCAGGCAACCAGGCCCTGCTCACCTGGGAGGGACAGCATTTTTTCCTGTTCTCGCTGGGGATGTAGCAGATAGAAAAATATTGATTACACCCGGTCATTTAGCGTCCTTCAGTTCCACCCATACCGGTGCATGGTCGCTGGTCTTCTCCCATCCCCGAACGAATTTATCTACCGCTGCGGATTTCAATCGTTTCGCGATCGACGGGCTCAATAAAAAATGGTCGATGCGCAGTCCCGCGTCGCGGCCATAGGCATTGCGGAAATAATCCCAGAATGTATATATTTTCTCCTCGGGGTGCAGGTGGCGGAGCGCGTCCGTCCAGCCCTGGGACATCAGGTCGTGGAAGGCTTTGCGGCTCTCGGGGCGGAACAGGGCATCGTCTGTCCAGCGTTCGGGCTTATATACATCCAGTTCGGTGGGCATCACGTTATAATCTCCCGTAAGGATGACGGGATTACCGGATCTCATCAGTTCCGCGGCGTGTTTCGTAAAGCGTTTGAACCAGTCCAGCTTGTATTCAAATTTAGGGCCCGGCGCGGGGTTGCCGTTGGGCAGGTAGAGGCACCCGATGGTGATGCCATTCACGATGGCTTCGATATAACGGCTGTGCAGGTCTTCGGGATCGCCCGGGAGGGCACGGCGTATTTCTTCGATCTCCATGTCTTTCGCGAGGATGGCGACCCCGTTCCAGCTTTTCTGACCATGCCAGATGACATTATAACCTGCATCGCGGATGGCCTGTTCAGGGAATTTTTCGTTGGGAGATTTCAGTTCCTGGAGGCAGGCGACATCCGGCTCGGATTCTTTGAGCCAGCGCAGCAGTACCGGCAGTCGACCGTTTACGCCGTTGACATTATAGGTAGCGATCTTCATATGGAAATGATTGATTTGTAAGATAGCAAAAGCTGCGCCGTTAAAAAACATCCGGATGGCTGGACTGTGAGGAGATACAACCTATGAGGTTACCAACCTGCAAGGGTACCCAACATATAAAGTTGCCAACATACGAGGTTACCCACTCTGCCAAGTCCTCATCTCTGGGTTACCCGAGCCAATACCGCTACCATAAATGACACTACATTTGTACTGACACCATTTATAAACTATGTCTTACTGTTCCGCAATTGACGCGATGACCGGTGACAGGAAAACCCTGCACAAGGCCTACCACGACAATCTGTATGGATATCCGATCCACGATGACAATGAGCTCTTTGGCCGGCTGATCATGGAGATCAACCAGGCAGGCCTCAGCTGGGAAACCATCTTAAAAAAAGAAGCGGGTTTTCGCAAGGCCTATCACCAGTTCAATATAAAAAAAGTAGCATTATACACAGAGAAGGACCGTGAGCGGCTGCTGAACGATGCGGGCATCATACGTAACCGGCTCAAAATAAATGCGGCGATTGAGAATGCCAAAGCGATCCTCCAGTTACAGAAAGAACATGGTTCCTTTGAAAAATGGCTGGACTTGCACCATCCGCTGTCAAAAGAGGAATGGGTGAAGCTGTTCAAAAAAACTTTCCGTTTTACCGGGGGAGAGATTGTTAGTGAATTCCTGATGAGCACAGGGTTCCTGCCGGGGGCGCATACGGAAGATTGCAGGGTTTATAAGAAAGTGCTTCGTTCAAAGCCGTTGTGGCGGTTGAGCATATAAAAGGCGAATAACCTTATTGGTGCCAACCTCATAGGTCATCAACATCACGGGTTTTCAGTCTTGCAGTTACCCAACTTTATAGGTCATTGACCTTGCAGGTTGGGTTATAAATTGGGTGTTTTCACGCTTCTTTTAGGGATACACATTTAGTTACATTAGGCGACGTTTTACAAACATCTCTAATGTCTAAATATTATATTTCGCTGCAGCCAAATGGCATCTATCATGTCTTTAGCCGGGCTAATGGCTGGGAAAAGATGTTCCTTGATGAAGAAGATTATGTCAAGTTTCTTGGAAAACTTATTGGTTATGTACTCCCGGTAGCAGATCTGTTAGGTTGGTGCCTGATACCCAATCATTTTCACCTGCTTGTTCGCATAAGAGAGCCCGAAATTATAAAATGTCATTTCAGGGCAAAGAAAAGGAAAGCAAATGTTGACGACCTGGTCATTCCCGATTTTTTGATGAAACAATTTTCGAATTTTCTCAATTCGTATGCGAAATCGTTTAACAAAAAATACAAACGCAAGGGTAGCCTTTTTATGGACTACATGAAAAGGAAAGAGATTGAGACTGATGAGCAATTGGGCGCTACCATATTCTACATACACAAAAATCCTGTACACCATGGACGATCCCGTGATCTGAAAGATTGGAAATGGTCATCTTATTTGGATTATTTGACATCTGACGATAGTTTCATCGAAAAAAAGACAGTTTTGAACTGGTTTCAAGGTATAGAACATTTCATCGCATACCACCAACAACCTATCTATCTAAAAAAGGCAGTCGTACCATACGAAGACCTATAAGGTTCACAACCTTATCGCTTACCAACCTTGCAGGTTATCAACCTCATAGGTTTGCATCCTCGCGGGTTGACAAGCTTGCAGGTTCACAACCTTATAGGTTACCCAACCTCATAGGTTACCCAACCTCATAGGTTATATATACCTCAACCACTTCTTCTCAGGGTGCAGGAATTTGTACTTCGCATAGCTGCGGCAAGCCAGGTATAGGATCAGCTCCGCAATGATAAACACCAGGTACAACAATCCCAGGCTCCAGCGATGATCTCCCGGGATCTCCGTAAACGGCGCCGTATTGTACCAGTCCTGGTGAAATGCCCCCTCCCTGATATAATTCGTGAACAGCGCCAGTACATGGATAAGGGGTATGTGCAACAGGTAATAGAAAAATGGCACCCGCCCGAAAGTTTCCAATACGCCGGCGATCCATCCTCTTGCACGCTCCGCCAACGGCAGCAACACCAGCAATGGCCCCAGCGTCATCAACAGGTACAATTGGGAGGCCGGATACTTCTGTTGGCTGAGCATCCGCAACACAAAAGGCAATGCATTCGGTGGTGCAGTCTGCATAGCCGTTTGTATGCCTGCTATCACCAGGAACAATCCAATCGCCAACCAACCGCACACGAGGCAAAACTTCCGGCGTGTAACGGCATCCTTGAGCATCACCATGCCAAATGCATAGCCCAGCATCATCACGCCGATCCAGGGGATCAACACATATAATATCGCAATCCCCGGAACGCCCTGCAGGCCCGATGGGTAAAAAAACTCCCAGACCTGTCCAAACGGCGCACGGAATGAACCCGGTAATACCTGCGGCAGGTAATGAAATACCTGCTGGCCGGCTGCAATAAGGAAGCCGATGATCCCCACCGTCTGCGCCCGCAGCCGCACAAATGCCGCCAGCAATATCATGCACCATCCCAGCATCCAGATCACGCCTGCCAGCGTAAACGATCCAAAATCAAAATTGAACATCCAGCCAAAGCGGATCACTGTCAGCTCCAGGAGCACCAGTAACATGCCCCGTATGAACAGATATTGTGTGAGTTCCTTTTTTGTATGGCGCGTACCATACAGGAAAGCACTGGTGCCCGCAAAGAACACAAAGGCCGGAACACAGAAATGCGTGATCCATCGCGTAAAAAACACAGCTGGATCATGACCGCCAGCCGGAACACCCGAATATACACGTACATGATCGATCGCCATGAGCACCATCACGGCGCCACGCAGCAGGTCAATGGAGCTGATCCTTGAAATTCTGGGGGATGTCATATGCAGTTCGATTTGGAGATTTAATATCCAAAAAAGAATGCGTAATTAAAAATAATTTGTGATGAGAGGCTATACGCCAAACTGCCGGAGATGGTGATCCATATGCATCCAGGTGAGGGTACCCCATTCGCGCTGCCGCATCGACCCCATCGCGGGATGCACGCCCTTCAACGGCTTGCCATGTTGCGGGAATTTTGAAACCGTCTCTATAAATCGCTGCCGTTCACGCTCAAAAGCGCTGACATCGATCTTTCCCTTTGTCTCCAGCCGCGCAGGACCCTTACGTCCGCGCGGTATCCGGGAAATGACCCGCAAACCAATCTTTCGAAGCAGCCATTGCTTCACTGTAGGCCTGCGATAAGGCAGGTCTGCTTCCAGCAATCCATTATTGGCGAGGTTGCAATGCAGCAGCATCTCCGTCACTTCCATCGTTCCCCACTGCCGCTGGCTATCCACCCGCAAATTGGCCACACGGGCAATAATCCCTTGCGCTGCCGCTGGTTCCAGGATATTCTGCTTCTTCATTTCCTCACAAAAATAAGATTTCCGTTCGTCACCAGGTCACTCCATACTCAATCAACGAACGCAATTCGAGGGGGCTTGGCCACACTTCATAAGGCATCATATATAATTGCAACAATCCTGTACCCGGACGACCGCCATAACTTTTCAGCCATTCCACTATTTCTCCATTTTCATCTTTCACGATCGCGGTGATTGATGGATCCGGTTTTATAACAGTTGTATTCGTAAAGTTCGTCCAGGTTTTTGTTATGCCAAACAATCGCGCTTCGGGTGTTGGCGTCATTTCATAGATACCGCGCACGAATTTCTTTGCCTTATAGGCGATATCAAATACCGCCGCCGGTATCGAATCGTTGTATCCCCTGACGTTTCCTGCCGTATCCTTCAGGTTGCCGATCGGGTTCGGCGCAAACAATACGACCTTGCCTCCCGCCTCGAGGTATTTGCGAATGAGCGGTTTTTCTCCCGGCAACGAACGCGTGATCGAAACCGGAAAGCGGTTGTCTACAAAAAGGATCACGCTTGTTTGCCGGCCCGTGATCTGGTCCTGCATTACTTTTTCTATCCCGTCTGCATTGATCTCTGCATAATTGAGAACCGCTTCAAAGTAAGCTCCGAGATATTCGTCCACATTGTCTGTAAAGTAGCTGTCCTGTACCTTAGGTTTTTTCCCCTGGTAATAGACCAGCGTCTGCGGGCGCAATCCCGTCGTGTCCTTTGAGTTTTCTCCTTGCAGGGCATACAGCGCCCCATCTTCCCCTGCACAATAGACCCTGCCTCCGGCAACCACGGGTGTGGAATAAGACCGGCAAGCCAGGGAAAACTGCCATTTTTTTGCACCGGTGTTCTTGTCGATCGCATATACATCCGAACTGGGCATTACATCATTAAAATATAAAAGATCGCCAGCCACCGTGATCGACGAAAAAGTTGCGCTTCCGGCCCTGAAAGTCCATTTTTCCTTGCCGGTATGCAGGTCATATGCTTTCACAAGCCCATCGCTGCCAGATCCTATAAACGCCACACCATCACTTACAGCAGCGGAAAGTATCCAGGGACCTTTATGATCGTGCCGCCAGATTTCCTTCCCCGTTGCGAGGTCTACACCATATACAATACCATCGCGGCCCCCCATCACCACCACTCCGTCAGAGATCGCCGCCGAGCACACGACCGATTTATAGTCATTGCTTCTCGTTTCAAATACGTTGTCCACTCCACTTGTCGCGAATTTCCAGCGCAGCTTGCCCGTGGCACGATCCAGGTCCATCAGGTGGCCTGTATGCGATCCAAATACAACGTGCTCACCAAAAACAGCGGGTGTGGTACGTATGCGTGCGCCCGCATCATATTTCCATATGATCTTTCCCGCAACAGCGTCCACTGCATACAAATGGCCATCGCCACTACCCACATACAGTTTGTTGTCTACCAATACCGGCGATGAAGTGACCTGGTCCCAGAAATTTTCATTGCCAAGGTCACGCCCGATATTGAGTTTCCAGGCCAGCGTTCCTCTTCCGGCATCCACTGCATACAGCCAGCCATCGCGACTGGTAAACCAGGCCCGGTTCCCTGCAACAGCAACGGATGAGTAGATCGCGCTCCCGGCATGAAAATGCCAGCGCTCCTTTCCCGTCATTTGATCGATCGCGTATAAATTTCCATCCCCGCTGCCAATATAGAGCAACCCGTTGGCTACGGCAGGTATCCCGCGGATGGGGCCCGCCGCCTGGAACCGGTAAACAATCCCGTGTAACCGGTACACCGGCGCTTCTTTCGTTACGCCCGTCAGCGCGGGCCCGTTGCGGAACATGGCCGACTGCGATAAGGCGTTGTATCGCCCCGCCAGTAAGAGAATAGCGGCAGCGAGGATGGAATGAATTTTCATATGGATGGATAAATGAAGATGAAAAATTATTTGGCAACGAAGCTCACATCGAGATTTTCCCAGTCGATGCTGACCTCTCCGGATGGGCTGATCCTGTATTCCAGCTTTTCATTGAAGTGGCCAGACTTGCGCGGTTTTGCATGCACCCGCAGGTAATCCTGTTTCTCGTCATAGGTAAAAGCACCCCATTGGTCGGCCACCTTGTTAAAGATGATGGTCCAGTCATTGGCCCCCGGTATCGTAAAGAATCCATATTTGCCCGCGGGCAGCTTTTTCCCCTGCACCATAATATCCTTATCCGTTTTGAATGTGGTGCACTCGTTGGCGCCCGTACGCCATACTTTATCGTAAGGCACCAGCGCGTTCCACACCGGGCGACCCTTTACCGAAGGCTGACTGTAATCAATGGTGATGGTAGCGCCGCCTACCCTGGCCGTTGCCGTGGCGGGTGGGCTGGGGCGTTTGGACTTGTCTTCCTGTGCATGTGCGGACAGGCAGTATGCGGAAGCCCCCAATAATACCAGGAAGGAAAACATTGCTTTTTTCATAGATGTCATTTTAGATGAATAAGACAGCAAAACTGCCGGGATCCGGGCCGATAACCCTGTTCAAGCAGCGTTCAAGTTGGTTCAAGTGTGTTCAACAGCGGATTACCGGTGGCAGATGCGGGTTAAATGGTATCGCCCGAATGCCATTTTAGATTTATTTTGTACCCCGGTAACATGGAAACGGAAACAGCCTATATAGCAGCGTGGCGGCAACTGGCCGAAAAAAACCTGGGATGGCAGGACAGCGCCCAATGGAGCGAATATGATTTCGACAAGCTCAGCGATCTCATTTTCGACAAGACCGGCGACCGCCTGAGCGTATCCACGCTGAAAAGGATCTGGGGCCGGGTGCGGTATAACAGCAACCCTTCCACCATGACCCTGAACGTGCTGGCCCGTTTCCTCGGGCATGCGGACTGGCGGGCCTTCCGCCGGTCATCCGAAGTAATACCGGCAGCAACCGCTCCAGCGGTAAGGATTCGACGGACGCGTAAAAAAAGCGCCCCTTTTGTACTCGTTGGGCTTTGTGCCGTGATCGTGTGTTTCCTGGTGGCCTGGGCATTGAAAAAAGGACCCGATACAACCCTGAAAAATATTGCGGTGAGTTTCCGGGCAATGCCCGTCACCAGCGGGATGCCCAATTCGGTGGTGTTCAATTACGATGCATCCGGTTATCATTCAGACAGCGTATATATACAGCAGAGCTGGGATCCATCCCGCAGGGAAAAAGTAGCGGGCGATGGTAAACAACATACTTCCATCTATTATTACCCGGGCTATTTTAATGCGAAACTGGTGGTAAATGGTGAAGTGAAGAAAGAGCAGCCTCTTTTTATTACCACAAAGGGCTGGCTTGGAATCGTAGACAAAAACCCATCGCCCGTATATCTTTCGGATACTGCGCTTCGCAGACCGGGCGGTATGGGAATCACTGCCGACCTGTTTTCAAAGATCAAAGGATCGCCGGTGCTCAATGACTCCTGGGTATATTTCTGCAATGTGCGGGAGTATGGCGCGCTTACGGGCAATGATTTCCTGTTCGAGACCTCGCTGCGTAATACTTCCACTCTCCAGCAATGCTCCTGCCGCCGCATGTCGGTAGAGATCGATGGAACGGATAACTGTATTACCATTCCTTTTTCAGGCAAGGGCTGCATCTCTGCGCTGAACCTCTATACAGGTTTCAATACGATCCATGGGCGCGATGCCGACCTCAGCGCTTTCGGCTGCGAGGTGTCATCGTTCCAGCACATTGTCTGCAGCGTGGCCAATCGCCAGCTGCAGGTAACGCTGAATGGGAAACTGATTTTCACTACACCCATGCCGGGAAGCATCGGGCGTCTGACGGGCATCTGTCTTGGGTTCGAGGGCGCCGGCGAGGTCGCGCAGGTAAAGCTGGGCGATCACCGGAAGACGGTGTATGAAGATGATTTTCAATCGCAGCGGACGCTGACGGCCAGCAAATAACATCGAACCGAATCTCCTCTATTCTCTTTTTTCAGGAATATTGCCGCAGGCGGAGGCAACTAAAATATTTTCATATAATAAAAAAAGACCACACGAAAACATGTGGCCTTTTTTTATTATATCGTGGATTCTTCACCTCAATCTTGCAGAGATGGTTTCCCCAGGTTTCCCTTCGGCATCCTTGATCATCCACACGGTAAAACTTTCCGGGATAGGATGCATCCGGTAATCCAGGTACCGCGGTGCGGCGGCGGATGGGCCTGATACCTGCCGGACCTGGTAACCGGTTACGGTCATCATCACGTTATTCCTGTTGCTGAGCATCAGTTTCACCTTCGTTGTGTCGTATACCGTTCGGGAAGGTTCGCCTGCGGAATGTACTACCGGGGGCGTGCTGATTGCCTGGGCCGATAACCTGCCTCCTGCCAGCAACAGCGTTATTGCAATGATTTTTTTCATAGTTGGATTCCCGTTTACAAACGGGATTACCCATACAGAATCAATTTATATGCCAGCAGGCAGATAAAGACAGGACAGCGGAACACATTAAATAAAATCAGCGATTGTTGTTCATATTCACCATGGGTCCCGCTTTGTTCCAGGTAACATAAGAAGCGATGAGCAGCACAAGGGCAATGAGTGGCATACAACGTGCCTTAACGGGATCGCCGACGGAAGTATGGGCAATAAACGCAGAAATAAACGTGATGCCGAATCCCGCATATGCCCATTCCTTGATGCTTCTTCCGAGAGGAAGCACCAATACCACCAACCCCGCGATCTTGGCTATGGCAAGTTCCACGCGAAAATAATCGGGAAAGCCGAGGTGCTGGAATCCCTGCTGCATTTCAGGCTTGGTAAGGTAGCCGTAGGCCGCAAAGCCCATCATAATGGCTAAAACAACCGTGGTGATCCAGTAAATGATCTTGGTGGCTTTCATAATATGTTGATAGGTAAAAGATGCTGTATACAAATAGGAAAAGACCCGGTTTGTTCGCGGCAATATCGCCTTTTATTGCCGCTCTGCAATTTCTTTTAGTTTGCCCAGCACATGGTTCCAGTTCTCCGTCAGGTGCTCCTTTTCTTTTTCCGAACTCACATTCGTCTGGTGGAGGCTGAGCCGGGTGCCATTCCCTTCCGCGGAAAGTTCGTAGGTCACAATGTTATAGTTCTCCGGCTTATCTTCTTTTCCTGACGCAGAGCTCAGGTAGGTGCTCTGAAGGATCTTCCCGGATTCTATCTTCAATATAACGCCTTTGTCGGTGTAGGGTTTGCCATTATATTCCCCCGTGTACCCGATCGGGCTACCCTGTTTCCAATCCGTATGCACGTCTGCTCCCATGAGGTATTCTTTTATGAGGGATGGGGTGGTCAGCGTTTTCCAGACCTTATCTGCGCCGGCATTGATCTGTATCGATGTTGCAACATTGAGTTTCTGTTCCATAGATATTTTTTTTATAGCTAACACATTTGATGCCGGACAGATGTTTCACACGAGGCGATTTTCCGTAAAGCCCAGTTTCTCTATTTCCGTATGCACCAGGTCGCCCGGCCGCAGCCATTTCTTTTCCTTCCTGCCCATGATCACGCCCTCGGGCGTACCGGTGATGATGAGGTCGCCGGGGTCGAGGGTCATGTAGTCCGACAGAAAAGCAACGATCTCCGCTACGGAAAAGATCATATCGCGGGTGCTTTGGTTCTGCCTCAACTCTCCGTTGAGGCTGCACGTGATCTGCAACCGCTGCGGATTTGTGATCTCGTCTGCGGTTACCACCCATTTACCCAGGGGCAGGAACCCATCGAGGCTCTTGCCCAACAGCCATTGCGGTGTTCTGAACTGAAGGTCGCGGCAAGACAGATCGTTCGCTACGCAATACCCAAATACATGGTCCAATCCGCTGGCGGCCGCCACGTTCTTACAGCGTTTCCCAATGACTACGCCCAGTTCTGCCTCGTAATCGAACTGCTCGCCGATTTTCCCGAGAACGATGCTGCTTCCATAATCCGTAAGTGTATTGTTGTACTTGGTAAAAGCCACCGGCATTTTTGGTATTTCCATACCGGCTTCTTCAGCGTGGCGCCGGTAGTTCAACCCGATGCAGATGATCTTTCCCGGCCTGGGCACGCAGGGACCGATCCGGAGCGAAGCTGCCGGAACAATGGCTGCCTTACTTTTTTGCTTTTCCAGCAGCTGCTTTTTTTCTTCGGTAAACCAGTTGCAAAGATCATCGGGCGCAACTGCCGGCTCGGAGGGGAAAATGTATACAAGGTCCTCTTCACCCGCGATGCCCGGGTGCCAGTGGCCTTCTTTTTTGTAGAACAGGAGTTTCATGCTTTATATAGGATTGGCGCCGGTGATTGCAAAGCCCGAAAGCGGCGTCTATATGGGTAGCTCGATAAAGAAACGGGTGCCTTCGCCCGGCACGCTGTCAACCGTGATCCGGCCCCGGTGATTTTCCACGATTTTTTTGCAAAGCGCGAGGCCAATGCCTGTGCCGGCGTAAGCCTTGCCGCTGTGCAACCGCTGGAAGATCGTAAAGATACTGTCAGCATATTGCTGTTCAAATCCGATACCATTGTCGGCAAAGATCAGCTGCATATATTTCTCTCCATTCCGGCTGATGATGGCCGATGATATGTTGATGAGTGGTTCTGTATCGCAGAATTTCAATGAGTTACTCACGAGGTTCAGGAACAGCTGGTTGATCTGCAGGGGGATTCCCTGGATCGTAGGGAGTTCGGCCGCCTGGATCACCGCCTTTTTTTCCGCGATCACGAGTTCCAGGTCGGTGCGCACATTTTCCAGCACCTGGTTCAGGTCGATCTTTTCATATGCCTCCTCCGTGTTTGACAGCCGGCTGTATTGAAGTATCGCCTTGATCAGGTCAGACATGCGGTTGGCGGATAAATTGATCTTCTCCAGGTATCGTTTTACAAAGCCGGTATTCTCTACGTTCCTTTCGCTCAGTTCCGAGAAGGTCTGAATTTTTCTCAACGGCTCCTGCAGATCATGGGAAGCCACGTAGGCAAACTGCTCCAGCCGCCGGTTTGATTCCTGCAGTTCATTATTGGCGCCTTCCAGTTCACGCGTGCGGTCCTTGATCTTTGCTTCCAGTTGCAGGTTGAAGCGCCTGATCTCCTGGTTCTGCTTCTCGATCTGGTCGAGCATATGGTTGAATGCCTTGGTCAGCAATCCCGCCTCATATGCATTTGTATTAACGGCGCGAACGCTGTAATCGCCGTGCGTGGATATTTGTTCAGCGGTGGATGCCAGGTCAAGGATGGGCTGACTGATGGATTTCTGCAACCGGCGGGATAGTAAAAGTGAGACCAGGAAAGAGAGTGCCACCACGAGCAATGCTATCAATCCATACAACCGGAACCGCGCATAGATACTGGCCATGTCATACTTCAGGTACAGTGTACCCAACCGGCGCGTTTCCTGGGCTATGGGTTGAAATCCTTCGAGGTAAGCCTGATTGCCATAATGATAACCTTCATCCGTTACCACCGAAGGAAAATGGCTGACGGGTTCATTGCGCGGGTAGGTGGCGAACACATAGCCCTTCGTGTCGTAGATACATGCGGCAACGATCCTGTTTTCTGCTTTTAGTGCATCAAGTATTTCGCTGGCATCTTCTTTATTGTCGAAAGCCAGTGAAGAGGTACTGTTGGCCGCGATAATGGCACCGAGGCCGGACACATGGCTCTTTGCCGCGGACCGGAATGACACGAACTCATAAGACCCATAGGCGATACAGGTGAGCAACAGCGCGGCAGAGCTGGTGATCAGTATCACATTCATCAGCTTTCGCTGGATGGGTGCATCCGTTCGTTTCATCCTCATAACTTATTCAACAATTTCGGCCAGCCGCAATAATTTGGAGCTGATCGTGATATTGGCCGCTTTCGCCGCGGTCAGGTTTATTTTTATTCTTGTTTTATTGTTCGCCAGGTAGAACTGGATCATTCCCCCATTCTTTGCAAAATCTTCTCCATCGCCTACGGTGAGAATGCTTTTTCCTGACAGTGCAGCAAGAACCTCTTTTGTTCTGCCGGGTGTATTAATGAACAGCATCTGGCAACCCAATGCCTCCTTGATATCGCTGCAGTAACGGATCACCAGTTTACGGCCATCCATGGTCTCGCCGGCAACCGCCTGTTCCAGGTAGCTTCCAAATGGATTATTGCCCAGCACCCCGATGGTCATGGGCGACTCGGCGCTGCCAAATGCCGATGACGGCCACTCAACAAAATGAGAAAAGTTGAAGAGGAACACGGCTTTCACCTGGTACTCGCGGGCAGACGGCGCCTGGGCATGCACCGGCAGGCTCCCGTGGAATGTGCAGATCAGCAATATAAATAGCAGTCTTCTCAAGCGTTATTGTTCAGAACCGTACACAAATCCGGGCATAGACACTGCTGGGTATCTGGCGTGTGCCAAATTCCGCGTGATAGTGTTGCAGCAGGTTTTGGCCGGCAATGGAAATAGTATAATGTTTTGCATCCCAGGCGATCCTCGCATCCAGGGTGATATAGGATGGCACGCCCGCCGTAAGGCTGGACTGCACCAGGTTGTCCACATACCGCCCCGTCCAGTCGAACCGCAGGTGCCTGCCCAGGTCCGTGATCGACTGTATCAACACCTGGTTGTTGGGATCAATCCCTTCGAACAGGTCACTCCCAGAAATAACGTTCGGGGAAGTTTTCTGGAATTGTTTGTTCATAAAAGTGTACCCGCCGCGCAGTCTCCATCCCTCGGAAATAACAGCATTGCCGGAGATCTCCAGGCCCCAGGTCTGTGCTTTCTGGCCATTCGCGAAAATGAAGGCGGGCGGCCCTGGCTGATTGGTATTGATGCTGCGGAGGTCGTGGTAGTCATTATAGAATGTAGCAATGGAAAAATTCAGGTTTTCCACGGGCCTCAACCGGTAACCGAGTTCATAAGAGATGACATTTTCCGAGAGAAAAGATCCAGGCGGAGTGACGATGGTTGGCGTCTTTGCTTCTACATCAAGACGGCTCGGCGTTCTGACGGCGCGGGATACTGCTGCCCAGAGGGTATTGTTGAGGGAAGGCGTCCAGGCCATACGGACACTCGGCTGCCATTCGAACCCGGTATAATCGTTGTGCAGCAGCTTGGTGCCCAAAGTGAGGTCCAGCCGGTGAGCGATGATCGATACCTGGTCCTGGACAAAACCGCTGAATAATTGCAGGTCTTTTGTTTCCGGCGTGAAGAGAAGTGTCGGCGTATTATTCACCTGGTCTTGCTGGTAGCGGTAGGTAATGCCGCAAATGATCCGGTTCTTCCTGTTCAATGAAAAATTTCGTTGTATATCGAGGTCATAGGAGTTAACGCGATCGGTAAAAACAGATTTAGTGAGGTTCCGCCAGGTCCGGTCGAAATAGGCCTGCACCACCAGTTCCCCCGCATGCGAATAGCGGTGCGACCATTTTGCAACAATATCCTGTCCGTCTACCTCCGTTCTTCCCGCAGTGTCCTCCTTCCCTCCATAAAAATCTCCCTGTATCATCAGCTGGTCCCTGGAACCGGGTGCATAATCGGCACGAAACCCGCCCTGCGTCATGTTCCACTGGTCCTGTGCATCGTTGCCGTTGGGCAAATGGCTGGTGGCCTGGTCGAAATGCTGTCCGTACACCCGGAAATACAAATTGCTGTCAATCCGCCCGCCATACCTTACACCAATGCGATCCTCGAGGAAGGACCCGGGCATCGCAGTAGCGAGCAGGCCCTGGGTCTGCGACGCGGATTTGGTGATAATATTGATCACGCCGTTCACTGCATTGGCTCCCCAGAGCGTGCCGCCGGGACCACTCACCACTTCTACCCGGTCTATATCTTCCAGCATTACATTCTGTACATCCCAGAAAACGCCCCCGAACAGCGGCGTATACACCGAGCGTCCGTCGATCATCACCAGCAACTTGTCCGCCAGCGTGTTATTCTGCAGGGGCGCACCATTAAATCCCCGGGCCGTGATGGCCCAGTCATGGGAATTGGACTGTGCCACCTGCAGGTTGGGTGCCAGGCGCAGGGCCTCGGGCAGCCGGGTGGCGGCAGACCGTTTGATATCCTCGTTCGTGATCACCTGGATCGCCGAAGCCACTTCGGTAAGCTTTTCGGGGCTCTTGGAAACGGAGGTAACCTCGATGTTCATCAGCTCTTCCACCGACAACTTTTTCAGGTCGAGGGTAGGGTCCTTTACCTGTGAAAAAACAGGTATGGCCCCCAGCAGCAACACTGCCACCCAAAGAAGCTGTATTGCCTGCTTTGGGCGGGATGAGAGAGGCCTTGTATGATAAATCCTTTTATTCATTGCCAGGATTTTTTTCGGGGAGGATGGCAGCCAGCAATCGCGTAAGCTCTTTGAAGCTGGGCGGTTTTACGATAAAGTCGGTGGCGCCCAGTTTTTTCACTTCTTCAATGGAACGGGGATTGGCGGCCGTTGAATACATATAAACCGGAACGCTGGCGAGATGACGCATCTCGCGGATCGCTTCCAGGCATTGCCTGCCGTTCATAGCAGGCATGTTCATATCGATAAAAATAAAAGAAGGGATCTGCCCGGTATCGGTGAGCTGGTTAATGGCATCGGTGCCATTGTCTGCCACTGCTACAGTGATGGAAGGATCGATCTCCTGGAGCGCCAGCAAAAAGATCTCCTGATCATCTTCGTCATTATCGATAAGAAAACACCTCGTTCCCATTTGCATTGTAGATCAATATTTTACGAACTGACGATAAAGATAAGGTCAATATCAACTGGGCCTGTAGAGATTTCGCCGACAGCCGGCGAGCATTTACCGGTTGATGGCTAGTTGGTCTCATTGACCACTATCTGCGCCAGGTTTTGAAGGTACCGTCTGCCCGTTTTCAGATCGGTGGAAGAACACATCTGGATGTTCTCGGGCAGCGTGGCAGAGCGCACGCCATTTTTCTCCATGATGATGTATACGTGGTCGCCCACGGTGGTATTATACAGCTCGTTCCAGGAGTAAACTACTTTATAGCCATCCGAGCCAATACAGGTAAAATAGAGCCGGCTCAGCAGTTTGGGGCTGGCAGAACGCAAAACGGTATGCGCGAGTACATCCTTCAGCAGTACCCCTTTTACATTTACGTCTTTGTGGCGGAACTCGCCCAGGTGATTGGTCACCGCAACGTCGCCAACGGATTGCAGTGGCAGCCGGTTCAACGTGTCCATGGTGATCACCGACTGTGTTTCCACCAGTCCTCCGATGGTAAAGCTTTTCGTGGGAACGGATTTGGGTTCCTGTGCGCGGCACAGGCTGGCGGTACACAGGAAAAAAACAAGTAGCAAATATTTCATACTGCAGTTTGCATAAAAATACAACATGTGTTGTGGTACCGTAAGCGAAGTGCACTATTATTTCAATTTCTCAAAAAAGTATTTTGGCTTGATGTGCCTGTTCAGGTATACTCCTTTAGATCCGGCGCTTTTCATGGCCTGAAATTCTTCGGGCGGAACGCCTTTATACAGGTACACCGAACCGGATACGTATACGATCCGCAGGGTCAGCGACCCGGCATCATAGTGCATGGACGATACAACGGAAGAAGGCATGACAACTGTTTGCGCAGTTCATCTATTCATTTTTCTTTATGAGGTGATGGACGGGCGGCCGCGACATGAGGTAGGCATATATCTGGTCAGCCTCCCTGTCCTGTAAATGGTGGAAAGCCTCCATGGGTGGACTTAACTTCTCGCCGTCGGGGCCGATGGCATCCTTTACGGCGCGCCTGAACTTGTCTTTTGTAAAATTTCCGATGCCCGTTTCCGCGTCCGGCGTGATGTTGGCACCGCGTACTATCTTTCCTTCACCCATTTTAAATTTCTTTCCCCCCGCGAGGTAGTGTTTCGATTGTTCGGGATGGAGGTAATCCAGCGAGGCAAGGCTTCCGGAATGACAATGAAAACAACCGATCACATCTACCAGGTACCGGCCATTGGCAATATCGTCGTCGGCCGGAGGCACAGCTATCTGCGCCGTATAGGGTTCGGGATGGGCTTCCAGGTGGATACCGATCTTGCCGATAAAGTTCATGTGCGTGAGGCCCACTGTTTTGTTATAGGGCGCAACCGCCGCATCGTCGGAGCGCAGGTACGCGATCACATCGTTGATGTCGCGGTCATTCATGTTCGGCCGCAGCATATACGGAATAAAGCGGCCGTTCCTGGCGATGCCGGTACGCAACAGGTATTTCAGTTCAGCATCAGTATAGTGTGGCGGGATGCCGTTGGTCCCTGAGCGGGTGAGGTTGGCTGAATACACCTTCCCCGCGATACCGGGAACATCCTTCATCTGTTTCCCGGTGAACTTCATCTCCACGGGATCGTAGTGACAACCTCCGCAACTGTTGAACACCAGGTTCCTGCCGTGCTCTACCGAGCCGGGTTCCCGGACAGCTGTATACGTTTCCGTTGTTGTGGAGTAGGAGCCGCAGCCAGCGAGCAATGCCAGGAGAACGGCGCCACCGAGGGCTCCTTGTATGCGTTTCATAGGTATGAGTTTCTATTAACCAGAACAGGCACACAGTGCTTAAACAAGATTCAGACCAGTTCTGTACCGTGTGTCGCCCGGATCAGCATTCTTTCGAGGGGAGGGATGGCATGTATCGTATTAATGCACAAAGCTGTCATCGTTCTGTTACCGAAAAAACGCTGTATTGTTCTTCCCCAAAACAAGCGGCGTTTGAAATTGTTCGCCCAGCGCCGCCGGTATTCTTTTTCCAGGGCCAGCCTCTCTTCCGCGGATATCACCGCTTTCCCAACGATGCCCGTTTCGTTCAGGAGGTCGTTCAGCAGTTTGGCCCCCCCGATGGCCATCGACATACCATTTCCGCAGAGCGGAGTGATCAGCCCGGCACTGTCTCCGCACATCAGCAGGTGGTCTTCCACGGGTGATTTGGGGTCGAAACAGATCTCATTGATCACAACGGGCTCATCAAAAAGAAAATCCGAGCTGGAAAAAATATTTTTGATCACAGGATTTCTGAAAACCACCGTTTCCTCGAACTCGCGGATCGAGCGATGCCTTTTATCAGAGCCGCGCTGGTAAAAGTTACAGAGGTTATACCTGTCGCCCTCGATCTTGACGATCCCGCAATAGCCTCCGCTGAAATTATCGAGCCCGATCTCGTTAACGGGATAGTCTGTGCGGATATGGTATTTCACGCCCATGTATCCCGTTCGGTGATCGATAAAGGGACGATTGAGTTTTTTGTCGAGCATTTCTCTCTTGCCATAGCATCCGACAGCGATCCCGGCAGTGAAATGCTGGCCGTTATTGGTTTCAATAACAAAATGATCTTCCCTGAATACAACATTTGTAACGCGTGTGCCGGTCAGCAGGCTCACTCCTTTTTTTTGTGCGAGTTCCGCCAGCGCCTGGTCCATGGTATACCGGCTAAGTGCAAAGCCGCCCAGGTCGAGCGGCGTGTGTATGCTTTTGCCACCGGGCGTGGAGATGCGGAGTTTCGAGATCTGCGCGGCGCCGAGCGCAAACGGATCAAACCCGAATGAACGGAGATAAGGCATCACCTCGAGGCTTACGTATTCTCCGCATACTTTATGTGCCGGGTATGTTTTTTTTTCGATCAGCAATACATGCCGCTGTTGCGCCGCCTGCCCCATGGCCAGCACAAGACCGGCAAGACCGCCGCCAATAATGATGATATCGAAATCGGGTTTCACGGCCATGATCAGGATCGGGTTTCTGGTTTTTGTATGATCAGTTCCCATCGCCACGCCCATTTCCATTTCAGTGTGTATTGGCTGATCCCCGCTTCCTTCATTATCTGCTCCAGGTCCTTCCGGCTGAAGGCACGTTCAACGGAAAGCGGGGCATCGTGTTTCACCATATCGGTTTTGGAGAAGATGGCGGTCAGCAGGCGGATCGAATACCAGGCAAACCAGTGACGGTGAAGGTCATTGATAATCACAGCTTTTTGCGCAATGCCGTACATCTTTTTTACCAGTGGCACGAGTGCCCCGTGGGGGAAGTGATGACAGAAAAGACTGCAGATCACGATATCGAAATGTTCGCCTGCCAGGGTCTCATCCATCACATCGCGTTGCAGGAAACCGATATTGCTGAAACCGGCGGAATGTTCTTTTGCGTAGGCGATCATGATGGGGTTGAGGTCAATGCCGGTCAGCTGAACATCGATCTGTTTCGGGGCCGCCCATTTGGCGATCGCGCGGAGCATATCGCCGCCGCCACATCCCACGTCCGCCATGCGGACCTTTTTATTGCTGGGTAAGGAAAGGCTGTTCAGTGCGTTCAGCACTACACTGTAGCCGCCCAGCAGTTGATTCACCACTTCCAGTTCCCGGAGGTTTTGCCGAAGGGACTCTTCGGGCGCTGCCGGATCGTCCATTTTTTCGGCGCGTGTGCTTCGGGTGGAAAAATCGGGCATGGGCCTCTTTTATATAACCTCCAATATCATGGATTCGACGGTGATACCGGGACCGAATGCACAACACAGTATCCTTTTGCCGGTATCTGTTCCGGAAAGCATTGCCAGGTATTTTTTCAGTACAAAAAGGATGGTCACGGAAGACATGTTCCCGAAATCGCGCAGCACTCCATAGGAAATTTCGTTCTGCTGTTTGGAGAGATGGAGCGCCTGCTCACAGGCTTCGAGTATTTTCATTCCCCCGGGATGAATGGCGTAAAAATCGATCTGCTCCTGCGTGATGCCTGTTTGCAGGAACAGCTTTTCAATGAGCGCCGCGATATTGTCTTTCACCACCCTGGGCACTTCGGGCGTAAGCAGCAGATCGAAGCCGCTGTCGCCGATGCGCCAGACCATTTCGTTACCTGAGGCCTGCTCGAACTCGCTGTAAAACTGCTCCAGCCGCAGGCCGTGCTGAGAGGGTCCTTCCCTGGCGGAAACGATGGCGGCGGCGGCGCCATCGCCAAACAGGGCATTGGCTACCACCTGGTTGGCCTCATTGCTCTTGCGGTAGTGGAGCGAGCAGAGTTCCACGCCCGCCAGCAATACATTCGATTCCGGCTGTGACCGCACGATGTGGTACGCGTACTTGAGTGCATTGATCGCGGCATAGCAGCCCATGAAATTGATACAGGTCCGCTCCACGCTTTTTTTCAACCCCATCTCTTCCACCAGCTGTATGTCGAGCCCCGGCGCATACATCCCGGTGCAACTGAACGTGATAACATGCGTGATGGCCGATGCGGGAATCTGTGCGCTGTTAAAGCATTCGGTTGCGGCCTCGCGGCAAAGGCCCAGTGCATACTGCTCGTACAGGTGCATGCGTTTGGATACCGGCGTCGCAGGATAGTCCCCTGACGGATGAAAGAGCTCATTCGCGGCGCGGTCGCTGTCGCCAAACTCGCTCAATACGCTATACCGGTGCTCGATGCCGCTTTTGCTGTATATCTTCTTCAACACGAGCTGATTCTCGCGGCTCATGTGGTTGGCTTTTTCCAGGATGGTGTAATGGTCCTTCTGGGAGATACGGTGGGGTGGAACTGCTGTGCCGATCGCTCGGATATAGGGCTGTGTCATCATATTTGTTAAGGGCTGGCCTGCAAGCTGCAAAAAACGCTCCGCTTTGCATGGTGTCAAACATACTGTTTATACGTATTTACCGGGAAAAAGTTGTGTTAGCGCCTCGGGATCAGAACAAATCGTTCCAAATTCCTTTTGCGAGCGCCGCATCGGGCAACATATTATATTTACAGCGCATTTTATCCACTTGAACCAGCCCTTGTCAAGACCACCCTTTTTTAACCGCGATACGCTGTTGCTGTTGCGCATCCCTTTCTCGTATTATCTCTTCCCCGTTTTCCTGCTCGGGGCGAGTGTTTCGGCGTGGAACGATCCCCGCAGCCTGCTGATCGTATTTATCGCACTTCATTTTTTTATTTATCCCGGCAGCAATATATATAACAGCTACATGGACCGCGATACGGGGAGCATCGGTGGCGTGGAACATCCGCCGCCCGTTACGCGCAACATGTATTACGTAAGTATGCTTTTCGACGTGACTGGCATACTTCTCTGCCTGTTCAGTGGCTGGAAAAATGTGGCGCTCGTTGCGGGATATATCGCCTTTTCAAAATCATATAGCTGGCATGGTATCCGCTTAAAAAAATATCCTTTCCTGGGATGGCTCAGTGTGGCATTTTTCCAGGGTGGTTACACCTTCATGCTGGCCAGTATGGTGGCGCTCGATGATGTGTCGATGCATTGGTTTACCCCAAGCCACCTGGAGGGAATGCTGTTTGCTTCGCTGATGATCGGCGGGTCTTACCCGCTCACGCAGATTTACCAGCACGCCGAGGATGCTGCGCGCGGCGACCATAGTATCAGTTACCGGCTGGGCATCCGGGGCAGTTTCATTTTTGCCGGTGTATTTTTCCTGCTGGCCGCCATAGTGGCGCTGCATTATTTTTCGTACTGGTATACGCCCCGGTACTTCATCATTTTCAGCAGTTGCCTGGCGCCCGTGATCATGTATTTCCTGTATTGGTTTACGGGCACATTGCGCAACAGCAACAGGGCCGATTACCGGCATTCCATGTGGATGAACCAAATCGCAGCCACCTGTATGATCATCTGTTTTTGCCTGTTCCTGGCGGATCGTTTCCTTTAGTAAATGTGTTGGGGACCTATGAGGTTGGGTAACCTATGAGGTTAGGGACCTGCAAGGTTGGTAACCTGCAAGGTTGGGTAACCTGCAAGGTTGGGTACCTGCAAGGTTGGGAACCTGCAAGGTTGGGAACCTGCAAGGTTGGGTAACCTATGAGGTTAGGGACCTGCAAGGTTGGGAACCTGCAAGGTTGGGAACCTGCAAGGTTGGGAACCTGCAAGGTTGGGTAACCTCATAGGTTGTATCCAAAAAAAACCGCGGCCTCACGCAACAACAGAGTTGCGCTAAGCCGCGGGCGTATGAAATGATTTATAATCAGTTCTGTGCAATCACATGATAGCTTACCGTAGCTGTAGTGGCACCAGAGATCAGGATGGTATATATCTTGCCTGCCTGCAAAGTAGAGGCTGGTATCGTAAGCGAAGCGGTGGTGGTTCCCGTTGCAAACAGTGAGAAACTGGCAGTGGGATCTATATTGTTATATGCAGACATAGAACGGAACACCAGCGCCGAAGCAACCTTGGTACCGTCACCCAGTGCAATGTCCAAACTGGAGGCTGCTGCCGAACTCAACTGCACAAAACGCACTTTCGCCTTGCCGGCGGAAGGAAGGGTCAGGTCATCCTGGCTCGTAGCAACGAATTTATTGGAAGACGCATCGCTTCCGTAGAATACGGAATAGTTTGCGCCGCCACTAAAAACAAAGCTGGAAGACGCATTCACCGTAGTGCTACCCGCATTCCGGAACTGGCCCGTATGACTGCCGGAAGCAGTAGACAAATAGCCTGAACCCTGTCCGTACGCTACTGCCGTAGCATCCACCTTGGTGCTGTCTGAATAGAAATCCTGCGGAGCAGAACCTTCGGTACTATTAACGATCATAACATTAGCGGTGACACTGGCAGACGCGCCGGAATCTTTTGAGCAGGAACTGAAGAGGCCTGCGACGGCTATCGCACAAACTGCAGCAAACCCTTTTACACTGTACATTTTCATAAGATGTATTTTATACCTCCTCATAAATAACTGTGCCAGAAAGGGGATTGCCGTCGTTTTAAGAATTCTTTAAGAAAAAACTGCCGCCCCGATATTCATCAGGACGGCAGTTTTTTCAAGTTATTAAATATCCCTAGTTGCTCTTGATCAGGCCTCCCTGTCCATTCGCACGTTTTCCCTCTTCATCGGCACCGGTAGTCCGCTGGCGGGCCGCCTTTACCTGGTTGTTGCCGAAACGATAGCTCAGGGCCAGCCTGAGCTGGCGACTGTCTGACCCTCCATTCACATTCAGTGTTTGACCGGAAAAATTGCTGACGGCCGTAAAATTGAGCGTATTGAAGATATCGCTCACAGACACCTTCAGGTTGCCCTTCCCCTTGAAGATCGTCTTCTGGAAACCGCCATCGACACTCCAGATCGCCTGTGTCTGGAAAGTTCCCTGCCAGATCGATGGTGTATTATAGAACCCCGACAGTTCCGCTGACCATCCTTTGCCAAGCTTGGCGCTGTGCTGCATATAAAGTGCACTGGTGAACACATTCAGGTTGATGACGCGTCCCGCACCAAAGTCAGCCTGGTACATGGAATAATAAGTATTCAGGTTCGTAAACATGCTGTACCATTTTGCCTGGAAAGGATAGCTGATGTTGAGGCTGATGATATCCTGCGTTGCCAGGTTCTTCTTGGTAAGGAATGCCTTGGATTTCTCCGTGGTGTCTACCAGCTGCGTGAAAACGTCTTTCACGTGGCTGTAGTTCAGCGTCATGTTCAGTGTATAATGATAGGTGTAGGTAAGGCCGACACTGTTGGTGTATTGGGGGCGCAGCTGGGTATTCCCTTTTTGCAGGGTATATTCATCGAGCTTGAATTCAAATGGATTGAGGTCCTGGTAGGCAGGCCTGTCGATCCGCCGGCTATATGCCAGGCTCCATTGCCCCATCGGGTTTTTATTAAAAGTGATGGCAGCACTGGGGAAAAGATCGGTGTAATCGCGTGTAAAGGAAGAATCATACGTCGTGAAGCTGCTGCCTATGGTACGAAACCCGTGCGATGCGCCGGTGGCATGCGTATTCTCCACGCGCAGCCCCGCCTGGATCACCCAGCCTGTAAATGCCTTTGAATAATTGATATACCCTGCATTGATATTCTCCTTGTAATTGAACTGGTTGCTGTGGGAGGAATCATATTTGAATACAGGTGGCACCAGCCCGAATTGCTGAAAGTTGTTGTCGCTCGTTACGTAAGAGAGCTTGGCACCGAAGCCTAGCTTGCCCCCATGAAAGCGTTGCTCATAGTCGCCCTTGAGGCTATAAATATCGATATCCGTTGGCGAGATCAGTTCAAAGATGTCGCTGAAAAGAACGGCATTGCCTGTCGGACTGAGGTAAATATTCGGCTGCATCTGGTCGTTCCTCGTATGAAAGAGTCCATAATCGGCATCGATGCCCAGTTCATGGCCCGAGGTATCTGCATACCGGTAGTTCAGGTTGAGGTTGCCGTTGTGCTGCTCGCCATCGGAACTGTTATTGGCCGTCAGTATCCTGTTCACCTGCCCGGATGGTATATAGGAGATCGGCGTTTTGCTGTCGGTTGCCAGCGTACTGTTGGTAAAGCTGCCGTTGACAAGTACACCGAAAGTATTTTTTTTGTCGATAAATACGTCCATGCCCGCCTTGAAGGAGTTGGTATTGCTTTTTGACTGTATCACGGAATGGCCATCAAACAAGGTGTCAAGCTGTGTGCGATGCAGGTTGATATAGCTTTCGTTTACACTATTGTTGTAGTTATAGCTTCCGAAAAGGTTCACCTTCTTGTCGCGGTTGTTCAGTGAGACCCCCGCATTGTATTTTGAAAAATTACTCAGCGCATAGCTGCCGTTGAGGTTGCCGTTGGTACCGAATGATTTATTTTTTTTCAGCCTGATATTGATAATGCCCGCATTGCCCGCTGCGTCATATTTGGCGGAAGGATTGGAAATGATCTCAATGGCCTCTATTTCGGAAGACTGTATCGTCTTCAGAAATTCGGTCAGGTCCTTGCCTGCCATCGGTGTGCGGCGGCCATCGATAAATATCTGGACGCCATTCTTGCCGCTGAGTGATATGTTATCATCTTTATCCAGCATTACGCCGGGCGCCTTCCGGAGCAGTTCCAGCGCATTCGTACCTACAGCATTGATGCTGCCCTCGACGTTCAGGATGGTCTTTTCAGCACTTACTTCCACGAGCGGCTTGCGGGATGTCACCACCACTTCCTTGAGGTCCTTTGTACTGTGGCTGAGTACCAGGCCGGGCAGCGAAACGGGGTCTGCATGGACCGCAAAGGCTGCGGATCGAACGGTGGCAAACCCGATATGTTCCGCCCGGATGAAATAATTGCCCTCAGGTATGGGAACAAACTGGTATTTGCCTGAAGCGTCTGTGGCGCTGAGCTTCACGACCGAAGAATCCCGGGTTCGCAAAAGGGTCATCGTGGCGGAAGGGACTGGTTTGCCCAACTCGTCCTTCACCGTTCCGGACAACTGTGCGGACGCGACGGCAGAAAATAAACACGAAAAAAGAAAAATGGACAAAAAACGCATAAAAAAGAGTTTTGGTTGCTATCACAAAAGTGCAGGAAATCGGGATCGTATACCAGCGAACTTCGACAAACGGCAAACATGCTTCGGCAAGAGGCCGTTTTCCGGCGGTAAATGAACAACGCCTTTTATTCCCGCCAAAACAAAACTTTTTACACCACACAACGATGCGATAACCCGTTTGATGATGCAGGGGCAAAAAAATCCCGCCTGCAATACTGCGGGACGGGATCAAGTGTTCGTTTGAGAAGAATATTTATTTGCCCTTGCCCTTGTCTTCCTTTTTCACTTCCTTGGCGACCTTCTTGTCTTCTTTTTTCGTTGCCTTGCCCTCTTTCTTAACTTCCTTTTTTGCGTCCTTTGTGTCTTTCTTGTCTTCTTTCTTGATCGTTTTGGCTTCTTTCTTGTCTTCTTTTTTCACCGCTTTGGAATCCTGCGCCAGCACGGGGGATGCGATGATGGCAAACATGGCAGCAATCAGTAATGTCTTTTTCATAAAAAAATGTTGGTTTAGGGTGTTAAATTAATAATTCCGGTTTGAATATACAAATCGAATGAGTAGCCCCAACGGGTAAGGTTATTTCCTGATGATGACCGTGGTACCGAGCGCCACGCGACTGAAAATCTCCTCTATATAATTGTTTTTTGTGCTGATGCAGCCAGACGTCCAGTTCTGGTACTGGTCTATGGCAACTTCCTCATGCGGCCAGGTGCCGTGGATGCCTATTTCACCCCCGATCCGGGCATCGGCAGGTATCAGTCCCTGCGCCTTCCGCTGGTTGAATTTGCGGTAACTGTCGTCCGTAGGATAATCCAGCCCCATAAACCGGTTCCATTTTTCATGTACCCGCTTATTGACGATATGAAAAACGCCTTCGGGCGTACGACGGTCGCCCTCCATCATTTTATCTTCCAGGTCCTTGTTGCCAAAGACGACGGGATAGGTAATGAGCCATTGGTTCTCGGAATCGAAAATGCTCATATCATATTTGTGCTTTTCGATCACGATATAAAAATCGTCCTTCCCCGGGATGGGGTTCTTAAAAGAAGTGGAAGCAGTCACAAGCAGTGCGAGCAGCAGCAGGTATGGCAGCCTTTTCATGGGGATTTTTCATTTAAGAGGGAAAATTAGCCCAAAAGATTATTCGCAAAAATGCTTTGGCAAAAGATTATCTTAAAGAAAATCGAACGGCATCCCATTTCATTCTGAACAGGAACCGTTGGCGGCAATTTTTAACTTTTGAAAAGCCCGCCTAAGGCGGTCTAGTTTATTCTATCCTCCCCGAAATAGCGGTGAAGCACCCCCGGAAGGCGGATACCGTCGGCGGACTGGTTATTTTCCAGCAGTGCCGCGTAGATCCTGGGCAGTGCCAGTGAGCTGCCATTGAGCGTATGTAGGAACTGCATCTTTCCCGTGGCATCCTTATAGCGGCATTTCAGCCGGTTGGCCTGGAAACCCTCGAAATTGCTGACGCTGCTGATCTCCAGCCATTTTTCCTGTGCGGCGCTGTACACTTCGAAATCATAGGTCAATGCACTGGTGAAACCCATATCACCGCCGCATAGCCGTAAAATGCGGTAAGGGAGTTCCAGCGCCTGTACCAGCCTTTCCACGTGCGCCACCATCTCTTCCAGCACGTCATAGCTGCTTTCGGGGCGCACGATCTGTATGATCTCCACCTTTTCAAACTGGTGTACCCGGTTCAGTCCGCGTACATCCTTCCCGAAACTGCCGGCCTCGCGCCGGAAGCAGGGCGAATAGGCCGTCATCCGCACGGGCAATTCCTCTTCTTTCAATATGGTATCCCGGTAAATATTCGTTACCGGTACTTCTGCCGTGGGTATGAGGAAGAGACCGTCTTCCGTTACATGATACATCTGGCCTTCCTTGTCCGGGAGCTGACCGGTGCCGTACGCGCTGGCCTCGTTCACCATAAAAGGAGGGATGTATTCGGTATATCCTGCCGCGGTGTTGTAATCGAGAAAATATTGCACCAGTGCACGCTGCAGGCGGGCACCCTTGCCCTTGTAGAGCGGGAAACCGCTGCCCGTGATCTTGGCGCCGGTCTCGAAATCGACCAGTCCATACTGGCGGATCAGGTCCCAATGCGGAACGGCTCCCTCCCCCAGCACTGGCTTGATTCCCCCCTCACGAACCACCACGTTGTCCTCGGCGGATTTCCCCGCCGGCACCTGGTCAGATGGAAGATTGGGCAGCAGCAACAGGTTTTCCCGCAGGGAATCCTCGGCACGTTTTACATCCGCAGCAAGTGAGGCAACCTGTTCCTTCAGTGCGGCCACCTGGTTCTTCTTCTCTTCAGCAGCAGCTTTGGCGCCCTCCTTCATCAGTGAGCCTATATGCCTCGATAATTCGTTTACTTTCGCCTGGGCTTCATCGAAGGCCGCCTGGCTTTTCTTCCGCTGATCATCGATCCCGATAATATCATCGACCAACCCGGGCTGTTTGAAATTCCGGATAGCCAGTTTTCGTTTGACCGCCCCGGGATCGTTCCGTAGTACCTGCACCTGTAACATGAAGAAAATTTGCAGCAAATATACTTTTGATTGATCATCCCGGCCCTGGTTACCTTTGCGATATGTTAGTATCGGACGATCTTCAGCAGCGATGGTGGAACCTCGAAGCCCGGCTGGTGGAACGGTTTGGCAAAAAGCCCGATGTGGAGGCCCTTCTCTTCCTTATTGGCATGCAGGAAACGGGATTTATGGAGCAAAAGATCTCCAAGGAGCAGAAGCAGGACCTGATGCATGTGGCCATCTGTACGATACTGGGCAGCAGCGGTTACTATGCGGTCGAAGGCAACGACCCCGATGGATGGCCGCATTTCCGGCAGCTGAAGGAACTCCCCGTTATGAACCTGATAGAACAGGAAAATTTCCTCAAAGACCATTTACTGCTATACTTTGAACAACATGCATTCTGACAACTGCACCCACTCTTTTTTTTCGGCAAAAACATGGCTGCTCGCCGGATGTCTTTTAACCGCCCTTACGGCGGTTGCGCAGAATAAGCCGGCACAGAAGCCGATGGCAAAAAACGCACATCCGGCTGCCATCAAAAAACCCGCGCCGCCCATTGCCGTTCTGACCGTGAACAGGGAACGCTTGGTCGAGATCAGTACGCCCTACGGAAAAATGATCGCACGCCTCTACGATTCAACCCCGGGCCATCGCGATAATTTTGTAAAGCTGGTACAGGAGAAATTCTACGACAGCCTGCTGTTTCACCGGGTGATCAGCGGGTTTATGATACAGGGCGGAGATCCCACCAGTAAAAATGCCCCCGACTCTGTACAACTGGGCAGCGGAGCGGCTCCGGGACCAACCATACCCGCCGAGTTCAAATCCAACATCATCCATAAAAAGGGCGTGCTGGCCGCCGCAAGGGACAATAACCCCGAAAAAGCAAGCAGCAACTGCCAGTTCTATATCGTCCAGGGCAAGACCTTCGATACGGCCCAGATGCGGCAGGTATTTGAGCAACGTGTAAAACCCACCCTCGCCAATGGCTTTACCTATACGGCTGCACAGAAAGAGATCTACCGCCGGCTCGGGGGCACGCCCCATCTCGACCAGAATTATACCGTGTTCGGTGAAGTGATCAGCGGGCTGGATGTGATCGACAGGATCGCAGCGGTACCGACACGGCCCGGCGACCGCCCTGTGAACAATGTCTGGATGACGATCCGCCTGCTGAATTAGTTGTACAGAACAGTATTTCTCTTAATATTGCATCAAATAGAATCCGATGAATTTCCCAGCAGAACTCCGCTATACAAAAGACCACGAATGGATCCGGCTTGAGGGCGATACCGCTACGATCGGCGTTACTGATTTTGCACAGCATGAGCTGGGCGATATCGTTTATGTAGATATCACCACGATCGGCAAAACACTGGCGGAAGGAGAATTATTCGGGACTGTAGAAGCCGTGAAAACGGTGAGCGACCTGTTCCTGCCCGTGGCCGGAACAGTCACCGAGGCCAATACTGCCCTCGAAAAAGAGCCCGAGCTGGTAAACAATGACCCTTATGAAAAGGGCTGGATGATCCGGATGAAAGTATCCGATCCGGCCGCGGTGCAAGCCCTGTTGGACTCAGCGGCCTATGCTGCCATGGTTCAATAACCATCTTTCACTTATTACAGAACGATTGGAAGCAGTAAAAAAATATACTGAAAACGAACTGGTGCTTTTGTTAAAAAGGCAGGATCGGGCTGCTTTCACGTACTTATATGATAACTATTCTGGTGCTTTGCACTCCATTATCCTGAATATCGTTCCCGATCACGACCTGGCGAGCGATGTATTGCAGGAGGTATTTATCAAGATCTGGAAGCAGATCGATACCTATGATGATGGAAAGGGACGGCTTTTTACCTGGATCCTCAATATTGCCCGCAATGCGGCCATCGACCGGGTAAGGAGTAAAAGCTATCAAAACAACCTTCAAAACCGTGAGCTGACGGAGAACGTATATGATTCGGCCGGCGCCACGCGCACGCCAACCGATCATATCGGTCTGCGGCAATGGGTACACAAGCTGAAGGACGAATATAAAATGCTGGTAGAACTCTCCTATTTCCAGGGTTATACGCAGGATGAAATCGCAAAAATGCTGAATATGCCTTTGGGAACGGTGAAGACCCGTTTACGAACGGCACTGATACAATTACGACAAATTATAAAAAATTGAATTGAAGACGTGGATATCAGGGCTTACATAGAAAGTGGTGTGATCGAGAGCTATGTGCTGGGCATGGCCACAGCGCAGGAGGCTGCTGAGCTGGAAATGCTCCGTATGCAACATCCTGAGCTGGGCGAAGCCATTGCCCGTTTCGAACAGCAACTGGAAAATGCCGCGCTGCTGAACGCTGTGAACCCTCCACCGGCAGTTCGTGAGGCATTGTTCGCGAAACTGGAAAGCGAATTTGTGACCGCCCGCCCGATGACCCCGGTCAGAACGATGACGGGCCTTCGATTCGCTGCGGCGGCAGCCATATTGCTCCTGGTGATCAGTTCCGCGCTGAATGTGTATTTCTACAGCCGCTTCCGCGATGCCAATGAAAAATTTGCCGCCCTCTTTACTGAACGGAACAGCCTCGAGGCCAACCTCAATATCACCCATACCCGCATGCTCGACATGTATGGCAATATGCAGCTGATGGGCGACCCGGCCATGATCAAGGTATCCATGACCGGCACACCCGGCAGGGAGCAAAACCTGGCGACCGTATTCTGGGACAGCAAGACGCGCGATATTTACCTACTGGCCAATAAATTACCACAGGCCCCTTCCGGCAAACAATACCAGCTCTGGGCGCTGGTGGATGGCAAACCCGTGGATGCCGGCATGATCGGCGATTGCAACGGGCTCTGCCGGTTAAAGAACATCCCGCGCGCGCAGGCCTTTGCCATCACCCTCGAGCGTGAAGGTGGCAGTCCTACACCTACCATGGACCAGATGTATGTGCTGGGTAAGGTGGGCTGATCACGTCTTCCCGAATTTTTTTCTATTTTCCAAAACCGTTTGCCGGGCCTTTTCGTATATATTATCGCTAATCAATAGCGGGGTTTTTTCAGATGGAAGGGATTGCGCAAGCAATCCCTTATTTTTGGCCATTGTGACAAAGCGCTTTCTTTTATTCACCCCTGCCCTGGCTGCCTGGGTGCTTTCCCTGGTCTTGCTGACCCTTCCGGGTTCCAAACTGCCTCATTTAGAATGGATTGGAAAATACCAGGTAGATAAGGCCATCCATTTTACGATGTTCTTTGGCCTGGTGGTCCTTTATTATTACCCCCTGCACCATCGTCCCAATGCCCTCCGTCTTTACCGGCTAATCGCCCTGACCCTGTTCGCCTACGGGATACTCATGGAAATCGTTCAGAAATACTGGATCCCCCTTCGCTCTTTTGAATGGTTGGATATTCTTGCCGACGGGCTGGGCTGTTTTGCAGCCTATGCGGTACTACATCGGTATGTAGAAAAACATGCACAAAGCCACCCCCCTTCCACGCACTAAACAGAACCCGACAACTTCACAACATATTTGATAAAGTATAATATGTTGTTCCGTCGGCAGGGTGCCTGGCGGGCCTGAGTTTTTAATTAATGGGTGATGAAATGCGGCGGGAGAAAAGCCTCGATCTATAATAATAGGGTGGCAGCAGGTCGCCGTCCAGCGGGATGGAGGTTCATTTTCCAGGCTCGGGCCACGACCCTTCCTAAAAAAAATTGGCCCCGATGGAAATCAGGGCCGCAACCAAAACTAACTGCTTATGAGAAAATTGACTACTTGACTAATTTAAATACTTCAAAAGCTGTGCCAACTCATTTTAGATCCTCCATTTTCACATTTTCTTTTCAAAATCACCCGCCGGACCAGCTATCGAAAGAACAATCATATACCTGCAAAGACATTGCCAGAATAGAATCACTCCGTAAAAAAAATTGTTAATACCGGCTCTGAAACTGCAGAAAAGAAGAGAACGAAGCCGAATCGCTGTGCCAGGCATTCAGGTCTACATTCGCCCCTATGCCGGGCAGCTTTCCCTTATTATTGAATTGCCAGAAGGTCCAGCTGCGGCGGAGGGCCGGCTGCAGCGTGCTGTCGTAACTCGCCACCCACAGCGGGTACCGGTCGAAACCCTTGCCCAGGAAATCGTTGTAAAAAGTAGCCGTGGTATATACAACAGGCGTTACCTGGTAGTGGTCTTCCACCGTTTGCAAAAAATCGCGCAGCCTTGCCCGCATCGAGTCGGGCCTCACCCCGTACAGTTCCTCGATATCGACCGCCGGGGGCATATCTCCCTTCTGGAGGTGAACCAGCGAAATAAAATTCAGTGCCTGGGATACCCCATCGCGGGTAGACAGGAAGAAATGATAGGCTCCCCGTGCAATGTTTGCCTTGCCCGCCGCCTTCCAATGCTGGGGAAAAAGCTTGTCGCGGCTTTCCAGTCCTTCCGTTGCCTTGATGAACACAAAGCCAACCCCGGGCCTTCCGCGGGTGGAACGCAACCGCGACCAGTCGATGTCATTCTGGTAGCTGCTCACATCAATACCGTGAATGGGATAGTGAACGGGCGCATCGGGTTTTGGAACGATGGGCGCCAGGTGGATGACCACGGGAGGAGCAGGCTTTTGCTTTTTATTTAACATCCAGTGCGTTGCCCAGAAATAGAAGCCACCCAGCAGCACTATCACCAGCAGCAACCCGCCACCCGAGCTATTTTTCTTTTTTTTCTTCGCCATGAATTGTTTCGCAAAAATGGAGGTTCCCGGCAACAAATGGCCAATTCCTTTTTAAAAAAATACCCACCACCGCCCGATCGCCCGCTAATGCGTAATTTTACAGGCTCCTATGGCCTATTTCAATCTAGCGGATACCATTAATCTCATTTCCAAGTTCACCTTCCGGCGTGCGTGGAATGCGGGCAAGGTATTCTGCGGTTACCAGCTGAACAAATGGCTGGGTGGCGCGCGCCAGTGGGGTTACCCGGTGGCCATTTCCTTCGAGCCCACCACTTCCTGCAACCTCAGGTGCCCGGAATGCCCCAGCGGCCTGCGCGAATTTACCCGTCCCACCGGAATGCTGAAAAAGGATTTTTTCCGGGAAACGATCGATGATATTTACCGCGACCTGCTCTACCTGACCTTTTATTTCCAGGGAGAGCCTTTCCTGAACCCCGATTTCCTGGAGATGGTAAAGTATGCGCACGACAAGGGGATCTATACCGCCACTTCTACCAATGCCCACTACCTCACCGATGAAAAGGCCAGGAAAACAGTGGAGAGCGGAATCGACCGCCTGATCATTTCGGTGGATGGCACCACGCAGGAGGTCTACCAGCAGTACCGGGTCGGCGGCAACCTCGATAAAGTGCTCGAAGGCGCCCGCAACGTGGTGAAATGGAAAAAGGAGCTGAAGAGCAGCACGCCTTTTATCTTTTTCCAATTCCTCGTGGTGAAGCCGAATGAACACCAGGTGGCAGAGATCAGGAAGCTGGGAAAAGAGATCGGGGTAGACCAGGTGCGGTTCAAGACCGCACAGGTATATGATTATGAAAATGATCCGAACCAGCTGATCCCCACGATAGAAAAATACAGCCGCTATAAAAAAGATAAGAACGGGAAGCTGCGCGTGAAGAGCGGGCTCGGCAACCATTGCTGGAAACTGGCGCATGCCAATGTGATCACCTGGGACGGCCTCGTGGTGCCGTGCTGCTTCGACAAGGACGCCACCCACCAGCTCGGGAACCTGAAAACACAATCGTTCAAAGAGATCTGGAAGAACGACAACTATCGCCAGTTCCGCCGCGAACTGATGACCAGCCGGAAAAATATCGACATCTGCGCCAATTGCAGTGAAGGGCTGTCGGTCTGGGAACACTAGCAACCACCATTTTTACATAATCACCTTACACCCATGACATCTCTTATCCAACGGCTCGAGGCACAGTCGCATGCAGCCCTGCAACTCATGTCGGCCCCCGAAGAAGAACTGCGGAAAAATAATATTCCCGGCAAGTGGAGCGCCTTCGAGCAATTCGTGCACATCGCCACCTACCACGAAACTTTTTTGGCAAGGATCGACCAGATGATCAGCAGCGATGCGCCACCTGTGTTTGCGCGATATGTAGGAGATACCGACCCGCTTTTTCTTTCCTATACACAGAAATCGAAAGACGAAGTGATCGCTTATTTCGAAACACAACGCCGGCGGCTGAAGGAACGACTGGGGCCACTCTCTCCTGAGCAAGTGGCAAAAAAAGGAACGCATGCAAAGTTTGGAACGTTCACCATCGCGGGGTGGACGGAATTCTTCCTGCTGCACGAAGGGCACCACCTGTTTTCCCTGTTTGTGGTGTTGCACTCTGGTAACTGATCCGTTTCTGGTATTTTTGCAGCATGAGCATCGCAAAGGAAATACAGCAACGGAAGTTCAGGAGCGAGTACCACGAGCTGGTGGTGAATGTGATCTTCTCGGGCAACTGGATGGAAGAAAAAATAAGGCAGCTTCTCGAGAAAGAGAAGATCACGCCGCAGCAATACAATATACTCTGCATCCTCCGGGGCAACAAAGAGCCGATGTCTACGCTGCAGATCCGCAGCCGGATGCTCGATAAAATGAGCGATACCAGCCGGATCGTAAACCGCCTCATGAAGAAGGGCTGGGTAGAAAAAAAGAAAAGCCATGGCGACAAGCGCCTCGTGGATATCACCATTTCAAAAAAAGGCAGCGATGTGCTGCGCCGGCTCGATGAGCGCCATACCGATCTCGATTCGATCGTAACCCATCTTTCGAAAAAAGATGCCAATGCCCTCAACCGCCTGCTCGATAAAATGCGGGAACAATAATTGCTGCCCTACTCCTGCTCCATGAAAAAAATTATTCTGGTATTACTCGTTTGCTGTTTTGATTTTGTGCATGCGCAGACGCCGCCCACTTACGAGTTCCGCGCCGTTTGGGTGGCCACGGTGGTGAACATTGACTGGCCCGCGGAAAAAGGGCTTCCTGTGGAAGAGCAGCGGGCGTCGTTCATTCGCCTGCTCGATATGCATCAGAAAAACGGGATGAATGCCGTGATCGTACAGGTGCGGCCCGCAGCGGACGCTTTCTATCTTTCCAAATACGAGCCCTGGAGCGAATACCTGTCGGGCCACCAGGGCACTTCGCCCTTTCCCTATTACGATCCGCTGGAATTCATGATCACCGAAACGCACCGCCGGGGAATGGAGTTCCATGCCTGGCTCAACCCGTACAGGGCAGTCTTCAATATCAACACCTCCTCCGTCATCTCTACGCATATCACGCACCAGCACCCCGAGTGGTTCCTGACGTATGGAAGCACCAAATACTTTAATCCCGGCCTGCCGGAAGTAAGGACGTTTGTAACGGATGTGGTGAAGGACCTCGTGTCGAGATACGATATCGATGCAGTACACCTCGACGATTATTTTTATCCGTACCGCATCACCGGTAAAGAGTTCCCCGACGAAAAGACTTTTCGTAAGTACGGTCATGGGCTGGAAAAGGAAAACTGGCGCCGCAGCAATTGCGACAGCATCATCCTGCAATTGTCATCCACGATCAAATCCATCAAGCCCGAACTGAAGTTCGGCATCAGTCCGTTCGGCGTCTGGCGCAATAAGAGCAAAGACCCTGCGGGCAGCGATACACGCGCGGGGGTGACGGACTATGATGATCTCTATGCGGATATTATGCTCTGGCTGAAGAAAGGCTGGATCGATTACGTGGTGCCGCAACTCTATTGGGAACACGGGCACCGGCTCTGTGATTACGATACGTTGCTCGCCTGGTGGAATGCGCATACCTATGGAAGGCATCTCTACATCGGCCATGCCATCGAGCGTGCGGGTACCAATGCGGCCTGGAGAAATAAAAATGAACTGCCGGCGCAGATCCGCGACCTGCGCAATTATTCCACCACGCAGGGAAGCGCCTTTTTCAGCAGTAAGATATTCGAGCGGAATCCGAATGGATGGAACGATAGCCTGCGTTTGAATTATTATGCGATGCCCGCGATCGTACCGCCCATGCCCTGGCTGGATGATGTGATACCGGATATGCCATCCGTCAAAAAAGAAAGAAGGAACCAGTATAGGATAGAGTATAATGGCGAGAAAAAGATGCGGGCGTTTGCGTTATATACGGTTCCGGCGCAGGGACCGGCCGACCGCAGTTCCGCGACTTTGATACAATTGATCCCTTCGGAGAAATCGATAATGCTGGACCGATCGCAGGTGCAGGTGGGTACGGATCAGCGGCTGTTTGTGGCAGTAGTGAGCAGGGGAAATAATGTGAGTGATTGGGTGGAGATCAGGTGAGGAAGAAGAGCGTAAAGAATCCTCCATTTCAAATTACCTTTAAACGATGAACAGGGAGCAGCAGGCTGAAAAATTCCAGGAGATCTACAACAGGCTCAACACGCAACAGCGCAAAGCCGTTGACACGATCGAAGGGCCGGTCATGGTCATCGCAGGTCCGGGTACGGGAAAAACGGAAATACTCAGCGCCCGGATCGGACGCATACTGCTCGAAACGGATGCTTCCCCTTTCAATATCCTCTGCCTCACTTATACCGATGCCGGCGTAGTGGCCATGCGCCGCCGCCTGCTGAAATTCATTGGCCCCGATGCCTATAAGGTAAACATCTACACCTTCCACGCATTCTGCAACGATGTGATCCAGGAAAACCTCTCGTTATTCCGCAAGACCGCGCTGGACCCGGTATCTGAACTGGAACGCATCGAATATTTCACCTCACTGATCGATGCCTTCCCAAAAAACCATCCCCTGAAAAGATACCGCGGCGATGTGTACTACGAGATCAAGAACCTCGACAGCCTGTTCAGCACCATGAAACGCGAGGGCTGGACGCCCGCCTGGATCAATGAAAAAATAGACGCCTACCTCGCCGATCTCGAAAACCGCGAGGAATTCGTTTACAAAAAAGCATATAAACAATTCAAGGCCGGCGACAAAAAACAGAACCGCATCGATGAGGTAAACGAACGCATGGAAAAACTCCGCGCCGCCGTGAACGAATTCGACCGCTTCCAGCAGATCATGGCCGAAAAAAACCGGTACGATTTCGATGATATGATCAACTGGGTGATCAAAGCCTTTGAAGAAAATAAAATACTGCTCACCCGCTACCAGGAACAGTTCCTGTATATCCTGGTGGATGAATACCAGGATACCAGCGGCACGCAGAACCGGCTCGTACAACTGCTCATCAACTACTGGGAGCAACCCAACATCTTCGTGGTGGGCGATGACGACCAGAGCATCTATCGCTTCCAGGGCGCGAACGTGGAGAACATGCTTTCCTTCGCGCAGCAATACCAGGCAGACCTGCTCACCGTGGTGCTCAAAGACAACTACCGCTCGGTGCAACCCATACTCGACCTCTCACGCTCGCTGATCGACCGCAATGAAGAAAGACTGGTAACAAAACTCGAGGGACTGAACAAGGAACTCGTGGCCTCGCATCCCCTGATGCAGCAACTGGACCATGCGCCGATCATCCGCGAATACGAAACGCAGCGGCAGGAAATGATCGGCATCGTGGGCGAAATAGAATCATTGTTACAATCGGGCACTATCCCAGGGGAGATTGCTGTAATATATAAAGAGAACCGCTACGGAGAAGAGATCGCGCGGTACTGCCAGCTTTGCGGCATTCCCGTATTCAGCAAAAGAAGCCTGAACCTGTTCGATCAGCCCCTGGCAAAAAGGATCATACTGATGCTGCGCTACCTCGCCACCGAGCACGAAGTGCCTTACAGTGGCGATGAGATGCTGTTCGAGATCCTGCATTTCAGCTGGTACCGGATCCCTCCGATCGAGATCGCCCGCATGAGCGTGGAAGTGGCGGAAAGACAGTTCGGCGCCAACAGGATCTCGCTCCGCGAACGGCTGGGGGAGAAAGCAGCAGCGCCGCCGCGCGACCTGTTCTCCCAAGAAATTCCCGGACTGAAAAAAGCAGGGGATGTGCTGGAAGAACTGATCGGCGCCGTGCCCAATACCACGCTGCAGCAGTTACTCGAGCGTCTCGTTCGCGAAGGCGGCGTGCTCGAATATATCATGCAGCAGGACGACAAGTTCTGGCAGCTGCAACTGCTCACCGGCTTTTTTGATTTTGTAAAAGAAGAAACCGCCCGCAATCCTTCACTGACCCTCGCGCAACTGGTGCGCATCCTCGAACTGATGCAGAAAGAAGGCATCCGCCTCCCGGTCGTGCAGGTGAGCGGCAGCGAAAAAGGAGTAAATCTGCTCACGGTGCACGGATCGAAGGGTCTTGAATTCGAATACATATTTTTCGCGGGCTGCAATGCCTCTGCCTGGGAAAAGAAAAGAAAACCCTCCGGCGGATACGCGTTTCCCGATACCATTTTTTCGACCCTGCCGCAGCACCGCGAAGAAGAGGAACTGCGCAGGCTGTTCTATGTGGCGCTTACTCGCGCCAAAAAATACCTGCTCGTTTCCTATGCGCGGTTCCGCAACGATGGAAAAGAAGTGGAGCCCTCCATGTTCATTGCCGAACTGCTCGACCATCCTGGTAATGAAGTATTGAAACAGGCGATCGACGCGGAGATACAGGCCCGCTTCCAGGTATTGGAAATGCAGGCCATCGTGGCGCCTGAGATCGCACAGGCCGAGGAAGATTTTATCGCCGCGCGGCTGGAAAAATTTACGTTGAACGTCACCGCCCTCAACAATTATCTCAATTGTCCCCTCGAATTTTATTACCGCAACCTGGTGCGCATCCCCTCACCCAAAAACGAAGCCACCGAGTTCGGCTCGGCCATCCACTTCTCATTGCAGCGGTTCTTTGAAAAGATGCAGGCCAACAATGAAACGTTCCCGCCCGCGCAGGATATGATCGGCGATTTCGAATGGTACCTGTTCCGTCACCGCGAGAGCTTTACCCGCGAACAGTTCAACCGCCGCCTCGAATACGGGCAGGAAGTGCTGCTGCGTTATTATGAAAATTATATCGGCAGCTGGAACAAGGTGGTAGCGATCGAGCGCAATATCCGCAATGTGGTGGTTGATGGCGTTCCGTTAAAGGGCAAGATCGACAAACTGGAATTTAACGGCAAGGACGTGAACGTGGTGGACTACAAAACGGGGGACATCGACAAGGCGCAACCGAAACTGATGCCGCCGAACGACAAGATCCCCAACGGCGGCGATTACTGGCGGCAGGCCGTTTTTTACCATATCCTCATCAGTCACTATGAATCGAAATCATGGCAGGTGGTGAGCACCGAATTCGATTTCGTGGAACCGGATAAAAAGAAAAAATACCAGAAACGGAAGATCGTGATCACACCGGCCGATGTGACCACCGTGCGGCAGCAGATCGTGGATACCTGGCGGAAGATCCAGGACCGCGAGTTCTATACCGGCTGCGGAAAACCGGATTGTCACTGGTGCCAGTTCGTAAAAACGAACGGGCTTGCCGTGGCGCTGCACGAGATCGGTGACGAAGAAGCGGAAAACGGCTGATAGCCGCTGATTTAACATCATTTTTTATCTATTCGGCCCTTCAACGGCAGAATCGTTTTTTTGAAAAGGATACTTAATTGAGCCTGCGGCCTACTTTTGCAGCGATCTACCCATATGTTCTTACGCCCATTCATTACCATACAACGTTCCGGGATCGCTGTCCTGCTGTTACTGGCTGCGATGCAGCTGCTGGGTGTTGGCTGCGCGAATATCATTCCGCCATCGGGTGGCTACAAAGACACCATTCCGCCGCGGTTGGTAGTGGCCCTGCCACGCGACTCTGCGCTGCGTGTCACCACCACGCGCATCAACCTGGGCTTCGATGAATATATTGATGGAAAAGACCTGCAGGCCAACCTGATCGTGTCGCCGATTCCTGCCAAATCGCCTTTGGTGGATTACAAACTCCGGAATATCAATATCCGGCTGCAGGACTCGCTGGAAGCCAATACCACGTATTCACTGAATTTTCAGAACTCGCTGCGCGATATCAACGAGGGAAACATATACAAAAATTTTACATATGTTTTCAGCACCGGCAACCATATAGATAAGGGCAGCTTTTCCGGCAAGGTGTTCCTGGCAGCCACGGGCAAGACCGACAGTACGCTGATCGTGATCCTGCACCGGAACCTCAACGATACCGCGGTCCGCAAGTCCAAACCCAGGTATTACACCACGATAGACGGTAAGGGGAATTTTAGTTTCAAATTTCTCGCCCCGGGCACCTATAATGCGTTCGTGCTGAAAAACGGTTATAACAAGCGGTATGACGACAGCACTGCATTTTTTGCTTTCCTCGACCAGCCCGTAACGATCAGCGATAACCTCGCCCCGCAAGACAGTTTCTATGCCTACCAGGAAGCGCTGCCCAAAGCCACACCCATCGGCTCGGCGCCCGCGAATGCGCCCAAGCCAAAAGAAGACAAACGCCTCAAATACACCATTACCCTTGAAACGGGGCGGCAGGAGCTCATCAACGATACACTGCAGTTCTCCTTCAACCACAGGATCACCAAACTCGATACCTCGGCCATTGTATTGTATGATACCAATTACGCCGTGATACCCGGCTATCATTTTTACCTCGACACTTCGCTCAGAAAACTGTCCCTCGTATATCACTGGAAAGAAGATACGCACCTGCGCCTTCTATTAAAGAAAACGGCAGTCACCGACAGCGCCGGCACTTCACTGCTCAGGACCGATACGATCGCATTTACCGTAAAAAGGGAATCCGACTATGGTGCGATCCATATCCGTTTCAGCCATTTCGATCCTGCATTGCACCCCGTGTTGCAACTGGTACAGTCAGACAGGCTCATCGAATCGATCCCCCTTCATGGGCGCACGTTCGACAGGGAACTTTATTATCCGGGCGATTATGACCTGCGGGTATTGTATGATACGAACAACAACGGCGTCTGGGATCCGGGTAATTATAAACTGAAAAAACAGCCCGAGATAGTGAGGCTGCTGCCGGTAAAGCTCTCCGTAAAAGCCAACTATGGCGATGCCACGGTGGAAGTGACACTATAGTTCGCCATGCGCGTTTAATTCATATTTTTGCAGATGCAGTTCCCTTCTTCTCTTCTTGAAAATGCGGTGGCGGAATTCACCCGGCTGCCGGGGATTGGCCGGAAGACCGCCCTGCGGCTGGTGCTGCACCTGCTGAAACAGGACCTGCCCCAGGTGGCGCAGTTCAGCGAAACGATCGCGCGCCTGCGGAAAGACATCAAATTCTGCCAGCGCTGTCACAATATCAGCGATGGCGATATCTGCAGCACCTGTTCCAATTCGCTCCGCAACCAGCACCTGATCTGCGTAGTGGAGAATATCAGGGATGTGATCGCCATCGAAAGCACCCAGCAGTACAACGGCACCTACCACGTACTGGGCGGTATCATTTCCCCGCTGGATGGCATCGGGCCCGCACAGCTCCATATCGAATCGCTCCTGCAGCGCGTGGAAAAAGAAGGGACCACCGAACTGCTGTTCGCGCTCAACCCCAACATACAGGGGGATACCACCATTTATTATATCCAGAAAAGAATGGCCTCGCTGCCCTGCCAGGTCACCACGATCGCCCGGGGCATCGCCTTTGGAGGTGAGCTGGAATATGCAGACGAGATGACGCTTGCCCGCAGTATTGCCAACCGCCTGCCCGTGCAGCAGTATGTAAAAGGCTGAGCTTTTTAAACCCTTCCATTTATTGGCCAACATTGAATAATTTGCAGTTTAAACATTGATTTTATGAAAAGATGGGTGCGCATCCTCCTGATCGTGATGGCTGTATTGCTTCTTGGCGGTGGCAGCTACGTGTACTATATCTGGAACAAGCCACACCGCGACGTAACGCAGGAGAAGGGGATCGACATCAGTGCCCAGCAGTTATACGATGAGTTCAAGGCAAATGAGGCTGCTGCCAATAAAAAATACTTAAATAAGGCGGTCCAGTTAAACGGAGAGGTGGGCGATGTGTCTGTTAACCAGGACAGCAGTGTGGTGGTGAACTTCAAAACGAATGACCCCATCTTTGTGATCAACTGCACTTTCAAGACCAGTCCGGGTGTATTGAAAGCAGGCGATCACATTGTATTCAAGGGCATCTGCACCGGCTATATCCCAGACAATGACGTGGTGATCAACGAAGGCGTGCTGGTAAAATAGCGCCTGTTCTTATTCATTCCAATGTATAGTATATGAAGATCCTTTTTACCCTTCTGTTGGCCCTGATCGCTTTTACCGGCACCATACAGGCCCAGAAAACATATGCCACCCGCAACGGCAAGATCAGTTTCATCTCCACCGATGACGACGACATACAGGCGGTCAACAATGAGGTGACGAGCCGGCTGGCTGCCGCGGGCGATATCAGTTTTTCCCTGCTGATGAAAGGGTTCCGGTTCGAGAGCCAGGAGATGCAGGACCATTTCAACAATACCTATCTCGAAAGCGACAAATACCCCCGTGCAGATTTCAAGGGCTCCATCCTGAACAACCGCGAGGTAAACTATGCAAAGAACGGCTTCTACCCGGTAACTGTAAAAGGCGTACTGACCATTCATGGCGTATCGCAGGAGATGACCACCAAAGGCGAGCTCACCATAAAAGATGGAAAACCAGGTGTCATGGCGAAGTTCAGGATCACCCTGGAGCAATTTCACATCACCGGCGGCCTGCTGAAGGCCATTACCAAAGGAGTGAACATTACCGTGGACTGCCATTATTGAGCCTTTCAATGGGTTGACAGCAAGGGCTTTCGCCCGCCCGTTACTTGGGCAAATCGATCCATTTTCGTATCTTTGCACTGCTACAGGCAGATTTGTTTATTGTTCGGCCTATCAACATGAACTAATAAACGTTAACGGATCCCCGATCATATCCTCAACGTTTTACCGGTTCCTGCAATTCTCAAGCTCCTGTACTATTTAATCACGACGGCGGGGAACAACGGTTCCTGTGCGCACGTCACAACCTGGTACACATGAACATCCGGCAGGAACTCGAAAAAAGAATATTGGTCATAGATGGCGCCATGGGCACCATGATACAGCGCCATAAGCTGGAAGAAACCGACTACCGCGGCGAACGTTTCCGCGACTGGCATTGCGATGTTAAAGGCAACAACGACCTGCTGAGCATTACGCAACCCGGTATCATTGAAGGCATTCACCGTGCCTACCTCGAAGCCGGTGCCGACATCATTGAAACGAACACGTTCAGCAGTACGGTGATCGCACAGGCCGATTATGAAATGCAGGCCCTCGCTTACGAGCTGAATGTAGCGTCTGCGCGATGCGCGCGCAATGCGATCACGGCCTTTGCATCGGCCGGGAATACTTCGCCCAAATTCGTTGCCGGCGCCATCGGCCCGCTCAATAAAACCCTGAGCCTGTCGCCTGATGTCAATAACCCCGGTTACCGCGCCGTCAGTTTTGATGAAGTTGTCGCGGCGTATTACGAACAGATCAGCGGGTTGGTGGATGGCGGTGTGGACCTCCTGCTGATCGAAACCATTTTCGATACCCTCAATGCGAAGGCCGCGATCTTCGCCGCAAAAAAATATTTCAGGGATAAGGGCCGGCCGGAACTGCCCATCATGATCAGCGGCACCATCACCGATGCCAGCGGGCGCACGCTCAGCGGGCAGACGCTGGAAGCTTTCTATACGTCCGTTGTCCATGCAAAACCATTGAGCATCGGCCTGAATTGCGCACTGGGCGCCGCAGAAATGCGCAGCCACATAGAAGAGCTCAGTTCCATCGCGGAGTGCTACACATCAGCCTATCCCAATGCCGGCTTGCCCAATGCCATGGGTGAATATGATGAGCAGCCCCATGAAACGGCGGCATTCATTGAAGAGTGGGCCCGCCGGGGATTTGTAAATATCGTTGGCGGCTGCTGTGGCACCACGCCCGACCATATCCGGCACATAGCAGACCAGGTACGATCCCTGGAGCCACGGCCACTGCCCGTGATGGAAGAAGGCATTGCCTGATGCCGCCTTAACTTTTTTCAATGAAGACAGAGATACATATCAAGCCTTACCTCCGGCTCTCGGGCCTTGAACCGCTGGTGATCCGCCCGGAAACCAATTTCGTGAACATAGGCGAGCGTACGAACGTAACGGGCTCCAAGAAATTTGCCCGGCTCATCCGCGACAACCAGTATGAAGAAGCGCTGAGCGTGGCAAGGCAGCAGGTGGAAAGCGGTGCGCAGGTACTGGACGTGAACATGGACGACGCGATGCTCGAGGGAGTAAAGGCCATGACCACCTTTTTGAACCTGCTCCAGAGCGAGCCCGACATAGCCCGGATACCCGTCATGATCGATTCTTCAAAATTTTCGATCATAGAGGCAGGCCTGAAATGTGTGCAGGGAAAATGTATCGTCAATTCCATCTCCCTCAAGGAGGGCGAAGAAAAATTCATAGAGCAGGCGATCACCTGCAGGGCATTCGGCGCCGCTGTGATCGTGATGGCCTTTGATGAAGAAGGGCAGGCAGACACGCGGAAAAGAAAGGTCGAGATCTGCTCGCGCGCCTACCGCGTGCTCACTGAAAAAGTAGGCTACGCCCCGCAGGACATTATTTTCGATCCCAACATATTCGCGGTGGCCACGGGCATTGAAGAACATAATAATTACGCGGTTGATTTTATCGAGGCCACCCGCGAGATCAAACAGCTGATGCCGCTCACGCGGGTCAGCGGCGGCGTTTCCAACGTGTCGTTCTCCTTTCGCGGAAACGATCACGTGCGCGAGGCCATACATGCCGTCTTTCTGTACCACGCCATCAGGGCAGGGATGGATATGGGCATTGTCAATGCCGGCCAGCTCGCCGTATACGATGAGATCGAGCCGAATCTCCGCGAGCTTTGCGAAAATGTGCTGCTCAACAGGAACAACGATAACAATGAAGCCACCGAAAGCCTCATACAATTTGCGGAAACAGTAAAGGCAAAGGGCAAAGTGGAAGTGAGGGACGAAGCCTGGCGTAATGCATCGGTGGAAGAAAGGCTGAAACATTCACTTGTAAACGGCATCACCGACTATATCGATTCCGATACCGAAGAAGCGCGGGTAAAATATCCAAAACCCCTCGATGTGATCGAAGGGCCGCTGATGGATGGAATGAATGTAGTGGGCGACCTTTTTGGCGCAGGCAAGATGTTCCTGCCGCAGGTTGTGAAGAGCGCAAGGGTCATGAAGAAAAGCGTGGCCATCCTCACCCCTTATATCGAAGCAGAAAAAGAAAAGCGCCGGCAGGCCCATTTAGCCGCGGGCACGGTCAATGAAGAGGGCGCAGGTGCGGCCAGGATATTGCTCGCCACCGTGAAAGGAGATGTGCACGACATTGGAAAGAATATCGTGGGTGTGGTCCTCGGCTGTAATGGGTATGACGTGATCGACATGGGCGTGATGGTGCCTGCCGACAAAATACTGGACACCGCTATAAAAGAGAAAGTCGATGTTATCGGGCTGAGCGGTCTTATTACGCCCTCTCTCGATGAAATGGTGCACATCGCGAAGGAAATGACACGACGCGGTATGCAACATCCGCTCCTGATCGGCGGAGCCACCACTTCCCGGATCCATACTGCCGTGAAGATCGCTCCGCAATACGGCAACGGTGTTGTGCATGTGCTGGATGCTTCCCGCAGCGTTACCGTCACGGGCTCCCTGCTCAGTGCAGAACAGAAACCGGGATTCCTCGCCGGCGTAACCCGCGAATACAATACCCTGAAAACGAATTTCGAGAACAAGAAAACCGTTAAATCATATCTATCTTATAAGGATTCCGTGCAGAATAAGGTAAAGGTCGACTGGGCCGCTTACAATGCGCCCACCCCCTCCTTTACAGGCACCCGGGTTTTCGATGACTTCGATCTGTCTACACTGAGAAAATTCATCGACTGGAAACCGTTCTTCATCACCTGGGAAATGCATGGGAATTTCCCCGAGATCCTTTCCGATGCCGTTGTGGGCGGAGAAGCCACCAAACTGTACGACGATGCCAATGCCCTGCTCGACAGGATCATCTCGCAAAAATGGCTCACGGCAAAAGGCGTGATAGGATTCTGGGAGGCCCGTTCCGAAGATGACGAAGTGATGGTGCACACAGGAAACAATGACGCACCGGTGCGGCTTGAGTTCCTGCGCCAGCAGATAAAGAAGGCGCCGGGCCAGGCCAACCTGTCACTGGCAGATTTTATTGCTCCGGCTGCTGCCGGAAAAAAAGACCATATCGGCGCATTCGCTGTTACCATTCACGGTATCGGGGAACACATAAAAGCATTCGAAGCACAGCACGACGATTACAACAAGATCATGCTCCAGGCACTGGCAGACAGGCTGGCCGAAGCTTTTGCAGAGGCACTGCACCTGCAGGTACGCAAGGAATTCTGGGGTTATGACCGCGACGAACAACTCAGTCCCGACGATCTCATCAAGGAAAAATATACGGGTATACGCCCTGCACCGGGTTATCCCGCCTGCCCCGATCATACTGAAAAATACAAGCTGTTCAGCTTGCTGGATGCCACGAAAGCGGTAGGCATCGAGCTCACGGAATCACTGGCCATGTACCCTGCTTCTTCTGTGTGCGGCTGGTACTTCTCGCATCCCAAAAGCCAGTACTACGGCGTGGGGAAAGTGCAGGCGGATCAACTGAAGGATTATGCTGAACGAAAGAAAATGCCCCTGGATGAAATAACACGGTGGCTGGGGCAGAACATCGAAGATTAGCAGCTACCTCTTCTCAAAAAGCCACCATTTGCGCTTCCGGGGCTGCACAGTATAATTCTTCGTGATGTAGTTCTGTATGTGATCCATCGCTTCATCGATGTCGTCTGTCACCAGCACCAGTTTCAGGTCCTCTTCCGAGATGGTTGCTCCCGTTACCATATCGCTGATCATTTTCACGAGTGGCTCATGAAATGCTTTGCCATAAATGATCATTGGGAAATTGGTCATCGTTTTTGTCTGTATCAGCGTGAGCGTGTCGAAAAATTCATCCATCGTACCAAATCCCCCGGGCATGATGATAAAAGCATAAGAGTATTTCAACAACATGGTCTTGCGCACAAAAAAATAATCGAACGTGATGGACGTGTTGACGTATGGATTGGGCTTTTGCTCAAAGGGAAGTTTGATATTGCAGCCAACCGATGGCCCTTTTGCCTCGAAAGCGCCGCGGTTCGCGGCTTCCATAATACCGGGGCCGCCGCCCGTCATCGTAGTGAAGCCCAATTGCGCAATGCGTTTTCCGAATTCACGGGCGGCCGCATAGTAGGGATGGTCCTGGCCAAACCGGGCGCTGCCAAACACCGTAATACAAGGACCTACAAAATGCAAAGTGCGGAATGCATGAATGAACTCTGTGAACACCCTCCATGCAAATCCCAGCTCGAGCATGCGCGGCCGGGGACCCTCCAGGTACACCTGTTGTTCGGCAGGAATGATCCGCTGCGGTGCCGGTTTCGTAACTTCTTCTGATTGTACAACATCCATATCGATCGTTTATCCGGCCAAAACTAACTGTTTATAACTTATCCCTATTTTTGCGAACCGCTAAAAAACCGGATATATGATGCGCAGGATATGTGTTGTGCTACTGATCGCCCTGGCAACCGCTTCACTCGCCCTGGGGCAGTCTGCCCGCAAGAAGGAAAGAAAAGGTGAACTTTATTTTTCCTGGGGATATAACAAGGAGTGGTACACCCACAGCAATGTGCGGGTAATGCAGCCCTCGCTCGGCAATGATTACCGCTTTAGCGCCATATCCGGCCATGACCATCCGGGTTGGGATGAAGGGCTGTTCAACCTGGCGCTGTCGATACCGCAGTACAATTACCGGCTTGGCTTTTTCTTCAATAAAAAGAAGAACCTGGCCTTCGAGATCAACTTCGACCATACCAAATTCATATTTGCGGACCAGAATGCCCACCTCACGGGTACGCTCGGCAACCGCGCCGTAGACACAACGATCGCATTCAACCGTCCCAACGGCTTCTTTTACTACCTGAATAACGGGGCGAATTTCCTGCTGTTCAATATCGTGAAACGCTGGTCATTCTATCGTTCGGGAAACGATCATATCAGGATCGATGCCCTTGGAAAAGCGGGGATCGGCCCCGTGATCCCGCACGTGGAAAACGCTTTTTTTGGCAACCTGAACGATCCGCATTTTCAGCTCGGTGGCTGGAACCTCGGCTTTGAGGGCAGCCTGCGCGCGACTTTCTTCAACACGGTTTACCTGGAATTTTCCAATAAGCTGGACTATGCCAGCTATTCGGGCCTGAAGATCTACCAGGGCACCGCCAGCCAGGCTTTCGGAACAGAGGAATTAATATTAAGTTTGGGTTTCTGCATTCCTACCGGAAAACACATACCCTGACCATGCGAATCATCTCCTACAATACCAATGGCATCCGCTCCGCAATCAACAAAGGTTTTGTCGACTGGCTGAAAACGGATCCTGCCGATATCATCTGTATACAGGAGATCAAGGCAGAAAAAGAGAATGTGGATTGCGCGCAGCTGGAAGCGCTGGGCTTTGATACCTACTGGTATTCCGCACAAAAAAAAGGATATAGTGGCGTAGCGGTCTTCACCAAAATAAAACCATCGAACGTTGTATACGGCAGTAAGTTCGAGCAGAGCGATTTCGAAGGACGCGTGATCCGCCTGGACTTCGGCGACGACCTCACACTCGTGAATGCTTACTTCCCTTCAGGCACCAGTGGCGAAGAACGGCAGACGTACAAGTACCAGTGGCTGGATGAGTTCCTCGGCTACCTGACAGAACTCAGGAAAACGAGGCCCCGCCTCGTTATTACCGGTGATTACAATATTGCGCACCGGGAGATCGACATTCACGATCCCAAAGGGAATAAAAAAACATCGGGTTTCCTGCCGGAGGAGCGCGCCTGGATGGACCGGTTCCTTGCCAATGGATTTGTAGACAGTTTCCGGCATGTGAACCCCGACCTGGCCCACAGCTACAGCTGGTGGAGTCAGCGGTTCCCAACGGTACGCGCGCAAAACAAAGGCTGGAGGATCGATTATATTTCGCTGACGGAAAACCTGAAAGACAGGTTAACCGATGCAAAGATCTTCCCGCATATCAAGCACAGCGATCACTGCCCTATCTATGCGGAAATAAAAGATTAATGCCGCCGTTGCAGTACATGGGCCATTTTATTACTATGTATATCTACAATGTTACCATACAGGTGGAAAATGAAATCCATCTCCCCTGGCTGGAGTGGATGCAGCGGGAGCATATACCCCGGGTAATGGCAACAGGATGCTTTACCGGCTGTCAGTTGCTCCGGCTACTGGATTCAGATGAAACGGAGGGTGTAACCTATGCCGCGCAGTATTTTGCAGCCACGCGCGAAGACTGCGACCGGTATGTGTCTGGGTTTGCACCTGCCCTGCGGAAAGAACTTTCGGATACCTGGGGTGAGAAATTTATCACTTTCCGTTCGCTCATGAAGGTTGTGAATTGAGTGTGGAAATTTTACATTCTGATTTTTATAATCCGGAATGTTGGCTATATTCCGCTGAAAACCTTTGCCATAGCGAGTTTCAGCGTACCCATCTGAAACGCAGTCCAGGAAAGGGTTTCAGCCGATCCATATCGCTCCCCTGCCGTATTCATATTCTTTTTCATTCTCATAGAACCCTTTATTTACAAGGGTTGTGTTGATTTTTCCCTGCAGGAAAATTATTTTGCCGGTTGTCAAAAGCAGATACATTTGCCCCAGTTAATCATTTTTTAAAAACATACGCATGAACAAAGCCGAATTGATTACGAAACTTGCTGACGACGCAGGCATTACCAAGACACAGGCAAATGCCGCCCTGGACTCTTTTGTAGAAGCTGTTACTAAAACCTTAAAAGGTGGTGGTAAGGTGACACTGGTTGGATTTGGTACTTTTTCAGTATCCAAACGTGCCGCACGTACGGGCCGCAACCCCCAGACCGGCGCTACGATCAAGATCAAAGCAAAGAAAGTGGCCCGTTTCAAGGCCGGGAAAGAACTGAGCAGCAAGATGTAATCTCACGCAAGCGAATTAAAATCCTGCCTTTCGGCGGGATTTTTCTATTTTTGACGCTCGACACCATTTTTCATCACTCAATTATCAAACCATTATCATGGGCAGAGGAGACAAAAAAACAGAAAAAGGAAAAAGGGCCAAAGGTTCATTTGGCAACAGCAGGCCGCATAAGAAATCGGCCGCTAAGAAAGCAGCAGTAAAAAAACCAGCATAATACGTCCGCTATGCATCCTGCATGGCGGATTTTTTATGTTTTCCTGCCGGCAATCTCTTCAATTGCCTTCACCAGCTTATCGAGATCGCGCAGGCTGGTATACACCTGGGGCGTTACCCGAACGCAACTGATATTCTCCCATACGATACCCACCGTGTGTATCTTATATGTGTTGAAAAGAGCGCCATCCAGTTCTCCCGGTGTCATTCCGTCTACCGTTACTCCGCAGATCGCGCATGAATAGGCTGGCAACATCGATGTATGCAGCTTCACCTTCGGGATTTCCTTCACCCTGGTGGCCCAATAATTTTTCAGGTACCTCACCCGTTCTTCTTTCCGTTTGCTACCTATGGCATTCTGGAAGTTCACCGCTTCGCCAATGCCCTGCTCGATCGGGAAACTGCGGGTACCCAGCGTTTCGAATTTCCTGATATCGGTTCCCCTGGGTTTGTCGTTGCACAACAGCGGCCATATCTTCTCTATATGGTCCTTCCGTATCCACAACATCCCGCTGCCGATGGGCGCGCTCAGAAATTTGTGGAGGCTGGTGCCAAAATAATCGCAGTCCAGGTCCGGGATTTTGAAATCCAGCAATCCAAATGAATGCGCGCCATCAACGATCACTTCCAGTCCGTGGCGGTGCGCCATCTGGCAGATCTTCTTCACGGGCAGTATCTGCCCCACCCAGTTGATGATATGCGTTACGTGCAGCAATTTTGTTTGAGGGGTGATCGCTTTCTCGAAGGCGCTTACGATTACGTCGTCATTCTCTACCGGGAAATCGAAGCTGATCTGCCTGTATATGATACCCTCCCGTTGTGCGCGTTGCCGCCAGGCATTGATCATGTTAGGATAATCTTGCCGCGTACCGATCACTTCATCGCCTGCCTTCAGGTCGAGCCCGAAGATCACGGTATTCAGCGCCTCGGTGGCATTGCGGTTTACGGCGATCTCCTCGGGAGAGCAGCCGGCCAGCTCGGCCAGCTTCTGCCGCAGCGGCTCCCGCCCCTGGTCGAGTATGCGCCACATATAGTAGGACGGGCCCTCATTGGACAGTTTGTTGTACCGTTCCACCGCTTCCTGCACCACTCTTGGCGAAGGGCTCACACCGCCATTGTTCAGGTCGATAATATTGGGATTCACGGTATAGGCCTGCTGTATCACGCTCCAGTAGTCTTCATCGGCTGCAATATCCCCGGCGGGGAGGTGCTGCACTTTCCGCGCGGCAGCATCCAGTTCGGCGGCATGCAATTGATTGAACAGGCTGCTGGCGGAAAAAGCGCCGGCCATCAGTCCCAGTTGCTGTATGAATTTCCTGCGGTGCGGCATATCGGTAATTGAGAAAGAAAGTTAACAATATTTGGCTGTTTCTTCCGCCGTATCTTTGCGGGGAATGAAGGTATTTATGGTGATATTATGCTGCCTGCTGCTGTCGTGCGCGGCTTCCGCTCAGTGCTCGATCTGCACCCGCACAGCCGAGCAGATGGGTGAAGGGCCTGCCCAGGGCCTCAACGGAGGTATCCTCTACCTGATGGTCACTCCTTTTGCCATCATGGGATATATCGGGTATCGCTGGTGGAAAAATGAAAAAGCTTCCGGCGAATAACCTTCCCGCGCCCTATTCCATCGATTCGATGAACGAGTAAATGTTCTTTACGTTTTTTTCCCGCAGGGTTTCAAGAAGACCCGCTTTCGAAATGCCGCGCATCCTTTTCTGTTCCAGGAGATGAAAGGCCTTGGCTGCCAGCAATTGCCATTTGCGCTCCGTGTGTGCCGCCTGGTGCTGCAGTTCCATGATGCCGGCGAGCAGTTCGGGGATACCTTCCTTTTTGATCGCCACTGTTTTTAATACGGGTGGCGGATTTTCCTGCCCCAGGGGCAGGATGGCCCGAAGGTTCCTGGCAAATGTTTCAGCGCCCGGCCTGTCGGCCTTATTCACCACGAAAATATCGGCGATCTCCATGAGCCCGGCTTTCATGCTTTGCACCTCGTCTCCCCCTTCGGGAACGAGCACCACCACTGTAACGTCGGCCATGCCGGCGATCTCAGTCTCGCTTTGCCCCACGCCCACCGTTTCGATGATCACCTGGTCGAAACCCGCTGCCTTCACCAGGTCGGTGATCTC
>Ga0206972_1004_pt1 | contig 88825 bp, 76 predicted proteins | sample Alteio_BWOrgHeat_86_FD_152925 | JGI IMG/M metagenome (GOLD analysis project Ga0206972, IMG submission 152925) | Enriched cells from forest soil in Barre Woods Harvard Forest LTER site, Petersham, Massachusetts, United States -... | ecosystem: Environmental > Terrestrial > Soil > Temperate forest >...
GATCGAATGAGGTTAGAGATGTGAGGGTTACTAGATGGGCAAGGCCAGCATCTGTGATATTTTCGCATCGGCGCAAATTGAGTAAGGTTAGAGATGTGAGGGTTACTAGATGGGCAAGACCAGCATCTGTGATCTTTCTGGAACAGTTTAGCTTGAGTGAGGTTAGAGATGTGAGGGCTACTAGATGGGCAAGGCCAGCATCTGTGATGTTTATGCACTCACTTAGATTGAGTGAGGTTAGAGATGTGAGAGTTACTAGATGGGCAAGGCCAGAATCCGTGATGTTTTCGCACCAGCTTAGACTGAGTGAGGTTAGAGATGTGAGAGTTCCTAGATGGGCAAGGCCAGCATTCGTGATCTTTATGAAAAAGCTTAGATCGAGTGAGGTTAGAGATGTAAGAGTTACTAGATGGGCAAGGCCAACATCTGTGATATTTTCGCACTCACTTAGATCGAGTGAGGTAAGAGATTTGAGAGTGCCTAGATGGACAAGGCCAGTATCCGTGATCTTTATGCAGTTGCTTAAATTGAGTGAGATTAGAAATCTGAGAGTTCCTAGATGAGCAAGTCCAGCATCTGTGATATTTTTGCAGTAGCTTAGGTCGAGTGAGGTTAGAGATGTGAGGGTTACTAGATGGGCAAGGCCAGCATGTGTGATGTTTTTGCACCGGTATAGATTGAGTGAGGTTAGAGATGTGAGAGTTCCTAGATGGGCAAGGCCAGCATCCGTGATGTTTTCGCACCAGCTTAGATTGAGTGAGGTTAGAGATGTGAGAGTTCCTAGATGGGCAAGACCAGCATCTGGAATGTTTTTGCAGCAGCTTAGATCCAGTGAGGTTAGAGATGTGAGAGTGCCTAGATGGGTAAATCCAGTATCCGTGATCTTTCCACAGTAGCTTAGATCGAGTGAGGTTAGAGATCTGAGAGTTTCTAGATGGGCAAGGCCAGCATCTGTGATGTTTTTGCAGCAGCTTAGATCGAGTGCGATTAGAGATGTGAGAGTTTCTAGATGGGCAAGGCCAGCATTTGTGATTTTCTTGCAGCAGCTTAGATTGAGTGAGGTTAGAGATCTGAGAGTTCCTAGATGCGCAAGACCAGCATCTGTGATTTTCTTGCAATCAGATAGAATGACAGAGGTAATGCGAGCACCACTTGCTTTATCAAGAATGGTTTTAAGATCTCTATCCGATAAATTGGGTAGTCCAGAAAGATCTAGACAGCCGTCGTTGACTAGGGATAGATTACTCCAATCTTTGCATACATGATGGACGCGAGCTTTTTGTTGAGCAGGAAGGAAGCTTAATATACGTCCGAAAACGTCGCTAGGGATAGCCTTTATGCCAGTCGTTGCGTGTTTAGAAGAAGTTTGTGGCTTAAGCACAGCCACTGGCTGCACTGGCGTTTGTAAGGTTAAAGAGACCAAACTGGACAATGACATAGTTAAACCTCGTAGCTGTAATAACATTTTATAATTTATTTTATCAACAGCGTCACTTACATTATTTAGAGGCAATTGCAAACTCCCCGACCCAGAAAAATCGATGATTTTGAGCCATTTTGCTGTGGCGTGGAGTTTGCCTCTTTAACTTAAGAGAACGCGATTTTTGATCACCTCGATCACAGCTAGCCTAAACCGTGCCGGATCATCAAAACGATGCCATTCCCCCCATTTCTCGCCCCCTTTCAGAGGAAGGGCTAGTTGGTAAACTTGGCCAAAAATTGCATTTCTTGTCTCTTCTGGTAATTTGTGTAACAACTGATCGATTTGCTCATGCGTAGATTTTGGTTGATTGATGAGATCAAGCAATGGATCGATTGATAGTTTTTCCAAAAGGTCTGGACGTGACATTTTCAAAGCAGCAAGTGCTTGCGCTAATTTTAGACGATCAAAATCAACATAACGGTTTTTTTTCCCCCATTCATCACCGCCCTTGGGCTCTGTTGCCAGCATGTAGATGTAATAATCCATTTTATCTCTGAATGCGGCGTCTTTAAATTCGATCCGAATGAGTTTCTTCTTGAAAGCTTCTGTAGCTTCTAAGGAAACCTCATCATTTGGGTGAAGTGAGGTTAGAGATGTGAGGGTTACTAGATGCGCAAGGCCAGCATCTGTAATGTTTGAGCACTCACTTAGATCGAGTGAGGTTAGAGATATGAGAGTTATTAGATAGGCAAGGCCAGCATCTGTAATGTTTGTGCAGAATCTTAGATTGAGTGAGGTTAGGGATGTGAGGGTTCTTAGATGGGCAAGGCCAGCATCTGTGATGTTTTGGCACCCACATAGATTGAGTGAGGTTAGAGATCTGAGAGTTTCTAGATGAGCAAGGCCAGCATTTGTGATTTTCTTGCAGAGCATTAGATTGAGTGAGGTTAGAGATGTGAGGGCTACTAGATGGGCAAGGCCAGCATCTGTGATGTCTTTGCAGAATCTTAGATTGAGTGAGGTTAGAGATGTGAGGGTTACTAGAGGGGCAAGGCCAGCATCCGTGATGTTTTCGCACCCACTTAGATCGAGTGAGGTTAGAGATCTGAGAGTTACTAGATGGGCAAGGCCTGCATCTGTGATATTTCTGCTGCATACACCAAGTGAGTTTAGAGATCTGAGAGTTACTAGATGGGCAAGGCCAGCATCTGTGATGTATTGGCAGAATCTTAGATTGAGTGAGGTTAGAGATGTGAGAGTTCCTAGAAGGGCAAGACCAGCATCTGTGATGTTTTGGCAGCAGCTTAGATTCAGTGAGGTTAGAGATGTGAGAGTTACTAGATATGCAAGGCCATAATCCGTGATTTTTTTGCAGCACCTTAGATTGAGTGAGGTTAGAGATGTGAGAGTTACTAGATGGGCAAGGCCAGCATCCGTGATGTTTTCGCACGCAGTTAGATCCAGTGAGGTTAGAGATGTGAGAGTGCCTAGATGGGCAAATCCAGTATCCGTGATCTTTCCACAGTCGCTTAGATCGAGTGAGGTTAGAGATCTGAGAGTTTCTAGATGGGCAAGGCCAGCATCTGTGATGTTTTTGCAGCAGCTTAGATTGAGTGAGGTTAGAGATCTGAGAGTTCCTAGATGGGCAAGACCAGCATCTGTAATGTTTTTGCAATAGCTTAGATCGAGTGAGGTTAGAGATCTGAGAGTTACTAGATGGGCAAGGCCTGCATCTGTAATGTTTCTGCAATAGCTTAGATTGAGTGAGGTAATGCGAGCACCACTTGTTTTATCAAGAATGGTTTTAAGATCTCTATCCGATAAATTGGGTAGTCCAGAAAGATCTAGACAGCCATCGTTGACTAGGGGTAGATTACTCCAATCTTTGCATACATGATGGACGCGAGCTTTTTGATGAGCAGGAAGGAAGCTTAATATACGTCCGAAAACGTCGTTAGGGATAGCCTTTATGCCAGTCGTTGCGTGTTTAGAAGAAGTTTGTGGCTTAAGCACAGCCACTGGCTGCGCTGGCGTTTGTAAGGTTAAAGAGACCAAACTGGACAATGACATAGTTAAACCTCGTAACTGTAATAATATTTTATAATTTTATAATTTATTTCATTTTACTTTCAACGCTAAAATAATGCTTATTTTATTTAATTAATTTAATGTAATTATAAGCGCTGAATGCGCTTATAAAAATTAAATATGACACACATTTTTCAATGAGTGTCATCTCTTTAAGTCCCTCTCTTATATTGAAAATGGTTCAAGAATTTGACGGGATTAAAAGCTTGAATCATTTTTGGTATATAAAAAAATTTTGTTCGCTATACTCAAGCCGATACAAGGTAACTGCATGTCGATTCCTCCTGAAATTCAACAGCGCGTCCAGCGCTGGCTCAACGGCCCTTATGATTCCCAGACAAAGCAAGAGATCCAAACTCTTCTCGATCACAACCCCCAAATTCTTTGTGAAGCCTTTTACAGCGAGCTCTCTTTTGGAACAGGAGGGTTGCGGGGCTTGATGGGGATTGGAACCAATCGGCTAAACACCTACACTATCCACTACGCCACTCAAGGCCTTGTCAATTACATCCTTAAACAAAAGATACACGACCCTCTTGTAGTGATTGGTTTTGACTCTCGCCACCACTCTGAGGAATTTGCCTGGGAAACAGCTCGAGTCTGTGCAGGAAATGGAGTGCGAGTCAAACTTCTCAATCATTTACGCCCTACCCCTTTTATCTCCTTTGCATGTCGCCAGGAAAAAGCCACAGCTGCTGTGATGATCACGGCGTCTCACAATCCTAAAGATTACAATGGCTATAAAGTTTACTGGTCCGATGGCGCGCAAGTTGTTCCCCCACACGACACAGGCATCATGGCTGAGGTTGGTCAAATCACCGATCCTTCTCAAGTAAAACGCGCTCCTGCTAATTCCCCGTTGATTGAAGTACTGGATAACAAGTTGGACAAAGCCTATTTAGAAGCGATTTATTCCCTTCAACATTTTCCAACTGAAAATCGGGAAGAGGGACAAACTCTTAAAATTATCTATACTCCGTTACATGGGACTGGCATTACACTCACGCCTTTAGCCTTGGCAAATTGGGGTTTTCAATCAGTCCAGTGTGTCCCAGAACAAAGCAAGCCCGATGGCGATTTTCCCACCGTAAAATTTCCCAATCCCGAATATAAGGAAGCGCTTCAACTAGGAATTCATCTCTTAGAAAAGACCCAATCTGACATCCTCATCGCCAATGATCCCGATGCTGACAGAATTGGCACAGCCATCCTATATCAAGGCCAACCTGTGCTGATTAATGGCAATGAAATGGCGGCGATTTGCACCTATTATCTCTGCAAGGTCCTGACAGAACAGAAAAAAATGCCCTCTCGCGGAGCCTTTGTCACAACCATCGTTTCTACAGAATTGATTCGAGAAATCGCCTCCAGCTTTAATAAGCCTTGTATTGAGGTCCTCACTGGTTTTAAGTACATCGGCGAAAAAATCCACGAATGGGAGCAATCTAACAACGGGTATCAATTCATCTTTGGTGCAGAAGAATCCTACGGCTATTTGGTCGGCACACATGCTAGAGATAAAGATGCCGTGGTGATGTCCTGTCTCATCGCTGAAATCGCTCTTCACACCAAACGTCAAGGACATACTCTATTAAATCTTCTACATGAGGTCTACCAACGCTACGGTGTGTATAGAGAGAAGCAAGTATCTCTTGATTTTCAACCTACCCAACAAGAATTTGAACGCATGCATCAACTCATGAAACGCCTGCGTTTAGCGCCGCCAAAGCAGATTGCCGGGATCGACGTCGTGAAGATCGAAGATTACCTTTCGGGTCAGATGTCACTTCCGCAATCCGACGTCCTCACCTTGCGTTTACAAGATAAGAGCCGTTTGATTATCCGCCCTTCCGGCACGGAACCTAAGATTAAAATCTACGCTTCCACCTGTCAACCTGCCACAGGTTCCCTGGACCGTGTGATCCAGTCCTGTGATCAGCATCTCTCAACTTTGATCGATAGTTTAAAAGAGCACTTGAAATGAATAGACATCTTGCGCAACCTGCTTTGCTCAGAAAAATCAAAGATTTTCTAGGCAAATTTTTAGAATCTACGGCAGTAGATTCGGGTAGAGGAGGCGAAGCGACTTTGGTAAGTCGCTGAGATGACAATACAAAAATTAGACAGAAAATATTTGGTTTTAATGAGTAAATGAGGTTACGCAAGATGTCTAATGTCCAATTGGCTCTTATCACCGGTGCTTCTTCCGGGTTAGGAAAAGCGCTATCCCAAGCCTTGGCAGCAAAAAATATTCCTCTTATTTTGGTCGCTCGAAATAAAGAGGCATTACAGACACTTGCACAAGAACTTCCCGTTTCAACACATCTTCACGTTGCCGATTTAACACTACCGTCAGAGCGACAGAAACTATTTTCTACGATTGCAACACGATGCCCCGATTTAATCATCAACAATGCCGGGTTCGGTCTTTATGGAGAGGCACTGTCTCACTCCACACAAGAGCAATCCGCTATCATTGAATTAAATGTCCAAGCACTTCTGGAAATCACGCTAGAAGCAGCACGAACACTCAAAGCAAAGCAGCGAAGCGGCACAATCATGAATATCTCCTCTGCAGGGGCATTTTTCCCTTACCCCACTTTTGCGGTGTACACAGCTTCCAAACGATTTGTCTACCAATGTTCATTAGCTTTAGATGTTGAGCTAACACCTCATCGCATCCGCGTACTAACCTGTTGTCCGGGACAAATTCTAACGGGATTTCGCAAGCGCGCTTCTGGGGGAACTAGCAAGCAACCCGGATTCTTCACTTTATCTTCAGAACGAGCAGCTGAACTCATCTTGCAACAAATAGAGAGAGGACAACGCTCGGCCATCATCGATTGGAAATACCATCTTGCTGTCAGATTAGGACAACTCATCCCCTCTTCATGGTTAATGAAGGGCCTTAAGCGATCTTTATTAAAATATAAAATGTAGGTTTTTTCGAAGAAGAGACATGTCGGATGTGGCCGTCGCACAATGCGGCCCCATCCGACATGTCTCTTCCTCAAGGGAAATTTAATCTCTTCTAAGGAATTTTGGATATGTAAGAAGTCTAATGTCTTTCGGGATACTTGATGCGTAAATGACGGGTGACCATGAGAGCTTTGACAATGGCTTTCTTCACTTGGCCTAACTCTTCAAATGTCAACTGACACTCATCGAGTTGACCATCATCCGCTTTTTCTGCAATGAGCTGGTTGACGATTGTAGAAACCGCTTCTTCGGTCACCTCTACCATTGATCGGGAAGCGGCTTCAACAGTATCTGCAATCATGATGATGACTGATTCTTTTGAGCGTGGTTTGGGTCCTGGATAGCGAAAGAGCTTTTCATGGACCTTGGTAGGATCTCCACCCATTTGCTCGACCTGCTTGCAATAGAAATAGTAGACCATCGTGGTGCCATGATGTTCTCGAATGACATCGATGAAACTTTGGGGCAGGTGGTACTTACGCGCCAGAGTTTCTCCTTCGGGAACGTGAGCGATGATGACGTGAGTGGATTCTAAAGGAGTTAGTAACTGGTGAATGTTGAAACCGCTCAATTGGTTTTCTGTGAAGTAGTGAGGATTAAAAAGTTTTCCGATGTCGTGGTAGAGAGTGGATACGCGACAGAACAGACCATTTGCTCCTATCGCTCGGGCTCCTGCTTCTGCCAAATTGCCGACGACAAGACAATGCTGGTAGGTACCAGGAGCTTCAAGACTTAATCGACGCAATAGCTCATTGTTGGGATCCATGTACTCCATGAGAGTCATGTCCGTCATGACATGGAATAACGCCTCTAAAATAGGAAGCACTCCTATGACAAGAATGGCTGTGATCGTTAAAAACACAAAGCTGCTCATGAGGTCGGTGAGCAAATTCATGCTCACAAGGGAATTCTCGTTGAGATTAAAAGCAAAGATCAGCGGAATACAACTGAGCCATACTTTTCCCAATACGGCAAACACCTCTTTTCTTTTATGCATATCTTTTGCAAAGAGAATTGTCACTCCTGAAGCGAAAAAATTGATGAGGAGAAAAGGCAGCTCTTCAACAGCTAAAGTGACACCGAACACAACAAGCAAGAACAACGAGCTGGCAAATGCCATCCGACTATCAATTAACACGGTGATGAGCAACGTTGCAAAAGGGACAAGCAAAGGAAATCTCGCCACTTCTAAGAGATTTTTTGACTCATAAAGCAAGAGATACTCGGCACATTTGGCAAAAATCAAACTCATGACCAGGATGACGACTAGCAGAGTCATCTTGCGCAACGACTTCAACAGCTCTCGATGGAATGCTTTCAAATAAAACAGAGCTAAAAAGGTTAAGCATACCGCGAGTAGCAAGCTCCCCAATATGGTTAAAGGCGCCCAAGGGTTACGCGATTTCTCAATCTCGTATTTCATCGCCTTGAGCATCGTAATATGACGCGACGTGACGGTTTCCCCTCGTTTGACAATTTGGCTACCGGCTTCTACGTGAGAGTATTTCTGAGAAACTCGACTTTGCACCATCTGCTTGATCGAGCGTTCGTAGACGTAATCTTGATCGACATCCCATTTAAGCAAGGAAAAATTGGAAAGAAGAAAAGCAACTGTCTCCGCATGAATACCCTCTTTATTCTGCAGTTCTCCTTCAACGTGAGACCATAGCGATTGAGGTAATTTCAAGTCAGAGTTCTGGTGAGGAGAAATTTTAATTGCATACAGGTCATGAATCGGTAAATTGAGCCTTTTCATCCGTTGCAGTGTGCGATCGTCACTAAAGCGCGCAATGAAAAGTTGTTCTTCAATCAGATCTAAAGCGGCATCGATTTCTTCAAAGGTGCTATTGGGAAGTTCTTCGCGCCATCTTTGATTATCGATAAGCCTTTTTTCCTGCTCACGACGGTATTCTTTGATCTCAGCCTCGGGAATGACATAGATCGCGCCAATATCTTTAACAGCTTCTTGCTTCAATACTTGGGTCGCTTCCTCATCAGGGAAATCAAAATCTCGTTGCGCAATCACGTAGCGCGGCGAAGAAGTACCCACATCGAGAGTTTCCAAGCGCGTTTCTCGAAAATGTAGAAAAAAAGCTAAAGCGAAGAGGAAACAGATGAGCAAAAGGATTCGTCGTGCTACCTGGCTTCCGCCAAACCACTGTTGCCACTTTTTAGAGGAAGCGGCCTTACGGTTTTCTTCATTGCGATGCTCTAGCATGCAGCCGACCATTCTCCTTTTCCGACATGATAGCAGAATCGGCGAAATTGCAGCTTACTTTTTCTTTGCACACATCCCATTCTTCCTTTTTAGTAAATTAAATTAATTATTATAACTTTTTTTTAATTTACATTTAATTAAAAATTTAATATACTAAATAAAAACCTAACCAAGGTTATTTATGTCGATATCAAATTTTAATCTTAAAAAACAAATCGCTATATCTGGAGTTGCTGGGGCTCTTGCAGGGGTCAAAACCGGCGCTTCTGTCTTAGTAGCAACAGCCTCAAGCGGCGTAGCAGGAGGAGTTACAGGATTATTCCTAGGTAAAATCGTCCCTCTAATAGGCGAGCCCACACCTAAAAAAGTGACCATTCTAGGAGCAGTTTCTTTAGTTGCCATGGCGTTGCTGGCTCCCCCTATAAGCCTTGCTCAGGCAACCTCTTATGTTTCGGGATTGGCTTGTGGCCTTGCGATTGGCTATGTACATCCTTATACTAGAGAGGATCTCCAAAACGCTTATCACTACATTTACCCAGAAGAGGAACAAGAACTTCAGGCAGGTCCTGTTGTGAATGACAATAAATATCAAGAATTTGAAGTGATCGAAGAGGATAAGCACAACCTTCCTGAAGACACCTATGATCCATCTTCAAAAAGTTTTGAACGGGTCATTTTTGATTAGCGAAATGGAGCTCATTTGTGCATAATTTGCTATGAAGAGGCAATTGCAAACCCTCTTTTAAACCAAGAGGCACATGAGCTACCAACCTAGCCCTAGAAAATTCCGACCTCAGACTTTTTCCAGCGTTGTTGGACAAGAAGCGATCGTCACCACCTTAAAAAACGCTCTTCGTCACAACCGGCTCGCTTATGCCTATCTTTTTTGTGGCTCTCGTGGGACGGGAAAAACAACGCTCGCTCGCCTCCTGGCCAAAGCGATCAACTGTCACCACCTCACTGAAGAAATGGAACCATGTAATGCCTGCCCATCGTGCTTAGACATGATGGCGGGGAAGTCATTGGATATTTTGGAAATAGATGGCGCCTCTAACCGAGGCATTGACGATATGCGCACACTGAACGAAACAGTGGGCTACGCTCCAGCATCATGTCGGTATAAAATCTACATCATCGACGAAGTGCATATGCTCACCAAAGAAGCGTTTAATGCCCTTCTAAAAACACTAGAAGAACCTCCTTCCCATGTGAAATTTTTTTTTGCAACAACTGAACCTCACAAGGTTCTGCCCACAATTGTTAGTCGCTGCCAACGTTTCGATCTCAACCGGATTACGCAGGAATTGATGATCCATAAGCTCAAGAGGATCACAGATGAGATGAACATAGCTTGTGACGAACAGGTCTTTTCTTTAATTTCTCAGCTATCTGAAGGATCTTTGCGTGATGGGGAGTCTTTGCTCGATCAAATCATCTGCTCCACAGAAGCTCCCATTACCACAACCCAAGTTTCACGCGTGTTAGGTCTTGTCCCTCACCAAGTCCTTTTTGCTCTCGATAAGGCGTTTGAAAAGCACTCTCTCTCTTATGCATTTGAACTAACAGAAGAGCTTTTTACATCGGGTAAAGACATCGCTTACTTTCTCGACACCCTGCTTGAACATTACCGCACCCTTTTGCAACTCAAACTCGGTAAACAACCCTCTTTGATTCACGAAAGGGAACACTATATCGCTTCAGCAGCTCTGTATTCAGAAGAACAATGCCTGTACATTCTCGATTATTTAATCGAATGGCAACAGCAGTTAAACCGGATCCCGTTTAAGCGCATCTTGCTAGAAATGATCTTGCTCCATCTCATTCGCTCGAAATACCGCTTATCGCCAGCCACTCTTGTGAAACGCTTAATGGATTTAGAGCAACGAGCACCGTCCTCTCTTCTTCACAAAGAAGAAGTAGCCTCTGTGGCTCAAGTGCCAGAGAGAGCCCCTATCACCGAAGCTCGCACGTCTACAATCACTAAGGAAGAAAAGCAGGAGCTTCCAGCAAAAGAACCTGTAACTATCCAACAGCCTACGCGACCCAATCCTGCGCGCTATGATACTTTACTGCGTTTTGCTGCTGTGGAACTAGAAGGAACAACTAAAAAAGAGGGATAACAACATGGGCAGTGGATTTTCCAGAATGAAAAAGCAAGCTAAACTCCTCGAAAAACAGCTGGAAACAGCACGAGAAGAGATGAAGCAAAAATTAGTCACTGGCAGCAGTGGAAATGGTCTTGTCACTTTAGCGTTGAATGGTCAAAAAGAACTTCAAGGCATCACAATCAAGCCAGAATGCATCGATCCCAATGATGTGGAAGGGTTACAAGATTTAATCAAAGCGGCACATGCTGATGCGATGTCAAAATTAGGAGATGATTCTTCCTCACCCATTCCTTCTGATTTGAGCATGTTTCTATGAAAAAATCTCCCTATGACTCCATGTTAGAGCTCGGTAAGACATCGAGCCTGTTGTCATCTGTTCAGTCTTTGGCTGAATGGGATCTAGAGACCTACATGCCAAAAGATGCGATTGATGTCCGCTCTGCTCAAATTGAACTCTTGGCAAATCTCGTTCACAAATCAAAGACAAGCAAGGCCTTTGCTAAAGCCTTGAACACTGTGATCGACCTAAAAACAGGTGAAATTAATGACGACAAGCTATCACCCCCTCAAATCGCCGCGGTGCGCGAGTGGCGCCGAGATTATTTAAAATGCGTTAAACTTCCCGCTTCCTTCATTAAACAGTATGCACGCACTGTATCAACCGCTTCTCATGCATGGAAAACAGCTAAGAGTCACAATGACTTCAAAAGCTTTGCTCCTCATCTAGACAAAGTCGTTTCCTTATGCCGCAAAAAAGCCGATCTGTTGGGATTTAAAGATCATCCTTACGATGCTTTGCTAGATCTCTATGAACCAGAAATGAAAGCCTCTTATCTCACTCCTCTCTTTGAGCAATTGAAGCTTCCTTTGAAACAGCTTTTAAAAGAGATCAAGTCAAAACCTGCCATCAAAGATGATTTTCTTTACTACCATTGCCCTAAGCACAAACAAATGGATTTCTGTGAAAAAATATTGCAGAAAATGGGTTTTCATCAGGGGGAAACCTCAAGACTGGATTTGTCCGCGCATCCTTTTTGTACAGGGATGCATCCAAAAGATACGCGGATGACCACGCTTATTCACCCCGATAACATCACATTTGCCATTTTTGCAGTGCTTCATGAGGGTGGGCATGGGTTATACAGCCAAGGTTTACCTGTAGAACATTACGGTTCGCCCCTCTGTGAATCTGTTTCATTAGGTATTGATGAAAGTCAATCCCGCTGGTGGGAAACTTTGATTGGACAAAGCGATCCCTTTTGGCGCTATTTTTTTCCCATCTTACAACACCATGTTCCAGACCCTTATGCGCACATTACCTTTGAGAATTTTTATCGCGCCATCAACAGCGTAAAGCCAGGTTTAATCAGAATCGAGGCTGATGAAGTGACCTACAACCTCCATATCATCGTGCGATTTGAAATTGAAAAAGGCCTCATTGAAGGAAGCCTTAAGACCAAAGATATCCCCTCCTTTTGGAATGAAAAGATGCGCGATAACCTAGGAATTGCCCCTCAATTTGATGGAGAAGGATGTTTACAAGATATCCATTGGTCGCTGGGTTACATTGGCTATTTTCCCACTTACACATTAGGCAATCTCTATGCAGCTCAATTCTTTAGCGTTTTTGCAAACACCTTTCCCAATTGGCAGGAGAAAGTCGCTCAAGGCGATTTAGCATTCATCAAAGAATGGTTGCATCAGAATATTCATCAACATGGCAGACGTTATACACCACAAGAGCTATGTAAAAGAATAAGCGGTAAAGAATTAAGCGAAAAGCCATTTATCGAATACTTAGTGAAAAAATACAAAGCACTTTACGACATCACACTGTAAAGGCAATTGCCTCTATAAAAAAGCCTTAAGGAGAAACTCCTTAAGGCAATAAAATCGTAGATAAAATGACGGTTTATCGTTTAGAGAACTGGAAGCGTTTACGAGCACCGGCGAGACCGTATTTTTTACGCTCTCTTTTACGAGGATCTCGTGTTAAGAAGCCAATGACTTTTAAGTCGTGTCTTCTATCTTTATCTTCTTCAACGAGAGCTCGCGCCAAACCTAGTCGTGTCGCTTCAACTTGACCTTGAATTCCACCACCTTTAACGCGAACAATAAGGTCATAGCGTTCTGTTGCGGCAGATACCTTTTCTAAAGCGGATAAGATGGTTTGTCTTTGAAGAGGACTTGGGAAGTACTCATCAAATTTCTTTCCATTGACATCCACTTTCCCAGTTCCTGGACGGAGTCTAACTGAGGCAACAGCTGTTTTTCTTCTTCCTGTACCGATGAATTCTTGAGCTTTCATAAATCCTAACAAATTTTAGATGTTCACTGGGATTGGGGTTTGCGCTTCCATGTTATGCTTGTCATCTGCACAAACGCGAAGTTTCTTTAATTGAGCTTCACCAAGACGCGTTTTAGGCATCATCCCTTTAACCGCGTGGAAGATAATATACTCAGGTTTACGCGCTTGCATGACTCTATAAGGGATTTCTCGCAATCCGCTCATAGAACCCGTATAGTAACGGTAAAGCTTTTGTGCAGCTTTTGCACCGGTTACTTTAATTTTGGCTGCATTGATGACAATGACACCATCACCTGTATCGATATGAGGAGTGAAATCAGTTTTATGCTTTCCACGTAAGACTTTCGCAACTTCTGTAGCAAAACGCCCCAGAGTTTTCCCAGATGCATCTAATATGAACCACTTACGTGCTGGCAGAGCTTCTTCTTTCGCGATTAAAATCGTTTTGTTCTTTTGCTTTATCATGGATAGAATCCAATAAGGTTGAATGATCCTTGTCTATAAAAATATAAGGAATCGCAAGTCTACTTTTTTTATTCATTTTTGCCAATCAATTTTCTCCACCACCAATTAAAAAAAACACTGACAAGGAAATCAGCACACCGCCCATTGCAAAATTAATTTTTTACCACAGAGAAAAGGAGAGCACAGAGAAAGATTTCAAGGTCAATCAACTTATTAACCTCCTCTGTGCTCTCCTTTTCTCTGTGGTAAAAAATTTTTCAAACTTGAATCAAACCAAGCTTGACAATTGACCTGCTTTTTCTCTGCAGCCAACTAATTATTCTCTAACTTGCAAAAAGATCGCGTGTTGCGCTAAACTATACGCTAAATTTTTATATGACTTTACGGATCTTATGCGCTCGTTAAAAACTTTTTTTCTTAAAACATACGGCTGTCAAATGAATGAGCTCGATTCAGAGATCATGGTTGGCTCACTTGAAAAGCGAGGCATGACTCGCATCGATGATGAAACCCAGGCTGACTTATTGATTTTTAACACTTGCTCTGTTCGAGATTTAGCTGAGCGCAAGGTAATGGGCAAAATCGGACAAATCGGCCGCAGCAGCGTGAAACGATCGATTATTGGCGTGACAGGATGCATGGCCATGGCCAAAAAGGAAACTCTTTTCCGAAAACTTCCCCATATTGACTTCGTCCTAGGAACTAATAACATCAGCGATCTCAATGAAGTCCTCGATGATGTTTTAGCCACAGGAAAGCAATTCATTCGCACGGATGATCAGTTTGAAGAAAATTTAGATTACCTCATCACCAAAAGAGACGATCCGGTCAAAGCCTTTGTTTCGATCATCCGCGGCTGCGATAAGTTCTGTACCTACTGTGTGGTTCCCTACACAAGAGGGCAGGAGGTTTCAAGACCTCCCGACAATATCATTGAAGAATGCACGCGCTTGGTTCAGCAGGGATATAAAGAAATTACCTTACTGGGGCAAAACGTCAATAGCTATGGAAAAGACAAACCCGAATGGAATTGCCTTTTCCATGATCTACTCTACCGCCTAGATAAGATTCCAGGTCTAGAGAGAGTTCGGTTCATGACCTCTCATCCCGTTGACATCACTCTTGAGTTAATGCAGGCCATTCGAGATCTGCCTTCTGTTTGCGAGTTTGTCCACTTTCCTTTCCAAGCTGGTTCCAACCGCATTTTAAAGAAGATGCACCGGATTTATACCATTGAGAAGTACCTAGAAAAAGTACAGCTCTTAAGAGAAATCGCACCTAATGTAGCGTTGGGAACCGATATCATCGTGGGATTTCCTACGGAAACGGAAGAGGAATTCCAGGAGACGTACGACATCTTCAAACAGATCCGTTACTCTGTGGCTTTTATCTTTGCCTACAGCGCTCGCCAAGGCACTCCTGCCTTTCGTTGGAAAGATGACATCCCTGAACAGACCAAGGGAGAGCGTTTACAACGACTTCTTAACCTCCATCTCGAGATCTGCGCAGAGCAACGCGCCGAAATGCTCGGTCAACAGATCGAAGTTCTTGTAGAACGGCGCAATCGAGATGAAAAGCATCTCAAAGGACGCACGCGCTGCTGGAAGAATGTGATCTTCTCTGGAAGCGATCAGTTAATTGGCACGCTACAGACAGTCAAAGTCACCGGCTTTAGCCATCAAACACTGATTGGTGAAATCATCAATAAATTGTCTCTTTAGCGAACTAACTTCTAAAAAACTCGTTTAGATCATCTTCCATAGCAAGAGGACCTTGTGATTCTTCACTGGAAAAGGGACTTAGTTCTTCTTCACTGGAAAAGGGACTTAGTTCTTCTTCACTGGAAAAGGGACTTAGTTCTTCTTCACTGGAAAAGGGACTTAGTTCTTCTTTGCTAGCGAGAAGAGGCAGTTCTTTTTTGCTAAGAAGGGGACTTAGTTCGCCTCTTCTAGAAGAAGGGGTTAAAGGGCCTTCTATAATACATATTGCAATTTGCTCCAACACGTTACGATAGGTTGGGCCTCTAAATGAATGATCGCCATAGACAGATCTAATATGCGACCGAGGTTCTTGACTATCGTAAACATGAACTTCTCCTTGAACCTGAAGAGGTCGACCTAAGATATAATTAAGCATATTTTGTATCGGATGGGGAGATAAACTTGGCACAATATCGGCACTTGAAACATGGTGTATCGCCTTAGGATTAACACTTGGAGATCCCAAATAATGTGCAACAATGCGCTCTCTTTCTGCTGGCGTTAATAGTTCCATTGCAACCGTAGAGACTATTCCACCTCGAGAGTGTGCATAATGAATAATTTGCGATTGTCCTTCTTCATCAAATGCTTCCATATCCATTTCTTTTAATAGCCTTTTCCATAACGCAGCCAATCGTCGTGATGCTTCCGGAATAGCGCCTATAGTGACAACTATAGCTGCTTGAAACAGATCACTAACTGCTCCCTGCGATGGGTCTGCTACGAAGTCAACGCGACAGCCATTATTGATTTCTGAAATCATCTCCGCACTGGTTTTCGCACTTTCATAAGAATTGAGTATACCGTTCACGAAAGTAATGCTTAAAGGGATCCCACCCAAAAAAAGTCTACGACCTTCTATTTTGCCAGTATACTCATTTAAAGTTGGTGATTCGTCTATCTCTTGTTTTTTAGTGAAGCCGATAGGAGCATACCAGAAGCTACAACAGTACCTGCGATTAAATTACTCGACATGTTCACCTTATTTTATTAAATTATCAATTAATTGTTTGTTTTATATAAACTCAATTATATCATAGTGATAAATTTATTTAAATTATAATATTATAAATATTATTTACAAATATTGCTAAGTTGTTTATAATTAATGAATTATAATTAAAACATAGATTATGTAATATTTTTCAGTAAATTGTGGATTTATTACTTCGTAAATTAATAAAAATTTATGGTTTATTAACATTTCTTAATATTAATAATAATTTAGAAATTTAACGATGACACTATCATTACTCGGTTTGGTATCTTTAACTTTACCAACGTCAGTTTTTAAGAAGAACTTGAGCATTCAGAGATAGATTAGAAACTAAACATCCCACACTGGGGTGGGATGTCATGAAATAGGATAATCTATCTAGTTCTATAGCTGATTCTAGCAATTAAAAGTCCAGCTAGGAACCAACCGATGATAAGATCGAAAAAGATGGTCAACGTGTAGCAGCCTGAAAAGCCCCACCATATCCAAGCTGGCATCACACCTAGTAAAGCAGCAGCTACACCAAACAGCGTAACAAAAATGACCGCGTTCCAATAACTTAGTCTCGATAACAGCAACATCCAAGCCACGATGGCAGCTCCAATGATATACGTGAATAGCGATGTTAAAAAGGGCATCACCGAACATCTGTTGACCCCGCATAATTGAATAGAAGCAAACATCACAGGACCGCAATCCATTAAATTTCTGCTTTCTTCAATATCGCAAGGGGGAGTACAACAATCATACCCATAAGTGTTAGGTAAGATGTACATTCCACTGCAGGGAGCATTTTTTCTAATGACCTCAGCAACTTTGCATTCATTGCAAAATTTATTGAACGATCTTGCATGCCATGGAAGAACCATCCAGGATAACAATCCCCAGATAAAAATGATAATTCCCCCTAACACCGCGCATTTGATCAGCGGAGCATGTCTGACTATAACTTTTCTCATACAACCTCTATATAGTTGTGATTCAACAATAAGTCCACCTATATAGAGATCTCTATTTTCACTCAAATCATTTTTAAGCCATAGTCTCATCGATGGCTGTAGCGTTCTTATTGTAAGCTTCGATCAGAAGTTGGGAAATTTCTGCTGAAGAATGCAAACTGAGAGCTCTACTTGCCAGTTCATAAGCAGAGAGTAAACTTGTCTGTCGAATAGCTCTTTTGACTAAAGGAATATAACGTGGTGAACAGGAAAATTCGTCCACGCCTAATCCCAGTAATAAGGCAATGAATAAAGGGTTAGAAGCTATTTCCCCACAAATCGTCACATGAAGACCATAGCGCTTCGCTTCAGTAACGACCATTTTGATCATTCGGATGACACTCGGATGTGCCGGGTAACAACAATCGCTCATCACAGGGTTGTTTCGATCAATTCCCAACGTATACTGAACGAGATCGTTGGTGCCGATCGATAAGAAATCGCAATGTTGTGCTAAAGCATCACATATTAAAACAGCAGAAGGAACTTCGATCATACAGCCGATGGGAAGATGGGGGAAAAATTGGAGCCCTTGAGCATGAAGTCCTTCCTCTACTTCAGTAATCAGTTTTCTCGCTTCGGTCAATTCCCCTACATCAGAAATTAAGGGAAGTAAAATGCGCACATTTCCATGAGCAGCAGCTCTAAGAATCGCTCGGAGCTGTGTCTTAAAAATCTCTTTGTGTCGCAGTAAAAACCGAATACCCCTGCAGCCTAAAACAGGATTGGCTTCTTTTAAAGTAAGCTCCGACAGATCTAATTGCTTGTCTCCTCCAATATCAAACACTCGAATAACAATAGGTAATGGTGCTACTTTTTTGATCATTTCTAAGTAGGCATTATACTGTTCCTGTTCGGATGAAAACAAAGCGCGATTCTGAAAAAAAAGGTATTCAGTGCGCAATAAACCTACCCCTTCGGCGCCCAATTGCTCTAAATTATCCAAATCGCTTAAGTGTCCTACATTAGCAAACACTTGCACCTGACAACCATCCATAGTCTCAGCATCGTAATGCACTTCCTTTTGCAAAAGCTGTTGAGATGTTTTTAGGCATGTTTTCCGATGACGGTATTTTTCTAGCGTTTCTGGAACGGGATTAAAGATCACCTCTCCTGTCTTACCATCTACGATGACATAGTTAGGTCGATTCTGTTGCAATTGAAAGATATCCACGGAGGCGACAAAAGGAATTCCTTTAGCTCGTGCAATAAGAGCAGCATGAGAGTTTCCACCTCCACCTTGTGTGACAAACGCACTGACTCTTGACCCATGAGCCGAAGCCGTATCAGAGGGTACGAGTTCTTTGGCAAAAACGATCGAATGCATGGGAAGTTCGGAGAAGGGCAAATGCGAAGGGATAGGACTTAAATGCCCTAAGATGCGCTTGGCGAGATCCATGACATCCAAGAGCCTTTGACGGAAATACTGATCGCGATTCTCAGAAAACCGCTTAGCGTATTCTGCTAATACAGAATGAAAAACTGCTTCTGTATTTTGCATCATCTCGCGGATTTTCTCTTCCATGTCTGTTGTCATTAAGGGATCTTCGAGCATCAAGAGATGAGCATCGATGATCATGACAGCTTCAGAAGACCCCACAGAAGCCAAATCTTGTTGAATCCTCTGCAGATCTTCTCGACTAGAAAATAAGGCGCGTCGATAGCGAGCGATTTCCTCATCGACCTCTCCTATTGTGATGGGAAAGATAGGGATTTTTCTTTCTTTGACATCCAAAAAGAAAGGAATGCCAATCGCAATGCCTTCACTGACTGGCGAACCTTGTATTCGAATCTCTTGCAATCCCATTTTATTCTCCGAATTGCTTATCAAATAACTCCACAAGCTTATCCATGGTTTGTTGAGCATCATCCCCTTCTACAGTGATTGCTATCAGAGAATTTTTCGTTGCAGCCAACATCAAAACGCTCATGATACTACGCGCATTGACAGTTTCTTTTCTGTAAGTGAATGAAACGACCGATTTGGTTGTTTGCAACATTTTTACAATAACTGTCGCTGGGCGCGCATGCAAACCCAAAGCATTTTTAACCCTAATTTTGCGGAAGATTTTCACGCAGTGATTTCCCTTCGCTTTGCTTTTTAGAAATGGTTTCAAGTAACTTAACGTTGAATTCTTTGGCGGAATGATAACCCATCTGCTTTAGGCGATGATTTAAAACAATGGTTTCGATGAGAAGCACTACATCTCTACCCGGTTTAACGGGTAAAATATGATAGGGAATCTTAACTCCTAAAATATCGCAGAATTTCTCATCTAATCCCACTCGATCATAAAAACGGCGATCATCCCATTCTTCTAACTTGACGATCAAATCGATCTCTTTATCATCTCGGACGCACACCGCCCCATAAAGATGAGCGACATTGATAATTCCAATGCCTCTGATCTCCATTAAATGCCGCGTAATTTCAGGCCCTGAACCTTCAAGATAAGCGCTTTCACGTAAACGAATGCGTACGACATCGTCGGAAATCAACCGATGTCCTCTTTCAATCAAGCCAAGAGCAGCTTCGCTTTTTCCTACAGATGAATCCCCCTGAATCAATACGCCCACGCCAAAGGCTTCAACTAAAGTTCCATGGTACGTTGTAGTCGGTGAAAATTCTTCTGCAAGAATGATGCTGACTTTACTTAAGAGATCGACAGCTTTCATCGTCGAACGAAATAATGGAATACCTGCACTTCTACAATAGTCGACTAATTCTTTCACTGCCCGGTAGCGGCCAGCGACAATGACTGCGGGAATTTCTGGTGATAAAATCGAGTTCAACCGCTGAATCCGTGTTTTTTTATCTAAATCGCGCAAGTACTGATTTTCAACGTTACCAAAAATGAGAAAACGCTTGGCCACATAACTTTTCAAATAACCAGATAAACTAAGGCCTGGGCGTTGCACTTCAGCAACTTTGATCACTCGCTTAATGTCTAGGTTGCCTGCAGTAAGAGTTAAACCGAGAGACTCTTTGTATTTCTCATAGAGCTCATTAACAGTATACATCATTAACCTGTGCTAGCAACAAATGCGGCAATCTTTTACGGAAGTATATATCCATTGTAAGAAGGAGTGACATTTTCATCCAGAACCTAAGTTAGACGCAAGAGAAACTGTAAATGAACGCTTTTTTTTATGAATTGTGATATAAAGAGTCTAAACCTTTAAAACGAAAGAGTGGACTTTTTATGGCGTATCCCAAAGTTGTGATTATTGGTGGCGGTTTTGCTGGGTTAAACGTGGCGAGATCTCTTAAAAAGACAAAACTCCAAGTTCTGCTAATCGACAAGACGAATCATCACTTATTCCAACCTTTGCTCTACGAAGTAGCCACAGCAGCTCTCTCTCCCGGTGAAATCGCTACCCCTTTGCGAGAAATATTGCGCAAGCAAAACAATACCACTGTGATCATGGGGGAAATTACTCTCATTAATAAGGAAGCTAAACAGATCACACTCTCTAATGGTGACATCATCGGCTATGATTTTCTGGTGATTGCTACTGGTGCTAGACATTCGTATTTTGGCAATGACCAATGGGAAATTTTTGCCCCTGGACTTAAAACAATCAGCGACGCATTGAAAATTCGCGAACAAATCCTGATCTCCTTTGAAAAAGCTGAAAGATTAGATAACATGGTCGAAGCTTCTAAGTATTTAAATTTCGTCATCATTGGCGGTGGCCCCACTGGTGTAGAGATGGCAGGAGCTATTGCAGAAATAGCCAATAAAACTCTCTTTCAAAATTTCAGAAGAATCGCTCCTGAAAAATCCAAAATTTATCTCGTTGAAGGTCTTCCACATATTCTTCCCAGTTATCCTGCCTCTCTTTCTGCATACGCAAAAAAAGATTTAGAGAAAATGGGTGTAACTGTCATTACAGGTAAAAAAGTGACCAATATCACTGATCGGGGCGTTCAAGTAGAGGAAATGTTCTTAGACTCAATGAATGTGATTTGGGCTGCCGGCAACCAAGCTTCCCCCCTGCTAAAAACTCTTGGAGTACCTCTAGATCGATCAGGACGCGTGCAAGTCGAACCAGATCTCAGTATCCCCAATCACCCTGAAGTCTTTGTGATCGGCGATGCAGCTTGTGTTCTTTCAAAAGAAGGGAAGCCCTTACCAGCGATTGCTACTGCAGCCATCCAAGAAGGAAAATATATTTCGCATCTCATTAAAAATGAGACCCCCAAAGCACAGAGAAAACCATTCCAATTTTTTGATAAAGGCAGCATGGCGACCATAGGAAAGATGAAAGCCATTGCCATGATGGGTTCGCTGAAGGTCACGGGATTGTTAGCGTGGTTAATGTGGGCATTCATCCACATTGTCTATTTAATCGGATTTCGCAGTAGGGTTACCGTCATGGTGGAATGGGGGATTACTCTGCTTACCAATCAACGAGGTGTACGCCTCATCAACCGTCCAATCGATGAGAAACGCAAGTAAAGTTGCTTACTTCTATATCAAAAACTGGATATACGACTATCCTCAGCAGTTTTGGCATAGAAATCCCGCACTTCTATTGGGCCTTATATGTTTATTAGGAACCGCAGCTGGCATCAACTGGGATCCTATCTACTTCCTATTGATTCCTTGGTTGATGACTACTAAATACCGTTTCTTACTTATCGCAACAGCCTTAAGCCTTCTTTCTTTTTTTTGGGCCTCTTCCCATGCACGTCATACCCGTTTATCCCTACAACCTTTATCAGGAGAGGGGTTATTTCACATCGATCAATTATCCGTTCAACAATCGCCTTTTGGTCGTTCATTCCATTATAAAGGAACATTAAAATGGTTTGAGGGTTCGGGAGGAGAACGCTTTCTCAATTTACCCTGCCATATCTTTTGCCCTTTAAGTCAACATGCACCCTCTGCAGATAAGGATTATCTCATCACCGGCACACTTCTTCAAAAAAAAGAACGGGTTTTTTCGTTGAAACCCGATAAAAAAATCCCCTGGAAAGCAGTGGAAGACTCTTGGAGCATTGCCGCATGGCGTTACCGTGCCAAGCACACTGTTTCTTTTTTTATTAAACAACACATACAAGATGCGCCCAGCGCCACTTTTTTAAGCGCCTTGATCACCGGAGAGATCGATGAAAGAAACTTAAGGTTGGATTTTGGACGTTTAGGTCTTCAGCATATCTTAGCCATTTCCGGGTTCCACTTTTCATTCTTCGCTTTAGCTCTCAATGTCTTATTGCGCCCATTTGTCTCTTTTCGAATCCGGATCATTTTGTTAGTGAGTTGCTTGACTCTTTATTTCTTTTTTTTAGGTAACGCTCCCTCCATCCTTAGAGCTTATGCTGCCATTTCCATTTTTTTCACAGGTCAATACATCAATCGACGTGCCATTGGGCTCAACACCTTAGGCGTCGCTTTAATACTGGAATTACTCATCGATCCCTTAACAGTGACTCAACTGAGTTTTCAATTGAGCTTTTTATGCACATTAGCTTTGTTATTACTTTATCCCTTTACCCATTCCATCATCCATTTCGTCCTGCCACAGCGAACCAAGAACGAGGTGCTCATGATGAGCCGTTTTCACCAACACGGCTATTTGCTCTCTTCCCTACTTCGCAAGGTACTTTCTCTCAATATCTCGGTGCATTTGTTATCCTTACCCGTTCTTCTTTTCCTGTTTCATCGGTTTCCTCTGCTGAGCTTGATCTATAATCTGTTTTTCCCGTTTTGTGTCATGCTCTCTCTCTCTCTTTTCTGTATAGCCCTTATACTATCCATTTGTCCTCCGCTTAGCGCCTGGATTCATGCGTTGAATTCCATGTGGACAGCAGAATTGCTAGAACTCACCTCTCATCCCCCTGCCTATTTTGATTGTGTCATTCATTGTAATGCATTGACGTTTGTTCAAGTCGTGCTCTGCCTGAGTATTTTATTTTATGTAGGCATGAACTTTTCGATGAAACAACGCCTTGAGTCCGTGGTATGATCTCCAAATTGAATTTGCGATATAATAAAAAAATTATCGAATTCTAGCTTTTCCATAGCTCGCCCGAACTGAGTCATTCCGCTGCCCTTTAAAGATCTTTCTCGATTCACTCTGAATACTGTGTGCTTATCGGGATAAAAATCCAGTGGGCTAGCATATTTTTCCAAGTACATCCGAGTAGATTCAAAATAATCGAGGACATTCTCCGAATAATGATCCTTGATGAGGCCTAAGACCACTCCTTGAGAGTAAATGAGATTGCTCTTTTTCCCCACCTGCCTGGAAATCAGCCCCTTCGCCCTTCAGCTCTTAATCTTTAGAGAGCCGTTTTGACCTCTCTATTGCTAAGTCTTAAATATTCAGATGCTTGCGATGTTGTTAGCCGTCTTTCATGCACCTTTGTCATTACTTCTAAACGACTTAGTTCCTTATTACTTATAGAAATGAGTCCTTCCATTCTTGTCACCTCATAAGCACCACTTACTTCTGGTTAACAAAGGTGACATTTTAATTTAATGCCCACAAATTAAAAATAATATTTACATAAAATTAAATTATAAATATAATGTATTATGTTAATAACCATAATTACAATTAGGAGATTTAACAATGTCATTCTTAGGTTCTTTAAGATTAGTTCCCTTATTTTTCCCAGCGGCAGCTCCTGTTTTGCCAGCGGCAGCTCCTGTTTTACCAGCGGCAGCTCCTGTTTTGCCAGCGGCAGCTCCTGTTTTACCAGCGACAGCTCCTGTTTTGCCAATGGCAGCTCCCGTTTTACCAGCGGCAGAGCGTGTTTTACGAGCGACAGCTCCTGTTTTGCCAGTGGCAGCGCGTGTTTTATCAACGACAGCTCCTGTTTTACTACTGGCAGCGCTTGTTTTACCAGAGGCAGCGGAGCCAGCAGCGCCTATTTATGGCTGCCTAGATCTTTCTGGAATGCTCGATTTATCGGATGACCGTCTTATGGACATTCTTGATAAAGCAAGCAAAAGTGGTGCTCTCATTACCTCTATTAATCTAAGAGGGTGCTATAACATCACAGATACTGCCCTTGCCTATCTAGTAACTCTCCCATCTCTAAGCTCACTTAATCTAAGCAGGTCCTATAAGATCACAGATAAAGGCCTTGCTCTTCTATCAAATAGCACATCTCTAACCTCACTTGATCTAAGCCTCGGCTTAAACATCACAGATGCTAGCCTTATCCATCTATCAAAACTCAAATTTCTAAGATCACTTAGTCTAAGCAATTGCCATAATATCACAGATGCTGGCCTTTTCCATCTAGTACGTCTCACATCTCTAAGCTCACTTGCTCTAAGCTGCACAAACATCACAGGTACTGGCCTTGCCCATCTATCAAAACTCTTATCTCTACGCTCACTTGATCTAACCAAGTGCTATTACATCACAGATGCTGACCTTTTCCATCTAGAAGCTCTAACATCTTTACACACACTTAATCTCAACTGGTGCCTAAACATCAAAGATGCTGGCAGCCTTGCCTCCCTTCTAGTATCTCTCAAATCTCTAAACTTACTTAATCTAGATTATTCGGGGATTACCTTCTCGGATGCGCAAAAGCTTAAGGCGAAACTGAGCATTCAGGGAGAAAGAGAACCAGAACTCCTCTCTCGTCATCATGGTCTAATGAGATTGAACATCCCCAAACGTTCGACAAACTGGGAAATAACTAAAACTCCAAGTAACTAGCCCCTCTTCCATCGGAGGCCATCTAAAAGAAGAACACTCTTAATTCATTAGGATCGAAGGATTGAAAAATAAACAGGAAAAGCATCTAAATACACTTAGAACTTAGAATGGCGGGATCTACATTGCTAGAACTCGCCTCTCATCCCCTGCCTATTTTGATTGTGTCATTCGTTGCAATGCTTTGACGTTTGTTCAAGTCGTGCTTTGCCTGAGTATTTTATTTTACCTGGGCATGAACTTTTCGATGAAACAACGCATTCAATGTTAAACACAAAGTCTTAATGGCGACGTCTGAATAGTGTGATAGCCCCACCTATGACAATTAAAACGACTCCCATTATGATGTACGTCATGGTCTTATTAGTGTAATGCCCTGTGACACTATTCGTGATCTCCTCACCCACTTTATCCGTGGCATTGATCCCAAAATAGAGCAAAATAATCCCTAAAACTAGCAAAGTTAATCCTACGATCATTTTAAAACTCATCATTTTCTCCTTTAATTATGAACCTTTCCTAGCTCATCTATTACATGAGCTTAGATTATTTTAAATTATTTTTATCAACTGAGCTATGGGACATGAATCATTTCTTCTGATAATTGAACGCCTGAAGGACCGTTTTAGCTAGTTCCCGAATTTCGAGCCATTCAGGCGTATTAATAAGCTGTTCTGTAGATTTATACGGATAAAACACCTCATATATTTCAGTAAAAATATCCAACTTCTTATGAAGCTCCATAAGTATTCGAAGTTGGGTATCTGTTATTTCAAAATCTCTCTAAAATTATCTAAAATGGGACTCCCATCGTCAAAAAAATCTAAAAGTGTATCATCAATATCATCACATTCAGGTCCTTCAATTCTCACCCATACTCTCTCTTGATATTTTTGATCAGAAATACCAGCAATGTTCTCAAGAAAACTATCTAATCTTTGTCGTCTATCAATATTCAAAATCAATTACTCCGATAAATATATTCTTCAAGTGGAATGTGGGCCTCCGAAGAATTGAAGTTGTTTACTTTTGTGCCAGTAGAGAAAATACGCAAGAGCTTAAATTATTTTAAATTATTTTCATCAAGTGAGCCGTGAGACATGAATCATTTCTTCTGATAATTGAACGCCTGAAGAACCGTTTTAGCTAGTTCTCGAATTTCAAGCCATTCAGGCGTATTAATAAGCAGTTCTGTAGACTTATATGGATAAAACCCCATGTGTTTTAGTAAAAATATCCAACTTCTTATGAAGCTCCATAAGTATTCGATATTGGGTATCTGTTATTTCAAAATCTCTAAAATTTTCTAAAATGGGATTCCCATCGTCAAAAAAATCTAAAACTGTATCATCAATATCATCACATTCAGGTCCTTCAATTCTCACCCATACTCTCTCTTGATATTTTTGATCAGAAATACCAGCGATGTTCTCAAGAAAACTATCTAATCTTTGTCGTCTATTAATATTCAAAATTAATTACTCCGATAAATATATTCTTCGAGTGGAATGTGGGCCTCAGGAGAATTGAAGTTGTTTACTTTTGTGCCAGTAGCAAAAGAGCTTAAATTATTTTAAATTATTTTCATTAAACGAGCTATGACATGAATCCTTTCTTCTGATAATTGAAAGCCTGAAGGACCGTTTTAGCTAGTTCCCGAATTTCGAGCCATTCAGGGGTATTAATAAGCTGTTCTGTAGACTTATATGGATAAAACACCCCATATGTTTTAGTAAAAATATCCAACTTCTTATGAAGTTCCATAAGTATACGATGTTGGGTATCTGTTATTTCAAAATCTCTAAAATTATCTAAAATGGGATTCCCATCGTCAAAAAAATCTAAAATTGTATCATCAATATCATCACATTCAGGTCCTTCAATTCTCACCCATACTCTCTCTTGATATTTTTGATCAGAAATACCAGCGATGTTCTCAAGAAAACTATCTAATATTTGTCGTCTATCACTATTCAAAATCAATTACTCCGATAAATATATTCTTCAAGTGGAATGTGGGCCTTCGGAGATTTGTTAGAAACTATATTTCCATACTTATCAATAGATTTACCCTTGATCCGTTGGTTAACATATGGCTTCCTTTGGTGCGGGTGAGGACTATGAGGCTTACCCGGCATGACCCTTACATAGGTCCCCACGTCTGTTGGATGCACATATTTCATTCCGCCAGATTTATCTGTAAGCTTGATTCTATAATTCTCTGGAATGCCTTGAGGTCTAGGAAAAGTTTTTATTCCAGCCTCTTGAATAAGTTCCCTAAGCTGATTTTCCTCGAAGTATTTTCCCTTATGAATATCTAAAGAGGCTTCAGCGCTTTTATATTTCTCAGCAGACTCTCGCATTGCTCGCTTATAGATGAGTCCTTCGCCAATATTGGCGACTTTTTCTAAGTTTCCCGTTTTATCAATGAGTGCGACTTCTCGAGAGGCCAGCCCAGCCTCTTCGACCAAAGCTGTAGATTGTGAGCTCTCTCGAACCGCCCCTTTGAACTTTGAGGCGTTGAGTCCAAAGGGCAAAGGCAATAAACCTGAGGCAAAGTCGTTAATGAGACGCTCTTTTTTGGGAACATATGGATTTGTTGAAAGTAATCGATCGATTGTTTGATGCCCTGCTTCGATTAATTTTTCACAATTCTCCTTTGGAGAGAAAAGGTCGCTAGGCGGATTGGTAATAGATGGGAAAAGTTGGGAGCCCACTTCTTTGATCTCCTCGTTTAGCCTAGGGATAACAGAGACTAAATCGGCGATCCCCTCGAGAGCTTCGTGAGCAAAATTAGCTCCGAGTGTTTTAATCGTTTCACCTAAGGAGGCATCGGGAGTTATAGAGTAAAGCTCTTCTTCTAGAATCTGTTCCTTAAACGAAGAGACATGTTCATCGAGGATAGCTTGCAAAATGGGAGCTTGTGGTTCTTCTTTTTTTACAGGTTGGGTTTTATCTTCTTTTTCGGGTCCGGATGCGGCAACGCCGGCAGCAGCGGCTGCCGCTGTAGAAGCTGCTGCAATTGCACAAATAACTGCAGCTGTGCCGACGATTACCGCTGCGCCAATAAGAATAGCTTTTTTATTGCGTTTTACAAATTTTCTGGTTTGATCCCATTTCTCTTTAAACCAACTCTTACAAAGTATGATTTCACCCTGCTCACCGGACAAAACAATGTCGTAGCCACCGTCCTCACCTGCAAAAGAAAACAAATACTCACATGAATTCAATTCTTGAATATCTTGTTGAAGGGCCAAGCACTGAGCAGCGTCAGGTAACACGCCTTTTATTGCCAAGTTAGTAAGAAAATGGTTAATGCGCTCCAAATCTGCAAGACTGCATCTTTTCTCCAATTCGCCTGACTCGATGGCATCGATGAGGTTTGTAATTTCATCAAAAGAATAAAGATAATCCTTATCATGGGGTGAAGCTTGAGAGGCAATTAAAGGAACATTCCCTATAGGATAAAGCGCAAAAGAGGGAATTGTAAGAAGGAGAACTAAATGAACAAGAATCTTAAAACAGCGCATGGGATCGCCCCAGAAAAAGCTAATAAAAATTTAATTCCCTATAGACTATCAATATTTAAATTTTAAACTCTATCTTAAAATATCTCGAGGTCGTGTGATTGAATGCTGAACACGGAATTTGTACTACCTCTGGGGGTCAATGTTTACCTGTGCAATTCCGGCTCGACATCAAGCCCTATTTGACGCAAAATTGCAATCCGATGTACACTCTGCGGCTCACAGTATGTTTTGGCGGTCGTAGCTCAGTTGGTTAGAGCATTGGATTGTGGATCCAAATGTCGCGGGTTCGAGCCCCGTCGATCGCCCAGTTTTCTTCTACTTCTTTTCCTTGCCCTTGCCCTAATAGTGATTAAACCAAAGTATTAACCCAACTTGCCCCCCTATCCTCCCTTAGACGCGTAAGCGAGACAGGTAAGATGCAAGATTCGTGAGGAAGCCAAGGTAGTTCACCTTGGCGACGAACGAAGCGCAGCAGATTGCCTGTCGCAGCTCGCGGATAAAGGAGTAAGAGCGACAAAAAACGAACCCCATAATAAACTCTTAAGTGCCAACCAAGGAGTCTTTATGGAGTTGCAAGTTATTGCATTTTATTTTTTCGCAGATGAGCTCTTAAAAGCAAGCCATCTTTACGACGATCCTCAGGCTAAAATGACCAACGCAGAAATCATTACCACCGTTTTAACAGCTGCTCAGCTTTTTTGCGGAAATCAACGAACAGCGGCACATTTTCTCAAAACTTATCACTACATTCCAAATTTTCTTAGCGAGAGCCGTTTCAATCGTCGACTACATCGTATTCCGCATGTCATTTGGGAAAAACTTTTCTCAACCCTGTCGGAATATTTGAAACGGAAACATCCTTGTAATGAGTACCTGGTGCAGAAAATGCCATCAGCGCTTTCAAACGGTTTGATCTAAATCTTCCTCCAGGGGCGGTCATATATGGTGATAAGGCTTATAATTCCTATGAATACGAAGACTTTCTTGAGGAAAATGAGATCCACTTGGTTGCAGAGAGAAAAGAAAATTCAAAACGACCTCTAGACGGATGTTGTAAATTTTTACAAAATTATTGGCGCAAAAGAGTCGAGACCACATTTAGTCGGATCACTTCAATGTTCCCTAAGCACATTCATGCAGTCACGAGCAGAGGGTTTGAATTGAAGGTGTTTTCGTTTATTTTGGCTTATTCGTTACATTTATTGCTTTGAAACTCATTACCCGAAGGACTGGCTGCAACACACGATCTACTGCGCTTCTCTCCTCGCCAAGGTGAACTACCTTGGCTTTGTCGAGAATCTTGTATATCGTGGGTTTCGCTCAGTCCTTCGGGCAAGATAGGGGGCAAGTTGGGTTATTACCCATCTGAGTTTCCTACCCATTAATTGGGCAAGGGCACGGGCATGGGCAAGGAACTTTATTGACTAACACTCCCACTTCTTTCTATATTCTGAGATGGAAGAGGCACTTGCAAAACTCCGCGACCCAGAAAAAAACGATGATTTTTCTGGGTCGCGGAGTTTTGCAAGTGCCTCGGAAAATTAGGTATCGCTATGTCATGGTTAGAGGCTCTTTTACTTGGACTTATTCAAGGAATCACTGAATTTTTTCCTGTGAGCTCATCAGCGCACTTGAAGTTAGCCAAGATGTTGCTTGGCTCTCGAGATCAGTGTCTTCTCTTCGATCTCTTCTGTCATTTGGGCACATTGATTGCTGTCTTGATTTTTTTAAAACAGGAGATTCGCGATTTACTACAGGATCGTAAAAAGCTTGCTGTGCTCTTGATTGCTATGATCCCTTTAATTCCCGCTTATTTTCTATTAAAACCCCTGCGCGATTTTGCTTCACAACCTCAATATTTAGGCTTATGCCTCATGATGACAGGAGGTATCCTTTTCTTCGGATACCGCTATCGGATGCGAAGAGAGGCCTGTCAATCGATGAAAAGACAGATCAGCGATGCTTTATGGATTGGCACGATGCAATCAGCCGCTTTAATTCCTGGTATCTCACGCAGTGCTTCCACCATTTCTTGCGCGCGCATCTTAGGTTGGGATCCAGCTATTGCCGTTCGTTTTTCATTCCTTCTTTCGATTCCTACAGTGATAGGTGGTAATTGCCTGGAACTTTTAAAAATGGCATTATCCACTGTACCTGAGCAAGAGGTGGCTTTATCTTTTTGCTTGGCGGGATTTTTAACTTCTTGCGCAGCTGGTTTACTGATCATCCGCTTTGCTATCTCTTTACTAGAAAGAGGAAAATTACAACCGTTCGCTTGGTATTGTTTGACCATGGGAGCTATCACCACTTATTTCTTGAGCTTTTGAAAATGAAAAAAACTACGACAGACCAACCTGCCAAAACTACCCATCCCGAAATTAAGGGGCTAATTGTGCTGGGAATAAGCCTTATTCTCTTGCTTTCCCTCTTGAGTTTTCGCATTGATGACCCCCACCATAATTGGCTGGGTTACATAGGATGGGGGCTAGGGCTAACTTTGACGTGGCTGCTGGGAATTGGCAGTTACTTTTGCCTTGCCTTTTTGGGTTGGCTAGGTTGGCAATACTTGTTGAATCGCGAGATTAAGACTCCCCGATTAAAAATGACCTATTTTTCCATCTTTGTCATTTCGTCTTGCATCTTGTTTAATCTATGTGCTGAAGCGGGACTTCCCTTGACGTGGTGGGAACAACGCGTATACGCCGAATCGATCCTCTTTGATCTTCCTTACCCTCATCGAGTCACTCGCTACAATTTAGGAGGGGTTCCTCTCTATTATATCTATCGCGATTTACCTACGATCAATCTCCAGCGAATGCTCAGCAATGTCGGCATCACTTTAACCTTTTCTATTAGCATGATCGTGAGCTTTCATCTTCTCACCGAGTTGCGGCTTGGATCGATGATTCATCTCTTGAAAAAGGGATTTCAACAGATTAAATCGCTCATCGCTCGCTTTACCAGCTATTCAGAACAAGAATCTATCCCCTCGTCGCATGACACTATTGAACACACGTTAACAAAATACATCACGCCTCAACCGATCTACTCACAAAAAATAGAAAAAAAACAAGAGAGTAGCCAGCCAACAATCGTTAATAACATTCAAGAAAAAGAATCTCTTGCCTCTAAAACAACCAAACTTTCTAAAAAGCAAGGAGCTATCTCCGCTCAACAAGTAGCTAATGGAGATTTTACCACTTACACCCTCCCTCCAGCCTCTTTACTCAATCAACCCAAAAAAGTAGATCAACCCTCATTGAAAAAAGAACTCAAGAGACAAGCGGAGATTTTGGAAGAAACGCTCATGAGTTTTGGCATCGAAGCCAAGGTGGGACAAATCCATTGTGGTCCTACGATCACTTCTTTTGAAGTTCATCCCGCCATTGGTGTCAAAGTACAAAAAATTAAAACATTAGAAAATGACATTGCACTCAATTTACAAGCCAAATCGATCCGGATCATTGCACCTATTCCTGGAAAAGCAGCTGTCGGTGTTGAAATTCCCTCTCTTTATCCTCAAGAGGTCAGTTTTAAGGAACTTTTACTCAATTATCAGCAAACGCCTCGGAAAATGATGATCCCCCTTTTATTGGGCAAAGCGGTTCTAGGTGACAATGTGATCAGCGATCTAAGCAAGATGCCTCACTGCTTAATTGCCGGCGCGACAGGATCGGGAAAGTCGGTATGCGTGAATACGATCATCATGTCAATCTTGATGAATGCTCGACCCGATGAGGTTAAACTCATCATGATCGATCCTAAAAAAGTAGAGATGACACAATATACCTCTTTGCCTCACATGATTGCTCCCGTTGTCACGGAGGCTCATGGCGCTTACTCAGCTTTAAATTGGCTGGTAAAAGAGATGCAGTTGCGCTATGAAATTCTCAAACAACTCGGCGTGCGTAACATTCTCGCTTTTAACAACCGCGCGATCAATCGAGAGTTGGAGTCTTCCTTAAGTCTTTCCGTGCCGATTAAAATGCATGCGATTGTCGCTATCATAGATGAGTTTGCTGATCTCATGATGGCTTCTAGTTCTGATTTAGAAACCCCGATTGCTAGAATTGCTCAAATGGCCCGAGCTGTGGGTATTCACCTCATCTTGGCCACACAACGTCCTTCGCGAGAAGTGATCACAGGACTCATTAAAGCCAACTTTCCTACCCGCATCGCCTTTAAAGTAGCAAGCAGAGTTAACTCTCAGATCATCTTAGATGATGTTGGTGCAGAAAGTTTATTGGGCAATGGCGATATGCTCTTCTTACCTCCGGGTACTTCTGCTCTCAGCCGCGCTCAGGGCGCCTACGTCAGCGATGAAGAGATCCAACGTATTGTCTCCTTTATCTGCGATCAAGCTCCTGCCCGTTATCTGATCGAATCCTTCGATAAAATGCGCGTGGAGGATACTTCCTCATCAGACGATGCTTCCGATGGTGCGCGCGATAGCATGTACGATCAAGCGCACAGTCTCGTTCTTGACACTAAAACGGCTTCCACCACATTTCTGCAGCGCAAGCTCAAAATCGGCTATGCTAGAGCGGCTTCATTAATGGATGAATTAGAAGCTAAAGGAGTGATCAGCGCACAAGAAGGAGCAAAGCCCAGACGCATCTTAATCGATCTGCACGGATCTTCTCCTAAAAAGGGTTCTGTTCCCGATAACGAAGCCGACCTTTTTAATTGATATTCTCTCAGAATTATGTTTAAGATCCAATTTTGATGCATCCTAAGAAGCTCGACTCATCCGATGAAGGAAAAAAGAAACAGAATTTTGATTGCTGATGCCGATCGGGCACTTCATCAAAAAATCAAAAGCGGTAAAAGCTCCAGCTACCAATTTGAGTCAGCTTACACTGGATTTAGTTGTTGGGAAAAAATTGAATTGTTCGATCCCGATTTAATCATCATCGATCTCATGCTTCCGCAGATTCATGGGATGGAAATTCTACGGAAAATCAAATCATCCCCTCGCACACAACACATCGGCGTCATCCTTGCATCCACATGCCCCTCTACACAAAATTACCATTCCGCTTTGATGAATCACGTCGATTACTTTTTGGAAAAACCCTTTGCCCTTACTCAATTGAGTAGTTTGATCCATCGCTATTTTAAAGGAGATCTTTCTCCAGATCCTTTTGCAGGCATCAGTTCTCAAGTTCTAGAAGGTAGTCATTGTTATGTACCAAAAAAACATGTCACCTCGACCTATCTTAAATTTTGGGGAACGCGCGGATCCAATCCCGTTTCTGGAGCGGACTACATCCGCTTTGGAGGAAATACAGCCTGCTTAGAAGTGCGCGATGGGAATGATCTCGTGATCTTTGATGCAGGTACGGGGATCCGCCCTTTTGGCAATCAACTCAATGAAAAACCTCCCAAAGATATCCATCTTGTTCTGAGCCATTTTCACTTCGATCATTTATCTGGTTTTCCTTTTTTTGCTCCCATTTATAACCCTGATTGCCATATTCACATCTGGACACCCATAGGTTTTGAAAAAACAGCACGTGAAATTTTTACGGAGATGCTCACGTATGCTTTTTTTCCCGTCCGTCTTGAAGATATCCAGGCGACTTTGACATTTAAAGACATTCACGAAGGCGTGCCGTTTCGGATTGGCAATATTGAAATTAATTCCCACTATGCTTTTCACCCAGGAGCGACGCTTTGCTTTAAGATCAACTGTCACAACAATGTATTTGGCTACGCGACAGATAATGAACTATTCATGGGCTATCACGGCAATCCCAATACGTTATCCTTGAAGCACCCATTAACACGCCCATTTCACAGCCTGATCGAATTCTTTGAAGATTGTGATTTTCTCATCCATGAAGCTCAATACGCACCTGCCGAATACCAAAGTAAAGTGGGCTGGGGACACTCTTCGATCTGCAATGCAGCGGTTCTCATGAAACTTGCCAAGATAACCGATTGGATTATCACTCATCATGATCCCAAACATACCGACATGGATCTTTTAAAAAAGATTCAGCTTCAATATGACATTCTCGATGACATGAAACTCGATTGCAGAGTCCGCATGGCATTCGATTTCCTCACTGTACCCCTTATCAATACTCAGAAGAGGTAATTGCCTCAGAAGTAAATCGGTTTACTGACCTGTTCTTGAAAAGCAATGGATACTTCTGTAGAAGCTTGTAGAGTTTCTAACCTTTGTCTGATGATCTTTAAAGCCAGTTCTGGAGCGTTGCACTCAGAAGAAAGATGGGCTAAATGGATGTGCTTGAGATCAGAGTGATAAATCAGTTCAATTAACTGCGCACACTCTTCATTGGATAAATGCCCTTGCCGACTAAGAACTCGTTGTTTGTAAACCATGGGCCGTGAAGATGCGTGTACCATCGAGGGTTGATGATTAGCTTCGACATAAAGATAATCACACTGTTTGAGATGATTAGCGACGAGAGTTGTTGCAAATCCAAGATCCGCACAGAAACCGATTTTTGTTCCTTCGACCTTTAATGTAAAACCCACTGGATCGATCGCATCGTGTTGTATGCTGAAGGGATGTACTTCGATATCGCCATATTCAAAGGTTTCTCCAGTTGCAAAGATTTTAAATTTGGGAGTCTCTCTTAACAAAGAGCAGATGGCACTCGCAGTATCGCTATTGGCAAATACAGGAATTCCCATCCTACAAGCTAACATCTCTAATCCACGTATATGGTCGACATGTTCATGTGTGATTAAAATCGCATCGATTTCTTCTAATTCCACATGAAGTTGAGCTAAGCGCTCTCTGATCGCTTTAGCACTCAGGCCCGCGTCGATCAAAATCTTGGATCGTTCAGTTCCCAGATAAATACAATTGCCTTTAGATCCCGAGGCAAGCGGACAAAATCCTTTCATTCCGAAAATCTTAGCGTGGCACCTGTTAATTAGTAAATAAGAATGCTCTCAAGCCCGAGAACGCCAAATGCCCAAATACCGATGAGAATATGAGAGATGCACACACCGACAAGAGTACGTTGCCGGTAATATAACCACCCCCAAAACAGGCCAAACATAAAAGCTGCGAACACAAAAGTAAACGTTTTCATCCCATGAAAAAGCATGAACAACAAATTAGAGACAAAAATCGCTCTTAAGGCTTTATTGGGTCCTCGAAAAAAGTTCTCAAAGGAACTCTGCAAACAACCCCGCACAATCAGTTCTTGTATGGGAACGAGAAGAATATAGACAGCAGATAGAATCAAAAACTCTTCCTGCTGATGCTCCTTCGTAAAAATATGCCAAAAAGGTTGTTTTTCGTGACCTAATTGAAAGACCGGCAAGTCTTTGAAAATGGGGATAAACGTGACACAAAACCACTTGAAAATTAGCAATAAACCCATAATGGGTAAAGTCAGTGAGATCGACTCAATCGCATATTTCCCCGCGTTTCTCATGGTCAATCCATAAAATGATAGAGGGTACCCCGTTCGAACAACCATCCCGATTCCTGAAAACGCAATCGCTAAGATAATGACAGCGGAAAATACTCGAACAAACACCGATTCTGATGCATGCTGATTGAACAACTTAAAAACGAAAAAATAGGAAGTGATTAAGATGAGCATGTGAATGATGAGTGAGCTCATCTGATCGTGGACCTCAGAAGTTTTTAGCTCTTCTTGCAACGATCTCATGACAACTTCATTGGCATGGCGTAAGCGTCCGCTTAGTTTCTTGGTAAGGTGAACTGCCAATTTGGAGTAATCGATTTCATCGATAGATAGTTGTTGGATTTTTCCCAAGGCCAGAAAGACAATTTCTGCCTCTTCTATGGCTCGGACTGAAGCTGATCGCTTGGATTTATCAAAAACAGCCATTTCACCCACGCATTCCCCTGGTCCAAATGTAGCCAGCTTATGATGATGCTTGCCATCTTCTTTAACAATCTCGACCATCCCCTTTCTAATGATACAAAGGGATCCCCCTTTCTCTCCTTCTTTTAAGATGAACTCTCCCTTGGCATACCGTTGACATTCGATGAAAGGGCGAAGTAAATTCAATTCGTTTTCGGAAAAATCGCTAAACAACTCAATACTCTTCAAAAATGGGAGGACCTCGTCAGTGCTCATGCCCCTATCCTTGTTTTTGATCCATCTATCCGGAGAATAGGCAAGTTCCTCTACTCACGCAAGAGATTTCATCAGGAAAAATTTTCCCACTTCTCTCAGAAAAAAAATAATTTAAGCTCAAAAACGAAAACCTAGATCGATCATTTAAAAACTAAAAACTAACCACTTAAAACAATAAACTATAATTAAATTATTTATATAAATCGTAATTAAAAAGTTATTAACTTTGACAAAGTATAAATTATTTTAATAAAATCAGTCTTGAAGGGACCTAATAACGAACAGAACAGGTCACCAAAAGAATGTCCATAGTCAAAGAAGAGAAAGGGGGGATAATATGTCACCACAAGAAGCCACTGTTGCTAATACTGCACAAACTTCTACTAAAGCTCATAATAACAGCTTTGCAGCCGCTCAACCTGAGAAAATTAACGTTGCTCAAGATGATCAGATCTTTTTCTATAACGGAGAAGATGCAACTACATTACCTAGTTCTAAACTATTAAAAGTACGTGAATTACAAGCGACAAATGATTCATTACAACGCCAAGTTGCTCAAATGGAAAAAGACCTTAAGGATTCTAGCGATTCTTTAACCATTTTAGCAGAAAGAGAAAGATGTCTGATCATGATCGCTCGCAATACAGGCGAAATCTTAAAAATCCACACAGAAAACGAACTAAGACTCCGCCGAATCGCTGAACTTGAATCTGAGAACAACAGACTCAAGGTTGAAATCATGACTCAACGAGATAAATTCATTGATACACATGATATGCGTCAGCGCACTAAACATGCTTCTAGCTTCTTCTTGACTAAATCTAAAATTGAGAAAAACACAAACGAACTTCTTGATTTAACACAAGAGTAAGCCTACCCACCCCTTCTTTCGCGACTTAGTTATTCATTCGATAACTAAGTCGTTAAATTCAACAGTGCTTTCTGGTTTAATTCGCTAATAATAAGTGAATTAAACCAATTCTATTTCATCTAAATGTAAATTCACACACCAACTCATCCGCTAAATTAATTGACATAATTTCTCCTAAATGTTTTATCAAATAAAGAGAAGCTAATACAACAAAGCTTCTTTAGGGAAGAAAAATGTTAAATACAGGCGAAGATATTTTAAATGATATCGATGCGACATTGGAACAACTGATATGTAACGCCGATATCATGAAGGGGATCACAGACAAGCCCTTGCTCAGCTGTGAAGTCACAGCGCTGCAAAAAACTCAAGAAAGTCTCATGGCTCGATTGATTCACATGCAAGATCTCTTGGAAAAAGAGAAAAAAATCAAGGTGAGAACACAGAAGATGCTCATAGTAGATATTCAAGACAAACTGGTGTGCTTTGGGAAATTGAACGCCCAGATGATCGAACACGTAGAAACGCGCATCCAATCGAGAAAAACGAAGAGAGTCGCAGTTAGACCGTGTCGAAAGAAGTCAAAAATTAGCTAGATCTCGCACCGCGCGTTCGATATCCGCAAGCTGCGGTAATACAGCATCTTCTAACTGTTTACAGAACGGCACTGGGCAATCTTTTCCCGTTACACGCCTTACGGGCGCATCTAGATACGAGAAAGCTTCCTCTACAACACGCGCTGCAATCTCAGAAGCAAATCCACAGGTGCGGACAGCCTCCTGAGCCACTAAAAGTTTCCCTGTCTTGCGGACCGATTGTAATACCGTCTCTATGTCGAGGGGAACTAGTGTTCTTAAATCGATCACCTCAGCAGAAATCCCTTCATTAGCTAACGTATCTGCTACCTGAGCTGCCATGAACGTAGTCATGCCCCACGTGACAACAGTGACATCACTGCCTGTTCGAACCACTTTAGCCTTGCCTAGAGGTATGATTTCATGCTCTTCTGGCTCCTGGCGGGCACAGAACACCCGTTGGCGATAAAGAGCCTTATGTTCTAGGAAGACAACGGGATTAGGGTCGCGGATAGCCGCTTTTAGGAGGCGCTTAGCATCAGCTGCGTTGCTCGGAATCACCACCTTTAAACCAGGGCAATGGGCTAAATAAGCCTCATTGCTTTGAGAATGGTAAGGCCCACCCTGAATATACCCCCCATAAGGCATGCGTACGACAACAGGGCAATTCCACTCCCCATTAGAACGGTAATAAATACTGGCTAATTCATTAAATAATTGGTTAACCCCTGTCCACATGTAGTCGGTAAACTGAATCTCGACGACGGGTTTAAAACCATTGACGGATAAACCGATTGCAACACCGATAATACTGGATTCTGCCAAAGGTGAGTTAAAGCAGCGGCTGTCACCAAATTTTGCAGTTAAATGACGCGTAATCCCAAATACTCCCCCTTTCCCATGGGCAACATCCTGACCAAAAACGACAATCTCAGGATCGCGTTTCATCTCTTCTTCAAGGGCATGGTTGAGAGCATCCATCATCACAATGCTATCGCCAGAACTACTCTGATCTTCTGCATCAAGAGTAACAGGGCCTAGATCTACCTCTTTAAACACCCCTTCAGCTGCGCTCTCCACTGCGGGGAACGGCACTTGTTCTGCTGCGATTGAGGCTGCTTCGACATCGTGTAAGCACCTGGCGCGCAAAGAAGCTAATTCTTCTGCATTGACGATCTCTTCATCGAGTAACCACTGCTCAAAACGGGGAAGAGGATCTCTACGTCGATCCTGTTCCATGCACTGCTGATCTTTGTATTTGGCGGGATCATCGCTACTGCTATGAGGTCCAATCCGCGGTACTTTGGCTACGATGAGACTTGGCCCCAATCGAGCTCGCCCTTTAGCAACTGCTGCTGCCATTGCGCGCGACATCTCTTTATAGTCACAACCATCCATTTCTTGCACCAAGAGGCCTTCGTAACCTTGAGCCACCTTGGAGATAGTAGCTCCAGTGGTTTGATCCTTAACAGGAACTGAAATGGCCCATCCATTATCTTGAATGACAAAAATGACACCTAAACGATGAAGGCACGCATAGTTAAGCGCTTCGTGAAAATCCCCTTGTGATGTTGACCCATCTCCCCCTGACACATACACGACATCATCTCGGCCAGCGAGATGAGCACCATGTGCCACTCCCACAGCTTGTAAGAATTGAGAACCCACGCAGCTAGATTGGCAAGGAATGCGCAAATCTTTATGAGAAAAGTGTTCGGGCATCATTCTTCCGCTCGAATGATGAGGAATATCCCGCGCCATCAAAGCTCCGATGATATCTTCAAGACTACATCCCAAACCAATGGCAAAAGCGCGATCACGATAATAGGGAAGCCCCCAATCTTTACCCCGAGTCAAATGCAGAGCACACACAGCTCCCACCATTTCGTGGCCCATGACACAGAGATGAAAGGTGCCCCCTTTATTTTGACGAACAAGCTTATTCATCTTGTCATCGGCAAAACGGGTCCAATACATGACCTCTAGTGTTTTAAGACACTGCTCTTTGGAGAGAATAGATAGAGTAAAATCTTCCGTAGTTAATGACGTCATCCGCTCACTTTTTCTTAGGTTTTTTCTGAATCTGGGTCACCATCTTCATATCAGTTTTCTTCCCCTCAACTGTAGGTGATTTAGGACGCTCTTTCTTTTTACCCGGCAAGAACCCCTTGACTACATCGAGCAATCCCCGTTTTTTTCCTTCTTCCTCTTCTCCGATCTCTTCTTCGGGTTCTGGTTTTTTGCTCACAGCTTTAATCAGGCGTTCTTCCCCTTTCACCGCAGCTACATCTTCTAAGCCAATTAAGCGGCTAGAAAGATGGCGTAAGGATTCAAGACGTTCTGATAGTGCCTGCAATTTAGTATCGACTTTAACGCGGGAACTGCCGCGCAAATTAGCCAACAACTGAGCTTCTGTATCGAATTTGGCGGAAAATGTGACGGCTGCAGCATTGGTAATTTCGGGTAAATAGAGAAATAAACGGCAAGCGCTTGGTACCGTAGTATACATATCAACAGTAACCTGAGGCTCAACTTCCACTTTAACAACCTGTTTGGGTGGGCGACCTCGTTTTGGCCGTGGATTCAGCGCTTCATTGGAGTAGTAAGTTTTAGCCTTAGTTTGAAGGGCTTCTCTCACGTTAGCGATATCCTTTGAAACTTTCACATCAAACAGATGGCGTTTTAGCTTTTCAAGCATATTTTTATTGAGATCTAGGTCCTCTTCAAAGACAAACTGGATGTTTTGGCTGCGCAACCATTCAATGATGCGAATGCGGGAACGCTCATGGTAATATTGCTGCCATTTTTCAAGTTCGGTCAAATGATCATAAATGAACTCAAGAAAATTTTCCCTAGCTTCCTTAGATTGAATGATATCAAGTAATTTTTCCTTGGTATCGATATCATAAACTTTTTCGTTAACAAATCCTTCCATGAACTTTTTTGTCTCATAGAAAGTCAACTTAGGAATCAGGCAGTATCTAACATTATTTTCAGACACTTCTTGAAAGAGTTCATCCAGTTCGGCTTGTCCCTTATCGAGGTCGACAAAAACAATAAACCCTTCAACCTTATCAAGATAAAAATCTCTTTCATCATCTGATTTGGCAAAAGCGTCCATTAACCGGTGATAACGAAGTAATAGAGGGTTTTGAGCTTGAGGTAACTTAGCCATAAGTAAATCCATTTTAAAGGCGCTAGTTTACCATAACAAGCCCCTCAATTCAAGAGCAAATGGAATCCATCAATAGATATGCATAACCCAATTCCTTTCCCCTGCCCTTGCGCTTGCCCTTGCCCAAAAGCAAAAGAAGTTTACTTAAAAAATAATGCCGAATTTACCCATTAATCGGGCAAGCGCAAGGGCAGGGGAAAGAAATTGCGTCGTTAAATTTATGATTTTAATATCGCGAAGTTTTAATTGAATATATAAAATAATAAAAAAGTAACTAATAAAAAATTATAATTTAAATATTTATTTTATTATTTAATAATTTATTATTATACATAAAATAATGTATAAATTTAATCATTTACTGTAACAACATTATTTAATATAATAAAACACAATAAAACCAAAGGAAAATTATGTCCTCACTATCATCATCTCTAGCTTTAGCTCCTCTAACCTTACCCCCTGCATCCGCTGCAGCTGCACCGCCTGTAGTTGTTCCATCTAAGACCTCTTTTGAAGCAGTAACGTTGCCTAAAGATATTATGGCATATGTATTAACTTTCTTTTCAGATCCAAAAGCACTGCAATCAGCACGATTGACCTGCAAGGCTTGGGCAGACTTACCCTTCCGCGGTCACCATTTAGACTTGTCAGGCTATAAGAATTTATCAGATGATCAACTACAAACCATTCTGAAACAACTCAAAGGAGCTAAGATTGAATCGATCAATTTGAACAGATGCGCCAAACTCACAAATCAAGGACTAGAACATCTCTCAAAGATCACCTCTCTCACATCACTTAATCTAAACCAATGCTCAAATATCTCAGATGATGGCCTTGCCCATCTAGTAACTCTCACATCTCTAAGTTCACTTAATCTAGATCAATGCTCAAATATCTCAGATGATGGCCTTGCCCATCTAGTAACTCTCACATCTCTAAGTTCACTTAATCTAAGAGGATGCAGTAAAATCACAGATGCTGGTCTTGACCATCTAGTAACTCTCACATCTCTAAGTTCACTTGATCTAAACTTGTGCAAGTTCACAGATGCTGGCCTTGCCCATCTAGTAACTCTCACATCTCTAAGATCACTTAATCTAGGAGGATGGTGCCAAAACATCACAGATACTGGCCTTGCCCATCTAGTAACTCTCACATCTCTAAGTTCACTTGAACTAAGCATGTGCAAGATCACAGATGATGGCCTTGCCCATCTATCAAAACTCAAATCTCTACGCTCACTTGATCTAAGCGGGTGCGACATCACAGATGCTGGCCTTGCCGATCTATCAAAACTCACACTCTTAAGCTCACTTGATCTAGGCCACTGCCCCATCACAGATGCGGGCCTTGCCCATCTATCAAAACTCACACTCTTAAGCTCACTTGATCTAAACTGGTGCGGTAAGATCACAGATGCGGGCGTTGCCCATCTATCAAAACTCACACTCTTAAGCTCACTTAACCTAAAGTGTTGCACAAACATCACAGATGCAGGCCTTGCTGATCTATCAAAACTCACACTCTTAAGCTCACTTGAACTAGATTATTCGGGGATTACCCGGGGTGCTGCAAAAGCTTTTAAGGAGAAACTGATTCCTAAAAAATGCCGCATTTAGAAAAAAATAGATCATTACATGTTTAATAATAATTAAAATTACAATTAGGAGATTTAACAATGTCATCATTATCCGGCTTAGTTCCTTTAACTTTACCAGCGACAGCGCAGCCAGCTTTACAAGAGCCAGCTTCTGTGCTTGCCCCTACACCTAAACACGCAACGGCCAGTATACAGGCTGTCCCTAGAGCCGTTTTCGGACGCATATTAAGCTTCCTTTCTACTCAAGAAAAAACTCTCGTTGTCCATCATGTATGCCAAGATTGGCGTAAGCTACCTCTCGTCAGCGACGGCTGTCTAGATCTTTCTGAACTGCCCAATTTATCGGATAGCGATCTTAAAACCATTCTTGATGAAGCAAGTGGTACTCGCATTACCTCTATCAACCTATCTAATTGCACGGAAATTACAAATGCTGGCCTTGCCCATCTATCAAAACTCACACTCTTAAGCTCACTTAATCTAACAGGGTGCGATTACATCACAGATGATGGCCTTGCCCATCTATCAAAACTCACACTCTTAAGCTCACTTAATCTAAGCGAGTGCAAAAACATCACAGATGCTGGCCTTGCCCATCTATTAAAACTCACACTCTTAAGCTCACTTGATCTAAGCTGGTGCGATAACATCACAGATGCTAGCCTTGTCCATCTATCAAAACTCACACTCTTAAGCTCACTTAATCTAAGCGGATGCGATAACATCAGAGATGCTGGCCTTGCCCATCTATCAAAACTCACACTCTTAAGCTCACTTAATCTAAGCGTGTGCGCAAACATCACAGATACTGGCCTTGCCCATCTAGTCACTCTCACACTCTTAAGATCACTTGATCTAAGCGGGTGCGATAACATCACAGATGATGGCCTTACCCATCTATCAAAACTCACACTCTTAAGCTCACTTAATCTAAGTGTGTGCACAAACATCACAGATGTTGGCCTTGCCCATCTAGTAACTCTCACAGCTCTAAGCTCACTAGATCTAAGCTGGTGCGATAACATCACAGATGCTGGCCTTGCCCATCTATCAAAACTCAAATCTCTTAAGATCACTATCTAAGAGGGGGCAAAAAGATCACAGATACTGGCCTTGACCATCTAGTAACTCTCACATCTCTAAGAGCACTTGATCTAAGAGGGTGCACAAACATCACAGATGATAGCCTTGCTCATCTATCAAAACTCCCCTCTCTAAGCTCACTTCAACTAGGTAATTCTGGGATTACCTTCGATGCTGCAGAAGTTTTAAGGCGAAACTGAGCATTCAGAGATAGAATGAATTATTACGAGGCAATTGCAAACTGCTACAGCAAGGAGGATGGTCATAGCGGTTAGCTGAATGATGTAGCGTATGAAGAACTTGCTCATGGGCAGCTTACCTGTCGTGCAAGGCAACTTTAGCCATGTCTTCGCATCACATTTCTTCTAAAGCAGTGCAGATTAACTCATTGCCTAGCAATGACGTTATGGCATATGCATTAACTTTTCTTTCAAGCCCAAAAGAATTATTATCAGTGCGCTTAAGCTGCAAAGCTTGGGCACATTTGTCCTTTCAGGGGAATCATTTAGACTTATCGGACTAGAATTTATCAGAAAAAACAAACGGGCAATAAACATTAGATAACAAACTTTTATTTTAATTATTTAAATAAAAAAACCATCACAGTATACTAACAATTACATTTAACAATAATTAAAATCACAATCAGGAGATTTAACAATGTCAATTCCATCATTATCCGGCCTAGTTCCTTTAACTTTACCAGCGACAGCGCAGCCAGCTTCACAAGAGCCAGCGTCTGTGCTTGCCCCTACACCTAAATACGCAACGACTAGCATACAGGCTGTCCCTAACGCCATTTTCGGACGTATATTAAGCTTCCTTTCTACTCAAGAGAAAGCTCTTGTCGTCCATCATGTATGCCAAGCTTGGCGTAAGCTATCTCTCGTCAGCGACGGCTGTCTAGATCTTTATGAACTGTACAATTTATCGGATAGCAATCTTAAAACCATTCTTGATCATGCAAGTGGCACTCGCATTACCTCTATCAACCTATGTAATTGCATAAACATTACAAATGCTGGCCTTGCCCATCTATCAAAACTCACATCTCTAAGCTCACTGGATCTAAGCGCAGCTGATGTAGACTTGCGCGATAACATCACAGATGCTGGCCTTGCCCATCTAGTAACTCTCACATCTCTAAGAGCACTTGATCTAAACTGGTGCGATAAAATCACAGATACTAGCCTTGCCCATCTATCAAAACTCACACTCTTAAGCTCACTTGATCTAACCGGGTGCGTTAACATCACAGATGCTGGCCTTGCCTATTTAGTAACTCTCACATCTCTAAGATCACTCAGGCTACATTGCACAACTATCACAGGCCTTGTACATCTATCAAAACTCAAATCTCTACGCTCACTTGATCTAAGCGAGTGCCCTGACATCACAGATGCTGACCTTGTACATCTATCAAAACTCAAATCTCTACGCTCACTTGAGCTATGCGGGTGCGACTTCACAGATGCTGGCCTTGTACATCTATCAAAACTCAAATCTCTACGCTCACTTGATCTAAGAGTGTGCCATAACATCACAGATGCTGGCCTTGCCCATCTATCAAAACTCAAATCTAAATCTCTTAAGGTGATCACTATCTAAGAGGGTGCAAAAAGATCACAGATACTGGCCTTGCCCATCTATCCCCCCTCTCTAAGATCACTTCGACTAGGTAATTCTGGGATTACCTTCGATGCTGCAGAAGCTTTTAAGACAAAACTGAGCATTCAGAAATAGAATGGATTATTACGAGGCAATTGCAAAACTCCCCGCCACAGTAAAATCGCCCTTTTGAGCCATTTTGCCACCCCATCCCCGAGCCCTACTCGCTTGGAGTATGTGCTCGGGGATGGGGGCAGGGCCGCTTGAGCAGCTGGCAAACTGACTCAAAATCATCGATTTTTCTGGGTCGAGGAGTTTTGCAATTGCCTCTACATATAAGAACAACGTTTTAAGCTCTTTTCTTTTTCATCCTTTCGTCTCATTTTCTCAAAATAGAAGTAAACGATAGGAGTGATATAGAGGGTGAGGAACTGGGAGAAGATGAGGCCGCCGGCGATGACAAGGCCAAGGCCTCGGCGTGTTTCTGCCCCGGCGCCGATTCCAATTGCAATGGGCAATGCACCCATGACAGCGGCAAACGTCGTCATCATGATCGGACGGAAACGGATCAAGCAGGCTTCTTTGACGGCCTCGAGTGCAGGAACATGGCTTTGAGAGCGGATCTGAATGGCGTAATCGACTACCATGATCCCGTTTTTTTTTACAATGCCGATGAGAAGAAGAAAACCCACCATGCTATAGAGTGAAAGAGGTTCTCTAAAAATGATCAGTGTCAAAATGCCACCTAAGCATGCAAAAGGCAAAGAGGAAAGGATGGTCAAAGGATGAACAAAACTTTCATAGAGGATGGCAAGGATGGCATACATCGCTACGACAGCTAGGATGAGGAGGAGCAAAGTGTCGTGGCTGGTGGCATCGACTTTTTCGGCCATCCCTTCTAGCTTGCCCGTCACGGATGCGGGCAACGTTTCGGCAGCGATTGCCTTGAGGGTTGTGAAAGACTCTGCAAGAGGCACATCTGTTGCAATATCAAAGGAGAGCGTGATGGCGGGTAAGAGATCGATGTGATCGATGCTTTGCATGCCTATGGTCTCCTTCCAAGTTGCTAGTGACTTGAGGGGCACATGATCGCCGGTAGGCGTTTTCAGATAGAGTTTAGCGAGAGCAGCTGTATTCTTTTGGAAAGCAGGGTCGAGTTCCAAATAAACATGGTACCTCTCAGAACCTTTTTCAACGGTGCCGACGCTAGCACCGGCATAGGCATTTTGTAGAAGAGCCTGGACCATCTGACGCGAAACGCTTAGCTTTTCAGCTACTTCTTCGTCGAGTATGACTTCCAGTTTGGGATCGTCGGCCTTGATACTCAGGGAGGGATTGACAAAAGCGGGATTCTCCAGCAGCTTGCGCTTCAACGTTTCGGCTGACGCATTGACTTCGCGCAAATCAGTGCCGCGCATGACAAATTGGTATTTGTTAAGAGAAAACCCACCCATCGGAGCAGAGATGAGCTGCATACCGCGCAAGAACGCTTGGACGCCTGGAATGCCATTGAGCTTAGATTGTAAGTCGGCAACAACTGCAACCTGCGGGATCCTCTGGACGCCATCACTTAGGCGGATCAGATAAATGTAATAATCTTTAAAGTTCAAGGCCACAAAAGTTTCAACTGCGGGATGCGCCTGGATGAGGTTGTTGCATTTCCCCTGAAATTTTTCAGCATCAGCTTTAGAAAGTCCGCTGGGCATTTGCATGAAGCTCCAAATGAACCCGCGGTCTTCCTCCGGAAAGAGGTTGATAGGCAAGAAGCGAAACAGCATCACAGCGAGAGCGACGCAGGCAAAGGCACAAGACAGCGTCGTCTTGCGGTATTTTAAGCACCAATTGAGCGAACGAGCATAGAAGCGAAATAAAAAGTTTGTCGTTTGATTTTTAACCGGTTTGTGTGTTGAGGCAAACCGACTGCAGAGCATCGGCGTCAAAGTCAGCGAAACAAAGCCGGATACGAGAATAGAGACCGCCAAAGTAACGCTAAATTCGCGGAAGAGCTTGCCTGTGATGTCGTGCATGAAAAGCATTGGGATGAAAACAGCAACTAACGACAGTGTCATCGAGAGGATGGTAAAGCCGATCTCCTTTGATCCTTGCAATGCCGCTTGCATGGGAGAGAGTCCCTTCTCAATATGACGGAAAATATTTTCTAGTACTACGATGGCATCGTCGATGACAAATCCCATAGCAAGTGTCAAAGCGAGCAGTGAGAGGATATCGATATTGAAGTTCAACGCATGCATGATGATGAAGGTACCGATGACAGAAATCGGCAGAGTGGCCGCTGCGATCAACGTCTCACGAAGCCGTTTCAAGCTGAAGAAGATCACGACGACAACCAGCGCAAAAGACAACACAAGTGACCACTCGACATCTTCGATCGCTTCTTTGATCCAGTCAGCCTTATCGAACCACAATTTTAATTGCATCGACGAGGGCAACTCAGCCTGCAATTGTGGGACGAGCCTTTGTAAATCTTTTGAAATCTTGACGGCGTTGGCACCACTTTGCTTCTTTAGTCCTAAAATGACGGAAAGGCTATCTTGTTCTTTAGTGATAAAATGAAATAATTCATCTGATTCAAGGCCATCGGTTACCTCGGCAATATCTTGGAGGTGCACATCAGGGGCCAAGGACAGATGGCAGAACTCTGCGGCGGATGCGAACTTACCAGGAACCTCAAGAGTGAACTTGCGACCGGGAGTTTCCAAAATTCCCACAGGGAACTTCCCTGTTGCCTGCGCAATAGCCGCACGCACTTCATCAAAACCCAATCCCCGCGCTGCCATCATTTCGGGATTGATCTTGATGCGCAAGGCATAAGGCGATCCCCACACTTCGACCTTCCCCACCCCCTGAATGCGGGCGATGCGTTGCTCGATGCGCGTGTGAGCGTATTCATACATTTCTGCTAAAGAGGAAGAATCCGACGTCAAGACGAGGTAGATGATGCTTTCGTCATGGGGATTGGCCTTGTTAAAGACCGGACTGTGCTCCATGTCGCGCGGCAGGGAATATTCCGCCCTCTTTAAAGCGGCCTGTACGTCCTGCGCAGCGCGTTCGATATCGCAATCGAGCTCGAAGATCATGGTCATCCAACAAAAACCGCGGCTGCTTTGCGAAGTGATATGCTCCACGCCGTTGATGTTGATCAACTCCTTTTCCAAAGGAGCGACAACCATGCGCTCCATCACCTCTGGGCTTGCCCCTGCATAAGAAGCTTGCACGTTGATCACTGGAAAGTCAACATTGGGCAAATCGGTAACGGGAAGACGGTGGAATGCGATGAGTCCCATCAAAATGATGCCTAGCATCACAATAGTGCTCATCACAGGTCGTTTAATGAACCGCTCAGAAAAATTCATCAGTGCACTTCCTCAACTTTGGAACCAGAAAAGAGGCGCAAGTGCCCTTCTGTAACGACTTTGTCTACACCGTCCAGCCCTTCGTCCACAACGACTTGTCCTCTTTCTTCAGCACCGAGCCTCACCTGGCGCATTTCGACCGTATTGTCGGGATTTAAAACAAAAATATACGTGCCGCTTTGGTTTGTCTTAACAGCACGCATAGGAATCAATCTGGCCTTGTCCTTTTTGCCGTAATAGACATGCACGCGTACAGATTGCCCTGGCCAAAGAGGCTTGTGCACCTGCGATAAAACCCCTTTTGCCGCAAGCATCCCTGAATAAGCGATCGAATGGTCTAAAAATGTGATCTTTCCCTCAGCCAGGCTCTCATCGCTTCCGGCAGCGTAGATCTTAATAAAGGGTGTAGAAGAGCCAATATTGAGCAGTTCTTTTTCTGTCATCGAAAACTCGACGAGGAGTGGATCGGTTTGCATCAAAGTGATAAGCGTCGTCTGAGCATTGACGAGATTTCCAGCGTGTAATGAACTTATCCCCGTCTTGCCTGCGATAGGTGCAATAATTGTGCAATGCTTGAGATCGAGATGAGCTGCTGCAAGGCGCGCTTCATCCGCTTTGACGGCAGCCTCGCGCAACACTACCTGTGTTTCCGCTTCATCCCACTCCACTCGGGAAATTAAATCTTGTTTGGTCAAACTCTTGAACCGCTCCAATTTTTTCCTGGCATTGAGCAAGTTGGCTTGATCATGCAAAAGCTGCGCCTCCATCTCTTGCACACGGATCGCATAGGGGGCGTCTTCAATCGTAAATAACACATCCCCTGCTTCAACGGATTGCCCTTCAATAAAATGAAGCTCTTGGATCAATCCGTTCACTTGCGGTTTAACCTCTGCAATACAACTTGGCCTCACCGTTCCCATAGCCTCAAAAAACAAAGGCACGTCCCTTTCTTCAACGTCAGCAGTTTGCACCGGCACCGGAGGAAGTTCAAATGCTTGCTGCGGAGCTTTTCCAGAGCATCCTGCTAACAATAACAATCCAACACATAGATAATATTTCACGACGATAAACTCCCTGTTGCATATGCCAGCTGCGCTAACGCCATCAGCCATTGTGTCCGCGCCTGGGCTTTTTTGCTGCGCGCCTCGGCTAAATAACGCTGGGCCTGCAAAGAATCGAAAATACTGAGAAGCCCTGCCTTGTATCTTTCTAGCGATCCCTCATAGGATTTAAAAGCTTGATCCAAGAAGAGTTCGCTGAATTTCAAAGCTTCTCTAGAAGCCTTGACCAACTCGCTATATGTCAAGACTTCCAATGCGATCGCGTTATGCAGATCTTTCAGTTCTGCAGCGGTCATTTCTGCATTAGCAAGCGCTTGGCGCGTTTCATAGGAATATTGGAACCCTTTGAAGATCGGAATATCGAGAGCAATGCCAGCATTATAATTGGACGAGCTTCCTTGATGTTTAGAATATTGAAACCATCCGGCCTGTCCCATCGCGCGCAGTTTTGGCAAAGGAGCCTTCTTAGCTCGGCTCACATGCTCCTGCATTTCAGCATAGGACGCCTGTTTGGCCAAAAGGTCTTTGCGCTTTTCTTCTGCAATCGCGATCAAACTCTCAATCCCTTCGGAGAAAATAGGCAGCTCGATCCCTTCCGGGCGTGTCTTCACCTGAAGTTGGGTCTCCATCGGAAGACCGAGTGCATTCATGAGCTTGCCGTAGGCAATCGCAAAAGCTGCCCTCTCCTGGGCCAAGTACATGTGGATTTCAGCCACAGCAGCTTGAGCTGTGATCAAGTCACCTTCTACGCGTAGACCGGCCTTACACATCTCTTCAGCAGCTTCTAAAATCGTGTTAGCATCCTGCAAGGAACATTTTCGCATCTCTAAAAGTTCACTGGCATTGAGATACTCATAATAGTTGGATGCGACCTCAGACATGATTTTCTGAATAGAAAAGTCAGCCCACCACTTGGCCGATTGCAGAGCTTCTTTCGTTGCCTGGATAGCTGAGCTTCTCTCACCGAAATCTAGTAAAAGATAATTTAAATTGAGCTCGCCGCCCCCGCTTGTAAATGTTGTACTTGAACCGTTGGGAAACTTGACCTCGCGAGCGTGATTGACAGATCCCTGTCCCTCCACGTGAGGATATAGGGAACTTTGAGCTACGCCCACGGCAGCCTGAGCCCGCTTGACGTTCGCCCAAACCTTTTGCGTTTCAGGATTGTTCTTTAAAGCGATATCGATCAATTCAGCAAGGCTTAATTCACCCCCGAAAAGAGAGGCGCATAATAAAAACGGGATGAATAAAAGAATACGTAGCGATGCCATAGACAATTTCATATTAAAGAGGGAATTGCAAATAACGAAAACTCTATCACGTTACTGGACAAACATTCAATGTTCTCTTTTCAGATCGCAATGCAAAATTGCAGCGCAGGAAAGCTCACCAGAGCGAGCAGGGTAGTGTTCCACACACCCCGTCTACGAGCACGCGATTTGGCGAAGCGGGGTGAGGCTCAAGGGGGTCGCGGGGGACGAGGACACGCAGTGCTTTGCCCCCGACAAAATGAAAAAGTAAGGCCCTTCTTTTTCCTCAAATTTTGGGGGCCAGCGGGGGACGAGGACACGCAGTGCTTTGCCCCCGACCTGTGTAATAGCGGCCCTGCTCTAACATTGCCTCAACATTTTTGTTTACACATTTTACTGCTGTTAACGTTGAATTTTTTTGTTCGACACACTACACTCACCATCTCATTTTTCAATGCGGGGTTAGTTGCAAATGATCGACATTAAATTAATTAGAGCCAATCGAGAGCAGATCGAAAAGTTGCTGAAAACCAAAGATCGAGATATCTCATTATCCTCTATCCTCGAGTTGGACGACCGGATTCGCGGGACGAAAGCAACTGTTGAAGAGCTCAAAGCATCCCGCAATCAACTCTCCATGCAAATTGGAGAAATGAAACGTCTTAAGCAAGACACCGCTACACTCATGCAAGAAGTGTCAGGTTTTGGAGATAAAATTGCCCATCTGGATAAAGAACTTGTCTCTTTAGAGAGCGATCTCAATGAACAACTCGCGTGTATCCCTAACACACCTCGTGAAGACACTAAAGTTTCTTACGACCCTAAAGATAACGTCTGCATCAAAACGATAGGAAATAAACCTGAATTTTCCTTTCCCTTTAAAAATCACGTAGAGCTCAACGAAAAACTCGAACTATTTGATTTCAAACGCGGAGCTAAAATTGCAGGAAGCGGATGGCCCGTCTATAAAAATCGCGGAGCTTTGCTCGAATGGGCCCTCATCAAGTACATGATCGATGTTCATCTGAAAAATGGGTTTGAGATGGTCATGCCCCCTCATCTCGTGCGTCCAGAAATCATGTTTGGATCAGGTCAATTGCCTAAATTTGAAAAACAACTCTTTCAATTGCACGATGATGATTACCATCTTTATCTTATCCCCACAGCAGAAGTGGCGCTAAATGGCCTCTACTTTGATGAGATTTTCAAAGAAGAAGAGCTGCCCAAAAGGTTTGTCGCTTATACTCCTTGTTTCCGACGAGAAGCAGGGGCTGCCGGTTCACAAGAAAGAGGACTGATCCGCGTGCATCAGTTCAATAAAGTGGAGATGTTTTGCTTCACCACTCCTGAGCAAAGTGAACAGGTGTTCGAACAGATGATGGCAAGTGCCGAAGAGATTTTACAGGGGCTGCAGTTACATTATCGCAATATGCTCTTGGTCACGGGAGACATGTCATTTGCCGCTGCAAAAACGGTGGACATTGAAGCGTGGTTACCTGGGCAAAATCGCTATTATGAGGTTTCTTCCGTATCCAATTGTACAGATTACCAAGCGCGCCGTTCTAAAATCCGTTATAAAAGAAAAGATGAAAAACCAGAGTTGGTATATACCCTAAATGGATCAGGACTTGCGACCTCTAGGCTCATGGTGGCTCTTCTGGAAAACAATCAACGGGAAGATGGCTCAGTCGCCATTCCGGCAATATTACATCCCTACTTAAACGGACTGAAAGAGATCAAATAGCATGTCTCATATCTTAGCTGATTTTAAAACTTTTCTCGACCAATCCCCTACATCATGGCATGCAGTGCGCGAAATTGGAAATCGACTCGCGATCTGTGAATACAGTCCTCTCAATGAAGGCGAACCCTGGAAACTCGAACAAGGGAAAAAATACTTTGTTGCGCGAGGAGGTGCTCTATGCGCTTTTTCCATTCCTCTTAAAAAACCTGAACGAGCTCTTATTCTCGCCTCACATACGGACAGCCCTGGCCTTAAACTCAAGCCCTTACCTACTTTTCACAAAGACAACATGGTTCAATTTGGAGTAGAGCCCTATGGCGCTCCTCTATTAACTTCCTGGATCAATCGGGATCTTGTCTTAGCTGGACGCGTGATCATCACAGATACCAATGGGGACGTCACAGAGAGATTGGTTCATCTCGATGATGCGATTCTCTTTATCCCACAACTCGCAGTTCACTTAGATCGCGATGTCAATGAAAAGGGCTTTTTGTTAAATAAACAGGAACATCTCTCTCCCATCGTCGGATTGACCGATGTTCAGGGCAACGCATTAAGCGCACTGGAACACATTCTTAAAAGGTACATCTCATTCCAAACGCTGCTCTCTTTTGAATTATTTCTAGTTCCCCAAGAAAAAGCGAATTTCTCTGGCTATCAAAGTGAAATGATTAACTCCTACCGCTTGGATAACTTAGCCAGCGCACATGCCTCTCTTTCAGCATTGAGTACAATCACAAAGCCTAGCGCAAACGCCTTGCACATGGCCGTTTTTTGGGATCATGAAGAGATTGGTTCGAGATCTTCGGAAGGAGCATCTTGTCCTTTTCTCTCAGATACTTTGATGCGCATCAATCATAGTTTGCATCACAATTTGGAAGATTTATTTCTCTTGAAACGGCATTCCTTTTGTGTATCGATTGACATGACACACGGTGTCAATCCCAATTACCCACAAAAATCTGAACCCCAACATCGACCTCTACTTGGTAAAGGGGTTGTGATCAAGTACAACGCCGATCAAAAGTATGCCACCAATGCCTTATCTTCTGCAGTCATTACCAAAGCCTGTCAGATGTTGAATTTGCCTGTTCAATCTTATGTGAGCCGTTCAGACATTCCCAGTGGAAGTACAGTAGGTCCTATCATGGCGACACAACTAGGCATAAACACCGTGGATATCGGTTGCCCGCAATTATCGATGCATTCGATTCGCGAAACGATGGCCTGCCAGGATTATCTCGATCTCTACCGTTTACTTTCTTACTTAGTCCAAGAAGCCTAACATGACACAGCATCCCCCTTCTGATCATTTCCGAGACAAATCAGTCGTTGAGCATTTGAGAGAAGCGAGGACGAGAGGGGCGATGGCTGTCCAAGAGGTTCATGGTGCAGAAATGCCAGGCCATGTGGCAGCTGGTGCAGATGCTGCTAAAGAAACCTCGATCCTGTTGCTCGTGTTATGGGTGATCATGTTTTTCTTTCCCTCTGCCAACAATTTGTTATTTTCCCTTATTGTATGTTGGGGATTTGCCATCTGGAAAACGGGACGAAGTGCTCTTTTAGGTTGGTCGCGGATAGAGCGGTTGCACCGACTGATCGAACAAGAGCGCTGGGAGATTGAACATCATCGCGAGCAAGAGCGCAGTGAACTAGCTGAAATTTACGAAGCTAAAGGGTTCTCAGGAAAACTGCTAGAAGACGTGCTCGATGTGCTCATGGCCGATGACAACCGTCTATTAAAAGTGATGCTCGAAGAAGAGCTCGGGTTGACGTTACAAGCTTTCGAACATCCTCTTAAACAAAGTATAGGAGCTCTTTGCGGTGTTTTAGGAGCATCGACACTGTGTCTAGTGGGCATGTTCCTTTCTCCTTTAATGGGATTACCCCTATGCGCCAGCATCACCTTGATCATCAGCACACTCCTAGCTACAAAACTCGAACGCAATCTCTTTTTTCATACCGTCATTTGGCATCTTGCCTTAGCTGCTTTAGTAGCAGGTTCGGTCTACTTCATTTCACTACTTTTCACAGGCTAACATGCCCACTCATGCTCCCTATGTTTTTGATGAATTCTTTGCTTCAGGACAAGAAGAGAGCATCAGTCCTTTTCTGACCCCATCTTCCCGGTTCTGGAGTCATCATCTCCCCTTAAAAGTCGCCATTTTTTCTGCCCTTCTTCTACTTTTTGCCTTTATCTCTTCCTTTTTTCTCTCTCCGCTTTCACAACTATTTCTAATTTTTGTCTATTTTCTCTCTGGAACTCCAGCTCTCTTGGGCGCTTTGGAAGACATCAAGAACATGCAGATCAACATCGATGTGCTCATGACCTTTGCAGCCTTGCTTTCCGTGATCATCGGAAGTGAGATAGAAGGAGCGCTTCTCCTTGTGCTCTTTGAATTTTCAGGCGCTTTAGAAAACATGGTAACAGCAAAAACTAAAGGCACCTTGCTGCATTTACATGAACTCTCACCTCGTTACGCCTATGTCATTGAAGAAGACCAAACACTACATGAACGCTCAGTCAAAGATATCACCTTAAATAGCTTATTGCTCATTAAAGCGGGTGAGATCATCCCTTTAGATGGCCTAGTTGTTTCAGGAACCTCTTCTGTTAATCTGATCCACCTCACAGGTGAAAGCCATCCTATGACTAAACAAGTAGGAGATGAGGTGCAAGCAGGCTCGCGGAATCTCGACGGCACCCTGACCATTCAAGTGACTCGCATCAGCTCCGATTCTACGTTAAATCGCATCATCCAATTAATCACTCAGGCCCAAGAAGGCAAACCCCGGTTGGAGCGTTTTCTCGATCGCTTCAGCACATGGTACGCCATGACAATCATTGGGATCTTTTTCTTATTGGCCTCTCTTCTTCCCTGGATCCTCTCCATTCCTGTCCTAGGTCTCGAAGGCAGCCTCTACCGCGCTCTGACATTTTTGATCGCAGCCTCCCCATGCGCACTGATCATTGCTACACCCACAGCGTATTTAAGCGCTCTTAGTGCATGTGCTCGCCAAGGTATTCTCTTAAAAGGAGGAATGATCCTCGATGCGATTGCAACGTGCAAGACCATCATCTTCGATAAAACAGGAACTCTTACAACAGGTAAACTTTCTATTGTAGGATTAGAGCCCCTAGGTGAGATCGAACCCTTTCTTAACACCAAGCGAGCACTCGCCATTGCAGCTTCTTTGGAACAGCACTCTAAGCATCCCATTGCAGAGGCAATCGTTCATCAAGCTCAATTAGAGCAATTGCCGAAAATTCCCGTTCTAGATTTTAAATCCATAGCGGGATTTGGTTTAGAAGGACTCATTGAACTAGAAGGAAAAGCGACACCTGTTTTTATTGGTAGAGAAGAATTCATTGCCCATCAACTCCCTCCTCCTATCCACAAGATGTGGCACTCGCTTGCTTTGAAGGATCGAAGAAAGGGATACCTCAGTACACTTTTATTGATTGGTGAGAATCTATTTATTTTCCATTTTTTAGACACCCTGCGACCAGAATCACAAGCTGTGATCACAGAGCTTCAAGAAAAAGCAGGAATGCATACTGTCATGCTCACGGGGGATTATCCCGATGTTGCTCAAGCTATCGCTCAACATGTAGGAATCAAGGAAGTCTATGCCAATTTGCGCCCGGAAGATAAACTGGCAAAGGTCTCCATGCTCTCTTCAACAGCTCATGTCATCATGATAGGAGATGGGGTGAATGATGCTCCGGCCTTAGCCCGAGCAACAGTGGGTATTTCCATGGGAAAACTAGGCAGTGCAACAGCTGTCGATGCTTCTGATGTGATCTTTTTAAACGATGATCTTTCTCAGCTGGATGGGCTGATTAAAAAAGCTCACCAGACAACTGCCATTGTGAAGCAGAACATTTCTCTTGCTTTAGGCGTCATTGTGTGCGCTACGATCCCTGCCATCCTCGGATGGGTCCCTCTTTGGATGGCGGTGATTCTTCATGAGGGAGGCACCGTGCTCGTCGGCCTCAATAGCCTTCGGTTATTAGACCTCTTTCAAAAGAGGCCTATTGACTGAGGGAATTACAAACTAACGACTAAAAAGTGATTTTTTGGGGAGTCTATTTCAAAACCATCAATTCTAAGAACCTGTTCAAAATCTCTTTTTTGATGACGCTCTCAGAGAGATTTATGTCCCATTCGTATCCAAGCGATATTACTCGTGAACAATTTGATATAATCAGGCCTATTTTGGAATCTGCAAGAAAATCGACACGTCCAAGAACTATTGATTTATTCGATGTTTTTTGTGCTGTTTTATATATTTTAAAAAGTGGCTGTCAATGGCGAATGCTCCCGAAAGAATTCCCCAAATGGCGTACCTGTCACTATTATTTTAGTGTATGGTCTGAGAAAATGAATAATGAATCGGAAAGCATATTGGAAAAAGCGTTAAAAAAAAATAGTCGCGGAAATAAGGCAGAAAAATGGTCGAGAAGCAAAAACAAGCTTTATAATAGTTGATGCGCAAAGTGTAAAAAACACTGATACAGCCGAACAAAAAGGCTACGATGCTGGGAAAAAAGTATCAGGGATCAAGCGCCATATAGCTGTCGACACTCAGGGGTTACCGCACGCAGTACATATTACAACTGCTAATGTTTCTGATCGAGATGGTGCTGTAGAATTTTTTTTTGGGTCTAGAAACATTCTGTCTGAAGTGAAAAACGTGCTCGTAGATGGGGTTACACGGGAGAAAAATTTGCTGCAAGTGTGCAGAATTTGCTGGGTTGTTCAGTGGAAGTTGCAAAACGCAGTGAATTACATACTTTCAAAGTAATTCCAAAAAGATGGGTAGTAGAACGATCTTTTTCTTGGTTAGAAAAATGTCGTAGACTTTGGAAGAATTGTGAAAGAAAACTTAATACAAGTTTAAATATGGTTGTTTTGGCTTTTGTCGTATTATTTTTGAAAAGGTTTTAAACGTATTGTTAAGTCTGAAGTGTGAGCAACAAAGAAAACAAGATATTTGGTTATCGAAAAGACAGTGATCGTTGAATTGAAGTGTTGCGAAAGTTTAATTCGTGAACATCAAGCACAGCTATTCAATTACCTAAAAGTTTCCGGGCTCCCGATTGGATTATTGATAAATTTTCGACGCCGCAAATTAGAATACCAAAGATTGCATCAGTCCGCAGGGATTGACGGTGAAGCCAGCCCGGTTGAGGAGTCTCTACCGTTTTGAAATAACTTACGCTTTTTTATCAAGCGTATCAGGCGTATCGGGCACATCACGTTACTTTGTTGCTCACACTCGATCATTCAAGCCATTCTATTATTTCCAATCTCGTTATAACTCAGTTTTTGAATTTACTGAGTATATCAAGGAGATTTTGAACAGGTTCTTAGACAAGCTCGTTTATGGTCCCACTCAATGGGCCCATATTAAGCCAGAAGCTGAAATAGGAAACTTTTTTAGAATCCAAATGTGAAATCAAGCGTGCCACCTTGGAATTGTGCATCAATGCTTTGATCAAGTTACGCAAGATGTCTATTTTGCCACCCCATCCCCGAGCCCTACTCGCTTGGAGTATGTGCTCGAGAATGGGGCCACGGTCGCTTAAGCGGCTGACAAACTAACTCAAAATCATCGATTTTTCTGAGTCAGGGAGTTTGCAATTACCTCTTCTCCTTTTCTTTAAACTAACTAGGAACTCAACAGTAAGTACAATCCCATGCCGCCGAGATAACCAGCGATGACAGGTATACTCGCTTTTTTCATGTAGGAAATGAAATCGATTTTTTCGATCCCCATGAGGGCAACTCCTGATGAAGATCCAACAATAAGAATGCTACCGCCAGTTCCCGCTGCATAAGCAATCATGTGCCAGAAGGACGCATCCATCGGATACATGTCTAAAGGATACATTCCAATCGTTCCTGCAACTAAGGGAACGTTGTCGATGATGGCCGAGAAAAACCCTATTAATGTCGCAATCATGGATTGACTTTCAACCGTTGTATTTAACCACTCAGCGACCACTTGCAATATGCCCGCAGTTTGTAAAGAGGCCACACATAATAGAATTCCCAAAAAGAATAAGATGCCAGATGTGTCCACGCGCGTTAAAATGTGTGGTACACGTAAGTGCACTCTCTCTTCATAACGATGGTGCATGGCATCTGTAACAATCCACAGTACAGCAAGAGCGAGAATCACTCCCATAAATGGAGGAAGACCTGTAACGGCCTTAAAGACAGGAACGAATATCAATCCTCCCACTCCTAAGAAAAATACTAAATTTGCACCCGGTTCGATTTGAACTTTGTGTTGTTTGGGAAGATCTGTCGTGAATTTTCCTTTTGCCCTAAAGGTATACCATACCAAAGGGATCAGCAACGAAAGAAAAGAGGGTAAAAAGAGAGACTTCATGACTGCAAGCGCGGAAATTTGACCATTGATCCACAACATGGTAGTTGTCACATCTCCAATAGGAGTCCAAGCCCCTCCGGCATTTGCGGCTATAACAACAATGCAGCAAAAAACAAAACGCTCCGTTCGTTGAGGAACTATTTTGCGCAGTAATGAAACCATTAAAATGGTCGTTGTTAAGTTATCTAAAGCAGCCGATAGAAAAAAGGTAATCATGGCCACAATCCACAATAATCCCTTCTGAGATCTACACGTGATCCGATCTGTGATAATTTGAAAACCCTTATGAGCATCGATCAATTCAACCAATGTCATGGCTCCCATCAGAAAAAAAATAATCTGGGAAACATCAGCAACATGATGTCCTAATTGGAGCAGATTTTCACTTGCTGGAGACAAACTGCTGTACAAGTAAATCGTCCAGCAAACAGCACCAATTAGCAACGCTACAGCTGTCTTGTTAATTTTTATGTAATACTCTAAAACAATCGCCATATAACCAATGGAAAAAACGGCGATGATTAAAAACCAATCCCAGTTAAACATAGAATCCTTGTTAAAATCAGAGAATGGTTTTAACTGATTTTCACTAAAGAACACAAGAAAGTTTTTCAAAAATTAAACGCTGATTCCAGCTTGAATGATGTCGTGCATTCTGAGGATGCCGACGACTTGTTTATTTTCTAATACAGGCAAAATCATGACAAATTTTTTGGGATTTTTTTGCATGATCTTCAAAGCATCCCATGCGAGCATGTCGCGAGATACTGAAAATGGGGTATACGTCATGAGGGAATCCAACGATTTCTGTAAAACGTCAGAACCGTGAGTTTGAAGAGCACGACGCAGGTCTCCATCCGTAAAGATTCCCAGTAAATGCCGTTCAGGAGCAACAACGAGAATCGCCCCGCATTTCTTATTGGATAATTCGACTAGCACATCAACCAACTTATCTTCAGGCTTAGCCAAGGGAAGATCATGTAACATGACATCATCAACTGTGAGAGTCATTTTTTTTCCAATGGTTCCAGAAGGGTGATTGAGAACGTATTGAGAAAGGTCAAACTGCTTAAGACGCATTAAAGAAACAGCTAGTAAGTCTCCCCATAATAACTGAACCGTGGTCGAAGTAGTGGGGGCAAGATCAAAAGGACAGAGCTCTCTTTGCACAGGAAGGGTAATGGAAAGATCACAATTTTTACTCAAGCGAGAAGGGGAATTAGAAACAACGGCTATGAGCTTGGTAAGACGTCTGCGAGCAAAGGGGACTAAATTAAGTAGTTCTTCTGTTTCCCCACTGCGAGAAAGGAGAATAAGGGTGTCTTTTTCCGATAGAATACCGATGTCTCCATGGAGAAAATTAGTTGGAGGTAAATAGAGCGCTTTGGTGCCTGTCGATACTAACGTCATGGCAATCTTATCTGCGATGATACCGCTTTTACCAACACCTGTGAACACGATCAACCCTTCTGTTTTGTGACAAGCTTGAATAATGGCTTCAACTTCTTGCCTATCGAGATGGGAAAAATAATAATCGATGTACTGCTGCTGCTGGTTCAATAGCTGTTCTAACATGAGTGCCAAGTGGTAGTATTTAAAAAAAAAGTATTAGACAAACAGCGTCAGTATACTCTAAACGGGTTTTTTGCTTGAAGTCTTCTTATTAAAAGCTTACAACCGGGAGAGATAAACTTATATTTAACCACACAGGAGATCCTGATGAGTTCTGCTCCGCTACCCATCGCTGTTGCCTATGGAGATGGAATTGGTCCTGAGATCATGGCAGCCACCTTGCATATTCTGAAAGAAGCTGGAGCGCCACTCGATCCTCAAGTGATTGAAATTGGTGAAAAAATTTTCTTAAAAGGGATTTCTACGGGAATCGATCCTTCTTCCTGGGATGTGATTAGACATACAAAAGCCTTTCTCAAGGCACCTATCACAACACCGCAAGGAGGTGGATTTAAAAGCCTTAACGTCACGGTGCGCACCACCATGGGTCTTTACGCTAACGTTCGCCCTTGTGTCGCCTATTCCCCTTTTGTTAAGACTAAGCACCCGAACATGAATGTCGTGATTGTTCGTGAAAATGAGGAAGATCTCTATGCGGGGATTGAGTACCGGCAATCTGCTGATGTCTGTAAGTCGATTAAGCTCATTTCCCGCCCCGGGTCTGAAAAAATCGTTCGCTACGCCTTTGAGTATGCACGCCATTATGGGCGAAAAAAAGTGACCTGTTTTTCGAAAGACAATATCATGAAACTATCAGATGGGCTCTTTCATAAAGTTTTTGATGAGATCGCTAAAGAGTATCCAGACATCGAAAATGAGCACTGGATTGTCGATATCGGAGCCGCGAAATTGGCAGATACGCCAGAGGTCTTTGATGTCATTGTAATGCCCAATTTATATGGGGATATTCTCTCGGATGTCGCCGCCCAAATTTCAGGTTCTGTGGGCCTGGCAGGATCTTCTAACATCGGAGACCACGGTGCTATGTTTGAGGCGATCCACGGCTCTGCTCCGCGACGCGCAGGACAAAATCTCGCCAATCCCTCGGGATTGATTTTAGCCAGTGTCCAGATGTTGCTTCACCTCGGCGAAAATCGCGTGGCCGAGAGGATTCATAATGCTTGGCTGCATACTCTGGAACAAGGAGTCCACACCTATGATATTTTCAAAGAAGGGACTAGCAAACAAAAGGTGGGAACCAAAGAGTTTGCTCAAACAGTTGTGAAATACTTAGGAGAAAAACCGCAACATCTTCCCGCAGTTTCTTACCAGACTTCTACGAAATTTGCTGCCTTGGTCCATCGCATGGTTTCTCAGGAGGTCAATCAACAGCTTGTCGGCGTGGATATTTTCGTCCAATCGCGTGAACTGGCTGAGGCGTTCATGAAGCAAGCCACATCTCATCCTTGGAAATCGCTTAAACTTTGCATGATTAGTAACCGAGGAGCTCGAATATGGCCCAATGGTCAACCTGAGACATTCTGTGTCGATCAATGGAGGTTGCGTTTCATGCACCAAGACAAGAAAAGCACCATTAAGCATGGCGATATCATCAGCTTGCAACAGGAGATGTTAACTCAAGGCTACGACATGATCGCTACAGAACATCTCTATACGTTTAATGGCGCTTCTTTCTTTTCAGGAGCAGATATACACGAATAAACTCAAAAATTGGTTTGTGTATAATTAACTCTCGAGATTCACATCCATTTCGAGATGTTTTTTTAAGGCACCTAAAAATCCACAGCCATACATGCCATCGAGAACGCGATGATCGAATGTTAAACAAACATACATCATCGATCGGATGGCGATCATGTCATTTTCCATGGGAATCACTTTCTTTTGGATAGCACCAATGCCCACAATGGCCACTTCAGGATAACGGATGATCGGTACGCCAATTTGCACTCCAGACATGCCGAAATTGGTCATCGTGATCGTTCCTTCGGTCACATGATCAGGTGTCAATCCTCCCGTTTTTGCTCGTTGAGCTAACTCACCCACTGCTTTGGCGATCTCAGCGAGCTTTAAACGCTGGCAGTTCTTGATGACAGGAACAAATAATCCTTGGTCGACACTCACAGCAATGCCTAAATTGACAAACCGCTTAACAAGAATCGTATCTCCATCTAATGAAGAGTTGATCAAAGGAAATTCTTGCAAGGCTTTGACAATCGCACGAGCGACAAAACTGGTGATCGTTAACTTAGATCCATGTTTTGACAAGAACGCCTCTTTTTCTCGGGCGATCACTTGCATGATCTCCGTGACATCAACTTCAGCAATAAGAGAAGCATGTGGTGCTTCATAAAAGGAGCGGACTATGTTATCTGCAATGGCTTTGCGCATCCCCGACATTTTCAACCGTTCGATTTCAGGACTGTGACTGGGAATAGGAGGAGACGTCATAGCCATGCGCGCTGCAGCTGGACACGGTTTAGATTGTGTTTTGCGTTCGACGTAATCCTCTAAATCTTTCTTTGTCAACCGATTGCCCTGGCCGGTACCTGGTATTCTCTCTAGTTCATCAAGACTTATTCCTTTTTCACGCGCTAACCGCAACAGAGCAGGAGAAAAGAAGCCCGCCATGTCTTTCACTGGTTCAGAAGAAGCGGACATCATCACTGGAGCCGTGGAAACTGCAGACTTCTCTCCGATCTGTTCTTTGCCAGGCATAATCGTCGCGAGCAGATCTCCCACTTTTAATTCTTGATCGGGTTGAGCAAAGATCTCTTTTAAAACACCCGCTACTGGAGAGGGAATTTCGCTGTTGACTTTATCCGTAGACACTTCCAATAAAGGTTCATCAAGCTCAACGTATTCTCCCGTGTGTTTAAACCAGCGTACGATCGTAGCACCGAGAATACTTTCTCCTAATTTGGGTAGGGTAATTTTAACTTCTTGGCTCATCATCCATTCCTATTCTTTAGACCTCTTTCGAAATTAAGGGTTCGTCGATTTTGGGGATTATTTTGGCCGATTTTCGATTCTTTTTGCGGGGATAGTATACGAAACAAGATACAATCCCCGCAAAAAGAATCGAAAACTCGGCTCAAAAGAACCCCAAAATCGACAGAACTTTAATTTCGAAAGAGGTCTTTTAGCAAATACTCTTCAATCCGTTGGAGCAAACGATCCCAGTGCTCCTGTCCAGAAAACAGTTTCAATTGCATCTTCACGGGCACAATCGGCAGATCACAACTAAAATTTTGGGATAATTTTACCCAGTCCTTGTATGTGCATAACAATAATTCGGCGCCTTGTTCTCTGCAACGTTTAGCAAAGTCGCGAAGCTGCAGATCGGTTGGGCGCTTGTGATCATTCAATAATAAAGTGGCAACGAGGTCAACGCCCACATGCTGTATGGTATCTATAAAACGCTCTGGTCGTCCTAATCCACAAAATAGCCCCACTTTTTTTCCTCTGAGCGCTTCTGTCTCTACCATGTCTACATGCAAGGTAAGCAAGGGAGCATCAGTATATTTTTTAAGTTGGGCGTTTAATCTCTGTACTTGTTCTTGTGTTATGACATGATTGGCGATCACAAGATCAGCATTACGCAGTCGCGAAGGAAAATCTCTTAAAAGCCCTCGAGGCAAAAATCTCTCTTGAGCAAAAGGATCTCGACCATCAATCATGACAAGTTCAAGATCACGAGCCAGTTTTCGATGTTGCATCCCATCATCTAAAACTAAACACTGCGCTCCTTCTTCAATGGCACGTCTTCCACACTCCACGCGGTCTCTTCCGACCCATACATCTGCCTGTGTCGTTTGTCCTAACAAAAATGGTTCATCTCCACAGACGTCTGGAGAAAAGAAAGGCGTTCCTTGTCTAGCGATTAAATGCACTTTACCTGAGCGCTCCATCTGCGATTGGTAACCTCGCGATAAAATAGCGACACGACAACGATCGTGCAGTGCGTTGACAAGTAGTTGGGTAAAGGGGGTTTTTCCGGTGCCGCCAATTACAATGTTACCTATGCTGATCACAGGAACAGACAGTTGGGTTGAAGTGAGATAGTGTCGTTCATAGGCCCAATGCCGTGCCTTAATTCCAGCTTGGAATAAATAGCTCAAAGCCGCCAATGTTCCTCGAACAAAAGGTGGAGCCTTACGTCTATCTGTCATAACGTCTAATAAATAGGGCATGCGAATAAAAAAATTTATAGAGAAGTTGATTTTAACAGACTGAGGACAATTTGTGCGATGTGATTATTGACTTGCCTTAATTGACTCATTTTCAGTTATTAAGCCTCCATGGGGATAAAAAAGAATCCTTTCCACTTGCTCGATGATGATGTGTAAAGCCGCCATGTGAGCCTCTTGTACGCGGTCAGAATAACGGAATCCCGATACAATCCATTCCAAATCGCCTATTCCTTTGAGCTTCCCACCACTTTTGCCTAAAAAGGCAACAGTTGATAATCCCAGCTCTTTAGCGCGCTGAATGGCGTGGATGATATTAGGTGAATTGCCACTTGTCGTTAAACCGATGAAAACATCTCCTGGTCGTCCCCATGCTTCGATGGAACGTGCGAACACCTGTTCGTAACCGAGATCATTTCCGACACACGTTAAATGTCCTACATCAGATAAAGCAATGGCTGGAAGAGCACGCCTCTTTTCTCGGAACACTCCTGTAAACTCTTCTGCGCAATGCATCGCATCGCACATCGATCCGCCATTTCCTGCGATGAGTAATTTATTTCCTCGTTGAAAACATTCTGCAAGGCAACTGCTCACTGATTCGATAAAACTCAAACTTTCTGGTCGTTTCAAAGACTCGATTGCACATAGCGCTTCATCAACAGATTCTTCGATTGCAGTTTTCACGTTCATGTTTCACCTAAATCGGCATGGAGAGTAAGAAAAATGACAAATATACACAAATGAATTCAACAATTGGGAATTTGGCTGGTAAGCGGCACAAATTTTTGTGTCTGGAGCGAGCGACCATTGCTGAGAAGTACTCATAACAACAGATGATCGGACTGCAGTCATTCGTTATGAGCTTGCAACAGAAAAAGAAGACCTTTGATAATCATTGCTATTCTTCGATTTGATTCAAATTATCTAATCGACAAAATAAATGAAGTTCACAACAAAATAGAAGAATAACATTCAATATATAACATGATTTCGATTGACATGAACATGAGACCAAATGTATCATGTTTTCATAGTTGTTAGAAGTCATTTAGCAACGTTTCATCGCAATCAGACCTTTTTTTATGAAGCCTTTACATCTTGCAATCGTCGGTGCAACAGGAGCTGTTGGACAAGAAGCTCTCGAGCTGTTGGAAAAACGACATCTACCATTAGCTTCTCTTCGCTGTTTTGCGTCTTTAAGATCAGCGGGAAAAAGCGTAGTTTTTAAACAACAATCAATTCCGATTGAACATTTAACTCCCGATGCTTTTCAAGGAATCGACATCGCTTTATTTTGTGCAGGCGGAAAAATTTCTAAAGAATGGGCGCCTCGAGCAGTGGATGCAGGTGCTATTGTCGTCGATAACAGTTCTTATTTCCGATTAGACGATCGCGTGCCTTTAATCATTCCAGAAATTAATTCCCATGCATTACTACCACAACATCGACTCATCGCCTCTCCCAACTGTAGTACAACCATCATGCTGATGGCTTTAGCTCCTTTGCATCGAGTGATCCCGATTCAACGGATCGTCGCTGCCACCTACCAAGCTGCAAGTGGTGCTGGAATGCATGCCATGCATGAACTGCGCGAAGAAACTCATGCCTACATAGAAGGCCGCCCCTTTGAGCGCACGGTCATTCCCTTCCCTTACGCTTTCAATCTCTTCACACACAACTCTCCACTGACCGAAAGCGGATACGTCGAAGAGGAATTAAAGATGGTCCATGAATCGCGTAAAATTTTGGAAGATGACCAGATCCGTATCCATGCCACGTGTGTTCGCGTTCCGATTTTGCGTGCGCATTCAGAAACATTGAATGTCACCTTTCATGCTCCGTTTAGCGTGGAAGATGCTTATGCTATATTGAGAAAGGCTCCTGGAATTACCCTTGTTGAAAATCGCGCAGAAAACCGTTTTGCGATGCCCATCGATGCTTCTGGAAACGAATCTGTTTTGTGTGGAAGGATTCGAGAAGATCGCTCTCATCCAAACACTCTTGACTTATGGGTAGTTGGAGATCAGCTACTAAAAGGTGCAGCTCTCAACGCCGTGCAAATCATCGAATACTTACAAGGAAAGAGCAAAACAGAAAAAATCCATGACTGATCAACACGATAATAGACATCTTGCGTAACATGCTTTGCCCGGAAAAAGCGAAGATTTTCTAGGCAATTTTTAGAATCTACGAAGTAGATTCGGGTAGCAGAGGTGAGGCGACTTGAATAAGTCGCTGAGACGAGGATACAAAAAATTGGCAGAAAAGATTTGATTTTAACGGGTAAATGAGGTTACGCAAAATGTCTAATAGATGGTGGATTCTACTTGCGATGTCAGCTGCGATCTCGATGATCTTCATCGATGTCACAGTTTTACCTGTTGCCTTACCTACCATACACAGAGAGTTAAATCTTTCTGATGTGGGTGCTCAATGGGTCATCAATGCTTATACACTTTTACTGACTATCTTGTTATTAGGCGGTGGAAGATTAGCAGATCTACTTGGAGCGCGACGGATCTTTTGTTTGGGGATTATCTTGTTTGCAGGTGCGTCAGCATGCTGTGGGATAGGCTCTCAAGAATGGATGTTGATTGCTGGGCGCGCACTACAAGGAGTTGGGGGCGCTATGATGCTGCCCGCTTCTCAAACCATCCTTGCCAATAGTTTTCCTTCTCATCAACGCGGAAAGGCGATGGGAATTTATGTGAGCATTGGCTCCATTTTCCTTGCCATGGGACCTCTCATTGGCGGCGCTATCACTCAATACTGGTCCTGGCGAGGTGTGTTTTGGATCAACATTCCCATTGCCCTTGTAGGTCTACTGTTGACCATGCTCATCGTCCCCCGTTCAGTTCAGACAAAAGCACGGTTTGACGTGAGTGGACTACTTGCTCTAGCTATAGGAATTTCTTCCATCATCGTCGCTTTAATGCAAGCGCAGGTGTGGGGATGGGGAGATCCGCTGACTGTCACTCTTGTATGTTTTGGTTTCCTCTTGATTTTTTTATTATTTCAGATCGATCGAGAAGTGCCATTTCCCATTGTCGATCTTTCCATCATCACACATCGCTCTTTCTTCACCGGAGCTTCGTGCATTTTTTTTAGTCAATTGAGCATGGTGGCAACTGTCTTTTGGGCGATCTATTTTCAAGATGTTCTTCACTTCCCCCCGTCATATGCTGGTTTACTGACATTCATCGCCAATGCCCCTGTCTTATTAAGTGCACCTTTTGCAGGTCATTTAGTCGATCAACTGGGGCCGCGTAAACCTGTCACGTTTGGTTATGCTCTGATCCTGTTTTCTCTAATCTGGTTCATCAGCTTTCCAACCCCTTCTAGCATCTACTTTCTTTTGCCTTCCTTAATCCCCTTTGGCATCGGTGTCCCTATGATTCTCACACCCAGCTATGTCTCATTAATTAATGATGTGCCAGCTGAAAAACGGGGAATCGCTGCCGGTCTAAACATGACGCAACGGCAATTTGCAGCAACACTTGGCTTAGCTTTGATGGGAACCTTATTCTATCCAGGAAGAAATGATCCTCTTTCAAACGCCACTGAAGGTACCCTCTCAGCCTTCCGCAATGTCAACCTCTTAGCCGCAGGGAGCTGTGCCTTGGGGCTCCTCATCGCTCTCTTTTTCCTCAGCAATTCTCCTCATGCCTCCAAAAAATAATTTACAATTCCCTCTTATAACAATTCCTTTTCTTGTTGTTTTTTTTAATTTATCTATGTGAAAATGCGCAAATATAACAGCAGGAATGTAATGAAAAAAGGATTATTCGCACAAAAATCTGTAGAGTCAATGCTCGCGCTAGCCGATTCCGAAGCGAGACACACTGGACTCAGAAAAGCTCTCGGCCCCATTCAAATCACAACGCTTGGCATCGGCGCCATCATTGGAGCGGGGATTTTTGTATTAACTGGTCAAGCTGCCGCTAACTATGCGGGGCCTGCCATTGTTTATTCCTTTATTATTGCCGCTTTGATCTCTCTTTTCGCTGCTTTATGTTATGCTGAAATGGCATCGCTGGTTCCCGTGTCCGGTAGTGCTTACACGTATGCTTATGTGTGCATGGGAGAATTTCCAGCTTGGCTCATCGGTTGGGTATTAATCATGGAATACTTGTTGACCCTTGCCACTGTAGCTGTGGGATGGTCGGGTTACTTTACGAGCTTTTTAGAAGATTGTGGAATAAAAATTTCAACTGCACTGTCTAATGCCCCCTTAGCTTATGATTCTGTCCATGGATGGGCGAAAACAGGCGCTTACATTAACATTCCAGCGCTTTGTGTAGTTGGCGTCATCGGCGTTTTTGTTGCATTGGGAATTCGCGTTGCTGCAAGTATCAACAGTATCATGGTCGTCATTAAGATGCTTGTGATCCTACTATTCATCGTGTTTGGAATTGCCTTCATTAATATGGACAATTGGGTTCCCTTTATTCCTCCTAATACAGGAAATTTTGGAGAATTTGGTTGGAGCGGCATCTTGCGAGGCGCCGGTGTAGTCTTTTTTGCCTATAACGGTTTTGATGCGATCTCTACCTTGGCGCAAGAAGCGCGTAATCCTAAAAAAGATTTACCACTTGGTATGTTAGGCTCTTTGGGAATCTCAACCATTGTCTATATTCTCATGGCACTTCTCTTGACAGGTCTTGTCAGTTATACGATGTTAAACGTGTCCGATCCCATTGGTGTAGCCATCAATGTCTTAGGACCCAAGTGGATGTGGCTCCGCTTTTTTGTTAAACTGGGGATTTTATCAGGCCTTGCTTCCGTTATTTTAGTGATGCTACTGGGCACCACACGTGTTCTGTATACAATCTCTCATGACGGGCTGTTACCCAAAAGTTTTGGCAAGATTCATTCCCGTTTCCGAACTCCTGCCTTTGGAACACTGGTGGTCACTCTGATTGCGATGATCATGGCAGCGCTATTTCCTGTAGGAATGTTGGGGCTATTAGTGTCGATTGGCGCTTTGCTAGTCTTTGGTTTTGTCTGCGTGGGCATTCTCATTCTACGCTATACAAAACCCTCTTTGAAGCGCCCTTTCAAATGTCCGATGTTCCCTCTCATTCCTTTTCTCGGTGGTGCGGCCTGCTTGATGCAGATGTTTTTACTGCCCATGGAAACGTGGAGACAGCTATTAGCTTGGATGATTTTGGGTTGCGCCGTATACTTCTTTTACGGTAGAAAGCACAGCAAGTTGCAACGATAAAAATCGACGAACCTTAATTCCGAAAGAGGTCGGACCTCTCATGATCGATATCCAATCGGTATCCAAACGATATGGGGCCCTAGACGCCCTCAAAGAGATCTCTCTTTTCATAGAAAAGGGGGATATCTTTGGGATCATCGGCTTAAGCGGAGCTGGTAAATCCACATTGATCCGCACGTTAGCTAGGCTGATTCGACCCACTTCGGGGAAAATCTTGGTTGAAGGAATCGATATCACCCAATTAGAGGGAAAGGCTCTTCGCGCGTACCGTCATCAGATGGGGATGATCTTCCAGAATTTTAATTTACTGAGCTCTTGTTCTGTGGCAGATAACATTAGCTATCCATTGGAAATCGCCGGAATATCTAAAGAAAAAAGGGAGCAGCGCATTGATGAGCTCCTCGCTCTTGTGGGCCTATCGGACAAAAAAGAGATATACCCCTCTATGCTCAGTGGAGGACAAAAACAACGGGTAGGAATTGCCCGCGCTCTAGCCTCTCATCCTAAAATTTTATTATGTGACGAGGCCACTTCCGCTTTAGACCCCAAGACAACACGTGAAATTTTAGATCTCTTGCACTCGATAAGTAAAAAACTGGGCGTCACAATTGTATTAATCACTCATGAGATGGAAGTGATCCGAAGGCTGTGTAATAAAGTCGCGGTCATTGAAAAAGGCAGCATCGTTGAGCAAGGGTTGGTCACTGAGGTATTTTCCAATCCTCAACATCCGACCACTCAACAATTTCTTCAAAATTCGTCCCATGATTTATCCCCCGAATTCATCAAAACTCTTTCCCTTGACGGACAACTGCTTCGGCTGCACTTTCGAGGTCAATCCGCGAAAGAACCCATCATCTCTCATATGATGCGTCATTTTAAGCTCGAGGTTAACATCTTGATGGGGTGGATTGATCGCGTCCAACATACCACCGTAGGCACGCTCATCGTTGAACTAAAAGGCTCTGACGAAGCGATGGAAAAAGCAAAACAGTACCTCTTGGAACAGAACGTCAAATGTGAGGTATTGAACAGATGACTGGAGAGAATATCGCATTAGCTTTTCGGATCCTTCCCCTTGAACTATGGAACACCATTTACATGGTTGTTGTAGCGATGTTGCTAGGGACTTTAATTGGACTTCCTCTTGGCATCATTCTCACTATCACCAGTAAAGGGCATCTTAAGTCACATCACGGGATTTATAAATGCTTAGAAACTCTTGTAATCATCGGCCGCTCCTTTCCTTTTGCCATCTTGATGGTGGCCTTGATTCCTTTAACTCGTTTAATTGTGGGAACAAGTCTGGGCACCACAGCCTCCATTGTTCCTTTAACAATAGCAGCGGCTCCTTTCATCGCAAGGCTCGTGGAAACAAGCTTAAAAGAGGTCGATCGACACGTACTAGAGGCCGCTATCGTCATGGGCTCTACCACGCAACACATCATCACCAAGGTGCTTCTTCCAGAAGCATTGCCTTCTCTTATCTCTGTGGGTAGTTTAACCATTGTCAATCTGATCGGTTATAGTGCGATGGCAGGTCTTGTGGGAGGAGGAGGATTAGGTCAAGTTGCTATCCAATATGGATACAACCGCTTTAATACCTTTATCATGGTTGTTACTGTGCTTTTACTCATTGCGCTCGTTCAAGGCGTGCAGTGGCTAGGCAATCGAGCTGTTAGAAAAATCATCGAAAAGAGAGGGACCTTTTCCCTATAGACCTCTTCAGCAAATTCCAGATTCAAACGGAGATGCAAGGTTTAACAACTCCAAAGTAGTGGGATGCTTGCACGACATCATCGCATGATGCAAAGCGATTCCCTCTTTGTTCCAAGGTTGCTTGCTGCCATATTTTCGATCGCCTACAACAGGACAACCTATCGCAGACCATTGAGCGCGGATTTGATGGTAACGCCCTGTTTCTAATACAATTTTTACTAAAGTCGCCGGTCCCTTAGAACCTACGACCTCATACCGTAAGCGCGCGCACTTTGCATCGGGATGTTTAGCATAACTGATCGTTGCACGATGATCATCGTGAATGAGATAATGGACAAGCTCTCCTTGTTGAGAAGGAGGTTTTCCTTCCACAAGAGCGATATAAGTTTTAGAGATTTCTCTCTCTCTCATCATCCTCTGCAAACGCGATAAGGCTTTACTTGTTCGCGCAAAGAGCACAAGCCCACTGACAGGCTTATCTAAGCGATGGATGGGCTCCAAAAAAACTTTCCCCGGTTTGTTGTACTTCACTTTGATCCACGCTTTGGCGCGATCGAGAAAATTATCCGATTCTCCATCATGTGGTTGAGTAGAAAGCCCTGCGGGTTTCACAGCGACAAGTAAATGATTATCAACGTAGATGACTTGCATAAGACCTCTTTCGAAACTAAGATTCTGTCGATTTTCGGGTTCTTTTGAGCCGATTTTCGATTCTTTTTGCGGGGATTGTATCAAATTTCGTATACTACCCCCGCAAAAAGAATCGAAAATCGGCCAAAATAATCCCGAAAATCGACGAATCCTTAATTTCGAAAGAGGTCTAAGATCTCTGTCGCACAACTTCATACAGTAATAAAGTAGTCGCTGTAGCGACATTAAGAGAGTCTGCTGTGCCGTGCATCGGGATGCGCACTTTCACATCAGCAGTGCCCATCAGAAAGGCTGACAGCCCCAGTTGTTCTGTCCCCACAGCAATGGCAATACCACCAGACATATCCACACGAGTGAATTCCTGTTCAGCTGCAGGCGTTGCTGCAACCATCCTAATTTGCTCTGAGCGTAACCAGTCGATCAGATCCGCACTTGAGCTTTCCACAACTGGAACAGTAAAGAGTGTACCTACGCTAGCGCGCACTACATTGGGATTGTAGATATCCGTACATCGATCACAGACAATCACACCATCCACACCTGCTGCATCAGCAGAGCGCAAAATCGTGCCTAAGTTCCCCGGTTTTTCTATCGATTCAGCAAGGACGAGAAAAGGATCTTTTTTTCCAAGTAACTTTTCTTTCAAGTAGGACAAATCGCGTTTCATCTGGACGGCCACACCAATGAGTCCATCAGGTCGATCTCGGTACGACAGTTTTTCAAATACGCGCGGATCACATGTCACAATATCCGCTCCCGTTTTTCCAAAACGCAAAATCAGATCTTCTTCATTAGTACCCAAAAAAAATTCAGGACAAATGAACAGCGTTTTCACAACGACATGGCCATCGGCAGCCCTTAAGAGTTCTCGGTATCCTTCAATGATAAAAAGGCCCGTCTGATTGCGTTCACGACGTTCGTTGAGTTTTACGGCTTGCTTGATCTTGGGATTCTGTAAACTAGTCAGCGTTTCTCTCATAGAGGACCTTTCCATAAGGCTACACTACCATAAGGAATTCCCAAACCGCGCTCAGCTGGTAACACCATTTCACGCGCGGACACATCTCCCTGCTCCCCTTGCATCATCTGTTCTAGCAAATGTTGCAGGACCATGGGCGTCATCCCTGGAGTATGACTGGTAAAATAAACGAAGAGAGGATGTTCGCTTAACACTGATCGGCATAAATGTAATAGCGGCTGAATTTCCCGTTCGATTTTAAATACTTCGCCTTTATTGCCTCTTCCAAAAGTGGGAGGATCTAAAATGATCCCATCGTAGCGAACACCCCGTTTGATCTCGCGCAATAAAAATTTCATCACATCATCGACAATCCAACGGATAGGAGCATGTGATAACTCATTCAACGCTGCATTATCTCTTGCCCAGCTCACCATCCCTTTAGATGCATCTAAATGGCACACCTGAGCACCGGCTTGTGCTGCTGCAAGAGTGGCACCTCCTGAATAGGCGAACAAATTTAATATATTTGGCTCGTGCGTACGACTTCGAATCAAGCTGCGCATTTCATTCCAAATTAAACTGTGCTCTGGAAACAAGCCGACATGCCCAAAATCAGTCAGCGATATTTTAAATTTTACTTGAGAAAGCTCTACGATCCATTGATCAGGTAACCGGGTGCGGATCTTCCAACCGCCAGAGCCCTCCCGCGAAAAACTCGCATCGGCCTTATCCCAGATCTCTCTTTTCAAGGTCGGTTTCCATAGAGCTTGCGGGCAAGGACGAGAGAGGACAAAATCCCCAAACCGCTCTAATCTATACAGATCCCCACTATCGAGTAGAGAATATTCTTTAACCATGCGCTTCATCCTCATCCAATGGAAGGGGATTTTAGCACAAAATTAGAAATGAAAGGTAGCTGCAAAACTTGTCGTATAAAAAATATATTTGTAAAATATTTTTCTTTAACCTAGCATTAAATTTTTTTAAATATTCACGGTTCATTAAAGCAACAAAGGAGGCTTGTATGAAAAATACTTTCTTAAGGTATTTAAAATGTCTGACGATATTGATAGTGATGTTCACCCTAAACATCGCTGTTGCATCGGATAAAATTTCTGACCCAACTACTGCAAAACTTTCAGGTCACGTTCCGAGCAAGGCAGTGTCTCAGTCTGTTTTCATGGAACATCTTGATGCAGATACGTCCGTTCCGTTAACTTTTGTTTTGCCTTTGCGCAATCAAAAAGCATTAGAGGAGCTTATCCAACAAATTTATAACCCCGCTGATCAGCAACATTATGGCAAGTACTTGACCTCGGAAGAATTTATTAATAATTTTTCTCCAACTCAAGAGGCTTATGATGAAGTCATTGCTTATGCTAAAAAATTAGGCTTAAATGTTTTAGGGACACACCCTAATCGCACACTGCTGAATGTGAGCGGAGATACAAAATCTATTGAAGCAGCTTTTAATCTCAAGCTCAATATGTACCAGCACGCAAACGGTCGGCAATTTTATGCTCCTGATAATGAGCCTGAAGTTGCTGCTGACATCGCTTCCCATATCAGCGGAATCGTAGGTTTAGATAACTACGCTGTTTGGCATGCTTATAATCGACGCAAAGAGATAAGTGTAGAAATGTCCGATGCAACGGCTTCTTCATTTCCCTCTGGCCCAAATAATTCTTTTGCTCCAAAAGATATCATGACAGCCTATAATCTTAATGGAGTATCAGCAAAGGGTTCAGGTCAAAATATTGCTCTATTTGAACTTGCATCCTATCAAGCAAGCGATATCACGGCGTATACCAACTTTTTTGGTCTACCAGCTGCTAAACTGATTAATGTTTTAGTTGATGGCGGTTCAGGAGGTGGCATTGATGCCGAAGTTACACTTGACATCGAGCTTGCGCTTGCATTGGCACAACAGAGTCAAATTTACGTGTACCAAGGCCCTAATACTGGACAAGGCGTTCTTGATACTTATAATCGAATTGCTACAGACAATTTAGCTAAACAAGTAAGCACCTCTTGGGGATTAGGAGAAGATGAGGCAGGTTCACAATCCCTTCAAGCAGAGAACGCAATTTTTCAGCAAATGGCAGCGCAAGGACAAACTATTTATGCTGCTTCGGGTGATGAAGGCGCTTATGCTGATTATCCCAGCATGACTCTTATGGTGCAGGATCCAAGTTCTCAACCATATATGGTTGGAGTGGGAGGAACAACTCTGACAGTCAATGCAACAACTGGCGCTTATGCAAGTGAAAAAGTGTGGGACAACGGCCTTGGCAACGGAGCTAGCGGAGGTGGTGTCAGCACTGTATGGAAAATCCCTTCATGGCAAACAAACGTTTCGACTGTATATTCAAAGACTAATCGAAATGTGCCCGATATTTCGCTTAATTCAGATCCAGACACAGGCTATGCTATTTATTTCAATGGCCAATGGACTATTTATGGGGGTACAAGTTGTGCAGCACCTCTTTGGGCGGGCTTTACAGCTCTCGTGAACCAACAAAGGCAGGCTGCCCAAATGTCCACATTAGGGTTTGCAAATCCTTCACTTTATACTCTGGCAGCCTCGCAAGAGACAACAGATTATCACGACATTACAATGGGCAATAACCTATTTTATCAGGCTGGTACAGGTTATGATAATGCTACGGGTTGGGGTTCATTTAATGGATCTAATTTATTTGCTAGTCTAACGCATTCTTCAACAGACACGCCAACAGTGAGTATTACTTCGCCTACAAATGGCGCGACAGTGAGTGGTACAATCACTATCACAGCTAATGCCTCAGATCCAGTAGGAACGATAACAAGTGTAGATTTTCATGTAGATTCTACATTAATAGGATCAGATACAACTACACCTTATACGGCGTCACTTGATACGACTAAATTATCAAATGGCTCACATACGCTCACAGCAACTGCCCATAACACTGCAGGTAATTCTGCTACAAGTACTGTGACAGTAACTGCGAATAATCCAGTAAGCAATATTTATATAAATACTGGTGATGGAGCCCTTACAGACTCATGTACTGGTGTAGCTTGGCAAGCTGATCAGTATTATTCAGGTGGTACAACATATACCAATACTACATTGCCCACCTGCCTTGGAGTTTATAGAACAGAACGATACGGCAATATTTCATATAACATACCTGTTACGAATGGACCTAAATATGTCATTTTAAAGTTTGCTGAAATCTATTTTAATACTGTAGGATCACGTGTATTCAGCGTGAATATTAATGGACAAAGTGTCATTACAAATCTTGATATATATAAAGAAGTTGGCTTTGCAAAACCTTTAGACCTGAGTTTTCCAGTCAACGTAACAAATAACAATATTCAGATACAACTTGTTCCTGGTGTCCAAAACCCTAAAATCAGTGGAATTGAAATCCTTCAACAATAGTTAAGAGTTGCGTAAATACCTTCTGCAAGAGGTCTATTAGACCTCTTGCAGAACCTCGTTTTCGTGCCCGTATGTACATCCTATTACCCATAAGTTTTTTGATATTTTGATCATGCGTATCACGCGTATCTTGTTTATCATGTTTTTTTGCCGTGCGTCTCAAAACTTTCACCAAATGAGATTACGCACCGGTCTCAATGACGAGAGGATGCAAGGCTTATTCGCTTTGGGTCCAAAGAACATGATAAACAAGATGCGCGTGATACACATGATCAAAATATTGAAAAATTTATATCAAGCAAAAGAATGCGGGCACGAAAACGAGGTTATGCAAGAGATCTATTTTAGAAATGCAGGTGCGCCGTAGGCGATTTTACGCCATAAAGCACCGAGCAAATAGTTAGAAGAGGAAAGGATGATCTTTTGACGATCCCCTTTCAGATGCAATCGCCCCACTTCGGGAAGCTGCCCCCGTTGCCCAATAGCTGCCCAAACTGTGCCTACAGGTTTCTCTTCAGAGCCCCCATCAGGACCGGCAATTCCTGAGACTGCAATCGCAAAATCCGCTGCACTGCGAGCAAATACTCCTTGCAGCATGGCGCGCACAGTGGATTCGCTCACAGCTCCTTCTTGTTGTAGAACAGTAGGAGCGACATTTAATACATTCATTTTTAGAGCATCGCAATAGGTGACAAATGATCCCAAAAAATAAGATGAACTACCAGGTATTGCTGTGAGAAGAGAAGCAATCATTCCTCCAGTACAGGATTCAGCAAGAGCTAAACGCTTATCATGTTCTTTAAACCATTGTAAAATCGCCTCGGCAATTTTTCCAGAAGAAGAGGGAAAAAGATGCTGTGCAAAACGCTGCTTCAGTTCTTGGCAAAACGAGTTAAGCTGCTTGCGATTTTCTGAAGAAAGCTGCACGGTCACAGCACCAAATGCGGGATAAATGCCCACTTCAACTAAGGGAAATTGTTCTTTCAATTCTCTCAAACTAGGGTCGACCTGACTTTCAGCTAAAAGACAAAAATGCATAGGCACAAATTCCCTTTTCTTAAGAAGAGGAAATGTAGACTGAATGAGGGGTAATACTTGCTCTGTGAACATCACCTGCATTTCATGAGGAACGCCCGGCAAGAGAATAAGAACTGTTTTTCCTCGTTTAAAAACTAGTCCTGGAGCTGTTCCAATTGTATTCAATAGAGGATCTGCCTTACATGGAATTGTCGCTTGATCGGTTAAACTGAGTAATTGTGAACCAAAACGATGATGCAAATCCTCTCTCACGCGTTGATCTAAATGGAACTCAGAGTTAAAGAGTTCTGCTACAATGCGACGTGTATGATCATCCAACGTGGAACCGAGGCCTCCGGTGGTGATCACAAGGTCAGAGTGTTTCAAAGCAACTTCGAGCCCTTCTTTAAGCACTTGAAGTTCATCGGAAAGAACTCGATGTTGCGTCACTTGATACCCTTTTTCGTAAAGAGCGCGACTCATGAATGTGGCATTGGTGTTTGAGATCATCCCTTTAAGAATTTCATCACCAATAGCCACGATTTCAATGCGCATGAACAGAAATTCCCTTTTGCATCAGTTGCGAATGGCGATGGATCCATTTCAGACAGGCTTTGCCTATCCGAATGGTTGAATGGGTGAGAGTTCCCTCCACAACAAAAGGGGTTGGCATCGTGTGCTGGCGCATCCATCGCATCAAGTGCTGGAATACAGGAGAATTGGGAAATTCATCCCCATCAGAAACTTTTTCAATGAGAGCTGTGCGAGGATCTTGATAGAGTTGAGGATAGGAAAACTGTATTCCCCACGTGATGCACTCTTGGCTCATCACCATCGGATGGAACTTGCGATCAAAGGTGGAATAGAAAAAATGATGAGCTTGTAATTGGATAATAGGTTTCAACGGTTTAATGATGTTCTTATCTCCAGCAGCAATTGCGAAGAGAAGATCGGTTGAGCGAGTCATGGCAGAGGAAAAAAATCGTCTTAAAGGGGCTTCATCGATCAAATGACCTTGCTGCAGGGCCTCAATGTAGATACGATAGTGACTGAGAAAAGTCTCAACAGAAAAAAGCGCATTCTCACCCATAACAGGTTCACTGACCACACAAAAATGAATAGGATCTAACTCTGCCAAAAGTTGTGTCATTTCTTCGACATCGAGAAGCACCTGGCATTTGAGCCATTTAGATACTTGTAATATCCCTTCTTCTTTTGCCGTACTGATGCGAAATGGAAAGCTCACGCAGGCTCCCGAGCGCTCTTTTTGGAAGAACCGCCTCGAATTTTCAGCCAAAGAGATTCAGTTAACAATAGAACGATCCCTGTGAAAATAGCGCTATCCGCAAGATTAAAAACCGGGAAAGAGTAACCCCAAAAAATAAAATAGAACATATCGATCACATGCCCGTAGACAAATGTGTCGATGACATTGCCCAGCGCTCCCGCGGCGATCATGGTAAGGCAACATTTCCTGTAACCGGTTGTCTTAACAAAGAGGAGATAGGAAAGAAGCCCTCCAATAATCAAGACGCGAGCGTACAACAAGTACTCCTGGATCCCGGAGAACATTCCCCAAGCGGCACCCTTATTCATGACGTGGGTGATGGAGAAATCAATTCCATGCCAATCGCGGAACACACCTATTCCACCGTAGGGGTAAAGGGGCTGCGATAAATGCATCGAAGGGATGTAGAAACAGACATACGCCTTGAGAAGTGCATCCGCCGCAAATAGTACCACTCCCATCATGGAACAGGAGATCAATTTAGATAGTTTCATAAAACAGTTTTATAGTAATCCTTTTTCAAACTTTTCTTGCGCTTTCACAGTCATCGTAGCGTAAGGAATCGCTTCCAATCGAGGCAGAGGAATATCCTCACCTGTGATATCGCAAACCCCGTAGGTGCCATCATCAATTTTTTCTAGAGCGCGTTCGATCCGACGCAACGTGTCTAATTCTTTGCTGCTGACTTGAAGATTGATAGTTCGAATGAAATCATCGGTTCCTTCATCCGCTTGATGCTGTGAATATCCCTTGGTTTCTTCCAACGATTTCACATCTTCTGTCGTATCTCGAATCAGATGCATCATTTGATTGCGCAACTCTTCTAAGCGCTTCTTAAATTTTTCGATATCCGCTTTCTTTAACGTCATACCATCGTTCCTTTTAAAATAGGTTCATCCTTCTCACCCACTCCATTCTTTAGAGTGATGTTTGCTATCGCTTCCATGAGTTCATCCATATCCTTTAATCGACGGTAAACACAGGCAAAGCGAATGTAGGCAATGGGGTCGAGTGCTTGTAAATGTTGCATCACAATCTGACCTAGTTCTGCTGTCTTAATTTCACGTATCCCTTTTTCTAAGAGATCGGACGTGATCTTGTAAGCCAAACTAAGCACCTGATCGTGACTGATGCGCGTATGCCTACACGCGGCATCAAGCCCCTTAATCAGTTTTTCTTGGTGGAAGTCCTCGTATCTTCCATCCCGCTTTTGAACCTGGATGGTCAGATCGATGGTCTCAAACGTCGTGAAACGGCGTAAGCACTCTAAGCACTCACGTCGACGGCGAACCGCATTGGTTTCCGCCGCGTTGCGCGAATCGGTGACTTTGGACTCCTCGTGATTACAAAAAGGACAACGCATAGCAGTGTCTCTTCCTCACCCCTAACTATTTGATCAGAATTGGGAACATCTATAGCTTAAGCACTCTGATGCTTTTCTATACACAGGAACTTTTTTTTCATACAGAATATCTTCCACAGCCCCTTAATTAAATTTTTTTTAGAGACAATTGCAAGACTCCCCGCCACAGCAAAATGGCAAAAAAGGCGATTTTGCTATAGAGGGGAGCTTGCAATTATCTCTTTACGTCTCCATTATTCGGCTAGGCGTCTAGAATCTGCATACTTTAAAATTTTTTGAATAAAGAGATCCTCTATATTACTTTCAGAGCTTCGGCTGATGAAAACCGCTCCTGGCCCAAACGAAACGCCACCCGACCCCAGATGGGTCGTGCAACGAGCATTGGTAACTCTGCGCGCATCTGAATAAAGTGCTCCAATTGTCGGAAACCCATCAAAAGCAACAGCTCTTCTTCCTACCCAACGCTGCACAATTCCTTGATTCTCCAAAAATGATAATTCTTCAGCTGAAAGCGTTTTCCCATGGGTGCAATACCCAAAAGCTAATGACATGAATTCTGGAAGAACATTGTTGACCATGTTCAACTGAACAAGATTTCTGTTGGTGGCAAATTCCTCATTTTTATGAGGTGCTTTGTCACCATAAAATGCCTTTGTGCCAGCAGCTCCGATCGAAATGCTGTTTTCCTTCACTCTAGCTTGTATAGGTAAAACAATCCCTTCGCTATGCACCTCCATGCAATGGGAATAATTCTTGTACTTTTCGCAGTCCTCTTTCGATATAGGGATCATCATCATTAAAGAAGCACCTGCAAAAGCGGAATAAGCTGGTTCATTAAATCCCAGGCGCTGCAACGTTCCCACGGATTCACCTGGGCAAAATACATAGCGACAATCGAACTGTGCTCGATTCTCTACGAGTTGTCCTCCATTGCTAAACCTTAAACCTATGATGCGAGACTTATTACAACAGGAATCTAAATCTACACCTATCACTTCACTGTTGAATTTAAGTTCAAAACAGTCGCGGAGATCACCTTGAGCGTCCTCATACTTCCCCATGATTTTTTTCAGATACGCATAAAACTTAGGCAAAAAAGTACGCCCATCAATACAACCACCCGGTCTCCATAACGCTATACTGTCTTTCTTCCATACACGTGTATTCCCAACCAGTTCAGAATGATCATGGCAAAAATCCTCTATATAGGGATCGATCGCTACAGCTTCATCCGGAGATAAAATGGCGCAGTTTTTGTAACCTATTTTTTCGTAATCAGTTTGCATGTTAAGAGCATGTTGCCTTGCATTGACGATGCCGTAAATGAGATCGATTCGGTAGCCATCGTGTAAAGTTCTTTGAGAGCCCTGTGTTGTTTCATGACAGGGATTGAAGTTGGACGTTTCTAAAATGGCTTTAAGCTCAGCGTCTCCTTCATCGTACATCTGCTGCCATAAATCCATGCTGATCTTTCCCAACCTCAATAAAGACAAGGTTCGATCATCATGCAATTTATCCGAACCATATTTGGCAACCGCTTCTTTAAATTGAACAGCTGAAGTAGAGTCGTTCACCCCTTCCACATCATCCACGCGTATTCCTCCTGGTTGATTAAAAAGAATGGCCAGCTTTTCCACTAATTCAGAACCTCGAGGCACTACACTTAAGATTTCATCCGTCGTGAGACTCGGTACGATGTTATACGAAGTATTCGTCGAAGAGTCACCCTGAGAAGATCTGTCAAAAGATTCCCCTTTTTCAAAAACCGTAATGCATATTTTTTTGCCACTTTTTAAAGCGTCTTGATAGGCGTAGTAAGACTCCAGAGCACCAATAATTCCTCCTCCAACAATGTACATTTGGGAATTTAGTGGTACTTCTGTTGGATCGCTTGCATAAATTCTACTAAAACTCATTACACATGAGAGTATGAAAAAGAGTGCGTGTTTCATGTTACCTCGATCTCTAAAATACTGTTCTAAACAGTTTCTAGAGGCATATTTCCATGAATTTGTTTTTTAATCCATCAGTTCTAAATTTTTGTGGCGAAAAAGGAGAAAAACAGCTTCAATGGCACATGGAAAAAAGAGGTTCCTCCATGAAATCGATCACACAATATCTATTTGCATTAGCTTGTGTATTCACTTTAGCGTCATCACAACAAAGTTATGCTGAACCACATTATGCTGTTTCTACTGAGCATGCTCCTAAAGCCTTTGGACCGTATTCTCAAGCTGTGCGAGCTGGACAATTCCTCTTCATTTCAGGGCAAATCGGAATGGACCCCCTCACTTCGAATTTTGTTCCAGGAAGCATTGTAGAGCAGACTAAACAAGTGTTAGACAATATCGAGGCTATTTTACAACAAGAAGGGTTAACCTTCGAAAACGTAGTAAAATCGGAAGTGTACTTACAAGACATGAACGATTTTCAAGCGATCAACCGTTGCTATGAGGAGAGATTTGTCTACAGTGTGAAACCCGCTCGTCAAACGATGGCAGTAAAGGGCTTACCTCGTGGTGCACTCATTGAAATTTCATGCATTGCTTATGTCCCGAAAAAATAGACATCTTTCGAAACTCGGCCAAAATAATCGCCGAAAATCGACGAACCCTTAGTTTCGAAAGAGGTCTAATAAGCTTTTAAGGAAAGATCTTTCTTGTTCAGTCGATATCTCAAGAATTTCTCTCCCTTAATCCACATTTCTCCATCAGGCTTGAAATGCAGTTTCAAAACCCCTTTGATCCTTGTGCGCGAAGGGGGTAATAATATCGTGATCGTTTCAAATCCCATGTCAACAAACGCTGTTGTGATCATGCGACGAACAATCCACTTACCCAATCCCCAATGGTTGGGATGTAAAACCAAGGCTAGATCAGCATCTCCCTGTTCCCATTGAAATCCTCCCCATCCTACAAATTTTCCATCGACGAGAATCCCCCATGGACCATATCCGTGCTCTTTCCATAGCCTTTGTTTTTCGGCGATGAATTGATCATAAGATGTCTCATTGAAATCTGTAGATAAAGGCATGTGACGACGAACGAGCGGGTGATTCAACAGCTCGATCACTGCCGCTTTGTCAATTTCTGCTAGCTGAACAAATTCGATCTTCATTAGACCTTTTCTAAGGCATCCACATCGAGATGACAGATCAATGAGAGATGGCGATTGATCTTTTCGATTTCCCAATCCCACCATGAAATGTGAAGGAGACGCTGAATGGTCTTTTCATCAAAGCGCATTTTTACCATTTTTCCTGGATTCCCTGCTACCACTGCATACGGCGGAACATCTTTGACAACCACGGCCCGTGTGCCGATGATAGCTCCATGTCCAATCTTCACACCGGGCATCACTAAAGAATCATAACCAAACCACACATCGTTGCCCACGACAATATCCCCTCGCACTGGCAAATCGGCCACTTGATAGACACTCTCCCACCCGCACTGAAAGATCGGAAATGGATATGTACTAATGGCATCTAGCTTGTGATTGCCTGTCATGATGAATTTTGTTTCTGCCGCAAGTGCGCAAAACTTTCCTATGATCAGCTTAACGCGTAATAGATCATAGTTGTAGAGCACATTGTATTCTTCGAAATGTTCAGGGCCATACCTACGATCATCAAAGTAAGTATAGTCCCCGACGATGATATTGCTCGTTTTAACGAATGGCTTGAGAAAGACCAGCTTATCGTAGTCTTTCATGGGATAGATGAGTTGTGGATCAGGTCCTATCATATGAACTCCTTATACCTATTAAAATTATTGTTGACGAGTGGCTCAAAATAAACCAATCCGTATAATGATCCATTTTGCACGGAGCATTTCTATGGACTGGTCAGAATTTTCTTTTATGCTTAAACCTTCTGCATTAGGTGGTGTGGGTGTCTTTGCCACTCATGATATCCCACAAGGAACGCATCTATTTAACCAACAGTTTAACCAACAGTTTCAGCTTAGAACCATGAAAACTAAAGATGTTCCAGCACCTTTAGTTAAATACTGTATCTACCTCAATGATGAAGAGTGCTTATGCCCTGAGCGCTTCGATCGCATGGAAATAGGTTGGTACATCAATCACTCCTCAACCCCCAATATCGCGAGAAAACATCCATTGGGTCATGCTACAGAAATACGAGATAATAAGGACAAAGAGCGAATCATCTTCGCTACACAAGACATCAAAGCGGGTGATGAAATTTTGATCGACTACAATGGTCTTGCCGAACCTGAACATCTAAAAGAAGATTTCTACAAACCTAAGTAATCAGTACTTGATTCCCAGTCCAAGACCTGTTCTAAAGCCACCTACATCGCAGTTTGTAGAAGTCACGCCTGGGGAATGAGTTCCCGAGATTTCGGTGTAATAATAGTCGAAGAATAAGTCTGCAAAAAAAGCTTTATAGAAAGCGTAGATCAATCCTGTTTTTCCTACGACGCCCCAAGCACTTTTATGAACGTGTTGATCAACAGATGAAGAATGGTCGTGAAAATGAACCCACGTGTAAGTGGGTGCTGTTCCCAGATAAAATTCCCATTTACAGGAGAGTTGGAAATGATACTTAAGTCCAACACTTAAGGGAAAAAGTTTCATCCGCGTCTTGTCATCAAGTCCGATCGAATGCCCATCTTTGATAAAAATACCGGTATTAGCAAATAAATGAAGTCCACGATAGAGGCGAACCGCAGTCTCTAATTCCCCTTCGATTCCCCCACCATAAATATCTCGAATCACGCTAGAAGCTGGATAAAAATAACCAGCTCTGAGTTCAGTAGAGCCTTGATAGGCAAACAGAGAGAGAGGGAAGAGAAGTGTAACGAGTAGGCTTTTTAGTTTCATGGTTGCTTGTAGCCCACCTCGATCAAAGCAAGACCTGTTCCCAAATGCGATAAGTTGATCACACTGTATCCAAGTTCTCTAATTTTCGCAACTACAGGTCCACAAGGAGCGTTAGGAGCTGTATCATGAAGGGAAATGACCCCATTTTCAGCCATGTAGGGAAGATAATCGAAAAAATCTTGTAGCGCACCTTTTACTGTTCGATCAGCATCAATGTGTAAGTAATCGATTTTCCATTCTTTGACATCTTCTAACGCTTCGTGAGTTGTTTTTTCAATGATCTCAATGTCTGGAAATTCCTTTTTAAGAATGGAATTTTCTAACAGCCATTGTGGACGTCCGCATCTTCCTGTATTCCCATCAATGAGGATTGTCCTGGAGTTTTCAAGAGCGAGATCGCGTTGGGCTTGCCTCAGAACTCTGGGGACAAATCCGTCGCCAGAACCCAGACAGACACAGGTTTTTGCGCGCATGGCGTACACCATCCCGTAATAAAGCATTCCCGCCCCGAGATTTTCCTCGCGTGCTCCATGCATTCCAGCCCAACAGCCTTGTTTAGTGAGGAATTCTCGGATGTAAGTAGGATCGACTAATCCTGCCTGTACTCTAAGGCACATAAACAGAAATAGGATCGCTTTGATCATCGCTTTCATTGACAGCAGTCACTTCATATAATAGCGTTTGTCCATTGCGGTTATGATCTTCATATTTCAATTTGGATGAAGATAAAACTGTTCCTATTTTCACTCCTTCGCGGAAGATATAGTACTTGACGACCGAAGGATCTGGACTAGCATTCCATTTTAACACGTTGACGCGATCGATTTGTGTTGCAAAACGGTTTTTTACTTGCGAGCCTCTCAAATCCGAAGGCGGTGTGAGACCTCCATCATCTAAAATGGCAGCTTGCACGATGTCTCCTGCTAACCAACACGCAACAGCTTGCCCTGCGCTATTTACAGCTAAGTCCGGCTCTATTCCATTCGGGCTATCTGTAGAGAGAATCGTCGTAGGAGGAACATCAGTCGCACCTTTTGCCATAGCGGAAGCTACGATATCTGTTGTTGCATCTGGATTTGTTCTTTGCCAAATGAAAATCGCATTTCCGTCCGCGTCTAATCCGATATCCAGATAAAGTTGTTGGGTTGAAATTCCCATGAGAGTTTCAATCGGGATAGGCGTTCCCCAGCTACCCCCACTATACGAAGCAAAATAGAGAGTGGAAATCAACATGGTGCCATCATAGACCGACCAGATACAAGCGCCATTACCATCTTGTCCTATGACAACTGCCAAATCGGTAACACCAATCCCCATCGGAGGGATGTAAACCGTTTGATCCACATAAGTCATGCCATTATAAAGAGTGGATTGCAATGCCCCTTGCGAGTCGTTCACCCACAACATCAAAACGCTATCGCTGCTATTCATGGAAACTGACACTGGAAGACCGCAGTTCATAGTTAGATCAGTGGTGATAGTCACACTAGGTGTCCAGGTTGTTCCATTGAAATATGCTCCTTGCAAGTCAAATGACCCCAGATTGGGCCAGAGAGCAAAAGCATGTCCCTCTGGTGTTCCAGCTAAAACTGCATCAGGAACGTAATCGGAAGTTGGCATGAGTAAAGTTGTGCCCATCATTCCCCAAGTTCCCGAACTGGCTGAATTGGCATTAACGCTTGTTAGGAAAGACATGGTATCAGTGGAAACCCAATCGACAATGGAGTTATTGGCACTACTCATGGTGATGCCAGGTGGAGCGGGTGTCGCAACAGTATCAACTTCAGGATCTGTTAAAGCAGATGGAGTAGACCACATTCCACCTAAAAAAGAGGTTGAACGAAGATAGTTGGAGGAAGTTGCTGCAAAGAATTCAGTCCAGATCAAAGTGGCATTTCCGCTGGCGTTGACGGCGATATTCAAGCTGCCTATGCCCGCTGTGCCATCTGCTGGGGCAAAATCGACAGGATTCTCGGGCACACCGTTGATTAACTGTGTAGCAGCCGCTCTCGAATCCATGATGTACTGCACGTAATAGCCCACGATAGCATTTCCATCTGCATCGATTCCCACCGCCGGAAAACTAGGCACATGATCTGCAACTGTATAGACATTGATAGGAGGACTCCAACCAGCAAATAGAGTGAGTTGACAAGCGACCCCTAAAATGAACAGCTGTTTTCTCATCGAAGACTCCAGAAAATTAGAACATGACTACTTTTTAATACCCAAAGCAAAAGAGATTTGCAAGGATCAACTTTTGTAATATAAAATTGAAAATTATTAAGGAGATCTCAGCTTGTTCAAACATTTTACCAGTTTTAAAATTAATGTATTGCTGTTATTGCTTCCGTATATTTTATATGCTAGGCAGATTGATACATTTTATGGACCTATTGAAGTTCAAGAACCAGTTCTCTTAGAGTTAATTGACAGTCCCATCTTTCAACGACTCAAGAATATTCATCAATACGGTGTTGCCTATTACACAACTCATCGGGAAGAATATAACCGTTACGATCATTCTATTGGTGTTTTTGCAATTTTAAGAGCAAATAATGCTTCTATCGAAGAACAAATTGCAGGACTCTTACATGACGTTTCTCATACTGCTTTTTCACATGTAGGAGATTGGGTTTTTGGTAAGGAAAACCAAGACAAAGATTATCAAAATGATATTCATTCTCTTTTCTTAGAAGAAAGTGGTTTAGCTACTATTCTTAAAAAATATCACTTTACAAGTGAACAAATTCTACCAAGGGAAGAGCAATTTCCTGCCCTTGAAAATCCATTGCCTAATCTTTGTGCTGATCGCATTGACTATAATATACAAGGAGCCTATCACCAAGGATTTATAACATATGAAGAAGCACTATCAATTTTTAAAGACCTTCATTTTGTAAATAATCAATGGGTAAGTAGCAATCCAAAGTTAATAAAGAAATTAACTCGGTTTTCTCTTTTTATGACGCAAAACTGTTGGGGCAGTCCAATAAACTATATAACATCTCGATGGTTAGCTGATGCCATTTTACGAGCTATTGATTTAGGGTGCATTTCTCATGCAGATTTTCATTATGGGACTGATCAAGAAATTTGGGACAAGTTAATCCTCCAAAGAGATGCGCTCATCCGGAAAAAAATGAAAATGATAAAAAACCCTCAAGCTTATTTCTCTGTAGTCGATACTTGTAGCGAAGCTGACTACATCGTAAAAAGCAGGTTTCGTGGAATTAATCCTTGGGTGTTATCA
>Ga0206972_1007_pt1 | contig 74975 bp, 67 predicted proteins | sample Alteio_BWOrgHeat_86_FD_152925 | JGI IMG/M metagenome (GOLD analysis project Ga0206972, IMG submission 152925) | Enriched cells from forest soil in Barre Woods Harvard Forest LTER site, Petersham, Massachusetts, United States -... | ecosystem: Environmental > Terrestrial > Soil > Temperate forest >...
GATCCCCTTCGGTACGGATACTGACATGCGCATCATGTTTTTCGAATTGCAGGCGCATGGTATTGACCACATCGGTGACCAGCAGTTTGAGGTCGAATGTTTCCTTTTGCAGGTCGATGGATTTATTCTCGAACATGGAGAGTTTCAGCACCTTGTCTACCAGCAGGCTGAGGCGCTGCAGTTCTGAAGCCGAAATATCCAGGTATTCCCGGGTTCGCCTGGCATCCTGCATTCCCCCGAAATTCCGGAGTGCTTCTATTGCTACGGTTACGGTGGCGATCGGTGTTTTCAGTTCATGCGTGATATTGCTGATGAACTCGTTTTTGATACCGGCCAGTTTCTGTTGGGCTACCAGGTTGCGGTAGAGATAGACAAAAGAGAGTACCGTCATCGCGATCAGCAGTATGGAAACAACCAGTGGCAGCCGCACTTTATTCAGCAGGTAGTTCGCGGGATTGCCGAAAGAGGCCTGGTAGGCATATGGTTTATTGAAACCTACAAATGCATAGTTGGTGGTCAGTTGTTGTGCCTGGAGACTATCCGGCTTGAGACTGGTCTTTCTTTGTACGGTAACATGGTAGGGCACCGTGATCTCGTTCTTTTTCAGGGTGGTGGCATAGGAAGAATCAACGAGGGAAAGGCGGAGAGAATCCACGAGTGCATTTACCTGGAGCACGATCTTTTTAAAAGAAGCAGGAGGCAGCGAAGACATAGCATCCATTCCCGGCATGGGGCTTTTGAAGTTCTGGCTAATGCGGGGGTGGGGTGGGCCAAAGTCAAAATCGGCGTGTATGCCGGGCTCAGAAGTGGCATTGGGAATGTTCCTGACGAATACGCGGCCCCCGCCACCCATGGCTCCCGCAGATACCCTCGAGGGCTGCAGGGTACTGTCCAGCATCTTACCTGTTACTGTCATACGCAAGACGCCGCGGAGGCTGTCCATATTCATTTTTTTCGAGGAGACCTCGCTGATAAAAACCGAATCGCCACGAACAAATTTTACGAACTGGGTATGCGCGTTTTTGTCGGTTATTCTAAAAGGAAACGCTTTGCGGCGCCGCTTCGACTGGTTGGGATTGGTGGTGACCTTTATCGATGCTATCTCGCGGGGATCGATATTGTTGAGGATGGAATCGGCGGTGCTCTGTTTGTCTGTGATAACGATCATGTGGGTGCTGTCTACATGGTTGTTATTCTTCTTCAGCCGTTCTGCCTGTAATTGCTGGATCGTTTCTTTCAGCAGTACATCGGTCTTTCTTTTCAGGTCCTGCCATTCATCCTTGTACAGGCGCTGCAGCCAGTAATACTGGAATGCTGCGATCAACAGGATTGTGCCCGTCATCAGAACCCTCGAAAGCCATAGTTTGTTCATGCTGAGGCAAAGGTAGGCATCCTGCTATACGGGGATCCGTCCATTAACCTTAATTAACCATAGTGCAACCGTGCTTAACGGCAACTGCCTGTAGTTTTGGGCTGTTAATCGATCCACTAAAATAAATCTGCTGAGATGAAAAGAACATTTCTTTTATTGCCGGGTATGCTGGCACTGCTTTCTGTGAGCGCACAAACAAAACAGGGCACGATCACCTATGAGAAAAAAGTAAACATGTACCGCACGATCACCGATGAGCAGATGCGTGCCATGATACCCGAGTACAGAACGAACAAATTCACGCTGCAGTTCAGCGACAGCAGCTCGATCTACCACGTAGTGGCAGAGGATGAGGCACCCGATCCCTTTGCGGGCGGCGGGGGCGGTGCGCGTGTTTTTTTCCGCACCAGCGGTGCTGGCGGCGACAACTCAATTCTTTACAAGAATTTTGCAACCGGTAAATCCATAGAGGCAACCGACCTGGGCGCAAAGACCTACCTGATAGAAGACAGCATCCGCACCCAGCAATGGAAGCTGACAGATGAAACAAAAGCCATACTCGGACATCCCTGCCGGAAGGCTGTTACCGTGCAGACGGTCACAGTCCCCAAAGGGATGAAAATGGTTACGATGAGCGTGAATGGAGGTAAGGCTACCTCAGACACCACTACAAAGGCCGCTGACGGCCCCCAGACAAAACAAGTGGAAGTAGTGGCCTGGTATGCGGATGATATCGCCAGCCCTGTAGGACCCGACAATAATGGCGGGCTGCCCGGCGTGATCCTTCAGCTCGATGTCAACAATGCGGAGACGGTGTATACTGCGACGAACATTAGCAAGGATATCAATGGAAAAGAAATGAAGGAGCCGACAAAAGGAAAGAAAGTAACCAGGACGGAGTTCCGCAAATTACAGGCGGATGCGTTTGGTGGCCAGGGTATGATGAAGACGGTGCATATTGGGATGTAAGTAGTGCTTCAATTCTGTATATCACCATAAGTATTCAAGTTCGAAGCCGTGTGCTAATGCAGACGGCTTTGACTTTTTACGGGTATTGCGCACGGCTAAGAATCTGTGTAACATTGACTGTAGTCTGTTACTCATTCGATAGAAAAAGATTTGCGTTGATGTTATCCACAATTTGTGATATATACAAATACTCTTCCTTGAGTCGCAAAAAGTAATATCTTCTTGAAATTCTTCCTCGCTCTCTTGGTATTTTTCCATACGATAAATACAAGATTTCGCTAGTAGTCTCTATGGTTCTTAAATAGCTTTTTTGAAATATCTTTAAGTTCTTGATTTCTGGCTCTTTCTCGTCCCATCTGTGAAGGGTATCGCTTTGCAAATCTTTAATTGTTTTGGCAACAACGGTGTTGATTTTTTTTTTGTAGTGTCCTATCGAATCTTCGATATTTTCAACGTTAGGTATTCGCTTATACAAATAATTAAAATCTGTCACTAATAGTGGAACTGTATCCACATGCCGGATCGAATAGCCCTGGCATAGCTGCGATTCATTCCTGGCAGATATATGAATCGAGAGAATGAGAAATGCAGATAAAAATCGAAAGTTCATCTCTTATTGGTTTATTTATTAGTGTTCGTAGTTTTTGCCGGATCTCAGCTGCAGCTTCAATGGATTGTTACAGAAGAATCTATGGATCCATAAAGCCGGTATTGGTATCTATCTATTGGATATTTCGTTATCGAAAAACGCCGGCCGGATAGCGCCTTCCTCATTCAGCTGCAAAACGGCCGCTAACAATTAGCGGCCGTTCCTATCAACGTAAAATCCTTTCAACTTATTTCAATATCGCTATCAGCTCAATGTCAAAGATCAGCGCCGAGCCCGGCCCGATCTTGCCACCCGCTCCCTGGTCGCCATAGGCGAGATCCGAAGGGATAAACACTTTCCATTTGCTGCCCACCGTCATCATCGGCAGGATCTCCTGCCAGCCACGGATCACTCCGTTCACCGGGAAGTCCGCCGGCGTGCCGCGATCCACAGAACTGTCGAACACCGTTCCATCGATCAGCGTACCATGGTAGTGACACTTCACCCTGTCGGTAGATTTGGGATGCGTGGTGTCTGTGCCTGCTCTCAGCACTTCATATTGAAGGCCATCCGCCAGCGAGACCACGCCCGGCCGTTTTGCATTGGCCTGCAGGAATTTCTGGCCGGTCACCTTGTTGGCCAGGGCCTTATCCGCACTGATCTTCTGCATATAATTCTGGATGACCCCGTTGCAGGCCTCTTCGGTCATGGCCGCTTTTTTCTTGTTGAATGCTTCATCCATGCCCTTCTGCACGAGCGCCAGGTTCAGGTTGTCAAGCCCCTGGGTCTGGAGATTGCGGGCGATGTTCAGCCCCAGCGCGTAGCTCACACTGTCTTTTTTTGTTTTCAGTGGATTTACCGTGGTTGCTGCGGTCTTTGGCGCCGCCGCCGCCGGTTTTTTTTGCTGCCCGTGTACCAGCAATGCAGCGGGTAATAGCAGGATCGTCAACACATGTTTCATCTTGGTAGTTATTTAATTTGAGGTATCCGCACTGCGGAAACGCAGCAAAGTAAGCACATTAATGGATAGTATTTCCATAAAAAAAACACATAGTTGCCTATGTGTTTTTAACTGTAAGAATGCGCGAGAGATCAGTTGCTGCCGATCGTACGGATCATAAAGGTGCCAGGGGCAGACTTGGCGGCCTTATTCAGCGAAAAGGTAAAGCTCAGCAGGAAGTAGCGCTGCAACACGTTGTACCGGTCATCTTCAATATAGCTCTGGGTCACGTTGCGCGTGGTACCCACGTTGCGGTTCAGCAGATCGAGGGCGGTCAGCTTCACTTCGAGCCTTTTATTTTTCAGGACGCTTTTTGCAATGGAGGCATTCCAGAATGGGATCTGCGTATTGTATCCTTCCGCACGGCCCGTATTGATCGTATAGTTCAGCGTGTTGTTGATTACGAAGCCACCCGGCAGGTAGTTGGTCATCTCCACATTATATCCCTGGGTGAGATAATTCGTGTTCAATGCCGGTTGCAGGGAGTACCTGGATTGACTGTATTTCAGGGCCACAGAAGCAAACAGGTCAATCTTGTTGTCTATCGAAAAGTTCCAGTTCACGGAAGGCGACAGGCCCAGGTTGTCAATATTGTTCTGGGTACCGTTGGTAAAGCCAATCAGGTGACTGTAACTGGCATTGAGTGCGGTGCTGATATTTGAGCGGATCGCCCGGATGGGGAAGCCATAGCTGATACTGGCAATGGAGGTCATCATTCCATTGGCATTCACGGGTATGCTCAGCCTTGAACCATTTGCGAAGATGGAATCCGCATTGACGATGGCATTCTGCGTGAGACCTAAGGTGGCAAAGGCGAAGAAGTTCTTGCGGGTCGCCGGATCGATTGCGTTATAGCTCAGCGTAAAATTATGATTGTAGGAACGCTTGAGGTCCGGGTTTCCCTTGCGAACATTCAGGATATCCGATACGTTGTAGATGGGCTGTAATTGCTGCGCCGAGGGTTGCTGGGTAGATGTGCTATAGTTCAGCCGCAGGTTACGGTAGTTATTGAACTTGTATTGAAACACGCCATTGGGCAGCACATCGGTGAACGATTGCCGGATGGTGGATTGGAAAGTCTGGTTGATGCTTTCCAGTGACGCCGCCTGCAGCGAAGCTCCCACGGTATAGTTGTACATTTTCTGGTTGGAGCGAACATTGATGCTGCCGCCCGTATAGGTATAATTGCTCTTGAAATTGTTGCTGAGCTGTGTGTTCAGCAGGTCGTGTTTCCCGGTAGCGGGATTCATATCATAGGCTTTTTTATCACTCTGTCCGATCGTTACACTGCCGAATGCGGCAAACTCGATCAGCGAACGCTTGTCGAGGGGCTCGGTATAGACCACGTTGCCTCCTGTATTATAGGTACCGGCTGTCGTACTGTTGATCTGGTTCAGGATGGAGTCGCTCACAGGCAGCCCACCGGAATAAAACGTGGTTTTGGAGTTCTGCGTGCCGGTCTGGTTGCTGTTGTTATAGTTCATATTGATGTCGGCAGAGATGGTCCTTCCTTTTTTACCAAACCGGTGACGGAACAGCATGTCATTGGTAAAAGTGTACCCGTCTGATTTGGACGTGCTGTTGTTGAATCCATCGTTTAGCTTGTTATTGTTCAGGTCGATGGAGCTAAAATTGCTGTTGACCGCGCTTGCCTGCTGCTGGAAAGCCGCGACCGGTGTGATCTTGAACGAAGTGAAACTGTCTATCTTCTGGTCAAGCGCACCATTCAGCCGCTGTTGCGTAATGTCCCTCACGCTCGCATTGGAGGCAGTATAGTTATAATTGTTGCCCGGGAACAGGTATTGCCGGTTGATATCGGTGTTGGTCAGCAGGTGAATATTGCTGGCGATGCCACTCATGTTCAGGTCGGTCTTTTTGTTCCAGGTATCATTTATATTCAAGCCGCCGGACCAGGTACTGGCAACGCCCTGCTGGTTTTGTCCCAGCCCGGTGATCGGGAGGCCGCCATCATTCGAGGCGGTAGTGATAGTGATTCCGCCGCCGTTCCTCATACCCTTGCTGAGCTCACCCGTAAAATTGAGCACATCCGAAAGGCTAAATCCCTGTTTATTGGTGTTATTGGCCATGCCGATGAAGGACATCTGCTGGTCGCCATTGAACTTGTTCATATTGGTCTGCGCCTCGTACTTCCCGTCGGTACCCGCACCCCCCGTTACTTTTCCGAAGATGGCATGGTTTCGGTCTTTTTTCAATTGCAGGTTGATGGTCTTTTGCGTATTTCCGTCATCTACACCCGTAAACATAGAACGATCGCTTTTCCTGTCATACACCTGCACTTTGTCCACTGCGTCGGCGTTGAGGTTCTTGGTGGCCATTTTCGGATCGCCGGTAAAGAATTCCCTGCCATTGACCAGTACGCGGCGGATGGTCTCACCATTTACCTTAACGGTGCCATCGGGATCGATGGTAACACCCGGCATCTTTTTAAGCATGTCTTCCACCACGGCATTGGGTGCTGTCTTGAAATTCTCTGTATTGAACTCAATGGTATCATTGTTCATCACTACGGGCGGCCTCTTGGCCATTACCGTAATGCTGTTGTAAGATTTAAGATCTGTGAGGATCACGTTCTGCATGTCTACCTCTTTTCCTTCGGGAACGGTTACACTCACCCATACCGGCGCAAAGCCGACATAGGAAGCAGACAGCAGGTAGTTGCCTTTCGATACCTGCTTCAGCCTGAAATTGCCCATAGAATCGGCGCGGGTAAAATTGATCAGTCCCGAATCTTTGGCGCTTACCAGCGAAACGGTGGCATAGGCCAATCCCTTTTTCGATACGGTGTCATAGATCGTTCCTTTGATGATACTTTTCTGCGCCAGCAGGAACATGGGAAGAAGCGCAATAACAAGAAGCAGGGAGAGTTTTCGCATAGCAGTAATTTATACTGCCAAAAGTAGCGGGCTGCATCAGCAAAAGCGGTTAATGAACTTAGGGGAAAGGTTAATCAAAGTTAATGATCGGCCATCAGGCGCTTAATCGCATTGCGTGGCTTCTCAAAGCCGAAGCTTTTGATCGCATCGTCCATCAGTTTCGATATTTGGGAATTGCAGAGATTCCCTATACTTCCTTCGTGCGTATGGGAAATGTTTGTATCATAAGTAAACTTCCCTTTTTGTATATCTTCCCCCACTTTCTTATAGGCATCGCGGAAAGGCATACCCTGGAGAACGAGCTTGTTCACTTCTTCCACGCTGAACGCGAACCTGTATTTCTCGTCGGCCAATATGTTTTCGCTGATGGTGATATTGCCGATCATCAGCTGAACCATCGCCAGACAATCTTTGAGCTCGGCAAACGCGGGGAACAGGTGTTCCTTGATCAGCTGCAGGTCGCGCTGGTAACCTGATGGGAGGTTAGTGGTCATCAGCATGATCTCGTTCGGCAAGGCCTTGAGGCGGTTGCAACGGGCGCGCACCAGTTCAAACACATCCGGGTTTTTTTTGTGGGGCATGATACTGCTGCCCGTTGTCAGCTCCGCGGGGAAGGAGATAAATCCAAAATTCTGGTTCAGAAAAAGACAGGCATCCATGCTGAGCCTGGCGAGCGTATCAGCCACATTGGCGAGGGCCTGTGCAACGATGCGTTCTGTTTTGCCTCGTCCCATCTGGGCATACACCACGTTATAGTTCAGGTCTTCAAAACCCAATAACTGCGTAGTGAGCGTTCGATTGATGGGGAAGGATGATCCATATCCGGCCGCTGAACCAAGCGGGTTTTTGTTGATGACACGGTATGCGGCCTGCAGCGTAATAACATCGTCGACCAGGCTTTCTGCATAAGCGCCGAACCATAAACCGAACGAAGACGGCATGGCCAGCTGCAGGTGCGTGTATCCCGGCAACAGGTGATCGCGGTATTTCTCGCTTTGTGTGATGAGCAACCGGAAGCACAACGATATTTCACCAACCAGGTTTTCCACTTCTCCCCGCAGGAATAATTTGATGTCGACCAGTACCTGGTCATTGCGGCTGCGGGCGCTGTGTACTTTTTTCCCGGTATCGCCGAGCTCGCGGGTAAGCAGCAACTCCACCTGGGAATGGATGTCTTCAATACCTTCTTCCAGTATAAATTTCCCTTCGGGGATGGAGCGGTATATTTTCTTCAATCCTTTTTTGATGGCAGCGAGTTCGTCAGCGGTCAGCAGGCCCACGCTTTCCAGCATGATGCTGTGGGCCATGGTGCCCGTTACATCGGCCATGGCAAGCTGCAGGTCCATTTCACGGTCCCGCCCCGCCGTAAACAATTCCACCTGCGCGTTCACATTCCCTGTGTTGTCTTTTTGCCAGAGCTTCATGCTAGATCGGTTTAGTTATCCTGCTGCCAAACAGTTCCTGCAGGAGCTGGATATAAAATTCGGTTCCCCCACGTAATTCATCCGTATAAATATACTCATCTGCGGTATGACTCCGGGCGCTGTCACCGGGCCCGATCTTGAGTGCCGGGAACGTCATCAGGGCTTTGTCGCTGGTAGTCGGCGAACCATAGTGGCTGCGCTTCAGGCGAAGGCCCGCCTGTACGATCGGGTGATCCACGGAGATGGAAGTCGGACGCAGGCGGATACTCCGGGGCTCCACGAAACACGAAACATTCGAGCGGATCCTTTGAAGTACTTCTTCGAACGTGTATAGTTCATTCACCCGAACGTCTACGGTGAACCTGCACTCATGCGGTACCACGTTGTGCTGCTCTCCGGCCTGGATGATCGTTACCGTCATCTTCACGGGTCCCAGCAATGGTGATATTTTCTCAAACTGGAACCTCCTGAACCAGTCTATGTCTGTCATCGCACGATAGATGGCATTGTCGCCTTCTTCACGCGCGGCATGGCCGGCTTTACCCTGTGCCGTACAGTCCAGCACCAGGAGGCCCCTTTCGGCGACCGCCATGTTCAGCAGCGTTGGTTCGCCCACGATCCCGAAAGAGCCGTTGCGTCCTTCATTCCCGAAAGCATGGTGTGTAGATTGAATGAACGCATCGTGTTGAAGCAGGGCTTCCACCCCGTTCCTGCCGGAGATCTCCTCCTCGGCAGTTGCGGCGATCACCAGATTATAAGGAAGATTTTTTTGGGGATGGTAAAAACAGAAGGCCTGTATCAGTCCGGTGAGAGCACCCCCTGCATCATTGCTGCCCAGCCCGTAGAGCTTTCCATCCTTTTCTTCTGCAGAAAAGGGATCTTTTGTATAGCCCTTATTCGGGTGAACGGTATCATGGTGTGAGTTCAGCAATATGGATGGTTTCGCCGGATCGAAATGCGCGTTCACTGCCCAGACATTATTGAGAAAGCGATGCGTCGTGATATTCTTTGAACGGAGAAAATCGGCGATGATACCTGCAGTAGCCGTTTCTTCCCTGCTGAATGAGGAAGTCCGGATCAGGTTGCACAATAAACCAAATGTATCCTGGTAACGTTCCGCAGCGCCGGCCAATTCAGATGTATGTATGCTTTTGCTCATGCGCCGGGAATTATGTGTGTGGTACGATCGCGGTACCTGATTTTCTTTCAATGACAAGCGACAGCTCTTCCGCCTTCCCGATCATTACCTGCCGCACACCTTTTTCAAGTGCCCGGAAGGCATTGTCCAGTTTCGGGATCATCCCTGCAAAAATCAGTTTTTCTTCCCGAAGGCGCAGATAAGAGTTGGGATCGATCTGCCCAATCACGCTGGATTCGTCCGCAGCATTGGACAATACGCCGGGTTTTTCAAAGCAGTAGATAAGATCAACCGTGTAATATTCAGACAAGGCAACGGCTATTTCCTGCGCGATCGTGTCTGCATTCGTATTCAGCAATTGTCCATGTGCATCGTGCGTGATCGGCGCCATCACGATATCTATTTGCTCACGCAGCAGGCTGTGCAGCCAGGCGGCATTGACAGAATCGATATCGCCGACAAACCCGTAATCTATTGCCGGGTGTTGTCTTTTGTGTGCTAGGATCGCGTTTCCATCGGCGCCGGTCAGCCCGATCGCGTTGCTCCCCGCAGCCTGGAGTTGCGCTACGAGGGTCTTATTTACATAGCCTGCATATACCATAGTAACTACCCGCAGCGTTTCCGTATCCGTGATGCGTCTGCCATCCACTACCTGCTGTTCGATGCCCAATTGTTCCGCGAGACGGGTGGCCAGTTTGCCGCCGCCATGTACTAAGATTTTATGGCCATTGATCGCAGCAAATGCCCGGATGAATGCAGAAAGTTTTTCCGCATCATCGATGACGTTACCACCGATCTTGATCACATATAGGGGCTGCTTGCTCAACTATAAAAAGATTTTTTATTTTGATGGTTACCGAAGTATTTCAGACAAAACGGCCTGGGCCGCCCAAACGCGGTTGCCCGCCTGCGTGGTCACCAGGCTGCCGGGGCTGTCCAGCACCTCATCGCTCAGCTCAACGTTCCGCCGCACCGGGAGGCAATGCATCACACGCGCCGCATTCGTCACTTTCAATTTGTCTTCGGTGAGCATCCAGGAAGGATCGTTCTCGTATATCTTCCCATAATCCTCGTAGGTGCTCCAGTTCTTTACGTATACATAATCTGCTCCGCGCAGCGCCTTATCCTGATCGTGCTCGATGGTTGCGCCTTTGGTAAACGAGGGGTCCAGTTCATAGTCGTGCGGATGGGTAATGATGAACTCGGCCTTTCCCCATGCAGTGACCCATTGGGCAAAACTGTTGGCTACGCATTGCGGTAATGGTTTCACATGCGGCGCCCAGCTGAGTACAATGCGCGGTCGTGCAGGCCGCTGAGGCTTACCTGCTTTCGGACCGGCCTTCAGGTCTTCTGTAATGGTAGCGATATCTGTGAGGGACTGAAGGGGATGCAGCGTGGCGCTTTCGAGACTGACCACCGGCACTCCTGCATAACGCATGAACTGGTGGATAAACATTTCGCTGTAATCATCTTCCCGGTTTTTCAGCGAAGGGAATGTGCGGATGCACAGCACATCAAAATAAGTACCCAATACCGGCGCTGCGTCTTTTACATGTTCCACGCTGGTGCCGCTCATGATGGCACCCTCTTCGAATTCCAGTGCCCATCCTTCCTTGTCTACATTAAAAACCACGGCTTCCATCCCGAGGTTGCGGGCTGCGATCTGTGTGCTGAGCCTGGTACGAAGGCTGGGATTGAGGAACAGCAGCCCAATGCGCTTTCCCTGGCCCAGCGTAGAATCAACAGCGGGATTTGCCTTGTAATACAAGGCACGCGCGGCCAGCGCATCGATGTCGGAAACATCCTCCGCAGAAATAAGATTCTTTATTCCGGCAGGGGATGTTTTTATCAGGGAGGGTTGGGCAGTAGTCATGGTAATCGGTTATAGGGTGTCGGCGTGTACGGGCGACGCCACGGCCTCGCCCAGCGCTTCGAGGAATTCATCGGCCTGTTTCCGGCTCAGCGCCAGCGAAGGCAGCAGGCGGATCACATTGGGTTTGGATTCGCCGGTAAAGACAAAATGGTCGTGCAGCAATTTTTTACGCAGCTGTTTCTGCTCTTCTGGCACATCAAACCCGATCATCAGTCCACGGCCTCTTACATTTTGTATTCCTTCCATAGCCTTTAGTTTGTTCAGCAGGTACATACCGCGCTGCAGGGCCATATCAACCAGTTTTTCTTCTTCCATTACTTCGAGCACCGCGAGGGCTGCGGCACAGGCCAGGTGATTGCCGCCAAAAGTGGTACCCAGCAAACCATGCTTCGGGCGGATATGGGGTGCGATGAGAATGCCGGCAACAGGGAAGCCATTTCCCATGCCTTTGGCCATTGTATATATATCGGCATTTACACCTGCATAATCGTGTGAGAAAAACCGGCCGCTGCGGCCATACCCGCACTGGATGCCATCTGCGATGTACACAGCCCCGTGCTGGTCGCAGAGCCTGCGGATGAGCTGCAGGAACGATTCGGTGGCGATATTGATTCCACCTACCCCCTGGATGCCCTCAATGATCACCGAAGAGATCTCCGCGCCCTGCTCTGCAAAACATTTTTCCAGCGCGGCTGTATCATTGAACGGAAGGAAGATCACATTCTCCGTTTCATTGACGGGTGCCACGATGGAGGGATTGTCTGTTACGGCAACCGCGAGCGAAGTTCTTCCATGGAAGGATTTACTAAAGGCCACCACCTTGCGGCGGCCATTGTGAAAAGAAGCAAGTTTCATCGCGTTCTCATTGGCTTCGGCGCCGCTGTTACAGAGGAACAACTGGAAGTCTTCCTTGCCGCTCAGGCGGCCCAGCTTTTCGGCGAGTTCCTTTTGCAGGGGAATGATCACCGAGTTCGAATAGAAGGCGATCTTCGCGAGTTGCTCTTCTATCCTGCTCACCCAATGGGGATGGCAATGGCCAATGCTGATCACGGCATGGCCGCCATACATATCCAGGTATTGAACCCCGTTATCATCCCAGACATAAGACCCCAGGCCTTTTGTAATAGTGATATCGTTCAGGGGGTACACATCAAAAAGTTCCATAACCATATTCAGTTTAATCCTTGAGAAATAATATTAGAAGTAGTTTGCTTTCAGTTGCAACCCGCTGCGTTCGTCTATACCGAACAGCAGGTTCATGTTCTGCACCGCCTGTCCCGATGCGCCTTTCAGCAGGTTATCGATGGCGGAATGTACTACGGCCCTGCTGCCCTGCTTTTCTATATGCACCAGGCATTTGTTCGTGTTCACCACCTGCTTGAGATCGATCATCGATTCGCTGACGTGTGTGAACGCGGCGTCTGCATAAAAGGACGCATACATGTTTCGCAGTTCTTCCAGCGGGAGATCGGTCCCGATCACCGAGCTGGTATAGATACCGCGCGTGAAATCGCCGCGCCAGGGAACAAACTGAACACCATCACCCGAAGCAGGTGCGTATCCCGGCTGCAGTTGCCGCAGCGACTGGTGGATCTCTTTGATGTGTTGGTGCTGTAATGTCTTATAAGCCTGGATATTGTTTGCCCGCCAGCTGAACTGGGAGGTCGCGGTAAGACCCTGCCCTGCGCCGGTAGAGCCCGTGATGCCGGTAGTATACACCTCACCCAATATCCCTGCCTTTGCCAGCGGCAGCAGCGCCAGCTGGATGGCGGAAGCGAAGCAACCCGGATTGGCGATATGTTTTGCTTTCCTGATGGCATCCCTGTTCAGTTCGGGCAGGCCGTAAACAAACTGCCGGTCTGACGGAGTACTGCCCGCAAGGCGAAAATCCTGCGAGAGATCGATGATATGCGTTTTCGCAGCGATGGCATTTGCCTGGAGAAATTTCCCGGCCTCTCCGTGCCCTACGCAAAGGAACAGCATATCACATTCCTGTAAGGGGTCGCCGGAAAACCGCAGATCCATTTCACCCTCGAGATCGCGATGTACCTGCGAAACGGGGTTGCCTTCATTGCTCTTGCTGTGTACAAATGCAATGTCCGCCGATGGGTGATGTATCAGCAGCCTGATCAGTTCCCCGCCGGTGTACCCCGCTCCCCCGATTATGCCTGCTTTTATTTTCATACCATTTTTTTTGCAGTCCCGCAAAGCGGGATCAGATATTCACCCTGTCTTGCGCCGTGGCTGGTTGGGAACAAAGAATAAAATGAAGATCGGTGCCACCCTCGTTCAGGATGCGGTGTTTCTTGCCGTTTTCAATATGTATTCCCTCGCGTGTGCCCACGGCGATCCGTTCGCCTTCAATCTCGAACACTGCCGTTCCCTCCAGTATATAAAAAACTGCTGTGCGTTGGCGTGATAATGCCACTGTTCCGCGGTGGCGGGCGGCATCCGTTCCTGCTTTACGGAAAGGGCCTCACCCGCAAGCAGGTTCCATCCATCGCAGCCTGCGCCCCACGTGTAGTGGTCCAGTGGTTGGTGGATGGATACCTTTTTCATGCGTTTGCTTCTTTTATCTTGTGATAGATGGCTGTCTGGTTACCGAAGATCTTGCTGAACCCCCGCACATCCTCGCCTGTAAACCCGGTATTCATCTCCCCATAAGTGCCAAATTTGGAAGACATCAGGTCGTACGGAGATTCAATGCCGGTTACCTGCAGGCGGTAAGGCTGCAACTGAACGTACACTTTGCCGGTAACATGCTGCTGGGAGCTCTCGAAGAAAGTTTCTATATCGCGCATGACCGGATCGAGTATCTGGCCTTCATGCAGCCAGTTCCCATAGAACTGTGCCAGCTGATCTTTCCAACCCAGCTGCCATTTCGTGAGTACATGTTTCTCCAGTGCATGGTGCGCCTTTATGATAACGATCGGTGCCGCCGCCTCGAATCCCACGCGGCCCTTGATCCCGATAATGGTATCCCCTACATGGATATCCCGGCCGATACCATAGGCGCCGGCAATGCCCTGCAGGTGCTGGATGGCGCGGGATGGATGATCGAATGACTGATCATTTACGGATTTCAGCTCACCGCGGACAAAGCCGAGCGAGATTTCTTCCGTATCGTGTTTCGTCACCTGCGTGGGCCAGGCAGACTCGGGGAGCGAACCGCGGGAAGACAGCGTTTCCCTGCCGCCGACACTGGTGCCCCACAACCCTTTATTGATGCTGTACACCGACTTTTCAAAATTCATGTTCACCTTCTTTCCTTTCAGGTAGGTAATCTCCTGTTCGCGGCTCAGTTTCTGGTCACGTATCGGGGTTATGATCTCCATGCCGGGAATCATAATATGAAAGATCATATCGAACCGCACCTGGTCATTGCCGGCGCCGGTGCTGCCATGTGCAACGGCATCTGCCTGGAGGGCTTTGGCATGACTGGCGATGTGCAGGGCCTGGCTCAGGCGTTCGGCACTGACACTTAACGGGTAGGTATTGTTCTTGAGCACGTTGCCAAATACCAGGTATTTGACAATGCTGTCGTAATAATTCTCTACTGCATTTACGGTAACATGGGAAGTGACACCCAGCCTGCGGGCATGCGCTTCAATGTCTTCCAGTTCTTTTTCGCTAAAACCGCCTGTATTTACGATAATGCTATGCACCTCGTAACCCAGGTCTTCTGAAAGGTATTTTGCGCAATAGGTAGTATCGAGGCCGCCGCTGAAGCCCAGTACCACTTTCTTCTTTTTATTGCCGGAGAGCTCGCTCATGTTTACTGTTGAATGTTATTCAGAAAAAATAATTGAACAGCGATCTGGGTTTGCCGCCGCCGCCATTGTCTTTTTTTCGCAGCAGCTTGATAAAGCGTCCCTGCTTGATATGCATAAATCTTTCGTATAACTTGGAATGCTTTGTGAATTCTGCCGCTGTTTCCTCGGGCTCATAGTGATCGGCGGGGTCGTACAGCATGGCAGTGCACATACAGTTCTTGCGCTCTTTGCCCATCAGGATGTCGTAGTTCACACAGCTTTTGCAGCCCGCCCAGAATTCTTCGTCATCCGTCAGCTCACTGTAGGTAACGGGCTCATATCCCAGTTCGCTGTTGATCTTCATAACCGCCAGCCCGGTGGTCAGGCCGAATATTTTTGCGTCAGGATATTTTTCCCGGGAAAGGTCGAATATCCTCTTCTTGATCTGTTTGGCTACGCCGCTTTTGCGGTAAGGCGGCGCTACGATCAGGCCGCTGTTGGCCACAAACTGGTCATGTCCCCAGGCTTCAATATAGCAGAACCCCACCCATTCCCCGGAAGGGGTGAGCGCAATGACTGCTTTGCCCTCGAGCATCTTGGCCGCTACATATTCCGGTGTGCGTTTGGCGATGCCGGTACCACGTGCCATTGCAGATGACTCCATTTCATCGGTAATGCGCTTGGCATAGTGAGTATCGGCACGGTCAGCTACGCGAACGATTATTTGTTGATTGTCCAATTTTTATTGCAAGGATTGTAAATGAAAAGAATAGAGTCAACTGGTTACCCGGGGGGAGAATGGGAATATCAGATGCGTGGTCGTCGCAATAAATAGAGGAAGTTGGAGATACCGGCAGAGCAGAGCGAATCCCCCTTGTAAAAAAAAGGGTGACTGGCGGAAAGGTCGGTATGCTGGATCAGCTGTCTCAATGCCTGCTCTGCTGTTTTTTAGACACCAAAAGTAAAACAGTTTGAGAGAAAAGCTGCCATTTTTTTGTGAAAACTAAAAACACCTGTAAGCTGGAGGGAACATCCTTCTGATGTCTCCGTCGGGCTTACAGGTGTCAGCGGTAAAAGAGGGCGTCTACGGATTGAAGCCGCCGCTCGGGCCGCCTCTCATAATATTGCCCATGCCACCATCGCGGCCACCACCCGGAGGACGCATACCCGGAGGGAATGCGCCTTGCAGCGGATTTTTCTGGTTCGGCGTCTGGCCGGCAAACTGACGAAGGTTATAGGTAAAGGTGAGCAGCAGGTAGCGCGTGAGTACATTGGTGCGGCTGTCGGTGATCGTGTTGCCGGATGCCACACGGGTAACGCTCTGGTTCTGGTTCAGTGCATCAAAGCAGGTGAGCCGGATCTCCGCCGCCTGTGTTTTTCCAAACAGCTTGGCAACGGAAGGATTGAGCAATGGAACCGATGTATTGTATCCCGGGGCGTGATTGCCGCTGAACTGGTATGAAAATTCCGAAGCGATCAGCCAGCCGGTGTTCGTATAGGCGGTGAAATCTGCGGTAAAGGTCTGTGTGTAGTAATCCGAGTTCAGCGTTGGCTGCAGCGTATTGCGGATGATCGTATAGTTCGTGGTGGAACTGAAGTTCATATCGAAATTGGTCTTCAGGTTCGTGGTCAGTTTGATGGTTTCTCCCAGGTTGGTGTTCCTGGTGTAATCGCTGGCGCCATTTACGATCGACTGCGACTGCGAATAAGTAGCATTTGTATTGAAGTTCAGGTTCGATTTGATCTTCTTGATGGGGAAACCATAGCTGAAGTAGGCATTGACGTTATAGGTCCCGTCGAGGTTCACATAGGTGCTTGTTTTCCTGGTATTCGTCTGAACGATGGAACTCTGGATATCGTTCACGATGGTGCTGGCATTGATCGTTGCAAAGATCACACGCTGTGTTACCACGTCGAAGTTGGTATACAGCAGGCGGAAACTGTGCGTGAACTGCGGTTTCAGGTTCGGGTTACCCACCTGGAAATTGATGGAATCGGTGGTGGTGGGTATCGGCTGCAACTGCGCTACGGAAGGCGTTCCGGTATTTCCGTTATAGAAGATGCGGAGACTCTTGGTGCGCGAAAAAGAATACTGGAACACGGCATTCGGGGTGATATTGGTATAGCTCCTGGCCACGATCACGTTCTTGGTGGTGTTATCGCTGTTGAAATCGAGGAACTGGAGGCCGGAACCCACGCTCAGGTTGAACTTGGGGTTCTGGATGCGGTAGCTCAGCGTTACGCGGTTAGAGTTCGAACTGAACTTGTACGAGTTGCTGAACAGGCTGTCGAAATTGGTGAACCCATGGTTTCCGTTGTTGAAGTCATAGGTGCTGTTAATCGTATTGTTGTGATTGTATGTATAGTTGTAACGCAGTTCCAGCATTTGGTTCTTGCCGAGCGGCTCGGTGTATGATAAGGTCGGATTAAAGCTGAAGGAACTGAAAGAATCTACATAATGCTGGTTAATGGTATCGATCCTGGTGGTAGGGGAGAAGAATGAGTTAACTGCATAGTTGAGGCCATCCCCGTTGTTGGCACTGGCTGAAACGTTCATATCGAGAGAGATCGTTCGCCCTCTTTTCTGGAAACGGTGCCGGAACTGGAAATTCGAGTTATTGATGCTGTAACCGGTATTGTTGCTGGATGTGTTGTTGATCGATTGGTACAACGGCGACCCATTTGTGCCGGTAGTGGAACTGGTGGAACTGGCATTCGGCGTGCTGTTCTGGAAAGTGATATTCGGCCTGAATACAATGGAGTTAACGGTATCCAGTTTTGATTCGATGTTGAAGTTGATGCGGTGGCTTACGTTCCGTGAAATGGAATGCTGCGAAGCATCCGTGAACTGCGAACTGTCGGAGATCAGGGCCTGCTGGTGACTCTGCTGATCTACATCTACGTGCTGGCTGTTGAAGAAATAGCTGCCGTACGCATCCGTATTCTTGCCCCACACATCGCGGTAGTTCAAACCACCTGCCCAGGTAGTGGTGATGCCGGGACCGGTAGAACTTCCGCCGCCGCCGCCACCTATCGTGATGGTACGTCCGCCGCCACCGCGTCCACCGCCACCGCCGCCTCCGAGGATATCCTGCGGGGTGAAGTTCTGTTTGTTGTCATCATTACCCTGCGCCAGCAGGGAAAGCTGCTGGTTTCCATTCATGCGGTGCAGGTTCAGGTTTTCATCGTATACACCTGCCGTTCCCGCCCCCGCTACTGCACGGCCGAAATATCCGGTGCTCTTATCCTTCTTGGTAATGATATTAATGGTTTTCACACGGTTGCCATCGTCGAAGCCCGTGAATTTCGCCTGGTCGCTCAGGTCATCGAACACCTGGATCTTGTCTACCACATCGGGCGGCAGGTTCTTGGTGGCCATTTTCGGGTCACTGTCTCCAAAATACCTTTTACCGTTGACGAGTGCCCGCTGAACGGCCTCACCCTGGTGGGTTACGTTCCCGTTCTTGTCTACGTTCATGCCCGGCATCTTGTTGATCAGGTCCTCCACATTGGCATTCGGTTTCGTATGAAAGGCGCTTGCACTGTACTCCACCGTATCTTTTTTGATCTTGATCGGCGATTCTGTCACCGTTACGCCAGCGAGGTCATGTTCCTCTCCCTGGAGGTACACGGTACCCAGGTCGGCGACGGGAACCGTTTCAGAAATCGTAACACGCTGATTAATAGTAGTATATCCGTAAAAACTGATCCGCAATGTATAGCTGCCGAACGGAACGTTTTTGATTTCGAAACTGCCATCATCCTTGGCCAGTCCAAATGCTACCAGTGAGGAGTCTTTAATGCCCAGTATCTTAACGGAAGCGTCCTTAAGTGATTGTTTTCCAATGGTATCTATCAATTTTGCCTTCACGGTGCCGTCGGTTTGAGCGATGGCCTGGCCAGACAGGAAGGCGAGAAATAAAAGGGTAAAGATGTGTTTCATAAAAAGGTTTCGATTTTCAATGTGTGGGTTCGCCACAGGCCGGTTATGCCCAGGCGGCAAATACCATACCGTGCGCAAGCTATCCAATGATTGCACCAACATATTAAATAAATCGGTGAGGTGTTTAGTTTTAAAGGCTAATCAGTAAATGCCGGGACATTGCCGGCGAAAATTCCAAAGAACCTGTTTCCTTTGTATAACGAATCTCTTTAGCTTTTTCTTATATTATTATTTTCAGCACTATATTAAATTGTTGGGTAGCTTAACATCAAAATAACCCTATGAGACTAATTTTCACCCTTGTTTTTTGCTGTGTTCTCTGCTCGCTGAAGGCCCAGTCGGTGCTTCGCGATACGATCCAGCGCAGGTATGATTATGAGTTCATCCATCCTACCGATGATGGATTGTACAAAGGAGACGAGCACGTGCCGCGCCATGATCTCAAATACCTGATGAATACATCGCCGGAAGCATTCAAATATTTCCAACGTTCAGGAAAAATGCGGAAAACGGCCATTTGGTTCACCCTTACAGGATTGGCGGTCGACATTGCCGCAGCTTGCCTGGTGAATACCAATAAGGACCTGGCCGCGGGGATGAACATAGGCGGATCGGTATTGGTCGTTGGCGGTTTGAATTTTGCCTTCAGCGCACACGGCTTGTTCAACAAAGCCCTGCGAAAGCGCAACCGGGATATTTTGCTGCGGCCTTAGCTGAACAGGTATTCCACATCTTCGCGGGTCAGTGTTTTTACAAAGCTTTCATCATCCGTAATGAGGTCACGGGCGAGTGCGCGTTTGCGTTCCTGCAGTTTGAGTATCTTATCTTCCACGGTATCGGTACAGATCATCCGGTATGCAAATACATTCTTTGTCTGCCCGATCCGGTGCGTACGGTCGATCGCCTGCTGTTCCACGGCCGGGTTCCACCAGGGGTCCACTATATATACATAATCGGCAGCAGTAAGGTTCAGTCCGACGCCGCCTGCTTTCAGGGAGATCAGGAACACGCGGCAGTCGTCGTCTGACTGAAAACGGTTAATGGACCTCTCGCGTTCTGCCGCGCTGGTACTGCCATCGAAATATTCATAGTTCACACCCAGTTCTTCGAGCTTTGCCCTGATCAGGGCGAGCATGCCCAGGAACTGCGAAAAGACCAGCGCTTTGTGGTTGCTGATGTTTTCGGTGATTTCGCGGCCGATCTCCTCCAGTTTCACGGAAACATTCGGAAAATCTTCAGGCGCTTCACCGGGGTTGTTCTTTTCTTTCATGATCGCCGGGCTGTCGCAGATCTGCCGCAGCTTCATGAGCCCCTGCAAAATGGTCAGCTGGGATTTCTGTATGCCCTGGTTGTCTACCACTCCGAGTATCTTATCGCGGTAGTCATTCCGGTAGGCGTCGTAGATGCGCCGCTGATCGGTCCCCATCTCGCAGAATAATACCATTTCCTGTTTTTCGGGAAGGTCTTTCGCTACCTGTTCTTTTGTTCTGCGCAGGATAAAAGGATACAGCAGTTTGCGGAGATGTTCTTTTTGTTCTTTCTCGCCGAACTTGTCGATCGGGATGGCGAACTCCTGTTTAAAGAATTCGATCGAGCCGAGCATGCCCGGGTTCAGGAAATTCATCTGTGCAAAGATGTCGAACGTATTGTTCTGGAGCGGCGTTCCGCTCAGGCAGAGGCGGTTCTTCGAACGGAGCAGGCAGGCGGCCCGTGCCACTTTGCTGGATGGGTTCTTGATGGCCTGGCTTTCATCCAGTATCACATAATCGAACTGTACCTCTACAAACTGCCGGATGTCGCTGCGGAGGGTGCCATAGGTGGTAATGATCACGTCGATGTGGTCCTGCGCCAGGTTGTCCTTGATCCTGCCGCCGCCATGATGCGTATAATAGGTGAGGCTGGGTGTGAATTTTTTTATTTCATTCTGCCAGTTGAACATGAGGGTGGTGGGGCACACCACCAGCGCTTTCAGGCTGCCCTGCTCCTGTTTCAGGTGGTGTAGGAAGCTCAGGGCCTGTATCGTTTTTCCAAGACCCATATCATCGGCAAGGATGCCGCCCCATTGCACTTCCCGCAGGTAGTTGAGCCAGTGGAAGCCGCTCTCCTGGTAAGGTCTTAATATATGAAGCAGGTGTTCCGGCGCATCCACCTTGCGGATCGAGTGATTGCTTTTAAGCTTGTCGTATTTCTCCTCCAGCTGTACAAACAATTCTTCTTCGTTCCTTTCCTGGTACAGTTCTTCGATCACGCTGAAGTGGTACTTGCTCAGCTTCATCTCCGAGGCCTTTCCTTCTCCCACCCGGAACAGCAACGAATATTTCTTGATCCATTCTTCGGGGAGGATGCCCAGCGTGCCGTCCTGCAACTGTACATACTGCTGTTTATTGGCCAGCGCTTTCTTTACATCGGCGATCGTTACTTTCTGCTCTCCGAAAAGTATTTCCACTTTTGCATCGAACCAGTCGGTGTGGCTGCTGATATATATTTTGGTGGAGGGCTTTGCGGTGTTGAACCTGAAGTTCTTGAGTGCATCGAAACCCGACACCGGGATATTCATGTCCTTCATCGCGTCAACGAAAAGAAAGAACCAGTTGTTCTTGAGCGCGTCGATGCCTTTCAGTGCTAGCGCATCGCTGTCGGCCGGCCGGATAAAATGGGAGTGCAGTGCTTCTATCTTCTGGATGAATTCCTGTTCCAGCGCGATATTGCGCTGGATCACCAGCAGTTTATCTGCCTGCGGCAGGATGATCTTTTCCTTATCTCCACTCCTTACATCATACCCTCTGTAACTGAACACCGGCTGGAAAAGAAGGTAATCGCCTTTCTCTTTCAGGAATATCCTTGTTTCGGGACGGATGTCTTTTACCTCTTCTTTCTGAAGGTTGCCGAAGTGAACCGTATACTCTTTGGACAGCGGCAGGATGAATTGTTCGAGTTGCGCCTTCCATTGGGCCGCATCGAACGAAATGCGGGCGGAAGGCAGGAATTTTTCTACCAGCATGATATCTTCCGTGCGCTGCCAGTTATAGAACCTGTCATTGTACTGGAAGAAGATGGGCGATACACATTCGTTTTCATTGATGGCCACATCGGCCAGGGGCAACCTTACACGACATTCCATTTCATATTTCCCTTCCTGGAAATGGATGGAGAATTCAGGCGAAATAACCTCGATGGCCAGTTCGGCATGCCGGAGGTTGGCGGTGGTAAACGATTTCCGCGGAGGCAGGAAGAATGCAAAATTGCTGTCTGCAAGTTCCTGGAATAATTTCTTGAATTTCGGGTGCAGGTATTCGTTGATGAGGTGCCGTGTTTCTTCGGGAAGCTCATCGTTGTGCTGCTGGATGATGTTCTCCCAGATGCCGCTGAAGGGGGAATTCCGGTTCAGGTACCTGTTCACTTCCACCGGCAGGAATTTCCGGAGCTGCTGGAACAGGATCTTATCCTCTTCGCTGAACACTTCCGTATTGACGAACTTGTTCAGGTCCAGTTTTTCAACCTTGCCCGTATACTTTGAAAAATCGTCATCGGCTTCTCCCTGGATCGCGTCTACCTGTATATAAGGGTACTGCACCGTGTTGGTGGCAATGACCACTCCCAGTTTCAATGCGGATTTTTTTGGCTCTTCTATTTCGGTGAGCCCGGCAAATGCAGGAGCGGTTTCGGCGGGGGTCTCCATATACGCAGGCCTCGGTCTTTCATCGCCTCCCGAAGCAGTAACGGCCACGCGTTTGATCGAGGAATCCAGCACTTTCAGGAAAGGCTTGCCATTATTATAGGTGAACTCAAATTTTCCCTCCAGTTCATCATCCAGCGAATAGCCGTATAAAGACAATAGCTTGTTTTTTTCTTTGTCCCAGTTGCGGATCGAATCAAAATAATTGGGACCATAATTATTTACAAGTTGCAGCAGCAGGATCACCTTATGCTGGCAGAGCGGATGTGCCGTATCGCTGTTGCAGGTGCAACTGGTATCGAGGTTGCGTTCTTCATTCTTCTGGACCAGGAGCCGGAAATTCTCGCCATCCTGTAAAATGGTTGCTTTTACGCACTCGTCTTTTGCTTCATGGATGGTGGCTTTGTGGCTGCGAAGGAACTCTTCGGCCGCGGCATAACTCTCGGGGGCAGACAGCATCCGGAGCATTTTCAGCTCGAGTGTTTTCATTTTCACAACGGTGTGCCGTTGGTCATACTGCATTTCCTTGTTGCCCAGCATGTTCCTGTCGAGCAGTTCCTGCAACTGGAAAAGGGCGCCCGCTTTGTGCCGGCAGATCTCGCTCAGGTTGTAGGGGCAGGAGCAGCGAAGTGAAATGGTCTTGGGGTCCTTGAACTGGTTAATGTGAACCTTATAATAAGTGGAGTAAGTATCGTCTTTCACGCGGAAGACAACGGTATTCATCAGGTCGTCATATTCCACCAGTTCCACATTGCCGAGAGAATGTATCTTCTTTCCGCGCCGGATCACTTCTTCAGAGCCATTATTGTAGATGTACTTGACGAGATATGGTAAAGCCATTGATCGAAGTGGTTAGCAGTTGACATGCACGCCCGGAACAGCGTTTTACCGGGGCGGCAAATACCCAAAAGGGCAATTTGCAAAAGTAAAGGAATGCAGCCGAGGGTAAAAAGAATAAATAAAGGAATCTGAACAAAATCTTTGTTAAAGAGAGTGCCGGTCAGGCTACTACCAGGTCGCCATTCCTGTAAACCGGCAGGATGTTCGCGCTGTTTTCGGTTACGCAGTATTCGAGGTCTTTTTCGAGGCCATAGGCCGCCAGGCGATGCCAGTGAGTGGTGAGACGGACAAATTTCTTCATGTCTTTCCTGTGTGCGGTATACATCTGCTCTGCCATCAGCGAAGCATCGCAATGGATCGTAAAGGATTTTTTCACAGCGCTGATAACTGCACCGGCAAACAACGTGTCTTCCAGGTTAAACCGGTCCTTCCAGGCAGAACATCCGAGTACCACATTGCGGCCGCTGGCAGCCAGGTGATCGCAAACGGCCTGGAGGTTGGGAAAAGAGCCGGTTACTACTTCGGCGGCGCCGTTATTGAGCGCCATGTGCAGGAGGCGCGTGCCGTTGGTGGTGGTGAGTACGAGTGTTTTGCCTTCGATCACTTCCCGGGGATATTCAGCGGGCGAATTTCCGTGCGCCAGCCCTTCGATCACTTTTCCATCGCGTTCCCCCGCGGTGATGCCGTGCACCTTGCTCCCTATTTCTATACATTTCTCCACAGAATCCACGGGGATCACACGCGCGGCCCCGTTATAGAGAGCTGTTGCAATGGTGGAGGTGGCGCGGAACACGTCGATGATCACTACGATACTGTTGCCGATGTCGTACACATCGAGGAGGCGCGGTGAAAGAATGGTATGCAGATCGGGTTTGCTCATGGAAAAAGAAATATGGCAGGAATCGCCGGGTATGGATCAGGCGAATGGAAGTTTGGAAACCTTTGCCTTTACCGGCTGGTTGCGGATGTCGACGAACACTTCGGTATCGATTGCGGCATGGGCCATATCCACATAAGCGAGACCGATGGCCTTGCCCAGCGTGGGCGATTGTGTGCCGCTGGTGACCTTCCCGATGGTATTGCCGGAAGCGTCCTTGACCAGGTAATCGTGTCGCGGAATCCCGCGTTCTGTCATTTCGATACCGACGAGTTTTCGTTTGATGCCATCTGTCTTCTGCTTTTCGATCAGCGGCCTTGCGGTAAAGTCTTTGGTGAATTTGGTGATCCAGCCAAGCCCGGCCTCGAGTGGCGAGGTGGTATCGTCGATATCATTTCCGTACAGGCAGTAACCCATCTCCAGCCGCAGGGTATCCCTGGCACCCAGGCCGATCGGCTTGATGCCGAATGTTTTGCCGGCTTCGAATATCGCGTTCCAGATCTTCATGGCATTGTCTCCCTTGTCTTCAAAATAGATCTCTATCCCCCCGGCGCCCGTATATCCCGTGGCACTGATGAGCACGTTGTCTACACCCGCGAATGTTCCTTTGGTGAACGTGTAGTATTTCAGGTTGAGGATATCCTGGTCAGCAAGCGGCTGCAGTATTTTGGTGGCATTCGGGCCCTGGATTGCGAGCAGGCAGGTCCGTTCGCTGATGTTCTGCATCTCCGCGTTTTTAGTGTTGAAGCGGCTGATCCAGTTCCAGTCCTTTTCAATATTGCTGGCATTGACCACCAGCATATAGGTCTTATTTTCTTCTATGCAATAAACGATCAGGTCATCCACGATACCACCCTGTTCATTGGTGAGGCAGCTGTATTGCGCTTTGCCGGCGACCAGTTTCGAAGCATCATTGCTCGTCACGCGCTGGATCAGGTCGAGCGCATTTTCTCCTTTCAGCATGAACTCGCCCATATGGCTTACATCGAACACACCGGCATTGTTGCGTACCGCCGCATGCTCATCGTTGATGCCCGTATAGCTGATAGGCATATTATAGCCGGCAAAGGGCGCCATCTTTGCACCCAGTTCGATATGTTTCTGCGTGAAGGCTGTGTTTTTCATGGGGCAAATGTAAGATTGAAAAGCAGGCAATCGGGGAAATGAACCCTTAAAGTTTTTTACCGGCAATATGAAGAGGGCTGAAAAAAGGAAGTGCCAGCGCTGTGAACAGCTCCGGCACTTTTACTCCCAACTTCAACCGAGTTTATATATAGAATTTCAGGAAGGATGTATTGCAGATCATCAACTGGGTTTCTGCGGTAACAGCCTTTGCAGCCCTTTTTGATTTTTCGGGCTGATAATGATACCGCGTGCTGTCGGCAGGCAGCGGCTGCTGGAGCTCATGGTCGATATCCTGCAGTTCTTTTATCTTCTGCTGTTTCTGCCTGAGGATTTCTTCCCGGTTCTTTTTCAGTTCCTGGATGGTATTGTCTATCTCGTCGGCATCAACACGGTGATCGGCACGCTGCAAACCATCGTTCTCCGTCTGGATATAGTCCACATTATGTGTCCAATGCTCTCCGTCCCTGTCGAAATTTCACCAATCTGCATCACCATCGAAAAAGCCTACGTGTATGTCGTGGTCCCAACCGATATTCTCGTGAATTTTAATATGTTTTCCTACTGGAACGGCGATGGTGAGCAGGATGTGCTGGTTGCGGAATTTTTCATTGGCAGTGATAGCGATGCCTTTGTCGAGCAATAGTACCGAGTCTTGTTGCGAGACATTGTAACTGATTCTGGAGGCCTGGTCATCCGCTTCTTTTCTTGTTCTGCCATATGCGGTTTTTACCACCGTCAGTACAAAGCTGTCGCCAATGGCCTTAACCACGCGCACACTCATGTTCTGGACGAATACGGTATCATCATCAAACGATGTAAAGGGTTCTATTTTGAACCAGTGACTACCGTAATATCTGCCGTCTGAGGGAAGCCTTAACTCAAGCTTGTTCACTTTTGGATTTGCCAGTGTAATATTCTGTTCGTCGTGATGATTAACATAGCGAAAATCATTGCGCAGGGAAGCCAGCAGGCCGATAAAGCTCAGCAGACCCAGCAGCCAGAGGGCCAGGAAAGTGGAACGGATCAGGCGGCTGTTGCCCCGCATCCTCGCGATCCTGCGGATGACCAGTGTAACGATCCCGACCACAGGCACCCAGATAAAGAGCAATAGTGTGCCCCAGGCGAAAATATTTTCCCAGCCATTGTTAAGAATAAATTCCTTGGCAGGCAGTAACCCGGTGAACAAAACACCGAGGGCAAACAGACCAGCTACAAGGCCAAACAATACGCAACCCAGGATAAAATATGCGAATATCCTGGCAAAGAGGGCAATGATGTCGCCGAGACCGCGTCCGCCGCGCCGGGCCACGCTGGTGGCTTCTGTGCTGAACTGCCTTCCGCGCTGGCGAACGGTGCTGCTGAACTCCTGGCCAAACTGTTCAGCCTTGGGTTTTACTTCGGTTTCAAAGTACTGCTGGGCCCTCTCCTTAAAACCTTCCATATCGCCCTGGATGGTATTCTTGATATTGTTCAGGTCAACTTTCTCGCCTTTCATCTGCAGTTTGTCTGCCGTGCTTCTCGCTTCAGGCAGCACCATCCACATAATAGTATAAACGAAGATGGCACCCGGACTGAACGACACGCTCAGGAAATGGTTGAAGTCCCAGATATTCCAGCGGCCGATGCGGAAGATGAAAGTAAAGAACGGGATCAGGAAAAACAGGCGGGGTATCCATACATTCAGCCCGAAGTATTGTGCCAGCCCGCTGCAGACACCGGCAATGATCTTATCGTCGGGGTCGCGGAACAGTCTTTTCCGTTGCGAGCCGATCGCGGTGGATGCCGTGCTGGGAACGGCGATCCACAATATAATGTAAGGGATGAAGGCGATACCAAAGCCGAAGAAGCCGACCAGGAACAGTACCCTTACGATCACCGGGTCTATGCCGAAATAATTGGCCAGGCCGCTGCATACGCCCCCGAGCACTTTATGGTTCTCGTCGCGGTATAACCTGCGCGGTTCTGCACTGGCATAGGCGGCGGAAGTGTCGGCTGTGGCAGGCTCGGGTCCTTTCTGTTCATTGCCGAGCTGCGATTTCAGCCTCGCCTCGTCGTCATCGAAGTCTTCTGGGCGGCCCATACTGTCTATGATACGCGTAACGTCGTCATCAGTGATGCAGGTAACGCCTTTTTTCAGCGTTTCGCCAAACAGTTCCGCGATACGTCCTTCTATATCGTTGATGATTTCGTCGGACCCTTCTTCGTTCGCGAAAAATTTGCGCAGGCTATCTACATACTGACGCAGGATATCGTATGCGGATTCCTCGATCGGTATGATCCTGCCCTGGAAATTTATATTGATTACCTTTTTCATGTGTCTCGTTTTGTTGGGTTAAAGTTGGTTAGGATTGGTGTCTTGCTGCGCCTGGTCGGCCGGTTGGGTGAGTGCGTGCACCGCATCGGCAAGTTCTTTCCAGGTGTGTTCCAGTTCACTGTAAAAAGCAAGACCCTTTTCCGTCATCACAAAATATTTGCGTGGGGGCCCTCCGCTGCTTTCCACCCACCGGTAGGTGAGCAATTCGGCATTCTTCAACCGGGTCAGCAGCGGGTATAGGGTTCCTTCCAGGATGTACAGGTTGGCCTGTTTCATTTTTTCAACGATATCACTGGGGTATACCTCGCCCTGCCGGATAATGGATAAGATGCAAAACTCCAGCACTCCTTTGCGCATCTGGCTCTGTGTATTCTGAATGTCCATGTTCCGTTTTTTTGTGTGATGTAAATAATGTTTCCGGTTCTTATATCAAATGGCGGCGAAGCGATTTGGATTTTTTCATGCGGTGGATGTTCCACAGTTCAGCCGCGCTGAAAAGCGACCCGCTGGTAGCGGGATGGGTGGAACTGGCAATTGTTTCGCGGGTTTCTGCTGTCAGTGCCCGGAGTGTGCCTTTGTCCAGGGGCGACAGTAACAGGGTGGATGTTTTCATATATCTTTTTAAGTTTGATGGTTTTTGTCCGTTGACAACACAAAGATGAGGGTTTATTTGGTACTATGCAACACATAGTACAAGGTTTTTTTTAGTAATAGGCAGCATAAAATAGATATTTAGATCATAATTAATTGATTTTCTGTACGTTAATCTAACCATCGCCATGCAGGTGAACAGGGCCTGGTTATGATGAGCGGTAAAATATGATGATGAAATGCGTCCCCGGGGTCCCTGGAGCTTGAATTCCAGGAGAAATCAGGAGGGTTCTGGCTCCTTTTTTTATCACATCTGGCAAAGGCGCCCGTTTATTTTGCAAAAAAAGCTAATTTTAAAATGGTCGAATTTTTGATATTTCATCAAACTATGATCGTATGCGGGGGGTAAACAGGGTGACGCTGATCGGCAACCTGGGAAAAGATCCCGATGTACAATTCCTGGAGGGAAATATTGCGGTGGCTAAATTTCCACTGGCCACCACGGAAACCTACAAGGACCGCAACGGCAAACTGGTATCGCAAACGGAATGGCATACGGTGGTATTGTGGCGGGGACTGGCCGAACTGGCACAGAAATACCTGCACAAGGGCAGCCTGGTGTATATCGAAGGAAGACTGCATACGCGGAACTGGGAAGACAAGGAGGGCAACAGGAGATCCGTAACGGAAGTAGTGGGTGATAACCTGATCATGCTCGACAAAAAAGGCGATGCACCAGGTCAAACACCGCCGGATCCGATGGAAGGTTACCCGGGGGATATGGCGCCACCGCCGGCAGATGCGGGGCTTCAATGAACGCAGGATTGTAAAATAAAATTATTTCAATAGCCAGAGGCCGGTATTTTTATCGGCCTTTATTGTCAGAAGACCATCATTCATAAAAAATGTATCCTTTGGATTACTATTCGGTAACCTTATCGTCACTTCTCCGCATCCCCATCAACACACAGGGAACGACCGTACTGATCGTTTTACTTCTATGCCTGCTGGCCTTTTCATTCATCGTCAGCGGTGCCGAAGTGGCTTTTTTTTCGCTGACCTATAAGGACATCAACATGCTCAAAACGAAGCCGCAGCCTTCGTACAGGCGGATCATACACCTGCTGGAAAGTCCTAAGATACTGCTGGGCTCACTGATCATTGCCAATAGCTTTTCCAATATCGCCATCATCATCATATCGAATATCCTGATCGACGATTTCTTTTCATTCGATCACACACTCGCGGTGATGGAGTTCCTGATCAAGGTGGTGGCGGTGACCTTCGTGTTGCTGCTGTTCGGTGACGTGATGCCCAAGGTACTGGCCACGCGCAACAATACCCGCTTTGCAAAAGACACCGGCCCGGTGATAGAGCTTACCAACTATCTCTGCCGCCGCCTCAGCCGGTGGCTGGTGAAATATTCCGATTTTATTGAAAGAAAACTGGCCCACAAAACCAGCGGCGCCATTACGAACGAGGAACTCTTTCATGCGATCGATATTACTGACACGGGTACCAACGAAAACGAGAAGAACATCCTCAAAGGCATTCTCAAATTCGGGAATATCACCGTGCGGCAGATCATGAAAACACGCGTGGACGTAAACGGTGTGGAATACAACACCAGCATACAGGACGTGCTGAAATGCGTGACAGACCTGCATTACAGCCGTTTGCCAGTGTACCGGGAAGACCTTGACAACGTAGCGGGCATCATACATACCAAAGACCTTCTTCCCTATATCGATCAGCCCGATCACTTCGACTGGCATTTGCTGATCAGGCCGCCTTATTTCGTGCACGAGCAGAAACTGATCGAAGACCTGCTGCGGGATTTCCAGGCCAAGCGGATCCATTTCGCCATCGTGGTAGATGAATTCGGCGGCACCAGCGGCATCGTTACACTGGAAGACATCCTCGAAGAAGTGATCGGCGAAATAAAAGATGAGTTCGATGACGAGGAAGCGGAATATAAAAAGATCGATGAGGACAACTATATCTTCGAAGGCCGCACCATGATCAATGACGTTTGCAAGGTCATGCAACTGCCCGCGGACGCCTTCGATGTGGTAAGGGGTGAGAGCGATTCGCTGGCCGGTCTCGTACTCGAACTCGCGGGCGAAATACCCTACCCCAGCCAGGTGATTGTTTCCGGCGATTTTGAATTTACCGTTCTTGATGTGGTGAGGAACCGCATTGAAAAAATTAAGGTTTCTATAAAGCCGCAACTGTCCGAATAGGGTTTACTTTGCAGCATGTTCATCCCCGAAAGATCACGGGCGCGCTGGTGGTTGGGCAGGCCGGTACTTTGCATTGCCTGCCTTTTTACCGGCTGGCTGCTCCTCGGCTCCTGTAACAGTCCCTATACACCGCGGCCGCGAGGCTATTTCGCTATCCATTTCCCCCCGAAAAAATACCGGTTGTTCGATCAGCCGGGATACCCGTATACATTTGAATACCCTGTATATGCACGTGTGGTAAAGGATTCGGTTTTCCGGGGCGGGGCGGTGGAAAATCCCTGGTGGATCAATGTTGATTTTCCTGAATTCAACGGCAGGATATACGTCAGTTACAAAGAGATCGGCGGTAAGAACCGCTTTGATTCGCTGGTCCACGATGCATTCAAGCTCACCGGCAAGCACAGCGAAAAAGCGTATTCCATCGATCAGGCGCTGGTGAGCACGCCCAACGGCGTGCATGGCATTTTCTTCAATGTGGGGGGAGATGTAGCTACTTCGCACCAGTTCTTTCTCACCGATTCCATCCGCCACTTCCTTCGCGGGGCCCTGTATTTCGATGCCACCCCCAATGAAGATTCACTGGGGATTGTCAATAATTTTCTCCAGGAAGACATGCGGCACCTCGTAAACACGTTCCGCTGGCGCTAGGCAAACCAGCGTATTTGCAGTTATCTTTGCAGGGTTATGATCGCAATCAACAACAAGCTCGTCAGTGATGAAGTGCTCACCGAGCAGTTTATCTGCGACCTGTCGAAGTGCAAAGGCGCCTGCTGCGAAGACGGCGATGCCGGCGCTCCATTGGAAAAGGAAGAGCTGGCACACCTGAAAAAATACTACCAGCTCATTGAACCCTACATGAGTGAGGAAGGAAAGGCGGAGATAAAAAAACAGGGGCGCTATATCTATGACCATGAGTTCGGATGGGTAACACCCACGATCGGCTCCGGTATCTGCGCTTACGGTTATCGCGATGCGAAAGGCGTGATCATGTGCAGCATTGAGCAGGCATATAACGAAGGGAAAATTTCCTGGAAGAAACCGATCAGCTGTCATCTTTTCCCCATTAAAACTTCGGTCAGCGCAGCCGACGAAAGCCTGGAATATGTGAACTATGAACCCCGGCAGGATCTGTGCAAGGCCGCCTGCAGCCTGGGGAAGAAACTGAAACTGCCGGTATATGTTTTTTTGAAGGATGCGCTGATCCGGAAATACGGCCAGGAATTTTACGAAGCCCTGGAAGCCAGCGCTGCGCAACTGAAAAAAAAGAACGTGTAAATCCCACTCCATGAGCGAGGCCGCATCATTTATTGCCAGAAGCACCGTGCGTTCCGCCGACATGGAGCACCGGAGAAAGATCAATTTCAATATCGGCAAATACAATGCTGTTGTGCCGCAGGGCAAACAGCAGTTCAGCAATATGATGCTGGCCCGCGAAAAGGCAAAGAACGTAAAATGGCGCGCCATCGAGAACCTCGCTTCGCTGCTGGAAGAATTTGAAAAGAAGATCACGGCCCGCGGCGCTAAAGTGATCTGGGCGGAAGATGCCCAGCAGGCGCTCGAAGCCGTAGAAAAGATATGTGCCGAAAAGAACTGCACCAGCATTGTGAAGAGCAAGAGCATGGTCACCGAGGAAATACACCTCAATCATTTTCTTGAAGAAAGAGGAATCGAAAGTGTGGAAACGGACCTGGGCGAATACATCCAGCAGCTGGATGGCGAACCGCCTTACCATATCGTTACGCCGGCAATGCACAAAAGCAAGGAAGACGTGTCCCGGCTGTTTGCCGAAAAACTGGGAACTCCTTCAGGCCTCACACCGGAGGAGCTGACAATGGTAGCCCGGCAGAAACTCCGCACGAAATACTGCGAAGCGCAGGTGGGTATTACCGGGGCGAATTTTATCCTGGCAGACATTGGCGGAATAGCCGTCAGTGAAAATGAGGGCAATGCCAGGCTCAGCTGTGCATGGCCGGAGACACACATCGCAATCGTTGGAATTGAAAAGATGCTTTCTTCCGTCAATGACCTGTCCTTATTCTGGCCCCTGCTCGCCACCTACGGAACCGGACAAAAGGTAACGGTGTACAACACGATCGTAACGGGGCCGCGGCAGCCAGGTGAAACAGACGGCCCGACCGACATGTACGTGATCCTGCTCGACAATGGCCGCACCAATCTCCTTTCTGACCCCGTAACACGCGAAGCATTGTATTGCATCCGCTGCGGCGCCTGCCTGAATGCCTGCCCGGTATATAAAAATATCGGGGGCCATGCCTATGGCGTTACCTACAGTGGTCCTATCGGCAGCATAATCACCCCGCACCTCAGCGGTGTGGGCGAATACAAGCACCTCAGCTATGCTTCTTCCCTGTGCGGGAACTGCACAGAAGTATGTCCCGTACGCATCAACCTGCATGAACTCTTGCTCTACAACCGGTACGAGGCAGTGGCCCGGGGCAACAGTACCCTCGGTGAGCGTCTTGCCTGGAAGACCTGGAAGGCCGCCAGCCTTCACCGCCCGCTGATGAATGCAGGAAATGGGAAGATCAAGAACTGGGTGGTGAACAAGGTATTCAGGGGATGGAACGCGGAAAGAAGCGATCTTGATTTCAGCAGGAAAACATTCAATGAACTGTGGAAGGAGCGTAGTAAATAATCGCTGTTCCGCCCAAAACCCGCTGCACGACCCTTTACTCTCCACATATTACCCCGCGGCTGCAATACATCGCCACCACATTGTTCGGGGAACAGGTTCAGATCACCGATTCCCCCGAAGTATACCGGGCGTCAGTATCTCCGCGGATCAACTACTCAGTAGAAAATATGGTGACCGGTGAATGCCGGATACATCCGGAAGGTCTTCTTCAGGAGATCTCTGTTTCCCCGCGAAACGTTTGCTGTATGCAATGGAACGGGCTTCCTGCATTTTTCGCTACCCCGGGCAGTATCCCGTTCGACCTGCTGGCCGCATCGTTTTACCTGATCACCCGGTATGAAGAATATGGCAGCGCGGCCTTCGATGAATACGGCCGGTACGACCATACCGCCAGCCTGGCCTGGCAGCACAACTTTCTTCGCCTTCCCCTTGTCAACCTCTGGATAACGGAGCTGTATAAAGAATGTTTCCCCGCCTTCGCGTACAAAAAACCGCCATTTATTTTTGTGCCGACATACGATGTGGATATTGCCTGGAGCTACCTGCACCGGCCTGTGTGGACCAATGTACTGGGATTTTACCGCGACCTGCTGAGGGGCGATTTCGACAAAGTGGTGGAACGGGGAAATGTATACAGCGGCTGGAAAAAAGATCCGTTTGACACATTCAACTGGCTCGACGCACTGCACGACCGGCTGGGGCTGCAACCGGTGTACTTCCTGCTGATGATCCTGCGCCGCGGTCCGTATGATAAAAACCTTCCGGCACGATCGAAAGCCCTGCAAAAATTATATGCGCGTTTATCGGAACGGTATGCGGTAGGGCTGCATCCTTCATGGCAGAGCGGAACAGAAGAATACCTGCTGCAGGAAGAAAAGAAAAGACTGGAAGGGATAACGGGGCACCCCATCACCTCCTCCAGGAACCATTACCTGCGCTTCTGCGTCCCGCACGGTTACCGCCGTCTTCTCGAGGCGGGCATGCGCAACGATTATTCAATGGCCTATGCCACCGTCAACGGTTTCAGGGCGTCGTATACGCTGCCCTTCTTCTGGTACGACCTCGGGCGGGATCAGCAGACAGAACTTTGCGTTCATCCTTTTTGCTACATGGAAGCCAACTCTTTTTTTGAACAGAAATACACACCGGCGCAGGCAATGGAAGAACTGCAGTATTACAACGATATAATAAAACAAACAGGCGGCGTATATACCACGCTCTTTCACAATCATTTTTTAACGGAGCAGCCGCAATGGAGGCCCTGGCGGGAGATGTACCTGCAGTTCCTCGAAAAGAATTTCTCTAAATAGAAGATCAGATCTCATTCTCTGCAGGCAGATCGCTATGTCCCTTCAGGCTTTTGTTCACGAGGTACACGCCCGCCAGCGTGATGACCGTTCCCGTGAGGATCAGCAGTGTCAGCCTTTCATTCAGCAGCGCCGAGCCGATCAGCATGGCAACAAACGGGTTGATATAGGCATACAATGAGGCGATGGCCACCGGCAGGTGTTTCATCGAATAGATAAAGCAGATGAAAGCAATGCAGGATCCTGCGAGTACCAGGTAGCACAGCAGGGCCCACGAAATGGCTGGCATATCACCGATGGGAATATGATTGCCCGTAAGCAACGCCATCGAATAGATACACGGAGCGGCGAGGAGCATCTGCCAGCCCATGCTGTAATAAGTATTCAGTTCGAATTTTTTTCGCGCGATAAATATCGTTCCGATACTCCAGCCCAGCGTAGCCAGCAATGCCATCGCCACTCCCATCGTAAAATGACTGCCATGCTCGCCAAAGGACCTGTTGTTATAGAACACAATACCGATGCCTGCAAAACCAAGCACCAGTCCGGCGAGCGTAAACAGCGTGGTGCGGGTTTTGAAGAATATTTTTTCGATCATTACTACGCACATAGGGTAGAGCGCGCCGATCAGTGCGGCCAGGCCACTGGGAATAAATTTGATGCCCCAGGTTGCGAACCCGTTACCGATGATCAGCAGGAAGAAGGTGACGGTAAACAGGAACCTTAACTGTTTAAAGTTGGGCCAGGGATGTCCTTTCAACTTGAAATAAAGAATGAATAGTGATCCCGCGAGCAGCTGCCGGATGGCCGATATCTGCAATCCCGGCACAGATCCAACGGCCAGTTTGCTGGCAACCCAGGTGCTGCCCCAGATAAAACTGGTGGCTGCAACGGCCAGGTAAGCTTTCTGTGGGATGGTTAGCCGCATGGGAGTCAATAAGCGTTAATGCCTGAAATGCCGCATACCGGTCAGCACCATTGCCAGCTGGTGTGTTTTACAATAGTCGATGCTTTCGTTATCGCGCACCGATCCGCCGGGTTGAATAAATGCGGTAATGCCCGCTTCGTGTGCAAGCTGTACGCAATCCCCGAAGGGAAAGAACGCATCGCTGGCGAGCACGGCACCTTCGAGCGAAAACCCGGAACGCCCTGCCTTTTCGATCGCCTGCCGAAGGGCATCGATCCGTGAGGTCTGGCCACAGCCCTTTCCCACCAGCTGTTTGTTTTTCACCAGTGCGATGGCATTGCTCTTGAGATGTTTGCAGGTAATATTGGCAAATACCAGGTCTTCTTTTTCGGCAGCGTCAGCGATACGGCCGCCAACCTCATTCCACTCCTTGTAGTTGCCTGTATCTGTATCCTGTTCGAGTATACCGCCCAGAACTGATTTAACCTGCGTGGCGGGTTGAATGATTCCCGGCTGCAGTTGCAGCAGTATCCGGTTCTTTTTCGCAGCGAGTATATCAAATGCTTCCTGGCTGAACGAAGTCGCCATCAATACTTCAAAGAAAATCCCGCTGATTTTTTTTGCGGTGGCCTCATCGATATTCCTGTTGCACAACAGTACCCCCCCGAAAGCACTCTCGGGATCACCGGCCAGCGCAGCCTCCCAGGCGAGCGTGGCGGAAGGCCTGAGTGCGATGCCGCACACATTGGTGTGCTTGATGATCGCGAACAGTGTTTCATCGCCGCCGAACTCACCCGCTATCTGTATGGCTGCGTCGATGTCCACCAGGTTGTTATAAGAGAGTTCCTTTCCGTGCAACTGAACAAAACTGCAGGCCGTGTCTCCTGAAAAGCGGGCCGACTGGTGGGGATTCTCTCCATAGCGCAGCGTACCGGTGCCTGCATGGAAATACCGGCTGATCGCCGTATCGTACTGCATGACGATATCGAAAGCCTTCGCAGCAAACGCACGCCGTTGTTCGATGGTCGTGGTCGCATTTTCTGAGCGGATGATCTTTTCCATGGCCTCGTAGTCTTCTTTGGAAGCGACCACCACTGTATCCTGGAAATTTTTCGCAGCGGCGCGGATCATCGAAGGACCACCGATGTCTATCTTCTCTATGATCAGCTTTTCTTCGGTGGTATTTCTTACGGTCTCTTCAAAAGGATAGAGGTCCACAATGACGAGGTCAATGGGTGGGATGGAGAACTCTCTCATGTCCGCCACATCCTGTGCTTCCTGTCTTCTCCCGAGGATTCCTCCGAACACCACCGGGTGAAGTGTCTTTACCCGGCCACCCAGGATCGAAGGATAACCCGTGAGGCTCTCCACGGGTGTGCAGGCAATGCCCGCTGTTTCGAGGTACTGCTGTGTACCGCCAGTGGAATAGATGATGATGCCCGCATCACGGAGTGCAAGGGCCAGCGGTGCAAGTCCTTCTTTATAAAAAACGGAGATGAGCGCCGACTGAATTTTTTTTTGCATGGCGTTGGGTTGAAGAACGGGAATGCTCAGAGGTCCATGAGGAATGCGCCCTGTTCCGGTACGGAATAATGCCGCAAATGTAGTTGCTCCGCTTCTTTCCGCCAGCCGTTGATTTTCCACAGGCTGTTGGTGTTGTCGAAAATATACAGTTGACAATCGAAAAGAGAGTACAGTTCCGCGATGGTAGCGCGCAACGCGTGGGTTAGTATGATGGCATCGACGCGGATCCTCCGGCCGTTTCCGGCTGCGGGCACGCGATCCAGCACCAGCACCTTTTTATGCGCGGTAATAATGAGCGGGTACCGCCAGGCAATACCGGGTGCATGTACCGCGGGAACTATCCCGAGACAGATACGCGATGGCCCGATATGAGACAACAAGGTATCCCTGCCGACCGGGCCATTGTGCAGGAACAGGCATGCGTGGCCAGACACGAGGTCGATGGCCGTATGGTGCGGAAACTGGTACACCACAAGTCGCTTCCGGTGCTCCTGTTGCCAGCCGGTGACATCCCGGAAGCAGCAAAAAATAAGGAGGGCCGCAAAGGCGATCCAAAGTCCGGCTTTTTTATTTCGCGCCAGCCAGGTGATGACGGCGATCAGGGCAATGTACAGGCAAGCCGTTTGCCAGCCGGAGATAAATACCGCGCGAATGGAACAGAAAGGCAGCCGGTTCAGGAAAACGATGAACCCATCCATACCGTGGATGAGCAGGCTCACGGTTTTTCCGAGTATGGGTCCGGCAAACGGCACATGAGACAGTGGAATCAGGGCGAGTTCGAGGTACAGTATCAGGCCCGACAATGGCACCGCGAAAAGATTGGCCACCAGGAAAAGCAGTGGCAGCTGGTGGAACCGGTAGAGCATGAGGGGAAAGGTCAGTATTTGGGCAGACAGGCCGACGGCGCACATCTCCCAACAGGCACCCAGCAGCTTGTTGTGAACGGGGATCCATTTTTTGATGGGGGTGGAGAACAGGATGATGCCGGTAACGGCAGCATAGCTCAGCTGGAAGCCGGGATCCATGAGGTTGTGCGGTTGAATGATCAGCAGTACAAAAGCAGATGCCGCGAGATTGTTATATACCGGGATCTTCCGGTTGATGAGCTGACCTAATATCATGCAGCTGAGCATGACCGTGCTGCGGAGAGTGGAAGCCCCCGCGCCCGCGATCAGGCAGAAGGCCCACAGCGCCGCGAGAATGACCAGTGGCCGGAGCCAGCGGCACCAGCGTTTATGTGCGAGAGGACGAAACAGCAACACGAGCAGCCCGTAAATCATGCCGAGGTGCAGGCCGGCCAGTACGATAACGTGGATGGCACCCGTATTTGAGTAGGCCTGCGCCAGTGCCGGATCAAGGTCATTGCGATAGCCGAACAGCAGCGCTTCCGCTACGCCGGCCGCTGCTTCGGCATGCAGGTGAAGACGCAGCAGGGAAAGAAGGAATGTTCTGCATAAGGACAAACTCCTGCCAAATGACCGGGATGTACCCGCAAGCAGGCGGTACTGGCCGGAATGCGGGGCGCATTGAAAGAAGATATTCTGTGAAGCGGAATAACCGGGATAGTCGAATGCGCCGGGATTGCCAGGTGCGGGAACCTGTTTAAGCGAGGCATTGGTAACAAGCTGTGATCCGCAGGTGAGCATGGGTGCAGAAGGATCGTAAGGCAGATGCAGCCAGGTTTTGGCGATGGTTGTTTGCCAGTGGCCGGAGGTGTAAACAGCGGTGACATCTGCGGAGCATTTCCAGCTGCCGCCGCGAACCTGCGGCGTGTTGTAAATCCGCAGCAGTACAGGGAAATGATCCTGGTATATGCGGCCGGCCCAATGCGGATGATGGCGGATATCGGAGGAGAAATAAAAGCCCGCGCCGGCCAGTATGAAAAGCAGCGAAAGTGCGCAGCCCGCGGCCCATCCACAGGCATAGCGACGGCATAGGGGAAGCCGGTGATAGAAAATCAGTGATAGCATACACAAACCGGCGGGGAGAAATAGCCATGACGGGGACAGGCTGCAGCAGGCCTGCAGGCAGATGCCCGCCGCAAAGCAGACAAGCGGGCGGAGCAATGGCGTTTTTTTCCAAATCGCGGGCATAATGATCAGTTGGTGTAGTAGGAGGCCCACATTGACAATAAAATAGTGACCGACAACGTTTAATGGCGGCGAAAGGGAGGAGCTGACGGAGCGGCAAAATGGTTATGCGCGGATTTGCATGGGAAAAAAATATTCACGATATTCGGAATAGAGTTATTTGACAAATACCGTTTAATCCTGAAATACCGGCTGTACCTGCGTCTGCCGCGAATTTCAAGTCCCGGAATTAAAGCACCAAAAAAGTGCTGAAAATAAAACAACGTCATTTTTGACCATGTTTTAACGGGTAGGACGACCCCGTCTTTTCACGGTATTTCTTATGTCTTTTCACGGTATCTATACCGTGTTTTTACGGTTTTTTTCCGACATTTATTTCATAATTTCATGTTTTTTAATCAGTTATAAATGATATTAATTCATAATTGACTGAAAGTCATTGTTTTTCGGGAAAATCCGAGCGTTTTGGGAAATACTTTTACGGAGTAAACAACAAACAACAAAAAGTAAAACCCCTATTTTATGAAAACGCTCGAAATGAATACCGTAACCGTTGGAAAGTATGTAGACACCGCACATGTACAGAATATCACCAATAATTATAAAAAAGAAAGGTGGATACAGAACAGCGAGAAGATCGGCAAGGAAGATTCTTTGAGCGTTTGGTGGAGCGTAGCAGAACTGGAGCAGTTCCTTCAGAATGCCAAAACACATGGCGCGGACGGTGTGAAATTCTATTTCGGCGCTTATGATAAAGACCATGCTCCCTGTGCAGAGTATGAAGACAGGCAGACGCTGGTAATGGTAGGAACGAAGAAAAAACAGACCGGTTCGGGCGTTAAGAACAAAGACATCTATTTCAATACAGATAAAGGCAGCTCGATCCTGGCGTATAACATGGGCCAGATGTGCCCTCCGTTCTGCGGACAGGACAATACCGTGGATCCCGATGGCGGTTCTATCTATATCGACTAATCCGGCTACCCGGTGCGGACTTATTGACAAACCTCCCGAACGGGAGGTTTTTTTATAATATACAATAGGCGAATAACGTTATATTGTTATCTTCTATGGGCTTTCCTATATATATATATGTAATGATCCTCAGCTTCCTGGCTGGGGTGTATATTTTTTTCCGCGGTACCTCGAACCGCTACCTGAACGGACTGACTATTTTCCTGGCGATCTCCATCCTGATGGAGACCTTCAACCATTTCCGGAACAAGAAATTCCAGAATACGCTGATCATTTACAATTTCTTCAGTGTGTTCGAGTTCCTGTTCTACATCTGGCTGCTGCGGGAGATAGTGAAGAAACCGAAACCCAAAAAAGTATTCCTGTATGTACTGCTGATCTACCCGGTGGTGGCGATGGTGAATATTTTTTTTATCCAGGGAAGGGATAAGTTCGCCTCAGTGAGCTATGGTATCGGCTGTCTTGCCATTGTGGTGATGTCTATCTATTTTTTTTTCGAGCTGTTCCAGCTTACCTATTCTAATCTCCTGAAGCAGCCGCCCTTCTGGATTTGTTCGGCTTTATTGTTTTTTTATTGTTGTAGTTTCCCCATCTTTGGGTTGAGTAATTTCATCAACGATTTTCCAAGGGTCATTAAACATAATATAGGAACGATCATCGAATTTTTGAACGTATTCCTGTATGCCGTGTTTACCATTGCTTTCCTATGCAACCTCAGAACAACGAGATCCTCTCAGTAATCGTAATCGGCGGCATCATGGCCGTGGCGTTGCTGCTTTTTATCATGACCGTTCTCTTTCTGTACCAGAAAAGACAACACCGCCATGAAAAGGAACTCGTTAAGCTCAAGGAAGAATACGACCAGGAACTTCTCCGCAGTCAGTTGGAAATACAGGAGGGAACACTGAAGACCATTGCCCAGGAACTCCACGACAACATCGGGCAGATGCTTTCCGTGGTGCGGCTGTCGCTCGCTACCGTTGGCCTTGAAAAGACCCACCCCGCTTATGAAGGGGTCGAAAATTCCCGCGAGATCCTCAACCGTGCCATTGTAGACGTATCCAACCTTACCAAAAGCCTGCATACCGACCGCATCGCCCAGATCGGTCTTCGCGAGGCCGTTCAGTTCGAAGTGGAGACCATCCGTAAAAGCGGGCTCGTCAACATCGATTTCTCATCGTCGGGCACCGAACAGGACCTCGATCCGCAGAAATCCATCTTCCTGTTCCGCATGTTCCAGGAAATACTCAATAATACCCTCAAGCATTCCAGGGCCACGCTCGTAACTGTGGCGGTTAGTTATACCGACAGGCTGTTTACCCTCCGGATGGAAGACAACGGGATTGGGTTTAACGTGGAAGAAAAAAAGAACAAACCATCGGCCTCCGGGGGTGTGGGACTGAAAAGCATGATCAACCGCGCCAAGCTGGTAGGCTGCGATTTTGTTATTAATAGTGTGGAGGGGAAGGGCACATCTGTATCAATTAGTTTACCTTTGGGGGAGAAACAAAGCTCATAAACCGATATGGCGGACCCGAAAAAAAATTATCAGGTAGCAGTAATCGATGACCATACGCTGATGCGCAACGCACTGGCCAGGCTGGTGGCATCTTTCGATGGATTTGGGGTGCTTTTCGAAGCCAACCACGGTAAGGAAATGGTAGAAAAGATGAAGCAGCACCTGATCCCCGACCTGGTGCTCCTGGATATCAACATGCCCGAAATGGACGGCTATGAAACCGCCAAATGGCTGTTCAAACATTATCCCCAGGTAAAAATACTGGCGCTTTCCATGCAGAACGACGAAGGCAGCATCATCCGCATGCTCCGGCTGGGCGCCAAAGGTTACGTCACCAAAAATGTAAATCCCGAAGAGCTGAACGTGGCCCTCAACTCGGTGATGAAAAAAGATTTTTATCTCTCCGAAGCCATCACGGGCAAAGTGATCAGCGGGCTGCATGCCGATATTGAAAAGCCCATAGATCCTATTGTGCTCAATGATAAGGAGCGCGAATTTCTCCGGTATGCCTGCACAGAGCTGACCTATAAAGACATTGCAGAGAAAATGTCTGTCAGCCCCCGTTCGGTCGACGACTACCGCAATACCCTTTTCGAAAAGATCAAGGTGCACACACGCATGGGCCTGGCCCTTTACGCGATCCGCAATAAAATAGTGGAAGTGTAAATTACTGGAACAGGTATTTTTCCATCAATTCATTCATGGTTTCCCGGAAAAGGTCCTTCGCCTCGGCTTTCCGATCGTTCCTGATCAGTTCCTGGCAGGGCAATACACGGTGCCGGAAAATATCCGTATAGATCTCCTTCGCCGCAGGCTGGCGGTCCAACTGTTCTATCAGCACGGGTGATACATAGTAATACATCTCCACCAGCTCACCGCTCTCATTGAGCAGGAACTGGTCCCTGAATGCCCGGAACTCATTGAGCTGCTCATGCTGTCCGGAATGCATACCGATCTCTACCGTTTTAGTGAGAAGGCAATCCGTTCCGTCCGACTGGCCGCAGAATGGCGGGCAAAGGGATCCCATATCCATATCATCCTGGGTATTGCCCGATGAGTCGATCGGTTGCAATACGGGTTTATGGCGCTGAACGGCATCGTTTTCGCGTGGATCGTATCCCATCCTGTAATGAATACCGGTACAGGAGACATCGGCCAGCATATTTTCCAGCGTATCGATCCCGAAAAAAGCACCACGGATCACGCGGTGGAACGGGGCACCTTCTTCCAGGCGGCTGAAACGAACGGCATGCTGGTACAGCCAGTTCCAGGTAGTAGCGAGACCTGCCCGCTGACCCGTGTTGGTCAGGTATCCACCGGGCAATATGATTGAATTGGGAATGGAAAGATGAGATGAAGTGCTGTTACAGGGAACCATGACGATCACCCTGGATAGCGGGTCGCCGGCACTACGCAAGCCATACATAAAACGCAGGCCTGAGGCGTCAGGACATTGCCTGAGCGCGGCCAGCAGGTACTCTTTCCTGATAAAAACACCGGCAGATTCGCCCGGAAATCTCCGGTCGAACCCCGTTTGCAGGTCTTCTGACCGGCGCGGGCTGATGGAACCACCCACGGAACGGTGCGGCTTTGGGAGCCGGGTAGCTTGGTTGCTCATAACAAGTTGATTTTCAAAAGCGATAACAAAATACAAAATATTCTGTTAATAGCGAAATTCCACGCAGCGGATCGCGGACCGCTGTAATGCGTGTCTTTGTAAAAGGGTGACCAGCAATGCTTTATTTGCTGAGATTCATGCTCCGTTCTTTGTAGAGCGTGCGGAAATAGGGATCGCGGAGATCGCGGATAAAACGGATCGCCTCCCCGGTACTTTTCATTTCGGGACCAAGTTCCTTGCTCACACCGGGAAATTTGTCAAAACTAAAGACTGGCTCCTTGATCGCGTAGCCTTCCAGTTTCTTCTGCATGGAGAATTCGGTGAGTTTTGCGGCGCCCAGCATCACCTTGGTAGCAATATTGAGGTAGGGGATGCCATAAGCCTTAGCAATAAAAGGGGTGGTGCGCGAGGCCCTGGGATTGGCCTCGATAACAAATACTTTTTTGTCTTTAATGGCGAATTGTATGTTGATCAGGCCGCGGATTTCCAGCGCTCTCGCGATCTTTTCACTGTAATATTCCATGGTTTCCACCACCAGCGGGGTAAGGTTGAACGCGGGCAGTACGGCATTGCTGTCGCCGCTGTGGATGCCTGCAGGTTCTATGTGCTCCATCACGCCCATGACATGGAAATTCTCGCCATCGAAGATCGCATCGACTTCCGCTTCCTGGCAGCGGTCAAGAAAATGATCGATCAGTATTTTATTATCCGGCAGATGTTTCAGGAGGCTGATCACGGCTTTTTCCACATCCTCATCATTGATGACGATACGCATGCGCTGACCGCCCAATACATAACTGGGGCGGACCAGTACCGGGTATCCTACACGGTTGGCCACTTCGATGGCTTCATCTGCAGTCAGTGCCGTTCCGTATTCCGGGTAAGGGATGCCGAGCTCTTTTAACAGGTCGCTGAACCGGCCGCGGTCTTCGGCAATATCCATATTGTCGAAGCTGGTGCCAACGATCCGGATTCCTTTTTCGTGCAGTCTTCTCGACAATTTCAATGCCGTCTGCCCCCCCAGTTGCACGATCACGCCGTCTGGTTTTTCAAGTTCGATGATCTCCCAGAGGTGTTCCCAATACACCGGCTCGAAGTACAGTTTATCGGCCATGTCGAAATCCGTGGAAACCGTTTCAGGATTGCAGTTCACCATAATGGACTCATAGCCGCATTCCTTGATGGCGAGCAGCCCGTGAACGCAGCAATAGTCGAACTCGATCCCCTGCCCGATGCGGTTGGGACCGCTGCCGAGAACGATGATCTTCTTTTTCGATGAAGGGATGGATTCGTTGGAATTAAGCCGGGTGGTCATTTCTTTGAAATTGCGCAAATGTAAGGATTAAACGCGGAGGTTGAGGGGCAAAAGCGGGGGACCTATGAGGTTCTCAACCTATAAGGTTCTCAACCTGCAAGGTTCCCAACCTGCGAGGTACCCAACCTGCAAGGTTCCCAACCTGCGAGGTGCCCAACCTATGAGGTTCCAACCTGCAAGGTTCCCAACCTATGAGGTTCCAACCTGCAAGGTTCCCAACCTGCAAGGTTCCCAACCTATGAGGTTCCAACCTGCAAGGTTCCCAACCTGCAAGGTTCTCAACCTGCAAGGTTCTCAACCTGCAAGGTTCTCAACCTGCAAGGTTCTCAACCTGCAAGGTTCTCAACCTGCAAGGTTCCCAACCTATGAGGTTCCAACCTGCAAGGTTCCCAACCTGCAAGGTTCCCAACCTGCAAGGTTCACAACCTGCAAGGTTCCCAACCTACAGGGTACCCAACCTGCAAGGTTCCCAACCTCATAGGTTGTCGTTACCTGCCGCTGACCAGCACGATCTTCGTGACCGTATGTTCGGTGCCATCGTCGTTCCTGACAAGGACGAGATACACACCACTGGCCACCTTTTCACCCTTGTAGTTCAGGCCATTCCAGGTGGCCTGGCCCCCCAGGGCCCGCACCTGGTACACCAGCCTGCCATTCAACTCGGCAATCTTTACCAATGAATTGTCCGCCAGCCCCCGGATTGCGATCGTTCCATTGTACCCCGGTGGAACAGGATTGGGAAATACGAGTACCTGGCTGTCAGTAGGCGCCGGCTCCGTTGCGTTCCCCCTGAAACTGCAAATCCCCGCAAAAGTGGAAATGAATACCTCGCCCGACTGCGGGTCGATGGCGATCCGCTTGATATCATTGTTCAGCAACGGGGAGTTGTCTTCCGTAAACCGGCTGATGATCTGGTCGCCGGCGGCAGAGATGAGCCAGACCCCATTGCGCGTGCCCACCCACTTGCGGTTGGCGCCATCTACTGCTATGCAGTGAACCTCCTCGTCCTGGAACAAATACCCCGCAAACTGCCCCTGCTGCACCACCGGCAACACCGCGGTACACCGCGTACCGGTGAAAAGCGTCGGTGCACACTGCACCACAGCAATACCGTGATCGGTACCGATCCAGATGAGGTCATTCCTGTCTTTTGCGATACAGAAAACATTATTAGACGGAAGGTTCCCTGCCTGGAAGCCCGTTGTAAAAGAAGCCCACAGATCATCATTGGTGGCATCGATGCTGGCCCCGGGATGATATACGAAAACGCCATTGCCCTTCGGGCTTACGATCCATACCTGGTCATCATCATCAACCAGGATCTGCGAGACCGCATTCTCCGTGAGAACGAATGGAATGGCAAACGACTTAAAACTGCCATCGGGTTTGCGCACCGACAGGTTCTGCGGTGCACCATAATTCGCGATCCAGAGGTTGCCCTTGTGATCGAACGCCAGGCCTCCGATGCGATAGCTCGTAGGATCGCCCACTGCCGCCTGCAAACTGGAATTATTTTTCTTGTATACCACAGGCGCGCCGCCAAAATGCACCAGCCCGCCCCCATAACTACCTGCCCAGGTGGTGCCGTCAGCGGGATCGGTTGCAAGTGTAATAAAGTCGAGCACCGAATCCAGAACAGGTAACGTAAAAAAGCCTTCATCGGACCAGGTATCATTACTAAAAAGATAGATCCCGTTGCGATCATACTGGTACACCCATGCATCATCCACGCTTCCCGCCGCGGCAAGCAGGGTGGATCCGGCGAACAGCATTTCTCCGTTTGCCGTACCCAATGGACCGTTCGGAATATAGCGCTGCACCGTTGTTCCCGTGGCAGACAATCCGCCAAAAAGATCGGCCACCCAGATGGAACCGTTGTCGAGTATGGCAGACTGCGGTGAAGAAATGATACCCGCCTGCGCCACTGTTTTTTCGATCACCCCGGTTGTATTCAGCTGCAGCACCTGGCTGGCCCCCGCCGCCGTTCTCTCGCAGACCAATATTTTATTTCCGGAAGCGGTGATGCTGACGATCGGCCAGTTTGGATCGGAGTACAGGTAAACAAAACTATTTCCAGTGAGCACAAACAATGAATCATTGCGCTGCATGATCACCTTGCCGTTCGTTCCGATCACATTCGCGGTAATGCCGGCGCTGATCACCTGCCAGTTGGCGAAGTTGGCGAGGCTGGCCGCATGAACATCCGCTTTTTTGACGCCCTCATCCGTGGCGGCATAAAAGAAATTGCCATCGGTGGTAAGGCCGCTCACTTTTACCTGGCCGCCCGCATTGCCGATGTACCAGGTATCCCTGATCTCGTCTTTGGTAAGGTCGGCCACGATCACTCCCAGCCCGCTGCAGAGATAGGCAAGGCCATTCTGGCAGAATATTCTGTAAATATTTTTATTTCCCGAAACAGTGCTGCGTTTAATGTCGCCAATGTTGACCACTGAACTGCCTTTCAACAGGTCTATATTGCTGTTCGCATAGGCGATCACGACCTGCTGACCTGCACTGTCCCACCCGATACAACTTACCCCGATATCATTCAGGCCGGTGACCTTGCTGTACCGCTGTATATCGCCGCCGGCATCTACACTGAACAGTGCGCTTGATGTGGCGCAGTAGATTTTGTCTCCCTGCAAAACCTGCAGGGCCGACTGGTAGTTGAGGTGTTCCCGCCAGCTGCCCAGGGGCGGTGCGGGATTCTGAACCTGTGAAAAACACGGATGCATATACAGCAGCAGCCATACCGTCAGCAGGCATGCGCCTCCACGTTTTTTTTTGGGGGGATGGATATGATATGGATGAACAAGCTTCACGGAATCAACGATATTATTTGATATAACCTCCGATCGATCTGCGATTCGATACCCAGAGGATACAAAGCACGAGTAAGGCAGTGGCAACGGTATATGGCGAAATAAAAGGGCTCACAAAAATATTCTGCTTTGCGAGGTACACATGTGCAGTATACTGCAACGCAGCGATCGCACCCACCGATACCAGCAGGAGGTAGATATTGGGTGGAAAAAACTGTTTCATCAGGAAGCGTCTCAGTTGCCCCGGTGCGGCACCCAGTGTGATCAGCAGAACAATCTCTTCCCGGCAGGAAGCAATCGTCAGCTGGATGAACAGGCTGAATACCAGCAGCGCAAACAACAACAGCACCGCACCGGTCATCCAGCTGATGTTTACGATCACATTGATGATCTCCCGGTATTTGCTGAAACGCGTTTTATCCGCATCAGTCGTAAGGCCATTTTTTTTCAGGTAAGAAACAAGCTCAGGATTGCCAGGGTCGGTGGTGCGTATCACTACGCGCGACGGGTCCGATTTTTCCCTGCTCGCATAACGGCGGTTGGACCAGTCCATGAATTCCTGCGGTACCAACAGCGACGTGATCCTGTCACTGAAGCCCACGATGCGCCCGTTAAAAGTTACGGGCCCAGCAGGTGTAATAATATTTACCTTGAATACGATCATTTTTACGATATCCTGCGTGAGTTGCGGCAGGTTCTGCGACAGTGAAAACTGGAAATTGTAAAAATCAAGGAACATGTTTGGCGCGATCATCGGTATCACGGCGCTGGTACTGTCCCACTTCCAGTCGCTGCTGTTCACATCTATAAAGGAAGCGGGAACGCTTTCAAAGGAAATATCGGTGGAGAAAGGAAAGCGGTCGCTGTAGCTCTGCACATTGGCTTTGAAGCGGCTGGGCGTCAGCACACCTGCATCATTCACGAAAGGTTGTTTTTTCAGTTCGGAAATATCGGCCGGCGAAAGCGTTGTAGCCCCGATCGTCTGGTTGTTCAGCACTTTATTGAGCACCAGGAAATTCGCGATGCTGTCCTGGTTGGTTTTGCTGTGCAGCAGGTCATTGTAGTTTACCTGCACCTGCACGGCAGTGAGTATCAGTACCAGCGCCATGAAGAGTCCTGCCAGCGCCATGATAAAGCGCGAGCGCCCGGAGGCGGAACGGATCAGTTTCTTGAGCAGGTGGTAAAGCATTGGCGATGGGAACGGTTATGTGTTACAGGGCCAGTTGTTCGGTGTATTCAAAATGGGTGTCGCGATCAAGGTCTGCCAGGATAAATCCGGCCTTTCTTTCTTTACATTCCCTTGCGATCAATGCACTGGCCTTTGCGGTATTATCGCGATCGAGGTGACTGAAAGGCTCATCCATCAGGAGCCAGTCGAAAGGCTGCACCAGCGCGCGGATGATCGCTATGCGTTGCTGTTCTCCATAGCTGCAGAGGCCCGCACGCTGATCGAGTATGTGCGTGATGCCCAGCAGCGCCGCCATCTCGTCAATTTTTTCGGCGCCGTAGTAAGGTTCCTGGAGGATGCGCTTGAGCTCTATGTTCTCCCGTGCAGTAAGATTCAGGAACAACCGCAGGTCCTGGAAGATCACGCTCAGCCGCTGTTGCCGCACCTGCGCCAGCGCATCGTCTTTTATATTGCCGATGTCCGCGGTATCCCATTTTACTTCACCGGTATAGTCGTCGCGTAATTTGTAGAGGATGTGTACGAGCGTGGTCTTGCCGGTGCCACTGGGCGCCTGTACCTTGATAAAGCTTCCCTGCAGAAAGCGGAGATTCCTGTTCCAGACGGCTGATGCAGGCAATGCCGGTTTATCCCGCAGGGGAAAAGGGATGACCTGCCTGAGTTCTATATCCATATGCAGGATGTTGAGCCAACTAAGGTACTGCGGCAGCCGGGGGAAACTTCCGTAAATATTGTTAACGTTCCGTTTACTGGCGGTAGTTCCGGCCCATGGCCATCAGCATGCGAACGAATGAAACCAGGCTGTTCTGTTTTTCATTTTTCATGCGAATGACCATTTCACCCGAAGCTTCCGATCCGCTGATATGATCAGTGGTCGCAGTCATATCTTTTACGGTTGCAGCGAAGATGGAAAACATTCCTTTTGACATATCAGAGGAGGCAGTGCCAGCCAGTGAGGATGTCAGTTTATCTACATCAAGGAAAAACCCTGAAGATTTACCCTTGAACCGGGCGGCAATTTCAGAACCGGCAGCACTGGATTTTTTCGCGGCATACTGTACATAGGTCAGTGAATCACTTGCCAGGTCGATATTGTTGTTGTCTGTGTGCAGGTAGAGGCCGATCGTGCGCATCAGCAAACCGGAGCTGTACTGGTCACCCTGTTTCTGGACGAACCCGTTGGCTACCACTGATTGCATCAGCTTGTCAAAGCTTGCCTTGTTGTTGATGTCGGCGTGTACCAGGAATTTGTAGGTGGGCTTCCCGTTAGCGTTCATATTTTCAAAACCCGTTTGCACAGGTGCCGGCAGGGCGAGATCGGAAACCACCACCGTAATATTGCCTTTCAGTGCTGAATAAGCATCCGAGGTCATCAGCCCCATTTTCTGCATATACATATTGGCCATGGGCTCCACATCAGCCTGTTTCAGAACACCACCGATGATCTGCGGATCGAAGGAGAATGCCAGTGCTCCATCGATGTTGGAAGAAGGGTAATTTTCAATAATAGACGTATTCAAATCGGGGAAAGAATATCTTTTCAGGAGCGCCGTGGCGGAATCGTTTAGGTATAATTTCGATTTCATCACCACCTTGCCATCTTCAAACCGAAGAGTAGCGGCGCTGTAATTGTCTTTCAGCAATGCTTCCAGTTTGGGAAACTGCAATGGCATGCCCGCCATCGGGTTGGTTCCGGAGGTAGATGAAAACATGTAAGCGTCTGCCTTCTCACCCATCAGGTCGGTAAATGCTTTCACACCCGCCAATGATTCGGATTCCGGCAGGTTGTATATGCGATCGAGTCCCTTGAGCGCATCGTCAGCTGCACTGGCATCCGTTCCCTGGTAAAACACCTTGATGGTCTTTGGCGCAGAGTCCGAAGGGAAACTAAATCCTTTCGTCTGCTGCGACCAGGTGGCTATCATCATCTTATCTGTCCATGAAATGACGCAGGAAGAAGAAGCATCTTTTTCCAATGAGATATAGGAATAGTTGCTGCCTTTGCTGACGGACTTATCCTTGAATGCGCGCTGCTTTTTCAGGAAGCCCACAAAAGCTGCGGAGTCTTTTAGTCGCGACATGCTATAAAATGCCGTGGAAGTTCCGTCCAGCAGGCTCTTTTTCTGGGTCATGAAAACATACATCCTGGCGTTCATATCGATGCCCGCCTGCTGCAGATCGCTCCATTTCATTTCTGCCTGGTGTTTCATTGAATCGGAGCCGCCAAAACTGTTGATCAGGCTGTCGATAGTGAGGTTGGCGGATTTCAGTTTGTCCTGCAGGGACCCGGGATCGCCGGCGAAAACAAAGGAAGCATCTTTGGGAATGTACCGGGCATCGGAGGTGGATTTATTACAGGAGGCCAGCAGTAGCGCCGCAGCGAGTAAGGGAAGCAGTGATTTCATGGATTGTGACTATTTTAAATTTAAAAGGCTTGAAAAGGGGTTCAAGGTACAAAAAAGACATGCACGTCTGCCTGCGTTTATTCGCATTGTCATCCTAGCGGGACAAACGCCGTTTGAGAGCACATGATCCTGTCTGAACAGTGTGGGTTCGTTCAGACGGGACATTTTTCGTGGTAGTTGATGAGCTCGATCGGCGTTCTTTCCATCTCGATGCCCGCATATACCTGTTCCACTTCGTCCAGGATGGCTTCGATCTCTTCCCGGTCCGTAACCGTAACCAAACGGTTACGGAATTCCTTGATACCGGGAAGACCTTTCAGGTAATTGGCATAATGCCTTCTCATTTCATTGATACCTACAACTGGGCCCTTCCATTCGAGCGATTTGCGCAGGTGTTTCTTGCAGACGGCCACCCTTTCTGTAATGGAAGGTGCGGGGGCCGGTTCACCGGTGGCCAGGAAATGCTTGATCTCGCTGAATATCCAGGGATACCCGATGGCGGCCCGGCCGATCATGATGCCGTCTACCCCATAACGGTTCCTGTATTCCAGTGCTTTTTGCGGCGAATCGATATCGCCATTCCCGAATATCGGGATCTGCATGCGCGGATTATTCTTCACTTCGCCGATCAGCGTCCAGTCGGCTTCTCCCTTATACATCTGGCAGCGTGTACGGCCGTGGATGGCCAGTGCCTGGATACCCACATCCTGCAGGCGTTCCGCCACTTCCAGGATATTGCGGGAAGAATCGTCCCAGCCCAACCGGGTCTTTACCGTCACCGGCAGTGAAGTGGCTTTTACTACCGCGCTGGTGAGACGCACCATCAGGTCAATATCCTTCAATACCCCAGCCCCTGCACCGCGGCAGGCCACTTTTTTTACCGGGCAGCCAAAATTGATGTCCAGCAGGTCCGGCTGTGTCACTTCAACGATCCTGGCGGCCATAGCCAGGCTGTCTTCATCGCCCCCGAAGATCTGGATGCCCACGGGGCGTTCCTCTTCGAAGATATCCAGCTTGCGGCGGCTCTTGATCGCGTCGCGGATCAGGCCCTCGCTGGAAATGAACTCCGTGTACATGAGGTCGGCGCCATTGTCTTTACAGACGGCACGGAACGGCGGATCGCTCACGTCTTCCATGGGCGCCAGCAGCAGCGGGAATGCCGGTAATGATATGTTACCTATTTTTACCATCGGTGGAACGGGTTCTCTCTCAGGGAGAACGGCAAATTTACAACCTTAATTTTTATCGATGGATCAACAGCGTCCGCAGGTCGGTTATCTCTCCCAGTTAGCGATCATCCTGGGCCTTACCGGCTTTTTCCTGGTTGCCGGTGCGGCAGCCCTGGCCCTTATCACAAAGCTCATGCACATCCCGCTCTCCCAGTTGTCTGAGGCCACCTCGGCCAATGGAAAGACGCTGGGGATACTCAATACCGCGCTGTCCGTATTTATTTTCCTGGGGCCGGCCATCGCATTTGCGTGGATCGTGGGCAGGCGGCCACTGGGCTACCTGGGACTCACCACCGGGATCAATGCATGGCAGGCAGGATTGGTTGTTATCCTTACGATCGCCGCCATGTTTCTCGGCGGCGCGCTGACAACGCTCACCCTTAAGATACCGCTGTCGTCCGAATGGCTGGCCGCTGCCAAAAAATACGAAGACCAGTACCAGGATATGGTCATGGCCATGGCACAGATGAAAAATACAAAGGACCTGCTGCTGGTATTTGTTGTGCTCGCCTGTGCGCCCGCGATCTTCGAGGAGCTTTTTTTCCGTGGAATGATCCAGCAGTTCCTGGTCAACTGGTCAAAAAAACCGTTTATCAGTATACTCGTTACGAGCATCATTTTCAGCGCCGTGCACCTCTCGTATTTCGGCTTCCTGCCCCGCCTGGCTTTGGGAATGGTACTGGGATACATATTTTATTATACCAAGAGCATCTGGCTGAACATACTGTTGCACCTGGTAAACAACGGGTACATCGTAATGGCGCTGTACATCGCTTCCCGCCAGGGCAAGCTGCAGGAAGCCATCGCTTCCGACAGCGAGGCGCTTCCGTTGTATGTAGGGGTGATCGCACTCGCGCTGATCTGCGTATTGTTTGTGATATTGCGAAGGGTAACGCCCCGGCGTACAGACAGCCCAACCGGACTTTCATTTCCCCTGAAACCTATTTTTAACGACTGATGGAAGACTGGCAGCTCCTGCATACCACTACCAGTTATCCTGAGGCGAGTATCATACAGGGCATGCTCGAAGAGAACGAGATCCCGGTAAGGGTATTGAACCGCATGAGCAGCAGCTATGTGAACCTGGGAGATATTTCTATTTATGTGCCGGCAAGGCTGGAGGCGATCGCAAATAAATTACTGGAAGGCGCATCGTTAAACTGACTTTAGAAAAAAAGATCATTTCATATATGGCCCTGCACCTCGCCACATTCCGCACACGTACACTGACCGCGATCATTTTCGCCGCCGTGATGCTTGGTGGGCTGCTGGTAAACGACTGGACTTTCTTCCTGTTGTTTTCGCTGATCCATTTCGGTTGCTGGGTGGAGTATTTCAGGTTGATGGGCCGGATCGATCCTGCTTACCGCCCGGCCAATTTATTTCACCGGTATGGGATGATGCTGGCGGGATGGTGCTCGCTGTTGCTTGCGTGCCGTTTACAGGCGGGTCCGTTGTTCCTGCATACGGCCGGGCGCTGGCTGCTTCCCGCTGCGGCCCTGCTGGCGGCGCTGTCACTAAGCTTTAATAAGAGCCCGATGCAGACCGCTTTTTATTCGGTGATCGGGCTCTTTTATATATCGGTGAGCTGGTCGTTCATGATCGACATGGGAAATTTCAACAAGCACATAATTTCCGGCGCAACTGCAGACCCGCACCGGCTCATCCCCGTGCTGCTGATCGTTTCGATCTGGATCAACGATACCATGGCCTACATCGTGGGATCATTTATCGGGAAAACGCCGCTGTCGCCCATCTCCCCGAAAAAAACCTGGGAGGGGACCGCCGGCGGCGCAATACTCGCCGTGGCGGTCGTTACATTGGCGGGCAGCTACTGGCTGCACTACCGGAGAGATATTTTGATAGTGATTTCCGTTTCGGCAGCGGTGACGGGTACACTGGGCGACCTGCTGGAGAGCAAGCTGAAACGCATGGCAGGCGTAAAGGACAGCGGAAGCATCATGCCGGGGCATGGCGGCTTTCTGGACAGGTTCGATTCACTGCTGCTGGCAACGCCCTGCGTGTGGGCCCTCCTGAAATATGTTTTCTGATCACAGGGTTTGCTTATTTCCAGTCACAGCTTTCTCACAAACCCATTTATCTTCGCAACTTAAATTACACTGATGACGATTCACAAAGAAGGTTACCGCACGATCGCACTGGTGGCGCTGGTATTCGCGGTGATCAACCTGGTTTCCTATTATTACCTCGGTGGGTCTTTGCCCTGGCTGGTAACGGTAGTGTTCATAGTTACGCTGGCCCTTCTGTTGTTCATTATTTCTTTTTTCAGGGTGCCCCGCAGAACGCATGCCGACGATGAATCGCAGATCATCTGCCCCGCAGACGGCAAGGTGGTGGTGATCGAAGAGACCACCGAAACAGAGTATTTCAATGACCGCCGGGTACAGGTAAGCATATTTATGAGTCCGGCCAATGTACATATCAACCGCAACCCGGTGAGCGGCGAAGTGATATATACACAGCACCACAAGGGCAAGTACCTGGTGGCCTGGCATCCCAAAAGTTCTACGGAAAATGAGCGATGGAGCGTGGTGGTAAAGAATCCGCACGGAACGGTATTGTACAAACAGATCGCGGGCGCGCTGGCAAAACGGATCTGTAACTACTTGTCCGTAGGCCAGCAGGTGAAACAATCGGAAGAATATGGATTTATCAAGTTCGGCAGCCGGGTGGATGTGCTGCTGCCGCCCGATGCGAAGATACTGGTGACGCTGAACCAGGTGGTAAAGGGTGGCGTAACCCCCCTGGCCGGATGGTAGGGGACCGATCGTCACAAATCCGCACGGCCCCACCACAAAACCTGTATTTTTATCTCACAAACAACAACTATTATGAAAAAAGTACTATTCCTTGCTACAGCCGCCTTCCTGGTTGCCACCGTTTCCTTTGCCAATGATGGAGACAAAAAAGCAAAAGCGAAGAAAGAATGCACAAAAGATTGTAAAGACAAAGATTGCTGCAAAAAGAAAGATGCAAAAACAGCAACGGCTGCGAAACCTGCTACAGCAGCGAAGACAGCCATGACTGCCAAGCCTGCCACTGCCGCAAAAAAAGCATAACCGCAAAACCGGTATAACTGAATGCCTCCTGTACAGGAGGCATTTTTTTTAGAGGAGGGCCTCCAGTTCTTCCAGGTGGCGTATTTCGTAGGTGGCGTGAATATGAGGGGTGATGTGCAGGTGGTTTACAAAAATGGTATCCATTCCTGCATTGATTCCGCCCTGTATATCCGCATCGAGGTTATCGCCGATCATGATGCTTTCCTCTAGGGAAGCGCCTGATTTGCGGATCGCATATTCAAATATTTCGGGGTTGGGCTTGAGGCTGTTACTGGCTTCGGAGGTGATCACCTCTGCAAAAAATCCCGAAAGATCGCTGTTTCCCAGTTTTTTATGCTGCACGCTTTCAAAGCCGTTGGTGATGAGGTGCATGGTATAACCCCTGTTGCGCAGGTAACTGAGTATTTCCCTGGTATAGGGGAACAGGTTTTTTTTGGTGGGAAGTATTTCCAGGAACCGTACTGCCAGCTCTTTCGACAGCGGTTCATCGGCGATCTTGTAGTCGAGCAGTGTCAGCCACATGCGTTTCCACCTGAGTTCCTCCTGCCGGATAAATCCCTTGGTGTAGCGGTCCCACAAACGTTCATTGTGATAGCTGTACCGTTCAAAAAAAGGTTCGAATACGGGAACGCCCCGGTTTGCCAACCCCTGGCTGATGTACAGGTCGTGCAGCGTTTCCCTCGCATTTGCTTCGAAATCCCAGAGGGTATGGTCCAGGTCGAAAAAGAGATGGTTGTATTTCCTGGGTTGGGCCGGATCGTTGCGTAGGGGATTCATGCTAAGTTTGCAAACTTATACAACAAACCGTTCATTATGAGCGAACCATCTCCCCGCGATCAGAAAAAGAACATACACGTAGTGGTCACCGGTGCCTCCAAAGGCATTGGCCGGGCGGTGGCGGAAATATTTGCAGGCGCCGGCTGCCGGCTGTCGCTCTGCGCGCGGAACGAGACGCTGCTGCAAAGCACTGCTTCGGAATTACAGCGGCAATATCCGGGTGCGAAGGTGCGTGCAAAGCCCGCTGATATGGGCAAAAAGGGATCGGTACGGGAATTTGCAGAATGGTGCCTGCAGGAAGGAACGGTGGACATACTCGTTAACAATGCGGGCCAGTTCCTGCCGGGGAGTTTTTCATCAGAGGCGGATGGGGTGCTGGAGGCGATGATCGAAAACAATTTGTATAGCGCCTATCATCTCACCCGTTTGTTCCTGCCGGGGATGATGCAGGCGGGGCACGGGCATATTTTCAATATGTGTTCCACCGCATCGCTGCTGGCTTATCCCAATGGCGGGAGTTACAGCATCAGCAAGTTTGCACTCCTTGGTTTCAGCAAAAATCTCCGCGAGGAGCTCAAACCGCATGGCATTAAAGTAACGGCAGTAATGCCGGGGGCGGTATATACGGATTCGTGGAGCGGCAGCAATGTATTGCCTGAACGCATTATGCAGGTGCAGGATGTGGCGGCCATGATCTTCGCTGCCTCGCAGTTATCGCCGCAGGCCTGTGTGGAAGATATTGTGCTCGCGCCGCAGCAGGGGGACCTGGATTGATTGATCATTTCGCAAAACGCGAAAGGAGAAACAGTATATGCACACACGCTTTGTTTATTTCAATCCGTAAAAGCGGGAGACGATTTTTGGGGAACTCCTCAGTTTTCCGCCGTCAGCAACACCTGCCAGGCTTCCCTTACCTTATTTTCATTCAGCAGCTTTGCCGCGTACATGTGAAGCTCGCGCTCCATCTCTGCCGGGTTCACTGAAAAATAATGGATGATGGAGCGGAGTAAATCATCTTCAAAGAAGGGATCGATACCCGGCATCGATTGTACATTAGCGAGCCGCCCCAGGTGATTGCCGGTAAGTATTGTGCTGTTGCGGATGTGATGCGGCAGCGTGTCCACGCCGATGCCCAGTTCCGTATTGGGCTTGTCTACCTCGAACAGGTTCTGCCCGTTGACAACGCAGTACCAGTTGCCCCCAAGCCGCGCAATATGATGCAGTTTTCGCTGATCGATCTTCCCGTCTTCTCCCAATATACTTTCATCCACGTGCATGCAGAGCACTTCCGCGATCACCAGCTGACCTGCGCCACCCTGCTCGCCGAGGCTTTTTACTTCCATCACGCGGCACTCCAGTTTCACCTTTGATTCCTTCACCATCGGGGGGCGGATCAGTGTTGCTTTCTCCGCGGTAAATCCCGCCTTGATGAATTCGTCTGTCTCGCGCGGGAACTCGCAACTGCTGAGGCTTACCTGCTGTACCATGGATTCGTCGCAGATATTGATCACTACTTCCGGCACTTCCCGTACGTTTTCCAGTGTATGCTTTATAGTATTATCGCGCCCCCGCCGCGCGGGCGAGAAAATAATGACTGGCGGCTGGCACGAAAAAAGGTTGAAGAAGCTAAAGGGGCTGAGATTTGCATTTCCATTCGCATCTATCGTGCTTGCAAATGCAATGGGCCGCGGCGCAATGGCATGCTGCAGCCAGTGCTGTTTTTCCGCAACCGAAAGCACGGAAAGATCGATCAGCATGGTCAGGCTGGTTTTTTCTTGTTCGCGAAAAGAGAGAGATCGCTTTCTTCGGCAATGATCGTATTAACAAGCTTGCCGAGGCCCTGTATTTCCATTTCCACATTGTCTCCTGCCTGTAACCACTGCTCGGAATAAGAGGGATCATTCAGCTTGCCGGTGCCGTTCAACTCGAGGAAACACCCGGTGCCTACCGTTCCGCTGCCGATAATATCGCCCGGCTGCAGTGTAGCGCCGTACGAGGCGCGTTCTATGATCTCTGCGAAGGTCCAGTCCATATCGGCCAGGTTGCCTGCGCTTACTTCAATGCCATTGACCCTGCAGGTCATCGGTAGGTTCCATGCCTTTCCCGTATGGCCTTCCTTGCAATTCGTTTCGTACGACTGCAATTCGTCGAGCGTAACGAGAGCGGGCCCCACGGCTGTTGCAAAATCTTTTCCTTTCGCGGGCCCGAGATTGAGCAGCATTTCTTCCATCTGGAGGCGGCGCGCGCTCAGGTCATTCATGATCATCAGCCCCGCGATATACGAATCGGCCTCGGAGGCAGGTATATTTCTTCCGGCCCGGGAGATCACGATGGCTGCTTCCAGTTCGAAATCCAGTTTCTGCAGGTGGTCCGGCATGCAAAGCACGTTACCGGGGCCCTGGATGCTGTGATGGTTGGTGAAATAAAATATCGGGTACTCATCGAATTCAGGTATCATGGGAACAGCGCGGTTGCGGCGGGCAGCGGCCACGTGCTGGCGGAAAGCATATCCATCCCGGCAAGATGCGGGAAAAGGCACCGGCGACAGCAACGAAACATTATCCAATGGCAGGCCTTTGTCCCTGCTGATCCGGCCGTCCCTGATCGCTGCATTTACATTCGCCGCAACGGGCAATAGCTCATCCCAGTATAACAGGAACATGTTCATGCTGCCCGGAAGTTCGGGGTGTACGAGATCGCAATCGAAAAGAAGACCGTCTACCAGGAAAGCGAGTTGATCATGCCCTTCTGCGAGATAGGAAACAAACTGCATCGGCGGTAATTTTTAAAAAACAATTTAAAAGTATATGTGAAATGGCATGAATTTTCCTGTTCGAAATTATCGCTTAAATAAATAACCGGGCACACTGTTTTTACAATACGGGAACCTATTCGTGGAGACGAAGTAAGTATCACCATTTTTCATCTTCGGGAATGTCTTCCCGGGCGCGGAACGCATTCCTGGCTTCAGCTTTCTGCAACTCCCTTTCCATGATCAGCGGCGCGATGAGCTCACCTGCAGTCAGCCCAGACGGAACATCGAGTACTTCACGGATCTTTTTTTCGCTCACATCCAGCCGGTACAGCAACTGCAGCAAACTGTTCATGTCATTTGCGGCCAATACATTGATCGCAGCCGCAAGTCTTTTCGCGAAAGCTTTTTCATCACCGGGTTGGAGATGAAAGATATCGCTCACCATGCGGATCATCGCCGCCTGCGGCTGTTCGGGTATGTGGTTGGGTTCAGACATATTTTTCCATAACGCCCAGTCCGAACAGGGCGAAATCGTATTTCACGGGATCATTTGGGTCGAACTGCCGCAGGTATTCCGTGAGCTCTATGGCGGCAGCCCAGTCTGCTTTTTTCCTCGTGAGCAGGCCGAACCTTTGTGCCACCCGGGCCACGTGCAGGTCAATCGGGCAAACGAGTTGTGCAGGACTGATCCTGTTCCAAAGGCCGAAATCAACGCCGGACGCATCCTTCCGGACCATCCATCGGAGGTACATGTTCAACCGCTTGCAGCTAGACCCCGCGTAAGGCGTGGCGATGTGTTTCTTGGTACGCGTGAGGTGTTCCATGGAAAAAAAATAGTGATGAAAACCAGTCAGGGCCCTGGCGGTATCGGTATCAGTTTTTTCCATCCATTTCGAAAATGCGGTTTCAAGGCTTTCATTTGCAGAATAGTGGTGTCGCAGAAATTCTATGAAATAAAGCAGGTCGCTGGTATTAAAAGTGCGGTGCCTGAACCGGAATAACTGCTTTAGCTGGGCTGGCTTGTGCCAGAGGATAAAATCATGGGGGGCATTGTCCATCAGCAACATCAGGTCTTTTGATTTGTTGATGATAGTGGTTCGGTTGCCCCATGCAAAGATGGCCGCAAAGAACCCCGCGATCTCGATGTCCTGCTTTTTTTTATAGTCGTGAGGAATACAAATGGGATCCTTCTCGATGAAAGCAGGCTGGTTATATTCCAGCACTTTCTGGTCCAGGAAGGTTCTCAGATCTTTTTTCATGGTGATTATCCGATGGCCTGGCGCAGGTCTTCAATGAGGTCGTCGGCGTCCTCAATGCCAACGCTCAGCCTGATCAGCGAGTCGGTGAGCCCGTTTCGAATTCTTTCTTCCCTCGGTATGGAGGCGTGCGTCATAGAGGCGGGGTGATTGATGAGCGATTCAACGCCGCCCAAACTCTCGGCCAGGGCGAACAGCGAGGTAGAGGATAGTACGCGGCGTGCATTCTCAACAGAATCATCCTTCATGGTAAAGCTCATCATGCCGCCGAAATCGCGCATCTGTTTTTTCGCGATGGCATAGCCGGGATGATCTTCAAACCCGCACCAATAGACCTTCGACACTTTGGGATGGCTGCGCAGAAAGGCAGCGATCTTCCTGCCATTCTCGCAATGGCGCTGCATGCGTACATGAAGCGTTTTGATGCCGCGCAATACCAGGAAGCAATCCATGGGGCCGGGTACGGCGCCACAGGATTTCTGTATAAAATACAGTTGCTCACGCAGGGCAGGATCGTTCATCACAAGGCAGCCCTGTATTACATCGCTGTGACCGCCAAGATACTTGGTGGCGGAGTGCATCACGATGTCTGCACCCAGGTCGAGCGGGTTTTGAAGATAGGGGGATGCAAATGTATTATCGACACACATAAGTGTTCCGTTGGCTTTGGCCAGCGCCGACACTGCCGCGATGTCTACGATATTCATGAGGGGATTGGTGGGTGTTTCCGTCCATATCAGTTTCGTTTTCGGGTTGAGGTGCGCGCGGATATTGTCTGCCTGCTGCATGTCCACATAATGAAAAACGATGCCATACTTCTGAAATATTTTTGAAAAGAGCCGGTAGGTTCCGCCATACATGTCATTGGCGGCAATCACCTCATCGCCGGGAGATAACAATTTGATCACTGCATCGGTGGCGGCGACGCCGCTGCCGAATGCCAGTCCGAATTTTCCATGTTCTATCACGGCATAGGCCGTTTCGAGCGCGGCGCGGGTTGGGTTCTGGCTGCGCGCATATTCGTAGCCTTTGTTCTGACCCGGTGCTTCCTGAACGTAGGTGGAAGTCTGGTAGATCGGCGTCATAATCGCGCCCGTGGAGGGATCGGGAACGGTACCGGCATGAATATACTGTGTGGCGGTACGGGTTTCTTTTTCGTGTTTCATAGACCTGGCTTAAAAAGCAATATTAGTTGATTTAATTAACGTGTCAGGTGTACAGTGCCGCGGCATTAAGGTATCTCCAGTCTTGCGCTGCCGCGTCATGCGCACCATGCGGTCTCACGGGTGCCGACAGTACGCCGGGCAACAGGATGCCCTGCGCTACCAGTTTCTTTTTGCCTTCCTGGATCATATTTTGCACGGCGGCATGCTCCATCCATTGCCGCTGGGGTGGCTCATAACCCGTTTTTCCCTTGCGCCAGGTAATCTCTGCGGGCAGCGAGGAGCGCCTGCTTTCCCGCAGGATCCATTTGGTAAAACCATTGTGTATTTTCAGCCGGGCGGGAAGCGAAAAGGCAAATTCTACCAGCTCATGTTGCAGGAACGGCGACCGCACCTCGAGGGAATGCGCCATGGCGTTCCGATCGGCAAACCGCAGCAATGCTTCCAACCCCACGTGGAAGGTATCTTCATACAGGATATCATTCAGCTCCCGGATCACGGGTTTCTGCAGGCTGTCGGGGTTTTGGTAACGGCGCAGAAAATCAGGATCTAACCAGGTATTGCCGTTCTGTATGCGCATGGCGCGTTTCTGCAACATGTGCGCTGCCCGCCGGGGGAAAAAAGCAGCCGCATAGTTCTTCCATGACCAGGCTACGGCAAATCCGTTTCGGCCCAATTGTTTTTTTTCTCTTGCAAAGGAAAAGTCATGTGTGCGGAGCAGTTCCTGCAGGAACCAGTGCAGGTGTTTTGTATAGCCGCCCAGTGTTTCATCCGCACCCTGGCCATCGAGAAGCACCACGGTGCCATTCTCACGCGCCTGCCGGTAGAGCATGAATTGGGTCAGTACGCTGCTGCTCTGCAAAGGTTCTTCCTGGTGATAGGTTAGTTTTTCCCAGCCGGATATCCAGTCTTCCACCGATGGGGTCACGGTATGCCTTTTTAGTCCAAAATGATCTGCTACCCTTTTGCTGTAATAGGATTCATCCTTTTCAAAACCGGGGAAAATGGCAGAATAGCAATCGAGGGAAGGATGTATGTTTTGGGCCAGGCCAACAATGGAGGCGCTGTCGATGCCACCGCTCAGTCCCGACCCTGTTGGAACATCGCTGCGGAGGCGGCGCTGAACGGAACGGGAAAGCAGTTCACCAAATTCTTCTATCACATCCGTTCCGTGCACAGTTCCGGTTGCGGGCAGTCGATACCATCTTTTCATCTGCATGCTTCCCGCCGCGGGCTGTACTGTGAGATAGTGTCCCGGCGGCAGGGAAAGAATGTTTCCATAAAAGCAGTCTGTCTTTTTTTGCGCGTTCTGCAGGTGGCCCAGCGATATATAGTTGAGCAGCATGGTGCCATTGATCTCTTTCGGGACGCCCGCGGCCCACAACGCTTTGATCTCGCTGGCGAACAGCAACCGCTGGAGGCGGCCGCGGTCCAGGTAGGTGGCGTGGTAGTAAAGGGGCTTTTCACCAAAGCGGTCCCGTGCAATAAAAACTGAATCATTGTTGGAGTGATAGATCGCGAAGGCGAACATCCCATCGAGATGATGAAGGCAGTCATGCCCCCAGTGATCGTAGGCTGCCGGGATCACTTCCGTATCGCCGGAAGTGGAGAACGTGTAGCCGTAACCGCGCAGTTCTTCCTTCAGTTCCGTATAATTATATATTTCGCCGTTGAATACCACTGTATAACCGCGGTATTGCAAAGGTTGCGCTGCCGCGGGCGACAGGTCGAGGATGGCCAGGCGCCTGCTGCCAAGGGCGATGGTATTTTCAGCATTGACTACGGAACCCTCGCCGTCGGGACCGCGGTGGCGGAGCGTATCGAGCATGGCTGACAGCACCGATGGAACAACCAGGGAGGTGTAAGGAGAAATAATACCGGCGATGCCACACATAAAACAAAGGTAGGGTTCAGGGAAGCTCTTATCCCGTAAGCGCGGTAATTTCAGGCTGCGACAGCACGAACACGCGAAGCGCAGGAAAAAACAACTCATAGCACTGCCGCAACGCTGCATAGTTCTCTTCAAAGGCCTGGTAGATGGGAGCTGCATCGGAGAGATAGGCTGCACGTTTCGCCAACCCGGTGAAACTTTTCAGAACGCCATCGGTGAAACGGTAACCATACAGCCAGTCGTGCTGGCGCATATAAGGGAACATCAGTTGAAACCCGGGGGGCAATGACGTAAAATAATGCTGCAGGGTTTGATAGGTTCCTGCAGAGAATTGCTGCAGGTCTCCGGCGGATGGAAAGGCCAGCGGATCATTGGCCAGGAAATGATCGTAGGCGATATCGAGGAAGGCGCCCGCGTACAGGCCCGCAGCGGGCCGCAGGAATTGCCTGGCCTGCCTGCTGGCAGGGTGCTGGTCGGTAAAGCCGTCTATATGCCGGTGGAGTACGATCCCGTTCCGGATGGGCAGGGGGTAGTTTAAGTAGGAACGGCCCTTAACGAAATCGCTGATCATCTGCCCCACGAGCAGTTCCGGGTGTGAAAAGGAAAGAAAGGCATGGGCCAGGTAATTCATTCCCGTAAGTTACTGAATATGACCCTGTGCCAAATGCAATGCTACCGCGTAATACCTGTGATCCAGCTGCCGATGTATTCGAGGGTGGTGCGATCAAATGTCTCATCCAGTGCCAGGTATTCTGCAATACTGCCGCATTGTGTGCAATGCTGGAAGAGATGGTTCACCCCCGGCACCACGCGCACCTCACTTTTTTTATTTCCGTTTTCGCTGAATAATTTCCGTTCCAGCGCTGCACTGCTAACAGGGTCTACCTGTTCATCCCGCTCGCCATGTAGGCACAATACGGGGATGGTGAGTTTCGAAAGGTCCGCAGCCACATCATGCGTCAGGGTCTCGCGCCACCACGGCCGCTTGAGGTCTGAGAAGCCATTGATATTTCCCTGTATCGCTTCGTCATCGGGAACGTGTACCAGTTGCCGGAGGATGGAATCGGGTTGCCTGTTTTTCCAGCTCAGGTAGGTAAGTGCAGAATAGGCAGGCACATCCCGCGCAGCGGAAGAATCCAGTGCAATGCGAAGCATGCTGTTGTATAGCTGGCCGTACGCGTCGATGGCCGGCTGTGTGAGACCAGCATTGTTTAGGGGTTTGGTGACCGCCTGGTAATACATGGTTTGCATACCACCGGTTACCGGGGCTGCCAGCAGCACGGCAAAGGAAACATCCCTGCGGTGTGCCGCTACCAGGGCCGCGATCATGCCTCCTTCACTGTGCCCCAGCAGGCCGATCCTTGCGGGATCGATATCGTTGCGCGTGGCAAGGTAGTCCAGCCCCGCCTCCACATCCGTTGCAAAATCCAGGGAAGTGGATTGCCTGAAATTACCCGTGCTGCCGCCGTTTTGCCTGTCATCCACCCGGAGCGTTGCGATCCCATGCCGTGCGAGATAGTCGGCGATTACGAGGAATGGTTTGTGGAGACCAATGGATTCATCGCGGTCCTGTGGCCCGCTTCCGGTGATCAGCAGGAGTACCGGGTAGCGGCCGGGCTCCTTTGGCCGTGTAAATTCGCCCGCCAGATGAATATGCTGCTGTTTGTTTTCATAGCCGGTTTCTTCCCTGTAGTAGGGAAACGGGGGCAGCGGCGTTTGCGGCTTTACTGCCGCCGATGGAGAGATCCGATGCAACCCGAGCAACACTACATATCCATTCTGCACCAGTGTGCCGGCTATTGAGTCGGGCCCGTTGAATTTTCCTGCGTACACACCACCGATCATGGGAATGGCAATATGAAGCGTGTCGTGCCTCATGAAAACGGCACCGCAGGCCAACCCGAAAGCCTGCTGATCAGGACTGTCGAAGGTGGCAGAGTAGGTTTTGTCTGCCTGTTTGATATGAAAAACCATCCTCAGCCTGGCCCCGCCGGCAGTGGCGATGCCGCTCCAGTCGCCCGCAGCGGTTTGTGAAATACAGGCCGACACAGCAAACTGTAAAAAGGAAAGAAGTAATAATTTTCTCATGATGCCCGGTGTTTTTTGAAGTACAGGTAAGAATAGACGCAAGGTATGATAGCGATTAAAGTGGTCAGGGGCAGGAACACGAACAGCGCGACCCGGGCGGGAACGATGAGGGTGAGCAGGGCTATCGCGAGGCCGCCAAAGAAAAACAGCTTGCCGCCCAGCCGGTGCGTGGCTCTCCAGTTGTCTTCGTTTTCGAGGGTCCATGGCGTACGGATGCCGGCAAAATAGTTGGGTTTGATGTTGTGCATCTGGTTGCCCAGGAAAGCAAAGAAGAGGCCGCATAGCGGAAAGATGAGCCGCCCGATGTTGAAATCGAGGCCCTGGTGTGAAGTGGCGTAGATGATCGCCATGTTGAGGATCGCTACGAAACAAAGCACGCAAAATGCAATCTTGTACAATGCATCCATGGACATCGACACTTTTTTCTTGGGGTCGATCAACGGGAGTTTCGTTAGCAGAAGGTATGAACCCGCCCCCACGATGGAGAGAAGCACACAAACAAAGATCAGCTCCGACCGGTCACCAAATTTGTCGGCCCGGCCGTACAGGTTAAAATGTACGGGAATGATAGCCGGGAATGAATAATACACCGCGGCAAGGTAGATCAGGGGCAAGACCATTATGATCGCCGCGGAAATGTTGCGCCAGGAAGATGGTTTCATCGGGTTTTCTTTTTGGTGGAAAATTGAAGCAGCCAGGTGAGTATTTCATCGATCACGGTGGTACTGATCGAATAGTAAATGAATTGCCCCTCTTTCGACGAAGACACGAGACCGGCCTGTTTCAGCAGGTCGAGATGATGCGAAATGCTCGGTTTCGACATATTAAAATGACCTGCAATGTCTCCCGCGGTCATGTCCTTATCCCGCAATATTTCGAGAATGGTGCGCCGGGTAGGATCGTTCAGGGCCTTGAACAGAATATTCAATTGTACGGTATTTATACAAATATCTAAATATTATTTGAAATGCCCAAAAAAGCAGAACGGGATAAGGCAGGTGCCGCTGCTCCGCCGCTTCTAAATATTAACGCCTCCTTTACCCATTTTAAGATTCCATTAAGATTTTTCCGCCATTGCCCTGCAGTACATCCATATATCCCGCCATTAACATTGGATAACGTGGCCATTAACACCGCTCATCACATACGCCCATGGGCCGATGTAACTAATCACAATGTGCCGCGTCTATGAAACAATCGATTTTACTTTTGACATGTAAAAAAGAGAAACACCTTATTCCTATACCATTTTAAAAATTAAAGACCATGAAAAAACTAGTATTTACCCTGATGATCGCTGTTGCATGCAGCGCCGGCGCTTTCGCTGCAACCGGTTCCGTGAACACCAAAATGAGCACGCATTTCTCCAAAACCTTTGCACACGCAAAAGATGTGATGTGGGTTTCGGGTTCATCCTTTGTAAAGGTGAACTTCGTGCTCGACGGCGAAAAAATGAGCGCATTCTACGATGAAAGCGGCGACCTGCTCGCGACCAGCCGGACCTTTGCCTTTGACAAACTGCCTAAGCAGGCCCTGGCTACGCTGATGGACGAGTACGCATTTCCTGCTTACCAGCTGACGGACTGCATCGAAATAAAGAATGCGAACGGAGAGATCAGGTACTATGTATCCTTTGAGAGCGATAACAGCAACGCTGTGGTAGAGATCAATCCCAACGGTGAAGTGTCACAGTTCGCATAGTCGTTCAGCGGCAACAACCCAATTCATTGTACGGCCCATTCCCGGATTTTCGGGGATGGGCTTTTTTTTGAGGAGTCGGCAGGGATAGTCTTTAAAAAATTACTTTTGCCGGATAAACAACAGCCCCCCATGAAAAAAGGTCCCGTTTCAACATTTATCGAACACCATTACCGGCATTTCAACGCTGCGGCGCTGATGGATGCAGCCAAAGGCTATGAGACCCATATGCTTGAAGGGGGAAAAATGATGGTAACGCTCGCAGGTGCCATGAGCACCGCCGAACTCGGGATCTCCTTTGCAGAAATGATCCGCCAGGGAAAAGTGGATATCATCAGCTGTACGGGTGCCAATCTCGAAGAAGACATCATGAACCTGGTAGCCCACAGCCACTATAAACGGGTGCCCAACTACCGCGACCTGAGCCCCCAGGAAGAATGGGATCTCCTGGAAAACCATTATAACCGGGTAACAGACACCTGCATACCGGAAGAAGAGGCCTTCAGAAGATTGCAGCAGCATATTTATCGCCTCTGGAAAGAGGCCGATACAACGGGTGAACGCTACTTCCCGCATGAATACATGTATAAAATGCTGCTCAGCGGCGTGCTGGAACAGTATTACGAGATCGACCCGAAGAATAGCTGGATGCTCGCCGCGGCCCAAAAAAACATCCCCATCGTGGTGCCGGGATGGGAAGACAGCACGATGGGTAACATCTTCGCTTCCTACTGCATCAAGGGCGACCTGAAATCGTCTACCATGAAAAGCGGGATCGAATATATGGTCACGCTCAGTGAATGGTACCGCGCCAACAGCAGTGGGAAAGGCGTAGGATTTTTCCAGATCGGCGGCGGTATTGCAGGTGATTTTCCCATCTGCGTGGTGCCGATGATGTACCAGGACCTTGAATGGCACGATGTTCCGTTCTGGAGCTATTTCTGCCAGATCAGCGACAGCACCACTTCCTACGGGTCTTACAGCGGCGCCGTCCCCAACGAAAAGATCACCTGGGGCAAGCTCGACATCCATACACCCAAGTTCATCGTGGAAAGCGATGCCACCATCGTGGCACCACTGATCTTTGCCTGGATACTGGGCTGGTAGTCTGCCTGCCTACCGGCAGACTAAACTTCCACCCATAAAAAAAGGATGATGGCAGAAAACCATCATCCTTTTTTATTGCCTTCTGCTCCGTTAACGTGAGTTCGGCATATTCAGCGGTGTATCTCTTTTCAGCATATCATCACGGTTGGCCATTTCCCAGGCGGTATAAAATACCAACTGTACGCGTTTCTGCATCAGCGGGAAATTGATCTTTTCAATGGTATCCGTGGGTTTGTGGTAGTCTGCCAGCAGCATACCATCGTAGAAGAACAGGATAGGAACGCCTTTTTTGGCAAAATTGTAGTGGTCGCTGCGGTAGTAGATCCTGTTCTGATCAGTAGGATCGTCGTACTTGTAGTCGAGCGTGAGTTTCGTGTATTTATTGTTCATCGCTTCGTTGATCACCGGCAGGTCGCTGCTCAGTTTATCGTGGCCGATCACGTAAATGTAATTCAGTGTGTCGCCGAGTTTACGCTCGGTATCGATCCTTCCGTCCATATCCGTATTCAGATCCACAGTAGTTTTATCCAGCGGAAATACAGGGTGTTCGGAATAGTACTGTGAGCCCAGCAATCCTTTTTCTTCACCGCTTACCGTCATGAAAACGATGCTGCGGCGGGGGCCATGTCCTTCCCTGGCGGCTTTGGAAAAAGCTTCGGCCATCTGTATTACGCTTACGCTTCCGGAGCCATCGTCATCTGCGCCATACCAGATCACATTACCGCGTTTGCCGAGGTGATCGTAGTGCCCTGTCAGGAATACGTATTCATCTTTTTTGTCGGTGCCGGGGAGCAGCCCGATAACGTTGCTGCTTTCCAGTACCTGGTTGGTTCTGGTGGCGCTGATGGTCACATTTACGTTATGGTCTCCCTTGGCTACATCCTGGAAGTCGGAGGGGGCAGTACCCACTTTGCCAAGCAGTGCGGAACCTACCGACGCGGAGGCGTTCACTATGGGAAAGGGAATGGCATTGGTAGCAGCGGCAGGGGTCAGCGACATCCTTCCTTTTGTTTCAGTTGGTGTTGCCAACGGGAAGTTGGCGCTGATGATCACCAGTGCTGCTGCGCCGGCCTTGCGTGCTGCAGCCGATTTCGCAAATGCAGAAGAGGGTCCGCCACGGGGCCCGCGTCCGCGTGCACCACCTGCCGGGGCAGGATCGGCCGGCCGGCCGGGTGCATTTCCGTCCAGCACCACTACCAGTTTCCCTTTTACATCCAGGCCTGTATAGTCATTGATATTGTTGACGGAATCCACCACGCCATATCCCACAAAGATCACGCTGGTATACGTCCAGCTGCCCGATGAAATATTGTTCAGGGAGATGGAATAGTCGCGGTCCCATACGAAGGCGGTACCATTGATGCTGAGCTTTTCGGCCGTCAGTTCATCCTGGTAAACCGGGTAGAGCATCTGGTAGCTGCCATTGTTACCGGGAAGCAGCCCGAATCTTTTGAATTGGCTTTCGATGTAAGCTGCGGCTTTTTTCTGGCCGGGAGAGGCGGTTTCGCGGCCTTCCATGTCGGCGCCGGAAAGGATAGTCAGTTTTTCCCTAAGTCCATTTTCGGTGATCATGTCGGCATACTTGGGTGCCTGGTTATCGTGCTGCGCCATCGCAAGCGTTGTTGTCAGCGACAACAGGGAGAGAATGATTCTTTTCATGTGGTGTTTGATTAAGATGATTAACAGCTGATCTTATTGACGCGGTCTGCATGCCGACCGCCTTCGAAAGGCGTTTCCATAAAATGGGTGATCATTTCGAGGGCTAAAGATAAGGCCACAAACCGAGCAGGGATACAGATAATATTGGCATTATTGTGCCGGCGCACCAGCACCGCCACATCATTCTCCCAGCAGAGGCCGGCGCGTATGCCCTGGTGTTTATTGGCGGTCATGGCCACGCCATTGGCGCTGCCGCAGAAAAGGATTCCCCATCCGCAGGTCCTATCCTCTACCGCTTTTGCAACGGGATGCGCAAAATCGGGATAGTCGACCGAGGCGGCCGAGGGGGCGCCATAATCGGTTACCAGGCAGCCTTTTTCCCGTAACCAGGCCACTACGGCGGATTTGTATTCAAAACCGGCATGGTCACTCCCGATGGCTACCGGCAATGTGGGATCGAATATGCTATTCATATGACAGTATTGGTCGGCGGTTTAGCTCCACTCCTTCTCCTGTTCATCCTCCCCTGGCTTATCGTCATTTGCGGTGTATTGCTTGTAGGCCCTTTTCGACACGATGATACTGAGCTCATACAGGCACATGAGCGGTGTGAATACGATCATCTGGCTGTACCAGTCTGGGCTGGGCGTGATGAATGCCGCAACGATGAGGATGATCACGATGGCGTACTTGCGCGAACGCTTGAGAAAAGACGGGGTGATCAGCCCGATGCGGGTAAGCAGCACGGCCAGTACCGGCAATTCAAATGCAATACCGCAACCCAGGATGATATTGGTGAGGTTATCGAAATAGTCTGCGAGCGTTGGTCTCGTATCTACCAGGTGCTGGGTACCCAGCTGGAATCCCCCCAGGAAATTAAAAGTGAACGGCCCCAGCATAAAGAAGCCGAATGCCGCGCCGGCGAAGAAAAAGAACGAAACCCAGAAAATGATGAAGCGGGTATTCTGCGTTTCCTTTTTCTTGAGGGCCGGTTTGATAAAGCGCCAGAATTCCCAGAAAATATAAGGGAATGCCGCAATGATACCCCCCACAAAGGCGAGCGTGATGCTGCTCAGGAACTGGCCGCCGAACGTGTTGCTCTGCATGTTGATCTTTACCGGCGGTACACACAGCGAATTGCCGAGGTGCAGCAGATGGCCCAGGTGGCACATCGCGCGGTAAGTAATGAAATGCTCATTGAGCGGTCCGGTAATGATATTGTCGAAGATCCAGTTACGGAAGTAGAAAATCACGATGGCCATGATCAATATGGCCAGCACACTGCGTATGATGTGCATCCTGAGGGCCTCCAGGTGGTCTATAAAGCTCATTTCTGACTTACCGCCCTCTTCTTCTATACGCCTGTTGAAAATTGACATCGCCTGCTATTGAACAGATAAAATTGAAACGCGAAGGTAAAGGAAAAGCCTATGAAAGTATTTTCATCCTGACCATTTCTATGCGGGTATCGCTGACATTGAGCACATCGAACTGGTACTGGCCGATAATGATCCGCTCCTTGGGCTTAGGGATGGTTTCATGCTGGTTGATGATATAACCGCTGAGGGTTTCTGATTGGCTTTCGGGGAAATCGAGATGATATTTTTCATTGAGGTAATCCAGTTCCAGCCGGCCGCTGAAGATGAATTCGCCCTCTGCCGGCATTTTCTCCTCGAATTCCTCGGTATCATACTCATCGCGGATGTCGCCAAAGATCTCTTCCAGTACATCTTCCATGGTTACGATGCCTGCCGTTCCGCCAAATTCATCCACCACCCAGGCAATGCTTTTCCTTTCCCGGGTGAACTTGGCGATCAGGTCGGTGGCGCTCATGCTTTCGGGTACCGCCGGGATCGGCAACAGGATGTCTTTTATGGAAGATGGCTTCTTGAACAGGTCCAGCTGGTGAATATAACCCTGTATGTCATCGATGTTCGACTTGTATACCACCAGTTTGCTCAGTTGCGATGCCGTGAACCGCTGGCGGGCTTCGGGTATCGGCATATTGATATCCACCGCTTCCACTTCGGTCCGCGGCACGAGGCATTGCCTGATCCGTACGGCGGGCAGGCCCAGCGCATTTTCAAACAGTTCCTTGTTCAGTTCGGGGTTCTCTTCGTCCTGTTCTTTTGTCTGCTGGTAAAAATGTTCCAGGTCCACCTTGGTAAACGCTTCGCTCTTGTCTTTGATGTTCACATTGAAGAGGTACTTGAGTATCCATTGGGCCACGTCTACGAAAAAGGAGGCCAGTGGCTGGAACAGGCTGTCAAAAAATCCGGCTATGGAAGCGAACGCGGCCAGCAGTGTGTCATTGCGGGCCCGGAAGATGGCTTTGGGAATGAACTCGCCGAATATCACCACCACGATGGTGGACAGGAACGTATTGACGATCAGTTTCAGGTATTCGTTTTCGATGCGGGCTGGCCGCCATGCCAGGCTTTTCAGCAGCTCATCGAAGAGCAGGCCATAGGCTACCATAAAAAGGTTCAATCCCACCAGGCAGGTCCCGATGAACCTCGCGGGCTGGTCCATAAAACGGCTGAGAATGATGCCGCTGGTCTTGCCCTGTTTCTTTTTGAGCTCGATACTCAGCCGGTTGGCGCTGACAAAAGCGATCTCGTAACCGGCAAAAAAGCCAATGAAGACAAGACTGACCAGTATGGAAACGATGATGTAAGACTCCATGGGGGTACGAATGTACTTAATTTGACAGTTGGGAGAAGTTTCCCCTGTCCAAAACTTGTGCCGCATCCCTCCAAAAGGAGTGCCCCGTAGAAACGGGGCACGTTGCCGATATGCACATGAGAAAAACTAAAAACTAACGGCTATTTTGAGTATGTATAACAACAGTTACTGGTTAACGCCCGGATGCAGGATTGGTTACAGAACACCCGTTCTTTTTTGTGGCCCCGGCACCGCACCCGGTAAAAGACACGGATTCAGGGCGAATATTGCAGGAGCGCGGGTATAGAGGAATGGCAAGCCGGGCTGGAAAAGTCCCGTCCCGCTAGCTAGCGGGACGGGATTTCATTTTATTTAAAGTCTACGGTACAGTTCTGGCATTTCAGATCGAATTTGGGGCCATGGCCATCTCCTACAGAGGCGGTGAATTTAGCCGGGTTGTCGGCATCATTGGTCCAGGACGTTCTGAAACCACCACCAATTGCCGTAGCAGACAGGGTATTGGTGGTATAGGTGCCGGCACGGGGGGCTGCAGCTGCGGCGCCCTCTACATGTATCCGGCTGCCCCCATCATAAATGACGGTGCCTGATGCCGGAGCCAATGCCCCGGCCGGTTTATCAGAAACAGTTTTTTCGGAAACCTTTTCTTCAATCACCTTCTTTTCAAAACCTGCATATACCTTACTGAAAGCACCCGTAAAATCAACGGAGTAGTTTTTCAGGTTTTCGGCGGGCAGGCGCAGGTTGGCGTATTTATCATCAAATTTGATCATCGTTACGGAAGGCTCGATGTTCCTGATCTTCACGTCCGCATTGGTTCCATCCACTTCCAGCGAACCGGAGAGCCTGGAAATACGGAGGTTGCCATAATTCTTTTTCACCTTGGCGGCGCCGATCTCATCGATCTCATATTCATCACTGGTGCTGCGGATATTGCTTTTTTTAGCCATTCCCACATCCACACTTGAATAGCTGCTTTCAATAACCAGGTCATCCACATTCTTGACGGAGAACCGGCCATTATTAAACTCTATCTCTGTTGTTCCGAGGTTGCCTCCATTGAAATTGGAATAATGCGAGCGCAACCGCAGTTTTTCAACGGCCTGGGTCTCGAGGTTGCCGCTGGTGATGTCTACCTGTGCATCGGCAATGTCAGAAGAGAATTTTACATCGGCGTACTTGCTTTCGATGTCCAGTTTGCCCGAACGGGGAATATAAATAATGATCGCTCTTTTCTTGCTGATCTTTGTTCCGATATTCTGGCCGCTGCCATCAAACAGGCTGATCCCCATATTGGAGTTGGTAGTATATCCGTAACCGCCGCCAGAATTATAGATAACACTGGATGATCCTATATTGCCGGACTTGATACGCACGGAGCTACCCAGCGTTTTCAGGGAAATGCCCAGCTTTTCGAACCATTCTTCATCCGTGAGCTTGCCTTCGCCCTGGTAGTAGAGCGTAGTGGTGATCTTCACTTTTGGTTGTTCCCAGGTTTTGATCTCTATCGGGCGGCCGTTGTTCTCGATAATGATATCGGCACCGGCGGCAATGCTGGTTTCCTGCGATATTTCTTTTGATTTCAGGTCTTCTTCAACTTTTTTGTCTGAAGAGCCGACAGCTCCCTGCTGTGCCAGCAGCGAAGAGGATAAAAACAGCGCGAGAGCCAATCCCCCGATCGCTTTGTAGAAGGTATTCGTTTTCATTTGGTTGATTTAGATATTCAGAAAATAGGTTTTGATATGGTCGGTCGGCTCCTGGTGCTGCCTGACCATGTTATTGGTTTTGTTCATTTCTACCTGGAGCGATTTCAGCAGGTTGAGTTTCTGCTGGTAAATATTGATCAGTTGGGAGATCCGGTCCTGGGTAAGTCCGCGGTCATGGATTTCTCTTCTGAGCATTTTTTCATCCTGCGACATCTGGTTGAGCTGGATCTTGAAGTCGCTGAAATAACCAGGGGTCTCGCCATACAACGGTGTTGCGTTGATCTTGGACCGCTGTAGATTGATCACCTGTGTAAAACTGTTTTCCATGCCCAGTAACTCATCTGTGGCGGGTTCTTCTTCATTGTTCTCTGCCAGCTCCGATGGCCTGCGGCCCGATTCCGGTTTGGCATCAGCTTCTTTTTTCGGGAGGTGGTGCTCCGGCACTGACGAAATGGGTTCCTCTCCCTGCCGGGTTACGGGTTCTGTTACGGGAACGTGAACCGGCGATACTACGGCCAGCGTATGTTGAACCGGGTGCGATGCGGGTACCAGCAGGTACCAGGCTCCAATGCCTGCCAGCGCGATCACACAGGCTGCAGCCACCCAGCGTACCGCCAGCATCACTACACGGGCGCCGGTTCGCGAAGGCAACTGCCGCTCGATCTGTTCCCATACCCGTGGCCTGGGTTCGTCGTCTCCCAGCTCATCGCGGTGATGGCGGAGATATTCTTTAAAATTGTCCATCTGCCTGTAATTGTTTGGTGATCCTGTCCTTTAAAAGTTGTCTTGCCCTGAAGTACTGGCTCTTGCTCGTACTTTCCGAAATGCCCAGGTTTTCCGCTATCTGGCGGTGGGTGTAATTTTCCAGCACATAGAGGTTGAATACCTGGCGACACCCGTCGGGAAGGTTCCTGATCTCACTATGAATACTGTCCAGCCT
>Ga0206972_1006_pt2 | contig 74274 bp, 73 predicted proteins | sample Alteio_BWOrgHeat_86_FD_152925 | JGI IMG/M metagenome (GOLD analysis project Ga0206972, IMG submission 152925) | Enriched cells from forest soil in Barre Woods Harvard Forest LTER site, Petersham, Massachusetts, United States -... | ecosystem: Environmental > Terrestrial > Soil > Temperate forest >...
ATCGGCAGCTTGTTATATCGAAATACTCGGACAGAAGGGAAGCAGTCCCGCATACAATATTGCGTATATCGCTAAAACGATTCTCGCGAGCAACGAAACATCAACAGCTGTTACACAGGCTTCGGGCCAGTTCCAGGCAGCCAGCAAAACGCGCAAGGATTTCGAAGACCTGGCAAGAAAGCAAAACAGGCCCATCCTCGTAGCGGTGAATTTTGGCGAAAATGACCAGGTAGCAGGCCCCCTCGGAAAAAACAGGCCGGTGATCCGCTGGGCCTACGAACACGACCTGGGCGATGTGTCAGATGTGATACAGTCCGGTGAAAATTCAATCGTAGCGGTGCTCACGACTATCGACAAGCCAGGTCTTCCATCGGAAACAACGCTTCGCCCGATGGTGGAACAATTGGTGCGCAACGAAAAGAAAGCAGCACAGATCATTTCTGGAAAATTCAAGGGCGCCAGCCTCGAAGCATTTGCCACGGGTACAGGAACCGCGATCCAGAAAGCGGACAGTGTAACATTTAATAACGCATTTGTTCCGGGTATCGGCAACGACATGAAATTTACCGGCGCCTGCTTCAACAAGAACTCAAAGGGCACCGACCCGATCGCCGGGAACGCCGGCGTATTTGCCGTGCGTGTAGACCAGACGCGGAAACTGGCTACCCCGATTAGCGCAGACGCTACCCGCCAGGCCATCCTGCAGAACCAGCGCATGGCTTTCAGCCGCGGATTGAGCGCCCTGCACGATGCGGCCAAAATCGAAGACTTCAGGAGCAAATTTTACCAATAACCGTTTTTCGGATAGAAAAAGGGCGTCCGCCATTGGCGGACGCCCTTTTTGTTTTACCAATACCGAAAACGGTTTCCCGGCGCATTTGGTAACTTTGCCTCATGGAAGCGATCGTTAACAAAGTGGCGGAAAGCGGGCTGATCAGCTTTGACCTTGAGGAATACTATCCCAAAGAAGAAGTGAAGGTCTTCGATTTGAAGGACCACCTGTTCATGGGCCTCATCCTGAAGGAAAAAGACTTCAGGGCTGCACTGCTGGCCACCGACTGGGAAGCATACCGCGATAAGAACGTTGCAATCACCTGCTCCGCAGATGCGATCATACCCATGTGGGCCAATATGCTGGTGGCGAGCTACCTCCAGCCGGTGGCGCGGGAAGTAGTCTTTGGCGATGAGAAAAAACTTACCGAACAGATACTGCTCAATCGCCTGGCCTCGGTAAGAGGAGAAGATTTTGCCGACAAGCGTGTGGTGATCAAGGGATGCGGCGAAATGCCCATATCCGAATCGGCATATGTTGCTATCACTACCAAGCTGCGCCCATTTGCAAAAAGCATCATGTACGGAGAGCCCTGCAGCACGGTACCGATCTTCAAGAAAAAATAAAATACCTTTTTTATTTCAGCCCAAGGCGACCGAGATACAGATCGATGTACTCTTGTTTTGATCTCAGGCGGTACTGCATCACAAACCGGGGATGTGGCAATGCAACGATCTCCTTAAAAAATCCAAGCTCTTTGTTGAGCGCAGAAAGATAGCGATGGTTCTCGCCCTCGCCGATACAAAAACAGGTAGCCGTATTGAGACCCCAGGAAAGCTGGTCCCGCAGGCAGGAAATAATGAACGGGCGAATGCGCCGGAGCAGCAGCGCGTGATCGTAATAGTTCAGGTTCTTTCCCTGTTCCACGAATCCGAGCGGGCTCATGGATGAAATATAAAACCGGCTGTAGAAATCCCGGGGACCGCCCGCCGCGGCAATCATCTCATATATAAATACAGATGAAAGCTCCTGCTTTTTTACGAATGGGTTAGGAATGCCGCAATCTGCCTGCAGCCGGATGGGATCGGTGAACGGAATGCCGGATACGCCGCCGCCGAACCTGCCGGGATTGATCCCCAGTAACAGGGTACGCGATCCCTGATCGGCGTAGAATTTCCGGTAGAACGCGGTACAGGCCTCCTGTACAACCGGGTCCTTGTGCGCATCGAGTACATCCACACCGCGAGGTAAACGGAAGGGAATCCGGAGTTGAAAAAGAAAGGATAATATCCGGTCAGATAAAAACATCAATGCGCCTCCAGCCAGTTCGATCCCACGCCCGCTTCCGCTTCCACGGGAACACCATTGGGCAATACCAGCGCATTTTTCATTTCCTCGAGGATCAGCGGTTTCAATGTGTCTACTTCATCCTTCCGTACATCGAAGACCAGCTCATCGTGCACCTGCAGGATCATTTTCGAGCGGATCTTTTCTTTTTCCATTCGCCGGTGAATATTGATCATCGCGAGTTTGATCATGTCTGCCGCGGTTCCCTGTATGGGGGAATTGATCGCATTTCGTTCCGCGAAGCCGCGCACCGTAAAGTTGGCAGAGTTGATGTCTTTCAGCCAGCGCTTTCTTCCCATCAGGGTTTCCACGTAGCCATGTTCTTTTGCGAAGTTGATCATGTTGTTCATATAGCTGGTGATGCCGGCGAACTCTTTCTTATAATTGTCTATGATCTCCTTTGCCTCCGTACGGCTGATACCCAGGTTATCTGCCAGGCCGAATGCACCCTGCCCGTAGATGATACCGAAATTCACGCTCTTGGCTTTGTAACGGTGCTCCTTCAATACGTCCGCCTCTGCAATTCCGTACACGCGGGCCGCGGTGGCGGTATGGATATCTTTTCCCAGGCGGAATGCTTCGCACATATTCGGGTCTCCGCTGATGGCGGCAACGATCCTCAATTCTATCTGTGAATAATCGGCGCTCAGCAACACATGGTCTTTATCGCGCGGGATGAATGCCTTGCGGATCTCCTTACCCCTGTCGGTCCGGATGGGTATGTTCTGCAGGTTAGGGTTATTGCTGCTCAACCTTCCCGTTACCGCAACGGCCTGCGAGTAGCAGGTATGCACGCGGTTGGTTTTGGCATTGATCATCTGCGGCAGCGCATCCACGTAGGTAGACTTCAACTTTGTCAGTTCGCGGAATGCGAGGATGTCGTCTACGACCTGGTGCCCCTTGACGGCCAGTTTCAGGAGCACATCCTCGCCGGTCTGGTACTGGCCGGTCTTTGTTTTTTTGGCGGAGGGATCCAGTTTCAGGTGTTCAAACAGCACATCACCCAGCTGTTTCGGCGATGCCAGGTTGAACTTGAGCCCGCAGCAATCGAATACCCGTTTTTCAGCAGCGCGCGCTTCGGTCTCCAGTTCCTTCGAATAGGCGGCCAGGAACGCGGTGTCCACGGCAACGCCCTCGAATTCAATATCGGTGAGCACTTTCACCAGGGGGTTCTCCACTTCGTTAAAAACGCGCTCCACCGCCCGCTCTTTCAGCAGTGGAACAAATACATTTTTAAGCTGAAGGGTGATGTCGGCATCTTCCGCTGCATATTCTTTTATCTTTTCCGGTTCCACGTCCCTCATTGTTCCCTGTAATTTTCCTTTTTTGCCGATCAGTTCCTCGATGTGTATGGGCTCATAACCCAGGTACTGTGCGCTCAGCAGGTCCATGTTGCGACGGCCTTCCGGCTCTATTACATAATGCGCCAGCAGTGTGTCGAATATCTTTCCCGCGGGCTCTGTGCCGTACCATTTCAGGATGGTAAAATCATATTTAAGGTTTTGCCCGATCCACAGCACGTCCTTCGAATCGAACAGCGGCCGGAACAGGCCGAGTATCCGGCGTGTTTCGGCCTGGTCAGCGGGGCAGGGCACATAGTATGCTTCGCCTGGCATATATGAGAAGCTGAGGCCCACGAGCTCGGCATTGTGCGCATCCAGCCCGGTTGTTTCCGTGTCGAAACAGATTTCGTTTTGTTTCAGGAGGTCATGCAACAGCGCTGTTATTTTTTCATCCGTGTCGGCAACAGAATACGTGTGCGGCGTATTGCCGATGTTTTTGTCGGCACGCAGTCCCGCGGTGTCATCCGTATCAGCATCGGAGGTAGCGGGTCGTGCAGCGGGAAGCGGCGCAGCGGCAGTTGCATTACCGAACAGGTCGGTCTGCACCCCTGCCGGGGCGGTCTGGAAAGCATTGAACTGGTCGCCCAGGATCCGTTTGCCCAGCGATTTGAACTCCAGCTCTATGAACACATCTATAAGCTCCTGCCGGTTCCAGTCCTTCAGCCGGAACGTTTCTTCATGAAATGTTACGGGCACGTTGGTGATGATGGTAGCCAGTTTCTTGCTCATCACGGCGTCTTCGCGGCCATTGCGGATCTTGTCGCCAACGGCCCCCTTGATCTCATCCGCATGGTCCAGTATATTTTCGAGCGTACCGTATTCCTTGAGGAGTTTGCAGGCGGTCTTTTCCCCGATACCCTTGATGCCGGGGATATTGTCCACCGCATCTCCCATCAGTCCCAGCATATCGATCACCTGCGTTACATTGTCGATGCACCATTTTTCACAGATCTTTTTTGCATCGAGGATTTCCATATCGCCGCCCTGGTAACCCGGCTTGTAGATAAAAACATTGTCGTGCACCAGCAGCTGGCCGTAATCTTTATCGGGCGTTACCATATACACTTCATATCCCTGGTCGGCGGCCTGCCAGGCCAGTGTACCGATCACATCATCCGCTTCATATCCGTCGAGCTCCACTACCGGGATATTGAACCCGCGAATGATCCGTTTGATATCATCGAGAGAGCCGAGCAGGTCTTCGGGGGCCTCCTGCCGGTTGGCCTTATAGGCGGCAAAGTCGGTATGGCGCTCGGTGGGTGCGTGGGTGTCGAAGCAAACGGCGAGGTGGGTTGGCTTTTCGCGGTTGATCAGGTCGAACAAGGTATTGGTAAGCCCGAACTGGGCATTGGTGTTCTTTCCTTTGGAGGTAATCCTCGGGTTGCGAATCAGGGCATAATAAGCCCGGTATATGAGCGCGAGGGCGTCCAGCAGGAACAGTTTTTTCGTCATTCCGCTAAGGTACAAAAAGCGGCTGGCAACTCTGATGGCGGGCTGGTGCAAAAAAATCCCACACGGGTCGCCGTGCGGGATTATGTGGGGTAAGTGTTCGTTCTTATTGTTTGGCCTTGATCGCCATTACCGCATCCTTATGTTTCTGCAGGGTGGGAAGGGTGGTCGCTGCAAAATTTTTGAGGGTGGAATCGCTGCAGTTGTTGGCAGCATTCTGGAACAGGTCCACGGCGTCTTTGTGACCGGCCACCATCAGGTTGATGTAGGCCTTATCGAAATCGGTTCCTTTTTTGGTGGAGAGGTCATCTACTTTCTTGCGGGAGTCATCGCTGAGTGTAGCGGGCAGGGTGATGTTCTTGGAATCGGCAATGCTCTTGAGCTGGCTGCCTGCCTGTGTATGATCGGTGATCATCATGGCGGCAAAATCTTTTACCTGCTGGCTTTTTGCATTCAGGTCTGCAAGTTTGCTGGCTTCCACTTCCGTCATTCCGGCATTCGCGGCGGTTACGGCGAAGTCGGAGGCATCTTTCGCTACGGCAACGGATCCGGATGCAGCTGCGGCCGAGTCGGCTGATTTGTTGGCGTTCTTCGCGCTGTCAGTGCTGTCGGTACTGTTCGAGCCGTTGTTGCAGGCACCGAAGAGCAGGGCGCCGGCAAGGAGAAGGTGTATTCTTTTCATATAGTTCGCTTTTATTGTACCCTTATTTTACAAATAACGGGCCATTCCGGAGCCGCCGGTGGCACGATAATTTGAGGTATATCCCTATTAAAACAGTGTGTTATGCCAAACAAGAAAACAGACAGTCTCGGGTTCTCCACTGAGAACCCCGACATACAGCGCGACCTGAGTTCCAAGGGCGACCCGGTACAGGGGCTGGGAAATCCGACCGACAGAAGGGGTGTTTCACACCCTTATGACGACGATGTTCTGACCCAACTGGCCGCCAAAAGCAAGCCACCGGCCAAATCACGGAAGAAGTAGGCGGAATTGAACGTTTCGAAAAAAATCAATCCCGTGTATCCCGTTTTCAGGGGATACACGGGATTGTGATTAATAAGGGGACTATTATTTAATTCCGTACTTGTATTTGTAGCGTTCGTAAAGCTGTTTGCCCTTATCATCCAGGTTGATAGTGCGGCCCTGGATAAATGCGTGGGTTACCTTGCTGGTTTTCATGTCGAGGATGTCTCCTTCGCTTACTACGATATTAGCGTCCTTGCCCGTTTCGAGGGACCCGGTTTTATCGTCGATGCCGAGGATCTTCGCGGCATTCAGGGTGATCGCCTGGAGTGCCTGTTCCCTGGTAAGGCCATAACCGGCGGCTACGCCTGCATTAAACATCAGGTTCCTTCCGCGGGTCTCGGCATGCGTATCGGAGATTGCGAACAGAACACCGGCCTGCTGCAGCATACCGGGTGTTTTGTAGGGCTGGTCCACCGCATCGTCCTGCGTCAGTGGCAGGCTGTGCATTTCGTTCAGGATCACGGCAATATTATTTTCTTTCAGGTAATCGGCAATCTTCCAGCTGTCTGTTCCGCCCACGATCACGGTCTTGAAACCGAACTCTTTGGCAAACTCCACGGCGATCTCCATTTCCTTTACCAGTTCGGCATGAACAAAGAATGTTTGTGCGCCGCTGAAAAGACCGCGTACGGATTCGAATTTCAGGTTGGTATGTTCATGCATACCTTCTTCGTAGTAAGCTTTTGCCTCGCGGAAAAAGGAGCGGACCTTGTCGATCCTTTCCATAGCCGCAGCAAAAGGATCTCCACCGCCACCGCCAAATCCAGGGAAACCACCACCACCGCCACGGCGGCCACGGCCTGCTGCGAGGTTCGGCATGCGGAAGTGAATGCCGCCGTCCATTTTATAAACGGCATCTTCCCAATTCCAGGCATCGAGCTGCACCACGGAAGAGGATCCGCTCAGGATACCGCCCTGCGGCACCACGTTGGCGAGCAGGATACCATTGCTGCGGAGGGTCCCGATAATTTTTGAATCCGAATTATAGGCAACGATCGAACGCACGTTCGTATTGATCTCACCGAGTTCGCGCTGGTCTTCCGTGGCCCGTACCGCATCGATCTCGACCAGGCCGAGATTGGTAACGGATGATATGAGTCCCGGGTAAATGTGTTTGCCCGCACAGTTGATGATGGCGGCGCTGCCGGTATTGACGGAAGAGCCCACACCGGTGATCTTGCCGCCCGAAAAGACGATGGTGGCATTTTCAAGCACCTGCCCGTTGCCGATATGAATGGTGGCATTGGTGAGCGCTATCGCCTGTTTCTGAACAGGTGCGGGATAAACCGTTTCCTGCGCCGCTGCGCGAAAGAAAACGGAGCCCAAAAGAAAAGCGATGAATATTTTTTTCATTCCTTATGTTTTAATGTGGTTGATGGAAATAGTTTCGTACCGTGCGGCGGTTATTCATCGTCGCGCAGGAGGATGTTGACTTTATGGTTACGGTCTATTTCACATTCATTCTCTTCTTCGATCCTTGGCCTGGGTGGAACTACGCGCGTATTACCGCCCGGCGCTCTTTTTTCTCCCAGCAGTTTCTGGATGAGGCGGTTCCTTTCGGAAGCGATCTGCTTCTGCATTTCTGCATCTTTGTCGCGGTCGAAATACACCGTGCCATCTACGATCGTGTAGAGAGACTTGGCATATACGCTCAGCGGATGATCGTTCCAGAGTACCACATCTGCATCCTTACCCACTTTAATGCTTCCTACGCGGTCAGCGACGTGCAGCATGGTGGCAGGATTTAATGTGGCCATTTTCAAGGCTTCCAGTTCAGGGACATCGCCATATTTCACGCTCTTGGCTGCCTCCTGGTTGAGGTGGGTAGCCTGTTCGGCATCGTCACTGTTCACGGCAACGATCAGCCCCATTTTCTGCATGATGGCGGCATTGTATGCAATGGCATCCTGCACTTCCATTTTGTAGGCCCACCAGTCGCTGAAAGTGGAAGCGGCTATGCCATCAGCCTTCATCTTGTCGGCCACCTTGTATCCCTCGAGGATGTGGGTGAATGTATTCACATGGAAACCGAATTTCTCAGTTACCCTGATCAGCATGGTGATCTCACTCTGTACATAAGAGTGGCAGGTAATAAACCGCTTGTGGTTGAGGATCTCGGAGAGTGTTTCCAGTTCCAGGTCGCGTCTCTTATTCGGGCCCTGTTTCTGGTAGTCTACGGCGCGCTGGAAAGCATCCATATATACCTGTTCAACGCCCATGCGTGTATCGGGGAAGCGGGCATTGTTGGTGGAAGATGTCTTCTTTACGTTCTCGCCCAGTGCAAACTTGATGAAGGGATCCCAGTTGGCAAACTTCAGTTCCTCTGCATTCTTTCCCCAGCGCAGTTTGATCAGCTGGGTCTGTCCGCCGATCGGGTTACAGCTTCCGTGAAGGATGTGTTCGCTGGTTACGCCACCGGCCAGGTGCCGGTAGATGGAGATATCGTCGGGGTTGAGGATGTCGGCAATGCGCACTTCGGCGGTAACGGCCTGGGTGCACTCGTTGATGCCGCCGGTGCCGGCAATATGCGAGTGCTCATCGATGATGCCTGCTGTAAGATGCTTTCCTGTTCCGTCAATCACGCGTGCGCCATCGGCGGAAAGGCCTTTGCCGATCCTGGCGATCTTGCCGCCTTTAATCAGCACATCCGTTCCTTCCAGCTTGCCTTCTTTTTCATTGGTCCATACCGTTGCGTTTTTGATCAGGATATCTTCCTGTTTGGGCGCCTCTTTGTTGCCATATGCAGTGAAGGGATAGATCACATCGGCCACGGTCGAAGGCGTCGCCCTGTTGCGGTTGCCGCCAAAACCATTGCCCCCTGCGAAATTGCCGCCCCTGTTCGGCGCAGCCGCGGTATCCGCCAGCAGCGGCCCTTTATAGGTCATTTTCCAGGTAATAATATCGCCATTGGCCAGGTAGCCATTGCCGGACCAGGATTCTTTCCCGATCACGCCGCTGAGATTATTCGCGCGGCCCTGGTCTGCACGGCTGGTCCAGCCGATCTTCACCAGCTTGTCTGTTACGGTGAAGGTGGGGTTGATGCGGGTGCTGTCTCCCGTTACCTGCAGTGATGCTGTTAAACGCTCGGGTGTTCCGCGCAGCGCCACGTCATAAGTTTTGGAACTGCCGTGGGTAGAGATGGCCATCGTATACTGGCCGCGGTAGTCGTTCCATCCATCTTCTTTAATGGAATATTTTTTCCCTTGTACCCAGTTCTGGTAGAAAACCGTAGAGTCTTTGAAAACGGGACCGTTTGTGATCAGGAAATTGGCCAGCTTGCCGGCCTCGATGCTGCCGACGCGGTCATACACGCCGATCAGGGTAGCGGGAATTTTAGTAAGTGCATCCAATGCCATGGTCTCGCTCAGTCCGTTCTGGATCGCTTTGCGCAGGTTGGTCAGGAATTCCGCAGCGTTCTGCGTACCGGCAGCGGTGAGGGCGAACTCGATACCCGCCTTTTCAAACATGGCCGGCTGTGAGGGGGCCATCTCCCAATGTTTCATATCGACCAGCGATACGGTGCGTGCATCATTGGGGTCTTCTACATCCATTGGCTGGGGGAAGTTGAGCGGAAGGATGAAAGAAGCTTTCGTGTCTTTCATATCCTGGAGGCGCTGGTATTCTTCGCCGCTTCCTTTCAATATATATTTTACGCCGAACTCCTTTGCGATCTTGTCTGCACGGAGGGCGTTCCATTTGTCGTTGCCGATATCGAATATCTGGGGCAGGTTCTGGTTTTCATTCCAGGCCTGGAGGCTGAGGTTAATACCTTCGGTGGCAGGGCGTGTTTTATACCATTGTGCATCGAGGTAGGTCTGGCGGATCAGCGCGATGGTACCCATCAGCGAGCCGGGGTAATCCTGCGTGGAGCTTCCCTTGCTGAATGAGTAGTTCGCCGAGGCGCGTTCTTTCACGATCAGAAAATTATCTTTTTCGTTGGCCAGCGTTACCAGTGTAGCGGTACCGCGGGAGATACCATCTTCCAGGTTACTGAGCGTGGTGCCGAAGCCAACTCCTCTCAATTCCTTTGCACGGGTTTCATTTGCCGTGAAGGTTTTGCTCGCATCTACTTCAGGCTTGATGGCCTGGTTCCAGCCATAAGCACCCTTGGTGTTGCTGACCGTCTGGGCCTGGTTGAAGCCGCCGCCTCCACCAAAACCGCGACCGCCGGCAGGAGTTCCCGGTGTAGCTACGGGCGCAACGCCATAGTCGGAGTAGATATCGATAAACGAAGGGTAAATGAATTTACCGCGGCAGTCGATCACCACGGCGTCTTTCGGAACCGGCGTGTTAACGCCAACGATCTTGCCATGCTTTACCACGAGCGTGGCGTTCTGGAGCGTAGTCTGCGCATCCTTTACAATGGTGGCATTGATAAAAGCGTAAGCGCCATCCCTTTCATCGGCGGTGCCGTTTACCGGGAATGTTTCCTGCGCATGCAGTAACGAAGCAAAGAATAAACCCGCTAACAGGAGTTTCAGTTTTCTCATAATGCAATTGTTTAGTAGATATAGGTAGAGGAATAAAACTACACAAATACGCCTATCGTAAAAACCACCCATCCTTTTTTATCGGTGAACGGGATTATAGAACGGATGAATGCGGGTGGTCATTTAAAGGTCCCCGCATCCACATCATGAATAAACCCGATCACGCCGGGGTAAAAATGCGCCTGGTCGTCCCACATGGCCAGGTGACTCCCTTCGGGGCAATACAGGTACCGGCCATGCTGCACCTGGGTGCTCATCCATTTCATGTGCTCGGGATCCATCGTATCATGCTTAGCGCCTACTACCAGTGTCGGCACGCTGATCTCTTTCAGCCGGTCCTTCACATCCCAGTTGGCCAGGCGCCCGGAAATGCCAAACTCACTGGGCCCCTGCATCATGGTGTAGATCTCCATGTTGGCGTGTTTGAAACTGCGTTGCACCGGGTCGGGATTGGGAACGATCCGGCAGAGGTGTTCATTATAATAACCGGCCAGCAACGCTTCATACCGGGGATTGGTTACCTGGTGGCTGTTCTGAAGCAGGAAAATACTGTCCACGGTTTTTTTGTCCATCTGCTGCTGTAACACCAGGTTGTATTTCCCGTAGTCGGGGCAGCTGGCCATCATATTGCAGATGATCAGGCCTTTGAGGTTAGACTGATATTTCAGCGCGTATTCCATGGCGAGGATTCCACCCCATGAATTTCCCAGGAGATAGAAATTGTCTTTGTTGAGGCCGAGCGCCTGGCGTACCTGTTCCACCTCTTCAGTAAAGCGGGCCGTTGTCCAGAGGCTGCTGTCTTTGGGCTGGTCGCTGTAATAAGAACCCAGTTGGTCATACTCGATCATCTCGAAACCTTCTTTCGGCAGAAAGCTTTCAAAGCATTCCATGTATTCGTGGGTCATGGCGGGACCGCCGTGCAGCAGCAGTACTTTGATGGTGGGGTTATTACCGATGCGTTTGGTCCAGACCTTGAAATCACCGACGGGTGTATGGATGGGAACCATCCTGATGCCCGCCACCTGCACCCCGGAATCCTGCGGAGCGAAATAGTCTGCAACGGTGATAGATTGTTTTTGCTGGCAGGCTCCGAGAAGGAAGCACGCGAGCAAGCCGGTGTAAATAATTTTCATGTGGAGGATTGAAACCGGAAGATAAAGCAAAACGGTTATCGGCCCATGTACACCAGGAGGATTTGCACGTCGCTTGGGTTTACGCCGCTGATGCGGCTGGCCTGGCCCAGCGTGCGCGGGCGGATTCGTTTGAATTTCTGAAGCGCCTCATTCGAGAGAGCGGCGATGCGGTCATAGTCGAAGCCCTCCGGGATGGCGAGGTTCTCCATCTGGCTCATGCGTTCTGCCAGTTGCTCTTCTTTTTCTATGTAACGCTCATATTTAACCTGTATCTCGGCCTGTTCAAGAAAGTCTTTTTCGAATCCTTTCATAGCCCCCGCGAAACGGGGCACTGCCTGTATGAGATCGGGCAAGCCCGTATTAGGACGCAGGACCAGGCGGGCGGCTTTCTGTTTCTCTGCGATCGAAGCGGCGCCGGTGCTTTCAAAGAATTCATTGATCTCCTGCGGTTCGATGCTGAAAGACTCCAGTTGCGAGCGGATCTGCACTACCGCCGTTTTTTTGGCGATCACGCGCTCCATTCTTTGCTGCGACGCGAGGCCCAGGCGGTAACTGAGTTCGGTCAGGCGCAGGTCGGCGTTATCCTGGCGCAGCAGGGTCCTGAACTCGGCGCGGCTGGTGAACATGCGATAGGGTTCGTCGGTGCCCTTGTTGATCAGGTCGTCTATGAGCACGCCGATATAAGCTTCGTTGCGTTTAAAGACAACGGGTTCGAGGGAGCGGACTTTCTGGTGCGCATTAATACCTGCCATGAGCCCCTGGCAGGCGGCCTCTTCATAGCCGGTGGTGCCATTGATCTGGCCTGCAAAGAACAAATTACATATTAGTTTTGTTTCTAATGTGTTTTGTAGTTGCGTGGGTGGGAAGTAGTCATATTCAATCGCGTAGCCCGGGCGGAAGATCCTGCATTTTTCAAAGCCTGGCACTGCGCGGAGTGCGGCGGTCTGCACTTCCTCGGGGAGCGAGGTCGAAAATCCGTTTACGTAGATCTCAACTGTGTTCCAGCCTTCGGGCTCAACAAATAATTGGTGACGGTCGCGGTCTGCAAACCGGTTGATCTTGTCTTCAATGCTGGGGCAGTAACGGGGCCCTGTTCCTTCTATCCTGCCCTGGAACATGGGGCTTCTGTCGAAACCGGTCTTTAATATATCGTGTACCTGTTCGCTGGTGTAGGTAATATGGCAGCTGCGCTGTTCCTGCGGGGAAATTTTTTTTATGGGGAGATAGGAGAAACCGCTGATGGTGTCATCGCCTTTCTGCTCTTCCATCCTGCTGTAGTCCAGGCTTCTGCCATCTACCCTGGGCGGCGTACCTGTTTTGAGGCGCGCGCTTTCAAATCCGTTCTCTACCAGTTGTTCGGTGATGCCTGTTGACGCTTTTTCTGCCACGCGCCCGCCGCCAAAGCGTTTTTCCCCGATATGGATCACGCCATTCAGGAAGGTGCCACTGGTAATGACCACGGCGGAGGCGAGAATTTCATGGCCCATGCCTGTTTTTACTCCATAGACCCTTCCGTTTCGGATCAATAGGCCCGTCACCATGTCCTGGTAGAAGTCGACGTTCGGTGTATTCTCCAGCATTTCCCGCCAGGTTGAGGCAAACAGCATGCGATCGTTCTGGGTTCTGGGGCTCCACATGGCGGGGCCTTTACTGAGATTGAGCATCCGGAACTGGATCATGCTTTTGTCGGAGACGATACCGCTGTAACCGCCCAGCGCGTCTATCTCGCGGACGATCTGTCCTTTGGCGATCCCGCCCATGGCGGGATTGCAGCTCATCTGGGCAATGGTCTGCAGGTTCATGGTTACCAGCAATACCCGGCTGCCGAGATTGGCTGCCGCTGCTGCTGCTTCACAACCCGCATGTCCTGCGCCGGCCACAATGATATCATACTCAGGGAAAAGCATAGTTTACAAGATGTTCCACGTGAAACATGTTCCACGTGGAACAATCAGCTGCAAAAGAACGAAGTTTCCGGGGAAGAAGCGGCTATTTTGAGGCTTTTAGGCCCCATTCGAGCCTTTTTAGGTATAAATTCTCCTTTTTCCGCATCAGGAGCCGGTCTGCCGGCTTTTTATCCCGGTACCCACAGAGGTGTAATGCGCCATGAAACACTACCCGGGGCAGTTCCTGCCGGTAAGGAACAGCCAGCAGCCTGGCATTGTCATGGACGCGGTCAAGACTGATATACACTTCTCCTTCTACCGGGGCCTTGCCGGCAGCCAGGTTAAACGTGATAATATCGGTGTACGTATCGTGGTGCAGGAACTCCCGATTGATACCGAGCAGGTATTCATCCGAGCAAAAAATATAGTGTACAGAGGAAACAGGCGTTTTCTCCAGGCGAAACAAGGCTTCGACCGACTGTTTCAGGATCTTTTTGCCGGGCAGGTAGAGGACGCGGTCAGCCGAATGAAAAAAAACAATTGCCATAGAAAACAGCTTACTCCAAGATTCGTAACAACCGGGGACGGATGCTCTTATACTTTTGCGGGATGAAAAAACTGAGCGCGGTAAAGGTCGGCAAAAGGGCGAAAATTATCTCCTTCGAAAATGATGATTTTTTCCTGAAGCTAATGGAAATGGGTTGCGTGCCGGGTGAAACGATCAAGGTGGAACAGGTAGCCCCTCTTGGAGATCCTATCTCCATTTCCGTTGCGGGTTATGTACTAAGTTTGCGATTAAATGAGGCGGACAGCATCTGGGTGGAAGAATTTTAAATGATTGATAATCAATCAATTACATGAAAATTGGCCTTTATTTCGGCTCTTTTAACCCCATCCATACCGGTCACCTGATCATTGCCAGTTTTATTGCCAACCATACCCCCATGGAGCAGGTCTGGCTGGTACTCAGTCCACAGAACCCTTTCAAGGAATCTTCCATGCTGCTCAACGAATACCAGCGCCTGCACCTGGCACGCCTGGCCGTGGAAGACGACCCCCAGATCAAAGTCTCCGACATTGAATTTAAGTTGCCGATCCCCTCCTATACCATCGACACGCTTACCTATCTCCATGAAAAATATCCGCAGCATGAATTCTCCATCGTGATGGGAAGCGATAGCTTTCAGAATCTCCCCAAGTGGAAGAACGCAGCGCTGCTGATGAAAAATTATGAGTTCATCATCTACAAACGTCACGGCCACCCGGTAGAAAATATTCAAGGCACGCGCACCACCGTTGTAGAAGCGCCCATGCTCGACATCTCTGCTACCACCGTTCGCCAGAATCGCAAAGAAGGAAAAACGATCCGGTATCTCGTACCGGAAAAAGTGCGCGAAGAAATTGAAGCAGCAGGGTATTATAAATAAAGCAGTTATATTATAGGGAATCCCGGCGGCGGATACGATTCTTTATAGTACAACCTATAAGGTTACCAACCTTATAGGTACCCCACCTCGCAGGTTGGGTTATTTTTCGGGTGTTTCCACCCTTTTCTGGGAACGCACCGCTTCACTGTGCTTTCGATCCACGCTCCTTTTCAAATCCTCAGTGCCAGCATAAAAAAAGGACCGCGTACATACATGCAGCGGTCCTGTAAATAATAAAATTTCAACCCTATTGTCCCCGGCTCTTCTCGCGGATGGCTTTAAACTCCGACCCCGTTTTCCACTGCGGCCAGGTGGTTTCGCCGGATAGTTTTTTGCCGATGCCATAGAGCATCTGCAGGTCCTGTATCCCGCCTTCAAACGTCCAGCTGGCATCGTATTGATCGGAGGGGCGGTGATAGTGGTTCGCGGTATAATCGTCTTCCAGTTTTTTGCCGTATTCGGTTCCCTTCCCTTCATAATCCACTCCACCCTTTGCATCCAATGCGGGAACGCCACCACGTGCAAAATTGAAATGATCCGAACGGAAATAATGTCCCGCCTCGGGATGCGTTTCGTGCGCGATGTATCGTCCCTGCGCTTTCATCTCTGCTACCAGGTAGTCTTCCAGTTCTGACTGTCCCTCACCCGTAATCACCACATCTTTTGTTTTGCCGTAGGCATTGATCACGTCCATGTTCATTTCTGCAACGGTCTTATTCAGCGGGTAAACGGGATGTTGCGCATAATACGCGGATCCCAGCAGGCCCTGCTCCTCTGCGGTCACGGCCAGGAAAACGATGGTGCGCTCAGGTGCGGGGTTCATCGTTTTAAAAGCACGTGCGAGTTCGATCAGTCCGGCCGTACCGCTGGCATTGTCAAGCGCCCCGTTGTAAATAGAATCTCCTTTTTCATCCGGCTTTCCTATGCCCAGGTGGTCCCAGTGTGCGGTATAGATAATATACTCATCGGGTCTTTTTGTACCGGGGATTTTTGCGATCACGTTCTGCGACTGGTTGAACACCGCCTTCACTTTGATCGAGGCGGTCAGCTGAATGCCCAGCGGAACCGGCTTGAAGGTATTGTGTACGGCAGTAGCATATAAGGTGGTATCCTTTCCTGCGGCGGCCAGGATCTTTTTTGCGGCATCCGAAGTGATCCATCCCTCTACAGGCAACTGGTACTGCGGACTGCTGCGGGTATCGAGGTGCAGTTTTACGCCCCCGTTTGAATTCTGTACTACGTTAAACGGATAGGAAGCGGGTGCGGTACTGTGAACGATCAGGCATCCTTTCGCGCCCTGGCGGGCGGCTTCTTCAAATTTATAGGTCCATCGTCCATAATAAGTCATGGTATGTCCCTTGAACAGGGTTGAATCATAGAACCCGGGGTCATTGACCATGACCATCACGATCTTTCCTTTTACATCCAGGCCGGCATAGTCGTTCCATTTATATTCAGGGGCTACAATGCCAAATCCGCCGAATACCACAGGATCCTTTACCAGGGAGACGACAGAATCCGTCTTTTCAGTGAATATCACGAAGTCCTCCATTTTCTTCAGGTCGAAGCTCCCTTTGGCCGACTGAACGGTCATTAGGGGCGAAACATCCGGGGTGATCTCCACCATCGGTACTTTCTGGATATAGCTGTCGCCGTTTCCGGGGGCGAGGCCGATGGATTTGAACTCATTCTGTATGAAATCCACCGCCCGGGTCTCGCCGGGCGTAAAGGGGCGGCGGCCCTGGAAGGAGTCGGACGATAATACCATCACGTCGTGTGAAAGGCTGTCTTTGTTGATGAGGTTTCCATCGGCACCCCCGTTTTGGGAGCAGGAAACCAGGCTGGCAATGCCCGTCACCAGAAGGGCGGCAGGAAACAGTTTGTTGTAGCGCATGTCAATGGTTTAGGCTGAAAAGATACTGTAAAAATAAAACCCGTTATAACAGCCCGTATGAACGGTTGTTTGCGGAAAAAAGCTAAATTTTTTGCATTCAGGGCGGAAGAAAAAAAATAAACCTCTAAATTTGCCGTCCGATTGCCCGATAGTATAACGGTAGTACATCAGATTCTGGTTCTGATTGTCTTGGTTCGAATCCAGGTCGGGTAACCAAACCAAATGGTAAAAAAGCCTGCAGCCGCCAGCGTTGTGGGTTTTTTTATGTTTCATCAGGAAACGGTTTAGAATCCGTTCCGACTAATAAGGCCCATTCTCCACCCCAGACAATCATTTCAGGACCAGATAATAGCAAGTTTCGGGTTTTTTGGAAAGGGCGGCTTAATTATGTTTGCTGAAAGAAGTTCGCAGCATGAAAGAGCAGGAACAGCTTGATTATTATAGGATTGCGCAGGCAATCGATTATATCACCGTGAATTTTAAAGAACAGCCCAGCCTTGAACAGATCGCAAAGGCAATTCATCTAAGTCCTTATCATTTCCAACGGTTATTTGCAGATTGGGCGGGCACAACTCCAAAGAAGTTTTTGCAGTACATCAGTATTTGCCACGCCAAAAAACTCCTTAAAGAACATCGGGCTACATTGGCCGATACTGCTGATAAAACAGGTCTGTCAGGAACAGGGCGACTTCACGATCTATTTATCAGTATTGAAGGGATGAGCCCCGCTGAATATAAGAATGGCGGCAAAAACCTGTCTATTCAGTACAGCTTTGTTGAGAGTGCTTTCGGCAATATTATCATAGCCTCTACAACCAGGGGCATCTGCCATATGTCATTTTATGAGCAAGCTGACCCGGCAGTGGAAGAGTTGCGGAAGGCATTTCCGAACTCTGTTTTGAGTTATGGTGATGAGCAGGTTCATCTGAATGCATCCATGATATTCCGAAATAAGTGGGACGACATTGGTCAGGTCAAATTGCATCTTAAGGGCACTGGTTTTCAATTAAAGGTGTGGGAAATGCTTCTTAGAATTCCTCCGGGCAGTGTAACCACTTATCAGGCGATCGCAGATAATATACAAAATACCCGTGCTGCAAGAGCTGTGGGTACGGCAATCGGTAGCAATCCTGTTGCCCTCCTGATTCCATGCCACAGGGTAATTTCCTCTTCCGGTGACATTGGAAACTACAAATGGGGAGCAATACGTAAAACAGCCATCATCGGGTGGGAAAAAATAAAAGAAAAATGGAGATAAGAAATTGCACCACAGATGATCTGGAAAAGATTATCGAACTATATGATGATGCGCGCGCACTTCAGCGGGAACGCAAAATGGTGGTCTGGCCAGTCTTCGAACCGAAATTCATCCTGACTGAAATGATGCAGCTCAGGCAATGGAAAATCGTAGTTAACGGGTCGATCGCCTGTAACTGGGCAATCACCTACCAGGATCCTGAGATATGGGAAGAGCGGGATCAAAATAACGCTATTTATATTCATAGAATAGTGACTAATCCATCCTTCAGAGGCGGCCGTTTTATCGATGTAATAGTTGACTGGGCAAAAATCTACGCACGATCCCTGGACAAACAATTTGTGAGGCTGGATACCCTGGGAAATAACAAAAAACTGATTGCACATTACACCAGCGCAGGTTTTGCCTACCTCGGCATGTTCAGGTTGTCTAATACCCAAAGTTTGCCGGAACACTATCAAAATGAGCCCAACTGCTGCCTTTTTGAGCTGGCGCTTTAGTGCCTATTTGCCAAACCCGGTCGCCTGGACCAACTGACTCCGTTTGGGTTCATCAATGCGGACTGCCGTTTGCACGCCAGGGATCGAAATGGCAGGAAAATTGCCCCATTTCCATAAAGCTTTTATGCGAACCCTCCTTTTCCTGGCGCTGACTGCCCTGGTTATTCCGACTTCGGTACCCTCAAGGAACGCCCCCGAACTGGTCAGGTGTTACCCACAGGAAACCGGCAGCCTGGCAGGGAACTGGGTATTGATGAATGGCCCCCTGTCTGCCTGCACCATTCGGTTTAATCTGGGAAGCAACACCTTTACAGGAAATACGGGCTGCAATGATTTCACCGGAACCTTCTACAAAAGCGCCGACACCCTCCGTATCGACAAGCAGATCCTGACCCTCACAAAGAACAGTTGCACCCAGGATGAAGCCGCCTTTCTTCGCTCGTTTTTGTTGACCAACCATTACCAGGTGATCAATGGAATGCTGGTTTTGTTGAATGGGGACAGTGCGATATACACGTGGAATCGTCCAAAATAAATAGAAAATAACTGATTAATGGCCGGAATGAACTGATTTCAGCCCAAATACTCAATATTCACTGTATGAAAAAAATACTCGGAGTTTTCGCGATCATCGCACTGATGGCGTCCTGCAGCCACCAGAAAAAAATGTCGGCAGATACCCGTAAGAACCGCTCAATCCGGCACATGGACAGTGTGGCGCAAGGCGGCGATATCATGAAAAGGTCTAACTGACCGTCAGGGCTTGTCGGCCGTTTTCTCCTGGGCCAGTTCCGCGTCGTCGGGGGTCGTTTCCAGTACCCTGTCGAGGTTATAGAGTGCATCCCCGCTGGCTTTTTCGCCACCTGCGATCTTGATCTTATCGAGCAGGCTCAGGGCCAGGGTCTCTTCTTCTGTCTGTTCCTTTACGAACCACTGCATGAAATTCCAGGTGGCCCAGTCTTCCTCGGTGAAGCTCTGTTTTACCAGTTTATAGATGGCCTCGGTATTGGATACCTCCTGCTGAAACACTTTATTGAAGCAATCCTGTACGCTGGACGGCAACGCGCCTGGTGCCGGGATTGCCTGGATGGTCACTTCACCGCCCCTTTCCAATATATATTCGAGGAATTTCATCATATGGTTGCGCTCTTCCTGCGCGTGACGGAACAGGAAGTTGGCAATGCCGGCATATCCTTCTTTTGAAGCCCAGCTGGCATAAGCGAGATAGATCTGGGAAGCTTCCCCCTCTTTTGTCATTTGATCATTAAGCCCTTTCATCAGGCTGGAAGACAATCGGTTCGTGTTCATGGGTTGAAATATTAAGGTTGAATACCTGTAGGTACAAATAATATACCGCTTTGATGCAGGAGGACGGATGCCAGAGGCGGGTCATGCGCAACGTGCAGCAAGCCAGCAAGAAACGAATTCTGCATCCCACGGGGAAATGCAAAGCAACCTGGTGATAATACCAGTTTCCAAATCATTTCATATCTTTTCATCAACCAAACTCAAACGTATGCGACAATTATTATGTGTGATCCTTATGGCGGGACTGATCTGCTCCTGCCAGAATAAAACAGACACGGTAGCAGGCTCTGCCACTCCCAGCGCCCAGGAACGGAACAAGGCAGTAGCCCTGGCCAGTACACAGGCAATGAATGCCCACGACGTGGCCGGTATGATGAAAGATGCTGCTCCTGACATGATAGATTATGGCAACGGCGAGGATCCTGCGATCAAGGGAAGGGATTCGGTCGCTTCCATGCTTAAAATGATGATCGGAGGTTTCCCTGATTTAAAGGCCGACAGTCTTACGGCATTGGCAGATGGCAACAAGGTTGCCGTTTTCTATACCTTCAGCGGAACCTTTAAGAACCCAATGATGGGAATGAAGGCTACCAACAAGGCGTTTCATATAAAGGATGTTGATCTTTTCGAATTCAACGATTCGGGCAAGATCGTCAGTCACCGGTCCGTACAGGCCAACTGCACGATGATGTCGCAGCTCGGCGTATCACATTAATAATACCGGTCCCGAAAAATATCCATCCCGCCAGGTAAAAAGAATATTTGCCCGGCGGGATTTTTATTGAATAAATGTGCACGCAAACGGCGGTTTCCGCGACGCGATCAGCGGCCCAATTCGTAACTTGCAGCCATGCAGGATTATCTGAAGGGGTTGAATGAGCCACAGCGCGAGGCGGTGATGCATGTGAACGGTCCGTTGATGATCGTGGCGGGTGCGGGAAGCGGTAAAACCAAGGTGCTGACTACGCGTATCGCGCACCTGATGTCGGAGCATAAAGTAGACTCGTTCAATATACTCGCACTGACGTTCACGAATAAGGCCGCTGCGGAAATGAAGGAGCGAGTGGAGCGGATATTGGGCAATACAGAAGCGCGAAACCTTTATATCGGCACGTTTCACAGCGTTTTTGCACGCATCCTTCGCTCCGAAGGTCCCCGCCTTGGCTATCCCAGTAATTTTACGATCTATGATACCGATGACAGCCGCAGTGTGCTGAAGGCCGTGATCAATGAACTGGAGCTGGACGACAAGCACTACAAGCCAAATGTGGTCCACAACCGAATCTCCTCCGCCAAAAATGCACTGGTAGGACCGTCGGAGTATGCTACGGACTACTATATCCAGCAGGAAGATGCGCGTTCCAACCGGCCGGCCATTGCACAGGTGTATGCCGCCTATGCCGCGCGTTGTTTCAAGAACGGCGCCATGGACTTTGACGACCTGCTGCTGAAGATGTATGAACTCCTGCGCGATTTCCCGGATGCCCTGCACAAATACCAGCACAAATTCAAATACATACTGATCGACGAGTACCAGGATACCAATGCTGTTCAATACCAGATCAGCAAGCTGCTCGCTGCAGTGCATGAAAACATCTGCGTGGTAGGCGACGATGCCCAGAGCATTTATAGCTTTCGCGGCGCGACCATCGAAAACATCCTGCAGTTCCAGAAAGATTATGAAGATGTAAAAGTGGTAAAACTGGAACAGAACTATCGCAGCACCCAGAATATCCTGAACGTTGCCAACGATGTGATCGGGAATAACAAAGGGCAGATCCCCAAACTCCTCTGGACGGAAAACGCAGAGGGGGAAAAGATCCGCCTCGTGCGCACGATGACGGATAATGATGAAGGAAAATTTGTTGCCGACACGATACAGGAACAGAAGCTGCGATCGCATTACCATAACCGCGACTTCGCGATCCTTTACCGCACCAATGCCCAGAGCCGCGCTTTTGAAGAGAGCCTGCGGAGAATGGGCATCGCATACCGCATCTATGGCGGCATCAGCTTCTACCAGCGTAAGGAAATCAAAGACTATATCGCTTACCTCAGGGTGATTGCCAACTCCCGGGACGAGGAAGCGCTGAAACGCATTATCAATTATCCTGCGCGCGGGATCGGAAAGACCACCATCGAGAAAACGATCACGATTGCCAATGAGCAGAATATCCCGATGTACAACGTACTGGAAAGAGCGGGTGAATTCGGCTTCAAGGGCAATACACTGGAGCTGCTGCAGAATTTCGTGACCATGATCCGCTTTTTCCAGAGCATGCTGGAGCTCAATAACGCCTATGACGTGGCGGTGCAGGTGGGCAAGCACACGCAAATCGTGAAGGAACTTTTCAATGATAAAACAACGGAGGGACTGGCGCGGTACGAGAATATCCAGGAACTGCTGAACTCTATCAAGGAGTGGACAGACAGTCCCTCGAATGAAGAGGGCGAGGTCGGCGACAAGGGACTCGGCAGTTACCTGCAGCAAATCACCCTGCTGACGGATGCGGACAGCGACAAGGGAGACAATGACTCCGTAAAAATGATGACGATACATGCGGCCAAGGGGCTGGAATTCGCGGTGGTATTCGTGGGCGGCATTGAAGAGACGCTGTTCCCGAATGCCATGGCGATCAATACCCGCGAAGAGCTCGAGGAAGAAAGGCGACTCTTTTATGTGGCGATCACCCGCGCCAAGGATAAGCTGTGGCTGAGCTACGCGAATGCCCGTTACCGTTTCGGCCAGCTGGTGCAGAATGACCCAAGCCGGTTCCTGGAAGAGATGCCCGAAAAATATATCGATAAGAGCTATGCAGGCGGCGGCGCGCGCAACCAGGGAGCGGGCAACCTCGGCACTGCATTCGAACGGATGCAGCGGGGCTTTGGCTTCGGGAATTCCGCCGGAGCATCGCCCAAACCCGCAGCCGATCGCAAGCCCAGTTACCTGCCGGTGACTACGCCCACTGCGAAAACGGTGGTTCACCAGCCTTCGAAGGAATTTGAGCCCAGCGATATTTCTGAACTGCAGGCCGGTGAAAAAGTGGAGCACCAGAAATTCGGGTTTGGAGTGGTGACCAAAGTGGAGGGAAGCGCACATAATCCCATTGCCACCATCCTTTTTGACCTGAATGGAGAAAAAAAGATCATGCTGAACTATGCCAAGCTGCGGATCGTGAAGGAATAGCCCGCCTGAGGCGGGTCTGCCTATCGGCAGACAGGTTTCGATAAACGAAAAATCCGCTTCCCAGCCTGCCGGTAAAGCCCATCCCGGGCTGCTTTCCGCGTTTTTTGTTCTATTTTTGCGGTAGAAAATCGTTTGTTATGATCAAGACAGGAAATCCCATCATCAGCATATATACGGAGATGACGCCCAACCCCGAAACGATGAAGTTCGTGGCCAACAAGCTGTTATATCCCGGCAAAAGCATCGATTTTGCGGACGAGAGCCTGGCGACGCCCTCGCCACTGGCCAAGGAACTGTTCAGCTTTCCCTTTATCAAAAGCGTGTTCATCGCCAGCAACTTTGTGACCCTGACCAAAACGCCGGACATGGAAGATTGGCAGGATGTGATCCCTACGATCAAACAATTCCTGAAAGACTACCTCGAGAATGGCGGGCAGGTGATCAATGAAGAAGAGGTGGCCAAGGTGAAACAGGAGGCGAGCAATACGGTGAGCGCAGATGATGACGATATCGTAAAACGTGTAAAGGAGCTGCTGGAGAACTATGTAAAGCCGGCCGTTGAAATGGACGGGGGCGCCATCCAGTTCAAAAGCTACCATGAGGGCACCGTGAACCTGATGCTCCAGGGAAGCTGCAGCGGTTGTCCGTCTTCCATGATCACGCTGAAAGCGGGAATCGAGGGAATGATGAAACGAATGATACCTGAAGTAAAAGAAGTGGTGGCCGAAGCCGAGTAATCCATCAACCTAAAAAATATACTGCCATGACCCCGGGGTCATGGTTTTTTTTATGCCGGGATACTGCGTGGTGCGCGCCTTTCATTTGATAACTTGCAAATGAGATTTTTGACCCCAACATCACGTTCCTTTTTCATCATCTATTATTGTCGGGCTCCGGGAAAAGAGTTTGATTCCTATAATCCGGTTGACTGATGAAAATACTAAGGTATTCTTCAAATATGAAAAACCTAGACCGCCTCACCGTATCAAACCCTTTCAGCACATGTAACTTCACCAGGTCATCGATCAATCTATTAGCCGCAGAATAGTTTAACCCCGCAGTTTCCATTAGATCTTTTACACTGATTAATGGCTGCTTGTATAAAATACCCAGAATGTCCACGGAATTTTTCTGCCTGCGGCTTATCAATGGCAAAACCATTTGTTCTACTTTTTCTTTCAGTTTCAATATTTCTTTAAAGGTCTGGATGGAGCTTTTGGTGGTTTCAATCACACCCACCAAAAAGAACTTTAACCATTGGGTCATATCATGATGTGTACGTACGCGGTGGAGGTTATCGTAATAATAACTTCTCCAGTGTTCAAAGAAATCAGATAGATACAACGCCGGTTTATCCAATAGATCCTTGTTCACAAGATAAAGTGTAATCAATAGCCTGCCCATACGCCCGTTTCCATCCAGGAAAGGGTGAATGGTCTCAAACTGGTAATGCAGCATGCCGATCCTTACCAGGTGCGGCGTGTGGATTTGATCGTCATTCAGGAATGATTCAAAATCATTCATCAGGTCATTGATCTGATCGTGATGAGGCGGTATATACGTGGCGTCCCGCAGGGTTGCCCCGATCCAATTCTGGCTTGTTCTGTATTCACCGGGACTTTTTCGTGCGCCCCGCGCGCCCTGCATCAACACCTTATGTGTTTCCCTGATCAGGCGGGTGCTGATAGGGAGAACTTTCAATCGGTCAATAGAAAAGTTGATGGCATTGATATAATTATGCACTTCCGTCCAATCATCTTTCTTCTCGGGGTTGATATCCTCCGCTTTCATTAATACTTCTTCCATATTGGTTTGCGTACCCTCTATCCTGCTGCTGGTGGTAGCTTCTTTATTTATGTGCATCCTGATAAAGAAGTCAACATTGGGAACCAGTTGTGAATAAGCATTCAGGGTACCCAATAACCTGTCGGCCTCGCTCACGAGCGAACATAGCTCCGGTACATCTACCAACCAGTCGTAGTGAATAAGAGAGGGGTTGAAGCTTTTGTACTTAAACTGACTATGGTAGTTTCCCGCATTAAACGCCGATATGTTCTTTCTTTCTGCCATTTTATGAAAATCTAAAATATTATGTTTTCAAATATATATGTATTTTGCAAAATACGGCAATTAATTTTTCATTTATTTATAAAATATGAAAATTTAATCTTCCAATTTTTCATTTCCAGTTTGTCATGAGCAGGTGCGCACATTATAAAATGTTGATTATGATTAAATTATAAACTGTAAACTAATGGCATATTATTAATATAATGCGTATAAATATTTGATTATCAATATATTATATTCTAAATGGCTTGCGATAGGATTAAAACGACCCTTTATGCTAAGAGACCCATACGTTCAAATCCGATTCTATTCACCAGTTGATTCCGGGTTGATAAGCATAGTCTTCAGATCTCCGCATATTTTCCGGCCACAATCATATATATAACGACTTTTATCTTTATTCGGTGAGAAACCGGCCGCCGATCACTACGATAAAACATTTTCCCTGGTTACGGTAAAACCACTATTTGAATAATATGCCTTCCATCCCGATTCCCGTGAACCACCTGTTTGCTCCGCTGGATAAAAAGCTGCTGGAGCTGCTGCGTTCGCTGGAACCGGAGCAATGGAACAGGTACACCGTGGCGCGCAAATGGCGCGTGCATGACGTGGCAGCACACCTGCTCGATGGCAACCTCCGGGATATTTCATTATACAGGGATAGACACCAGGTAGCGCCTGCGCAGGCACCCGGAAACTACCGCGAACTGGTCGACTATCTTAATACACTGAATGCCGACTGGGTACAGGCATTCGCACGCGTGAGTCCGCAAATGATCATCCAGATGCTGGCGGAAACAGGACCAGTCTTTACTAAACTGATCACCTCGCTGTCTCCTTTCGATCGCGCGGTGTACAGCGTGGCCTGGGCGGGAGAGCAGGAATCACAGAACTGGTTTCATGTAGCGAGACAATACACGGAGAAATGGATACACCAGCAACAGATCAGGGATGCCGTGAATAGCAAGGACCTCCTTGCCCCGGAATTTTTTGTTCCGGCGATGGAGGTATTTATGCGGGCGTTGCCATACACATTCAGGGATACGGAAGCGGAAACAGGCGCGCAGGTAAGGGTTGATATAGATGGCGTACCGGGCGCCAGCTGGGCAATACAACTGACAGAAAACGGATGGCAACATTCGGAAGTAAGCAGCGAGTCGAATGCAACCGTCAACATTGATCCCGATACGGCATGGAAGCTATTTTCACGAAGCATGATACCCGAAGAAGCCAGGAAGCTGGTGCACATTGAAGGAGATGAACGGCTGGGCAGGCAAGTGCTCGAAATGGTTTCGGTGATGGCGTGAGGAATGAAGAAAATTCAAAACTGAAAACAAGAGATAATGATGTATAACAAAATGGCCATCGTTGCCTGTATCGGCTTTCTGTTCTGTACAACGGTGACGAATGCGCAGGAATCATTTTTTACAGTGAGCGCAGACAGCAGCAGCTTCCGGCTGACCTTGCGCGGGGCCTCACACCTGGCATCGCTTCCGCTTAAATGCATCGAGCAGGAATACCCGAACAAGACAAGTCACGTGGCCGCAGCAGAAGCCGACCAGGTATTGACGCCGCGGCAACTGCATCCCGCATTTTACGGGTGCTTCGACTGGCACAGCTGTGTTCATGGCCACTGGATGCTGGTCCGCCTGCTGAAGGATTTTCCCAATCTTCCCGAAGCGCGAAAGATCCGCACGTCGATCTCGGCGAATATCACCGCGGAAAACATCGCCACGGAAATAAAATACTTCGATGCCCCGCTCTCTAAAAACTATGAACGCACCTATGGCTGGGCCTGGCTGCTGAAACTGCAGCAGGAACTGCTTGCCTGGAACGATCCCGACGCAAAAAAATGGAGCAGGATACTGCAACCGTTCTGCGATACAGTGGTGTCGCTGTGGATGGGCTTCCTGCCTAAACAGACCTATGCGAACCGCACAGGCGTACATCCGAACACTGCATTCGGACTGGTGTTCGCGCTGGAATATGCGCGTGCAACCGGCTCGCGCACGTTCGAAGCGGCCATTGAGCGTTCCGCAAAACAATTATTTGAGAAGGACCATGCGGCGCCCGCCAACTGGGAACCGGATGGTACCGATTTTCTTTCGCCCTCGCTCGAGGAGGCCGACCTGATGAGAAGGGTATTACCAAAAGACCGTTTTGCAGGATGGTTCCATCAGTGGATCAGCAGCAGTTCGTTGCAGCATTTGCTTCAGCTGCCGGTGGTATCGGACCGCACGGACCTGCAGATCGTACACCTGGACGGGCTGTCGCTCAGCCGCAGCTGGTGCATGAAGGGGATTGCTTCGGAACTTCCGGATTCGGACCCGATGAAAAAGACAATGATGCGTTCGGCCATACATCACCTGGGCAGCAGTCTGCCCCATATTGCTTCAGGAAGCTACGGGGGAGAACACTGGCTGGCGAGTTTCGCGGTCTATGCGTTGTCGCCCGATGGCAGGTAGTACCTATGCCAGTGTCGCAGAGGAACTGATCTCCGCCTTGAAGAGCTTGGAAACGGGGCAATTGGCCTCTGCGTTCTTCACGCATTCCTCGAACTTTTCTTTAGAGATATTGGGCACTTTTCCTTCTACCGTGAGGTGAGATTTGGTGATGGAACCGTTATCGAGCGTGATCTCGCATTTTGTGGTGAGGGTTTCGGGGGTAAAGCCGGCCTCCCCCAGCACGAAACTGAGCTTCATGGTAAAGCAACCGGCATGGGCTGCCGCGAGCAGCTCCTCAGGATTGGTTCCCACACCATCGGCAAAGCGCGAATTAAAAGAATACTGGGTCTTGTTGAGCGTGGTGCTTTGCGTGGTGAGCGCACCATTGCCTTCTTTTCCGGAGCCATTCCAAACGGCTGTTGCGTTACGTGTCATACCTGTTATTTTTTAGATTGATGGATCGTTGCTGCAAGTTACAATATGCTGACGAACGGGGCATATTTAATCAAAACAGCTTGTCTTATCTTCACACCCGAATGGATATATCACAAGTCTACCACCAGTTTATTGAGGGGCTCCGGCAGACCACCCCGCTGGAATTCGTTGCGGTAATCGCGGGCATCACCTGTGTATGGTTCAGCAAGCGGGAGAACATACTGGTGTACCCCATCGGGCTGATCAATACAGTGATCTATACCTATCTCAGCCTGAATGGCAGACTGTTCGGCGAAGCGAGCGTGAACCTGTACTATACAGTAATGAGTGTGTATGGCTGGATACTATGGTCCCGGAAAAACGAGACAAAGACCGATGTGCAACTGCATATTACGTTCAGCACCCGCCGCGAGTGGTGGCAGCAGCTTCTTTTCTTCAGTGTTTTTTATGTGGCCATCTTTAGCGGCCTTACCTGGCTGAAGGAACATTTTGCGCCGGGCGCTATACCATGGGCCGATGCATTTGCCAGTGCCACCGCCTATACGGGTATGTGGCTGATGGCCAGGAAAAAAGTCGAGAGCTGGATCTGGTGGATTGCCACCAACATCGCATCCATTCCATTATACTTTGTAAAAGGATATGTGTTCACCAGTGTGCAGTTCCTGGTGCTGCTGGCCCTGGCGGTTGCCGGATTGATGGAATGGCGCGCTAAGGCAGGCCGCACTACGGTCGACGGACGGATCTCTCAACTTGAATAAAGACCGAGGTAAGTGAAACAAAATATCGCCCCAACCCCGGAACCAGTGCCGGATATGCTATACAAGGTCGCCGTGATCGGGCCCGAATCCACGGGTAAGAGCACGCTTTGCGCACAGCTGGCGCAGCATTTCAATGCGGAATGGTGCCCGGAGTTTGCGCGCGAATACCTGGTTACATATGGAAAAGAGTACAGCTACGAAGACCTGCTGACGATTGCCATGGGGCAGGCAGCGCTGGAAGATGAATTCGTACAGACCACGGCATCTCACTGGTCGCTTTCCGCTTCGGGTACCTGGGTGAATAACGTTTCCATGGCCACGCAGCCCTATCCGCCGCTGCTGTTCATCGACACCGATATGTACGTAATGAAGGTGTGGTGCGAATACGTTTACCGCAAATGCCATCAATACGTCCTCGATGAAATTGTACAACGGAAATACGACCTCTACCTCCTTTGTGATATAGACGCGCCCTGGGTAAGGGACGATCTGCGTGAATACCCCAGCGAGGGCCCGCGGCAGGAGCTCTACCAGATATATAAAGATCTGCTCATCAATCAATCCGTTCCCTGGGTGAATATCAGCGGCAGTTACGATGAGCGGCTGACCAGGGCGGTAACGGCCGTAAATGGATTAATCAAGGGGTGATCATCTATCGGATGATCCGCTGTATGTCTTCATCATCTTCGATATTACTCATCTGCTGCAGTATCTGCGGGTACCTCCAGGCCACGCGGCGGCTCATGGGCACCACTGTAAACTTTTTGGGATTGGGCAGGCAGGCGATGATCATGGCTGCTTCCTGGCGGCTCAGGTTCTTTGCCGGTTTGTGAAAATAATGCTGCGAGGCGGCCTCTATCCCAAAAATGCCGGGCCCCATCTCGATCGTATTGAGGTATACGTGGAGGATGCGCTTTTTTCCCCAGATCAGTTCCGTCAGGAAGGTGAAATAGAATTCCGGCACCTTGCGGATGTACTTACTGACGCCGCTGCCCTGCCAGAGAAAGACGTTTTTTGCAGCCTGCTGCGAGATGGTGCTCGCGGCGCCGCCGGGCGGGATCTTTGTTTTCTTTCCCTTCTTTTTCGGGCGAAGGCTTTTCTCCATCGCATCCCAGTCGAACCCGTTGTGATCCGCAAAGGCCTGGTCCTCGCTGGCAATTGCCGCCAGCTTTACGTTATAGGAGATCTCATTCCATCCAACATAATCCCGTTTCAGGCCATACTGAAATGAATTGGCCAGTTGCGTAACGGTGATGGGGGGCATTACCCAAAGGAGGAGGACCGTATAGAGGAGAGAGGAGATAAAGAGGAAGAGGATGATCCTTTTCGTCCATTTCCAGAAGCGATTGGTTTTTTTCCTGGTCATTGAGTCTGCAATCTGTGGGGGATGTGCTGCAAGATAGTTTTTTGCGAAACACGGAGGCAGGTGGTTCCATTTTTGCGGGCTAAGGATATGACCGACAAGAAGCAGCAAAAAAAGCCAGTACCCCGGGAAGATCAAACGGCAACAGAGGCCGCCGGCGCCGCCGATGCTTTCCTGGAAACAGAGATGCCAAGACCGGAGACGGACCGGGAGCTGAGCGACGAGCAGCTGGACGATTCGCTGGGCGGTGAATAGCGCCTAATTGGTTGGGGGAGGCGAGTGCAGTTCTCCGTAATGATAGTCGCCCGGGCGCTGCATAAAGCGACGGATCTGCTCCGCGGTCAGCGGGTTCCAGCCGAATTGTGCATAGAGGCCGTGTGCATCGAGGGTTCCCAGCAGCCAGCGCCGCAGCCCCTGCAGATCCGGGTGCGCCTGTATGACCTCCATCAACCATTTGGACAGTCCCTTGCCGCGGTGAGCCGGCAACACAAAAACATCTGCCAGCCAGGCGAATGTTGCCCGGTCGGAGATGATCCTCGCAAAGCCGGCCTGTTCATCTTCTTGATAGATACCGAAACACAGGGAATGTTTCACAGACCGTTCCACTATATCGAAAGGGATGTTCTTTGCCCAGTAGGATTCTTCGGAGAGATAGCGATGTACGGCTGCCAGGTTCACGCGTTGCGGATCCGTGCTGATGAGATAACCGTCTTTTCTTATTTCATGGATGTTTTTCATGAAACAGTTTTTGATAGATACTGTTACGCGAGAGTTCTTTTATGTTGCCTGGCAGCATATTGCCCAGGCTGATGTCGCCGATGCGATAGCGAACGAGGCGCAGGGTAGGATGGCCCACGGCTGCTGTCATCCGCCGCACCTGCCTGTTTTTTCCTTCGGTTAAGGTAATGTGTATCCACGGTGCGGCAATGGCTTTTCGTTCACGGATCGGCGGGTTGCGTTCAGGGAGTGCCGGCAGTTGAGAAAATAGACCAGCCTGGCAGGGGCGTGTCTGGTATTGTTTTCCATCCACCTGAATGGAAACACCTTTCTGCAGCTGATCGATCGCCTGTTGATTGATGTCACCTTCCACCTGCACCCAATATTCTCTCTCATGCTGAAAGGCGGGATCGAGCAGGCGGTGGTTCAATGCCGGATCGCTCGACAGTAACAGCAGGCCTTCGCTGTCGTGGTCGAGCCTTCCAACAGGATACACATCTTTTGGTACGGAAAAAAAATCGCGGAGTGTCTTAACCGGTTCATCGCTACCGGTCCCTTCCGGAGTGGAAAAGCGGGTATGCGTGAGGTAAGGTTTATAGACAATAAAATAGCGGTGCATAGGTAAAACAAAAAATCCCGCAGAAGCGGGACTTTGTATATGGATGGGTTAGTAAGTACCGGGAAATAAATTTCCCGACACAATATTATAAAGAGTTTTATCCAATACAAAAAAATTTTGCAACTATTTTATTCACATTTTTTTTGAATATGTGAATTGCGCGGGTCCTCCCGAGCCCGTGAACAGCAGTTATCGAGTGCAGAAATCCACTCCAATTTTACGGTTCATAAAAATCTGATCGCATGAAACAGCTTCGTAGCAAGTGTTTCAGCGGAATATTTTTTTATGCGGATTCAATTCCACCGTCTTGAACAGTAAGCTGAAAATAGTAAAAAGAGAATTGCCGGGCCAAGTGACGTGGGGGCTAACTTTGACAAATAAACAGGCCATATGAAATTTCCATCCCCCGTAACTGCCGCTTTTATCGCGGAACTGACCGGCGCAGAAACTGCCGGCAACCTGCTGGGCACCTCCACCGGTATCAACGAAATACACAAGGTAGAGGCGGGCGATATCGTATTTGTTGATCATCCGAAGTACTATGATACCTGCCTGCAGAGTGCCGCAACCTTCATTCTCATCAACACCAAAGAGGTGACAATACCCGCCGGGAAAACAATATTTGTAATACCGGAACCATTTGAGGCATACCAGCGCATCGTCCGGCATTTTCGTCCGGTTATACCGCAGCAAAAGCCGATCAGCGACACTGCACGCATCGGCAAAGACACGGTTGTGATGCCGAACGTTTTCATTGGCAACGAGGTGACCATTGGCAATAACTGTGTTATTCACCCGAACGTTACGATCCTGGACCATTGCACGATCGGGGATCACGTGGTGATACAGGCGGGAACGGTAATAGGCAGCGATGCCTTCTACTACAATACAAAAAAGGACCGTGATGTCTGGTTCAAAAAAATGCTGAGTTGCGGAACGGTGGTGATCGAAGATCACGTAGAGATCGGTGCTGGCTGTACGATCGACAGGGGCGTGAGCAGTGAGACCCGGATCGGGCGTGGAACGGTGATCGACAATATGGTGCACATCGGGCATGATACAGAAATAGGAAAGAACTGCCTGTTTGCGGCGCAGGTGGGCATTGCGGGCGCTACTACCATAGAGGACGGCGTTACGCTCTGGGGGCAGGTGGGGGTCAGTAAAACGCTTACCATCGGCGCGAATGCCATAGTGCTGGCGCAATCGGGTGTTCCCTCTTCTCTAAAAGGTGGTAAAACATATTTTGGTTACCCGGCGGAAGATGCATCGCTCAAAAGAAGGGAACTTGTATGGATCAAGCGGATCCCGGAACTGTGGAAGAAAGTAATGGAGTAACCGGATGCAGGAGCAGGAGGACGTTACAGTCCGTATTTCTCTTTCAGTTCACCGGCAATGCGTCTGACGGAGGTTTTCACCGGCGCATATTCAAAGCCCGGGAGCTGTTTCAGCAATTTGCTGTTATCGAAATACACTTTTGCCTGGGCAGTGCCGGAAGTTTCGCGTGTTAGCAGGGGAACTTTTCCCGAAAGCTTTCCTTTCAGCCATTCCATCCGCCATGCTATCTCCGCCAGCAAAGGCGTTGCTTCTTTGCGGGGAGGTTTTTTTCCGAAGGCCCCGGCGATCTCGCTGAATACCGTTCGGTATGGCAGGTTCTCTGCGCTGATTATGAAACGTTCTGCCGCCGCCTCTCCCTCCATCAATAATATCATGGCATTGACAAGGTCCATTACGTCTACAAAGCCGCTGACACCGGTTGTATACCAGGGAAATTCATCGTAAGCCGATTTGAAAATGCCCGAAGATCCTTTTGCCCAATCGCCGCAGCCGAGAATGATCACCGGGTTTACGATCACGGCATTCAGTCCTTCGCCGATGCCACGCCACACTTCCATTTCGGCGAGGTACTTGGTCTTGCCGTATTCGCTGTTACCGGTTTCTTCACTCCACTGCATCCCTTCATGCACGGGCTCTCCCTCGCGGATACGGCCCAGTGCAGCAACGGAGCTTACGAAAAGGAGTTTTGGCTGATTTGCCCCGATACAGGCATTGACAACATTGGCGGTGCCTTCAACATTTACCTGGTAGAGTTCTTTCTTGTTGCGGGGGTCGAAGGAAACCATGCCGGCACAGTGGTAGACCTGTTCCACACCTTGCATGGCAGTATCCAGTCCGGCGACATCGAGGATATCGCCCGAGACCCAGTCGATGGCGGGATGCGAATAAGGGATGGCGTTGCGGTACAGCGCACGCACCCTGCTGCCTTTTTTGAGCAGTGAAGAGACCAGGTGGCTGCCCACCAGTCCGGATGCGCCTGTAACTAATATCATACACTGGTCATTCAGAAGTGAAGTGTATACGCGGTTATGGCGCTGAGCTGAAGACGCCGTTGGCGAAATTTGATTTCATTGTCCGTTCTTTCAGCAGGCCTTTTATATCTTTTTTGAGTTGCTCCATTTCGGCGATCTTCAAACCGTCGTAGGCGCGGCCCCGGACATTGCCGTTTTTGTCGACCAATGCGAACAGCTGGGTATGAATGAAGTCGTCTTCGGGTTTGCTCACGACCAGTTTGGGATCGGCTATATCATAACTGAACCGGGCCATGTTATAGAGGCTGTCTTTTCTTCCCGTCAGGAAAACCCACTTGTATTTATCCGCGCCGATGGAATCGGCATAGTGTTTCATGCGGGGAACCGAATCGGTTTCGGGATCAACGGTATGCGAGATGATGAGGAAATCGGGTTCATTGAGAAAGGCCGTATAAATATCTTTCAGGTTATTGTTCATTTTCGGGCAGGAGCCGCGGCAGGTGGTAAAGAAATATTCCACCACGCAGACCTTGCCGCGCATATTGGCATTGGAAAACAGGTTGCCCGACTGATCGCGGAAAACAAACGGCTGAACGATGGCGCGTTTCGGGAGCGGGCTGTTGCCGAGGATGCCGGTTCCGCTGAATACGAAGAACCAGAAGCCCGCAACCAGCACCACAAAAAATACCAGGTATGCCAGTGCTTTTTTGCTCATGCTGCAAAGGTAAGTAAGGATTGATAGTCCCCCGCAGCCTATGGGTCCTTTCTGCGGAAGATGTCGCGCTGCTGTATGAGGCGGGCATTTTTATACAGCACCAGGCATCTTTCGATGTAATAACCGAGTTCCAGGTCATTGAGCTGGTGGGTGAGTTCGTAGCCTGGGCGGTAATGGACCATAAAAGAATCCAGGTCGGGTGAATTCAGTTTGGTGATCTTCCTTACAAACTGCTTGCTAAAGCGGTGATCTACGTATTTATCGCGCTCCTCCTGTACCAGTCGCCGCTGCATGGCGGCCAGACTGCGGGTGCGTTTGAAGCGGAACATGTTTACGATCTCGTCCAGATCGAATCCCACGGTCGCGCCTCCCGGGGTATAGCCATAACTGTCTGTGTTGCTCAGTTTCAGCGAAGGTTTCTTGAAGTTGAAATACTTGGCGTAGTCCTGCCGGTTCGCCAGCGAGTCCAGGTGGTAATTACTGTTACGCACCTTTACTTCGGGGAGGTCGGTTTCTTTTATATGGATCATGATATCGAACGCCGTGGTATTCCGGATGGTATCGATCGGGTATTTTACTGTTGTTTTGTTGAGCAGGGAAAACCAGATCGAGTCGGAGGATCGCACGGTGATAGAGTAGTGCCCGAGGGAATCTGTGAGGGAGCCACGTCCGGAACTGCTTATCACGGCAACGGCCTCGATGGGTCTGCGGGCGGTGATATCGTACACGGTGCCGCTGATGATCACAAATGGCTGGCTGGGCCTGTTCTGTGAAAAAACAGCACCGGAGATCAGCGACAGAAAAAAGAGAAGAAGTAGACTTTTATGCAAGCCCTGGAATTGAGGTTGTAATATTAAAGCCTTGACCTCACATTGCCAGCCCGGTTCGGTGAATTAACGCTTTTTTGCAATTTGGAGCCTGTCAGAATTTGGTACCAATGATATGGGGCAGCATCGCGCGCCAGGTGGGCCAGTCGTGTTTCACGTCTTCTCCCCAGATGCCGAGGTCATGCCAGATGCCTTTGTCCCAAAGAACCTGAGAAAAGCGTCGATTGGCCGCAGGGTCTTCATAGTCGCCGCTGCCGGTGTAGATGTGTATGTGGTGGCTGGACTTGATCCTGGACAGGTACCACTCATCGTTCAGGTTGGGTACGTAGTGGATAGGACTATTGTAGTACACCTGCTCGTCCCAGAATCCTTTAGTATATTCAGTGAGATCGTAGACGCCGCTCATGCTGATGGCGCCATTGATAAGGTCCGGCCTTTTTAAGAACAGGTTCATTGCGTGCAGTGCGCCGAAACTGGCGCCGGAGCAATACACCATGGTATCGCTGCCCATGCCATTGCGGATGAAAGGGATCACCTCTTCAAATACATAGTGATTGAACTGGTTGTGACGGATCGCTTTGTGTTCCGGCAGCATATCGTTATTGAGCCAGCTTTCGTTGTTGATACTGTCAATGCTATATACGGTGAGTTTGCCCGCGTTAATATGGGGTGCGAGCGCATCGATCAGCTGAAAGCGTTCATATTCCAGGTAGTCGGCGGCGGCCGTGGGCACCAGCAGCAGTGCAAACCCTGAGTGGCCATAGCTCACGGCGGGCATTTCTTTATTCAATGCGGGACTGTACCAGGAGGTGGTTTGTTTATTCATAGGAAGGCAGGATTACAGGCAGGTTTTTCTGATCTCTTTCCAGAGGTCACGATAGCACTGCGCGGCATAGCTGCTGTGGGCAAATGTTTCCAGCGGAGCTTCGTGAACGCCCATTTTTTCTACATCGCTCAGGTAAGGGATATAGCTTTTGAAGAAGGTCTTATCCCGATAAAATTCCTGCATTATTTCATGGTGCAGGTTCTTGCGATGGTCTACCATGCTGAAAAAGCATTTTATTTTATCGAGGTCGAGGTCATTTTCTTTGAAGTACGTTTCAACAGTTTCATGGGAGCGGATAGAAAGCGTGGTAGGGATATTCGGCATCAGTATCCAGTCAGCGGCATAAAAGATATTATCGTGGAGCAGTGAGATGCCGGGGGGGCAATCGAGGATCAATACGTCGCAATTTTTTTTGAGGGAAGAGATGAGGGATGCGATCTTTTTCTTCGATTGTTTTGCCTCGCCAAACAGCAGGTCTGCCTGCCGGGCGGAGAGGTCGGCCGGGATCGCGGCGAGGTTCTCATACGGCGAGGGTTGAACGGCATCTGCGAGGTCCAATTCGTTGAGGAACAGTTTTTTAGACTCGTTTTTTACCGAAGCGGCCACGTTCAGATAGAAGGAAGAAGATCCCTGGGGATCGAGATCCCATACGATGGTTCTGTAACCGTCCCTGGCAGACAAAAGGGCAAGGTTGACAGCGGCGGCGGTTTTGCCAACGCCGCCTTTCAGGTTATATATTGCCAGTGAGACCATGATTAAATATAGTCAATAATTCGAAAATGGGGGGTGGGTTGGGGTCGACTAACCTATGAGGTTGCCAACCTGCGAGGTCCCTAACCTATGAGGTTGCCAACCTGCAAGGTCCCAAACCTGTGAGGTTACCAACCTGCGAGGTCCCGAACCTGTGAGGTTACCAACCTGCGAGGTCCCTAACCTATGAGGTTGCCAACCTGCAAGGTCCCTAACCTGTGAGGTTACAAACCTGCGGGGTCCATAACCTATGAGGTTGCCAACCTGCAAGGTCCCTAACCTGTGAGGTTACCAACCTGCGGGGTCTCTAACCTATGAGGTTGCCAACCTGCGGGGTCCTTAACCTATAAGGTTACCAACCTGCAGGGTCTCTAACCTATGAGGTTGCCAACCTGTGAGGTCCTTAACCTATAAGGTTACCAACCTGCAGGGTTCCTAACCTGTGAGGTTACCCAACCTCATAGGTTGTCATTACTGCATGTTCTCCAGTTCTTTGCGGAGGCGGAACATCTCATCCCGGAGCCGGGCGGCTTCAATGAAATCAAGGTCGCGGGCGGCTTTTTCCATCTGCTTTTTTGTTTGCTGGATCTGTTTTTCTACCTGTGGAATGGTCCGGGCCGCGGTTTCTCCGCCATAGCCCGACTGCTCCTCCGCGGCTGCGAACGCCGGCATTCCATCAGCCGTTACAGCGGCGGGGTGCTTCGGATCATATCCTTTTATATCCAGTACGGAGGTCTGTGCAAATACCTGCTCCTTGCTTTTGAAAATGGTTTTGGGCGTAATGCCATGCTCAATATTATAAGCGACCTGCTTTTCGCGCCGTCGGTTTGTTTCGTCGATGGTCCTCTGCATACTTTCGGTCATCTTATCGGCATAAAAGATCACCAGGCCATCCACATTCCTGGCCGCACGGCCGGCAGTTTGTGTGAGGGAACGCTCATTGCGCAAAAACCCCTCCTTGTCGGCATCGAGGATAGCGACGAGGGATACCTCTGGCAGGTCCAGGCCTTCGCGCAGCAGATTAACGCCTACCAGCACATCGATCTCTCCAAGGCGGAGCGCCCTCAGTATCTCCACCCTTTCCAGGGTGTCTACATCACTGTGTATGTATTTGGACTTGATCTGTATTCTCCCCAGGTATTTGTCCATTTCTTCAGCCATGCGCTTGGTCAATGTGGTCACCAGCACCCGATCACCCTTCTTCACGCGCTTGTCGATCTCGTCCAGCAGATCGTCGATCTGGTTAACGCTGGGGCGTATTTCTATCGGGGGATCCAGGAGCCCGGTGGGGCGCACCACCTGTTCCACTACCACGCCTTCCGTTTTTTCCAGTTCGAAGTCGCCGGGTGTAGCGCTTACAAAAATGGTCTGCCCCGTCATGTTCTCGAATTCATGAAAATTGAGTGGACGGTTATCCAGGGCGCTGGGCAGGCGGAAGCCATACTCCACCAGTACGAGCTTGCGGCTCCTGTCGCCACCATACATGCCCGCGATCTGGGGAACGGTCTGGTGACTTTCATCCAGCATGCACAAAAAATCCTTTGGAAAATAGTCCAACAGGCAAAATGGACGCGTACCCGGACTGCGGCGATCGAAAAAACGAGAGTAGTTTTCAATTCCGTTGCAATAACCCAGTTCGCGGATCATTTCGAGGTCATATTCCACCCGTTCTTTCAGGCGCTGTGCCTCCAGCACCTTGCCGGTTCCCTTGAAATATTCCACCTGCTGCATCATCTCATCCTGGATCTCATACATCACCTGCTGGATCATATCCTTCGGCGCGAGGTAAAGGTTCGCCGGGAAGATGGCAGCATCATCCATCTTGCTGATCCGCTTACCCGACGATAATTCGAGGCTCTCGATCTCTTCGATCTCATCTCCAAAAAAAGTAACCCGGTAGCCATGATCAAGATAGGGCAGGTTGATGTCTACGGTGTCGCCCTTCACCCGAAACGTTCCCCGGGTGAAATCACCCTGTGAACGGTTGTACAGGCTATTGACAAGAGAGTGAAGAAATCCCTGTCTCGAAATTACCTGTCCTTTGTTGATCCGGATGATGCCGTTTTCAAATTCGGCCGGGTTACCGATACCATAGATGCAGCTCACGCTGGCCACCACAATAATATCTCTTCTGCCACTCAGCAACTGCGTGGTGGCATGCAGGCGGAGTTTATCGAGCTCTTCATTGATGCTGAGGTCCTTTTCAATGTAAACGTTGCTTACGGGCATGTAAGCTTCGGGCTGGTAATAGTCGTAATAGGAAACAAAATAGCCCACCGCATTATCAGGAAAGAATTGTTTGAACTCACCATACAGCTGCGCCACCAGGGTCTTATTGTGTGTGAGCACCAGGGTCGGGCGCTGCACCTGCTGGATCACATTGGCCATCGTGAACGTTTTGCCTGAACCGGTGACGCCGAGCAGGGTCTGGTATTGATCGCCACGTTGGATACCCTCGATCAATTGCCGGATGGCTGAAGGCTGATCGCCCGCGGGCTCGTAGGAAGAATGAAGACGGAAAGGCATGGTGTAAATTAAAACAGTTCGGAGCAAGTTTCACGCCATTACTCAAAAATGGGTGCCGGAAAGAGTCACGGAATTACCTCGAACAACAGGAACTGTGTTTTTTCCAGGGGGTTGAAATTATTGTCTGATACAAAGATCAGGGAATGGTGCCCATTGGGCAGATCCGGGCCGAATGTGACTCCTTCGATATTGTCTACGAAGATCCCGAGGGAGTCCATATTCAGCAGCAATTTTTTTGAGGTGGGTGTAAAACCGGCGCCCTGCAACGATGGAATACGCAGGATATCTGTGGCCGCGGTGATATCCGCCAGGAAAACCTTTATGGTACAGGCCATCGACCCCGAAGAATAGGACCGTTCGATCACCAGGAAGTGATCGTTGCCGAGGCAGAGGATATCCGGGATACCATTGATCCGGAAAGCGTCTGGGGGGATGGCCGGGTGTGCGACAGGGTCAAGATGGTAGGCATATTGCGCCGTGTTCCTGCGGGTTGCAATATTGAATTTAAGCAGTCGTATCCAGGCATTATTCGGCCTGGTATCTGCCCGCGGACCATCTTCATATAATGGCTCCTCTACATTTACGTACAGGGTTTTGTAGTTGTCGGCAAAACTGAGCCCTTCAAACACGCCGTTCTGACGCGGCCCTTTTTCGATTGCGCGCATGCGCAGGTTATCGGGGAGAATGAATGTGTCAACGTATTTGCCCGCGGGCGTGATGATCGTGACAGCAGGGTTTTCCAGCACCGTATCTTTTTTATTGACAATACGCTCACCCTCGCTGCTCCAGAACATCCGCCCGGTGGAAGGATCCAGCCGAAGCGCTTCCGGATCGGGCGTGTGCGCCGGGTCCTGACTGGAATTTGGATATGGACGCCCATTCGCGGCCATGAGCGTTGTTACATTTACGAATACGACACTATCGATCCCAGCTGCACGAAAATAAATTTTCGCAGTATAAAACCGGGCAGGATTGACAGCGGAGCGGTCATCAGAGATCAGGTAGTATTGTTTGCGTGCCGCATCATAGTCGATCCCCGACAGGCCGCCGATGGTGGTGCTTTGATAAGATTGATTGAAGGGTACATCGTATTCGCTTAAAAATTTAAGCGAGCCGATACTGCCATGTGATTGGGCGAGCAGGGATGCAGGCGCGAGTCCCAATAAGAAGAGCAGGATGCCAAGACCCATCATAAAAGCGCGGCCGGAAAAGAAGGTACTTGCTATGACCCGACACAAAGGCATACAACAAAATTTAAAATGCGTCCCGCCGGTTAGTTAAGGTTCTGCAGATATGCTGCCAGCCGGTTGAGGCTCTCTGCATCAACAGCTATCTGGTCCTGTGCTTCCTTCCAGTTACGCTGTTCTATGGCCTCGCGTATACCGGGCATTGTCTTTACGCCATAGCCGGTATAAAATCCCGGCGCATAGAGGCTGTGACGATACCAGCCCCTTCGCGGGAGGCCGTTGGGTGTGAGCAACTGCTGTTCTGCCTGGTAAAGCGCCCTGTTCAGCCGCTCGTGGTCTGGCTTGTTCAGCGAACCTGCCCAGAGATCTGCCGCGTGATCCGCCCCTTTTTCCAGTGCGGCCATTGCATTTTGCAGGGGGGAAAAATCAAGGAAAGGAACCTCTGATTTCTGGACCGGCAGCTTCCAGTTTTTTGTTGGATCGGCGGCCAGTTGATATTGGTGTGTTCTCACGAGATCATTTTCAACAGCGGTTGTTTCCCTTACCTGGTCTGTCAGTGCCACGAGCTCGCCAATATAACCATTGACGGTTTTTGCGAGACTGCGGAAATCAAACGGAAGCAGATCGGCATCGGCCATCCTCAGCACCGCACGCCCGGCTGTTTTTGCGAGGGTCACACCATATACAGATCCCGGGTCCTTAAACCTCATAAAATCGTCATAGGAATCGTAGATGGAATGGTATTCGCCTCCGGCGCCTTCTCCGCCAAATCCCAGGTCGAGTGAAGGGATCCCATCGTGTTGCAGGAACGAAGAATAATCCGAACCGGAACCCAGGGCACCCAGGGTCAATCCCTTTTTATTCAAGGCTGCTTTTTTTGCTGCAGGTGTTGCAGCGCGGGTGATCTCCGCTGCTTTTTTGCGATCGTAAATGCTTACACCTGTTTGCGGGTCTTTTACATCCTTCGAGATCTCATACACCATGTTTTCCAGTGCGTGTGAACCCGATGCGCCCAAAAATCCGCGGCTGTAATCGTCCGAATTAATATATATCACCGCTTTTTTCTGAAGCTCGGCAAGATGGTCTTCCGCCCATTCTGTAGAACCCAGTAGCCCCGGCTCTTCTCCATCCCAGGCACAATATACCAGTGTTCGTTTGGGACGCCAGCCTGCCTTAACAAGGGCGCCGATTGCATCTGCTTCCTCGAGCTCTGCGGACTGCCCACTCAATGGATCATCGGCGCCGTTTACCCATGCATCATGGTGGTTGCCACGGACGATCCATTCATCAGGAAACTCAGAACCCCTGATCATGGCAATGACGTCGTGTGCCGGGCGAAGCTTCCAGTCGAATTCGAGTTTGAGGTGCACTTTGGCTTTTCCGCCGCCACCGATATGATAGGTGAAGGGCAGCGCACCTCTCCAGTCATCAGGCGCCACGGGACCATCCAATGCCTGGAGCAAGGGCTGCGCATCGTGATAGCTGATGGGCAATACGGGAATTTTCAGGATCGTCGGCGCATCGGCGCGGTCGAGTCTCTTTGCGTTTTCGGTAGCTCCTATACCCGGGGTCAAAGGGTCGCCAGGGTATATCACCATATCCATCACAGACCCGCGCTGTACGCCGTACTCGTTCTTAAAGGGTCCCTGTGGGTATACATCTCCCTGGAAATACCCGTCGTCTTTCGGATCAGAATAGATAATACAACCGATAGCTCCGTGCTCGTAGGCGACTTTCGGCTTGATGCCGCGCCAGCTGCGTCCGTATTTGGCGATCACGATCTTGCCTTTGACGTCGATCCCCATTTTTTCCAGTTCGTCATAATCCGCGGGCAGCCCGTAGTTCACGAAGATCAGATCGCCGGAAACGTCTCCATCCGCGCTCCACGCATTGTAGGTAGGCAACTGGCCCTCCTGGCCCGAGGTAGCGTCTTCTTTCAGGGCAGGCTCTTTCAGCAACGCTTTATATATAGTGGGAGACGTCAGTTCGAGCACCCTTGTTTTGGGTGTCGGAAAAAGAACCTGGTAGGTCTCGATCTTTGCATCCCACCCTGCATTTTTATAACGGTTATAAATAATATCGGCCACTTTTTCACCGCCGGGTGATCCTATATGGTGCGGGTAGGCAGACAATTCCTTTAATGTGGCGGACATATGCGCGGCATTCAGCATTCCATCAAACTTCTGCTCCAGCTGTATTTCATCGGCAGCATTTTTTTCAGTGAATCCCGATATGGATTTGGGTTGTGCTACGAGCATCGAAACCGGCAGCATAGCAGTCAGGAGCAGGCGTTTTTTCATGTGGTACGATTTGACAGTAAATATACCCCAGGACCCGTTAAAAAACGGGAACGAATGCGGGCGCATATGGTTGGGACTAGTTTTTGAACATATCGGGGTGCATGGAAGACCAGGGAGTTGCCTGCTGATATGCTTTTGCAATCTCGAGCAGCGTTCCTTCATCATATAATTTACCGATAAAAGTGATGCTGGCGGGCAGGTTAAAACGCTTGTCAAACCCGATGGGCACGCATACAACAGGGTTACCCGTGAGGTTGGTGATGGCGGACTGGTTGCCGCTCCCCCTGGTCGGACAGATGATGGCGTCGAACTGGTTCACTACTTCGTTCACTTTTTGCATGAGCAGGTAACGGTGCCGGTTGGCATTGATATAGTCCACTGCGCTCATGATGCGGGAGGTCCTGAATTGGTTGGGCCAGTCGTTTTTGCCCTGCATGGTCATTTCATCATCGATGTTGTTCCGGGTGAACTCATCGAACTGGGCTGCGCATTCGGCGCCAATCACAATTGACATTATATTGAAATTGTATACACCGCTGTCGGGAAAATCGACGGGGACCAACTGAACGCCCATGTTGCGGAAAGCAGCCAGCACTTTCCATTCGTTACGCGACGTATCGGTGATGCGGTCATAATAATTTTTGGCGTAGGCGATACGCATTTTTTTGATATCGGCCGCAGGCTTGTAGTTAAAGGGCCTGTTCACCGCGCTGCCGTCCTTACCATCGGTTCCATGAATGGACTGGAATACGATGGCAGCATCTTCGGCACTCCTGCAAAGCGGTCCGATCTTATCGAGGCTCCAGCTAAGCGCCATAGCGCCCGTACGGCTAATGCTGCCAAAAGTGGGACGCAGACCGGTGGCACCACATGTGGAGGCCGGTGAGACGATGCTGCCCCAGGTTTCAGTGCCTATGGCAAAAGGAACGAGGCCCGCGACCGTCGCGGAAGTGGATCCGGCAGAAGAGCCGGAAGATCCGAAACGTGTATTCCAGGGGTTTTTGGTACGGCCGCCAAACCAGTAGTCGCCCATGGCAAGCGCACCGAGCGTGAATTTGGCAACGAGTACAGCACCGGCATCCCGGAGTTTTGTATAAACAAAGGCGTCTTCGTCGATCGACTGGTTTTTGTAAGGAGCGGCACCCCAGGTTGTTTTTGTGTTCCTGACGGAGAACAGGTCCTTCAGACCGTACGGTATCCCATGCAGCGGCCCCCTGTATTTTCCTTTCGCAATCTCGGCATCGGCCGCACGGGCCTGTTCCATGGCAATGTCTTCAGTCAGCGAAATGACGCACTGCAATGTGTCTCCATATTTTTTGAGCCGGTCGATAAAGAAACGGGTGAGCTCTACGGAGCTGATCTTTTTGTTTTTGATCAGCGATGCAAGCTGGAGAATGGAATAGAATGCCAGGTCATTTCTATTTTTTGGAACTGTAACGTTGGCGGGGATGTTCCAGTTGACAGGATCCTGCCGGTCATTGAGCTTCATTCCCGGTACTACCGGATTTTGCCAGAGACTGAGCGGCGTGCTGTTGCCGAGCGATTGCTTATGCATCATCACATAGTCTTCATGTGTGCCCTTTACGCCGTCGAAAAGCGAGTCAACTTCCTTCTGGGTGAATGACACGTCGAAGATCTTTGCAGCCGAGCGGATATCGGATTTTGTAATTGCCGAATCCTGTGCGGATACCGACTGGCATAGAACGAGCAGGGGAATGAATAATTTTCTCATAGGGGGAAGATAAAAAAAATCGGTGGTGTGGCAGTTCGGGATAGTGAAATTCCTGTCGGGAGCTGTGGATAACAGGGATTGACGAGACATTAGGGCGCCGATGTTCTATTCGATGGATGATCCCGGGTATATTGGATTTTCCGCTATTGGTATCAGACGGTTATGGCGGGTCTCAGGTCGCTGCCGATAAAATTCCTGCCGGCAGCGAGGCAGGCTGCCAGCACGGAGTAGCTTCCTGCACAAGGGTCGATGATATATTCATTTTCTGCGGAAACGGATTCGATCAGTGCTTTTTGCAGCCCGAAGGGTTTCTGGTGCGGATGGGCTTTGGTATCGATCTTCTCGGTCCAGATATCCGGAATGTCATGTTTTGTCCATATCCCCTTAGCGCGGACAGGGGCTTTCTGGAGGATGAGCAGGTATTCGCTTTTGCGGCGGGTGCGATATCCCATTCCGATCCGCCCTTTGTCCCAGGTAACCAGGTCTACAATATGGAGTTCAGCGCTTTCGGTCCAGCGTGTAATTCCCTGGCAGAGATGAAACTTGTCTATCCATAGGAAGAGATGCCCACTGTTGGCCAGGACGCGGCTGATCTCGGCCATGAACTGAAGAATGGAGTCGTCGTCCATCTGGTTCAGCAGGGCGCGTTCCACCTGTCTTTTCCCTTCATTGCCGTATTTCATTTTATCCATGATGCCTCGGTACTGGGGATCGAAGAAGGCAGCAGAGATGCTGTTATCACGGATATTTTTTAGTAAGAGAAGGCCGTCCATCGTATTTGGGTGATTAATGGAAGGTCCGGGATTGATGAAAGGGGGGTTGCTGACAAGCGCGGTAGAATTTCGGCTGCCGGAGAAAACGGATTTGACGACGGATGGGCCGCGGTGTTGCATACGTTCTTAAATGTAAGCCCATTTTTGGGGATGAATGGTAAATTATTCGTCAGGACGATTGAAGTTTTGAATCTCGATGGAATGAGGATGGTTAAAGCGCTCACGGGCCAGTGTAGGAAGAGGCACAGGCGGAACATTTGCACCCGGATGTTGGGCAGATGAGGAATTGTATTGACAATTGGATTCCCAGGGAGAGTTTGTTATTTAGCGAATGTAAAGGATGAGTCAAAATATTGGAGAGGAAGGGCAGTTCCGTTCACTGACCGGAAACACTCATAGACACAGGTGACCCGATCCTTATTTATTCATTTTCCTGATGGCTGACGGGAGCGGATCGGAACACCCCCGAAAGGATGGGGCAGGCTGCGCCAGTAAGTGCGGATAGCGATGAGGTATCATCAAAATAAAAGCGGGCCAAACCCCGGCCCGCTTTTCACTTACTAACCTGAATCCACCAAGTCCTTTATGCTTCTGTTTTTACAGACTGACCGTTTTGTGCTTCAGAGATCTTAGCACGGATCTTTGTTTCGATCTCTCCTGCCAGCTCCGGATTATCGCGCAGCAGGCTTTTAACGGCATCGCGGCCCTGGCCCAGCTTGTTGCTTTCGTAGCTGAACCAGCTTCCACTTTTATTGACGATACCGAGTTCTACGCCCATATCGATGATCTCGCCCAGTTTGCTGATGCCTTCGCCAAAGATGATATCGAATTCGGCGGCACGGAAAGGAGGAGCGACCTTATTCTTGACGACCTTCACTTTTACATGGTTGCCGATAGCTTCGTCGCCATCCTTGATCTGTGCCTGCCTGCGGATATCGAGACGTACCGAGGCATAGAATTTAAGCGCATTACCACCGGTAGTTGTTTCGGGGTTGCCGAACATCACGCCGATCTTTTCGCGCAGTTGATTGATAAAGATGCAAACGGTGTTGGTTTTGTTGATGGTAGCAGTGAGTTTTCTCAATGCCTGGCTCATCAGCCGGGCGTGCAGACCCATTTTGCTGTCGCCCATTTCGCCTTCGAGTTCGCTTTTTGGTACCAGTGCGGCCACCGAATCGATCACCACCACATCGAGTGCGCCGGAAAGGATGAGCCTGTCGGCGATTTCGAGGGCCTGCTCTCCATAGTCGGGCTGAGAGATCAGCAGGTTGTCAACGTCAACGCCCAGTTTCATTGCGTAGCTGCTGTCGAAGGCGTGTTCCGCGTCGATAATGGCGCACATGCCGCCTTTTTTTTGCGCTTCGGCTATGATATGTATGGCAATAGTGGTTTTACCGGATGATTCTGGCCCGTATATTTCCACGATCCTTCCTTTGGGAACGCCGCCTACGCCGAGGGCGCTGTCGAGCCCGATCGACCCCGTGGAAATGACTTCCATGGGGTCCTGGCTTTTTTCGTTCATCAGCATCACACTTCCCTTTCCATAGTCCTTGTCTATCTTGTCCATGGTCAGCTTGAGGGCCTTCATTTTCTCTACAGTACTCATACGATCTATTTTAGGTTTCAAAATTAGTTAGAGGATAAAGGTAAGGGGTTTTACTTATTCACACTAATTTTTTTAGCAATAAAAAACTAAATTTATTGGACAAGGGTTTTTACACCCTTTTTTGGGGTTAAATTGGCCCGAAGGTCAACTATATTGGCTGTCATTTTCAGACTGCGAACCAGCATGGCTAACCTGATTGGTCGATATTTTTGATTCATTGTGTCTGGCGCCTGCAGCGCCACATTATTTTGTGAATTCAAAAGATGCCACTAATTTTACAATACAAAAGGTAGCAGAGCTGCTAACTCTGCCACCGCGACAGCTACAGAAATTTCTGTATGATGCCGATCGTTTTCTCAACAACCATCAATAATTTGATGATCGTGCCCAGCATTCCACTGGGCATTTTCTTTGCACCCATAGGCCATGAAGCGGGTGTTTTGTCACCCGACAGATTTTGTCCGTGCTCAGCGGCCGCTGAACACGGTAAACCTGTGCCCTGAATACATGAGCGGAGAAAAACGTTGGCAAAACTACTGTCGGACGGGGGCGGGATGGCGCGGAAAACACTTAAAAAATTTGAGGTGAGGTGAAATGATTTTAGTCAATGTCGAAGGAGACTTTCCGACCAAAAAAAAGGCAGAAACGATCCAATATTATTTTGTCAATTTCCGCGAGGATGGTAATTTTATAATACAAAAGGCGGCAGAGCTGCTTACTCTACCGCCGCGGCAGCTACAGAAATTTCTGTATGATGCCGACGCTTTCCTTTACAATCATCAATAATTTGATGATCGTGCCCAGCATTCCACTGGGCATTTTCTTTGTACTCATAGGCCATAAGCGGGTGTTTTGTCACCCGACAGATTTTGTCCGTGCTCAGCGGCCGCTGAACACGGTAAACCTGTACCCTGAGTACATGAGCGGGGAAAAACGTCGGCAAAACTGCTGTCGGCAGGGAGTGTGATCGCATGGAAAACACTTGAAAAATTTGAGTTGAAATGAAATGATTTCAGCCATTGTCGAAGAGACTTTCCGACCAAAAAAAAGCAGAAGCGATCCAATATTATTTTGTCAATTCCCGCGAGGATGGTAATTTTATATTACAAAAGGTAGCAGAGCGCTAACTCTGCCACCGCGACAACTACAGAAATTTCTGTATGATGCCGACGATTTTCTCGACAACCACCAATAATTTGGTGATCGTGCCCAGGGTTCCACTGGGCATTTTCTTTGCATTCATAGGCCATACGCGGGTGTTTTGTCACCCGACAGATTTTGTCCGTGCTCAGCGGCCGCTGAACACGGTAAACCTGTGCCCTGAATACATGAGCAGAGAAAAACGCAGGCAAAACTACCTTGAGGAGAGGCCTGAACCAGCCGCGAAACACACGAAAGATTTCAGAGAGGATGAAACTTTTTTCCAACCAGTGGAATAGAAGAATAAAATGACACACGTTCTTCGTGGGCAAAAAAAGCAGGATCATTTCCAGTAGTCCTTCATAAGATCACTAACCCATGCCGCCTGCCTGATCTCTCCCTTCGGCTGAAACTCCTTCATTACGGGCTTGATATCAAGAATGGGGGTGCCGTCAATGGCATCCAGATTTTTCACCACCAGGATCCTGCCGCGATGCTCCAATAGCTCTACCGTGCACAACCCGATCGCATTTGGTCTGTCTTTCTTGCGTTGAGCAAAAATGCCCATCACCGGATAGGCAGGATTTCCACGCGGCCGGCCATGATACACCACGGCATCGGGAGACGACTGGTTAAAATGATAAATGATCTCCAGGTGCGAGAACAGTTCTATGCTATCGAGGGTCTCCGGGGGAATCCCTTCGGCCAACGTTATCTCCGAGGTTACGGAACCCCAGAAATCATCCACGGCTTCGGTGCGGCTGTTCGTGACAAAAGCAATGGGATGCAGTATGATATCCATCCTGCAAATGTAGGCCGCGACCCTCACCGGTTTGCTGCAGTCCTATCTTTCGAGATTAATGGCGCCCAGGTCTGTGGTGCCTCCGCGGGTAACCTGTACATTCGCCCGGCTGAAGGTCTTGAAAGGAGGCTTGGCATATACAATCACAGTATAAGTGCCCTCTCTTACATTGGTGATCTCAAAACCACCCACATTGACGTCACCCTTTAACGTATCGCGGTTTGAAATTGCCCAAACCTGCGATGCCGCATCTGAAGGAATAATGGTGCCACGGATAGAACCGGCTTGTAATGTCTGAAAAGCGGCCAGCGCGATAATCGCAACAATGGCCACGAGGAGAAATATCTTTTTCATAGGGACGGATTTTTAATATCTCCCTATTAAAATCCAACTATTGTGCCATGAACCTCCTTTCACAGGATATTACCTTACAGCTTTCCGTAGAGTTCGCGCAGCTTTCGCCGGGTCATGACCTTTTCCCAGTCTTTCCCCAGTGCATTCTCCCATAAAGGCTTCATTCCCAGCGACACATCTATCATTGTATCAAACTGGGCTTCGGTAAGGCCCTTGCAGATCCCACGGGGAATGTCTATTCCATTTTTCTTTACCATCTGCTTGAATTCGGCCACACCCTGCGGGTAATATTCTTCCAGGTGGTCCATTACGATGCAATTGCCGATACCATGACGTGTGCCCAGCAGGTACCCTAAACCATAACTTACTGCGTGCGCCACGCCGACCTGCGAATAGGCAATGCTCATTCCGCCTGCATAGGAAGCCATCATGAGTTTATTATCACTGTCTTCATTCCAGCCATCCTTTTCGAGGAAGATCTCCCGGCACATCTGGAGCGCCTTCTCTCCGTAACTCTTGCTGAATTCATTCAGAAAAGTGCCCTGCAGGCTTTCGATACAATGTATATAGCAATCCATCCCGGTATAAAAGCGCTGGTTGACCGGTGCATCTTTTGTTAGTTCGGGATCCAGCACGATCTGGTCGAAGGGTGTAAAGTCACTGTTCATTCCCAGTTTGCGGGTGGGGCCGGTAAGTACCGTCGTGCGGCTGACCTCAGCGCCGGTACCGCTGAGCGTGGGTATCCCCGCCTTGTATACACCCGGGAACTTTACCAGGTCCCAGCCCTGGTAGTCGGCGGAGGAGCCGGGATTATTCATCATCAGTGAAACCGCCTTGGCGAGGTCCATCGTGCTGCCGCCACCAATCCCGATCACGCCGCTGACATTTCCGAATTCATCCTTCAGTTGCTGCGCGAGCGCATCCACCTGTTTTGTCTTTGGCTCATGGCTCACATCAACAAAAATGACCCGATCCTTCCCTCTCAGCGGTATCCTGTCTGCCAATGGCCTTCCTTCAAAAAAATGATCTACCAGGAATACGATCGGCGCCTGCGCCTTGCGGTGCGGGGTCAGTATTTCATCCAGCTGGTTGAAGCTGCCGCGGCCATACACTACATAACTGACCATTTTGAAATTCCGGAACTGCATAGAAGAAATTTGATGGCAAAGGTAGGAAATGAGCGGCCAACCGGCCAGCTGATACGAATGCGTCAGCTGTTGCCGGCGACCAGTGCCGCGGCGCCGATCACACCCGCGCTGTCGCCCAGTTTCGGCCTCAATACCGGTGTAGCCAGCATGTTACTGAAGATATGTGCCTGGAGGGATTCGACTCCCCTGGAATAAAGCGCCCCGATGTTTCCCACGCCGCCCCCGATCACGATTACATCGGGGTCCAGTATGTTCACCACCACCGATACGGCCTTACCAAAATAATAGCAGAGCCGGTCTATCGTTTGCACGGCGATCAGATCTCCTTTTGCTGCGTTTCCCGCGATGGTCGCCAGGGGCAACTGCCGGCCCGCGAGCGAAGCATAGAATTTTTCGGTAGCGGGCCCGGAGATCACCGTTTCCACGCAGCCCATTTTGCCACAGTAGCAAGGCTCGCCATTTTCTATCAGCACATTATGGCCCCATTCTCCGGCAATTCCATGAATACCATTCCAGACGTTACCATTCACAACTATGCCGCCGCCCACCCCTGTGCCCATGATAATGCCAAATACAACCTTTGCCCCGGGGCACTGTTCGGGGATGCTTCCGTACCGGGTTTCCGCCAGTGCAAAACAATTGGCATCGTTGGCCAGTGTCATTCCGCATCCCATCCTTTCTTCCAGGTCTTTTTTGAGGGGCCTGCCGATCAATGCAGTCGTGTTCGAATTTTTCATTACCTGCATGCGCGGATCCAGGATACCGGGAGTGCCCATCCCTATCCGTTCCGGTGAAAGGCCCGTCTCTTTTTTCATCAGCGAAACAAGCAACCGGATCTGGTCGAGGATATGCTCATAACCCTGCGCCGCCTCCGTGGGCAACCGCAGCCTGCACAGGGGAGCGGCATCCTCCACAGAGCGCAGAACGGCACCCTCTATCTTGGTACCACCCAGGTCTATTCCCCACAGTGCCTCATCCATATTTAATATTTTATTCTATTGCAGCAGGCGGGCCGCCTTTTCGAGGTCTTCGGGCGTATCGATCTCTACACCCATGTAATCGGTAACCGCCATTTTGATGGACACACCGTTTTCAAGGTACCGGAGACACTCGATCTTTTCCGTTAATTCCAGCGGTGTCTGCGGCCAGCGGGTAAAATCCAGCAAGGCTTGTTTCCGGAAAGCATACACACCGATGTGCTCGTAGTAAACGGGTGCCAGGTCCGTGTTGCGTGGATATGGGATAATGCTGCGGGAGAAGAATAAAGCGTTCATGTTTTTGTCGACCGCCACCTTTACGTAGTTCTCATCCGCGATACTGGCAGGGTCGGTCATCGCCTGCATGAGCGATGCTACCTGTACGGAAGATCCATTGGCGCCATTGAATACTTCCAGCAGTTTCTGCAGGGGCTCCTTCCGCACAAAGGGCTCATCGCCCTGCACATTGACAAAGATCTCCGCATCCATATTCCGGGCAGCTTCTGCAATGCGGTCGCTGCCGCTTTCATGTGGGGCAACGCTCATTACCGCATACCCACCGTTTTTTATGATCTCTGAATAAATAATATCGCTGTCGGTCACTACGATCACTTCATCGAACAGCCCCGTGGCTTTGGTATTGTCATAGGTATGCCTGATCACCGTTTTATTCCCCAATAACTGCATCAGTTTGGCGGGGAACCTGGTGGCGGCGTACCGCGCGGGGATCATGGCTACTGTTTTCATCCGGGGAGGTTAATCATGCAAAGATGAGAAATGAGCGGTCATTCGTCTGTTTTTATATTCCGGTTGAAGGGAATCCGCAACTGCTCGGAAATGCTTAAGGCGTTTTTTCCTTCGAGCACATCCAGCCCATATACCAGTTCGCCGACCGGTGTTTCATCGTAAGTGCCGAATATGCGATCCCAGATACTGAAGATATTGCCGTAGTTGGTATCGGTCTGGGGCCGTACGTAATGGTGATGTACCTTATGCATATCCGGCGACACGATCACCCAGCTGATGACGCGGTCCAGTCGCCGGGGAAGGCGCATATTGGCATGGTTGAATTGCGAAAGAAGGGCGCTCAGGCTCTGGTACAGCATCACCAGCCACATAGGGGCGCCGCACAGCGCCACCGCTATCACGGTGAATACCGCGCGGAAAACGCTCTCGCCCGGATGGTGCCTGTTGGCGGTGGTGGTATCCACGTGCATATCGGCATGATGAACCATATGAAAGCGCCACATCCATTTTATTTTATGCTGGATGAAATGAATGAGCCAGGCACTCACCAGGTCGAGCAGCAGCAGGCCGGTCAGCAACTGCAGCCACAGCGGCATGGCAAGCCACTGTAACAGGCCGGAATGATGTGCGAGTGACCAGTCGCTTGTTTTTACGATCAGCAATGCAAACGCGAAATTGATAACGGCTGTTGTGAGTGTAAAAAAAATATTGGTGCCCGCGTGTTTCCATTTATTGTAACTGAACCGGAACAGCGGAACGCCCGATTCGATCATCCAGAAAAAGAAAATGCCTGCCGCCAGCAGCAACAGGCGCTGGGAAGAAGGGATGTGTTCGAAATAACGGGTCAGCGATGAAAGCATCAGTAGGTAAGCATTTTTGCAGGCTAAACATAACAAAAATGGACCATCGAAATGTGCTTCGATGGTCCATTTTTTATAGAGTCCGAGGGTTAGTTGTTCAGCATCAGCGGCATTACGAGCATCAGCAGGTCCTCACCCTCGGCTTGTTCCGAAGGTTTGATGATGCCCGCTTTGGTGGGCGTGGAAAGCTCCACTTTCACTTCATCCGTCTCGGCGGCATTGAGCATTTCTATAAGGAACTTTGCATTGAACGCGATCTGGAGGTCGCCGCCATCATACTGGCAATTCATCCTTTCATTGCCCTCGAAACTGAAATCGATGTCCTGCGCCGCCATCTGCAATTCACTGCCACTGATATTGAGGGCCACCTGGTTGGTGCTTTTGTTGGAAAAGACACTTACCCTGCGGAGAGCGTTCTGGAAATCCGTTTTGTTGACGATGAGCTTATATGGGTTATCGGACGGGATCACCACTTTATAATCCGGGAACCGCGCATCGATCAGGCGGCAGATCATCTGCACTTCGCCATGGCTCACAAAAAGGTGGTTGTTGTTGTAGCTGATATTGAGCGCATCGTCGTTATCGGGCAATGCGTTTTTCAGAAGGGTCAATGGTTTTTTCGGAACGATAAAGGAATCCACCTTGGCAGACTTGCTGTCGGTTCTTTTATAACGTACCAGGCGGTGCGCGTCCGTTGCTACAAACTGAACGCCTTCCTTCGACAGCTCGAAGAATACGCCCGTCATGGCGGGGCGGAGGTCATCGTTGCTGACGGCAAACAGCGTTTTGTTGATGGCGGTGACCAATGCACTGCTCGTCATGGTGAAAGAAGTGGCATCGTCGGCAGAAGGTTCCTTTGGAAAATTGTCGGGGTTTTCGCCCATTACCTTGTATTTGCCATTATCGCTCGTGATCTCAACGGAAAAATTTTTGTCGATATTAAAGGTCAGCGGCTGGTCTGATATATTCTTCAGCGAATCGAGCAGTATGCGGGCGGGTATGCAGACCTTTCCATCCGACTTGCTTTGTACATCCATCTGCACCCGCATGACGGTTTCGAGGTCGGTGGCCGCCACATGAAGCTTTTTGTCCTGGATCTCGAAGAGAAAATCTTCCAGGATCGGCAATACAGTATTGGCATTGATCACGCCGCTGATCTGCTGGAGGTGCTTTAACAAGGAGGATGAGGAAACGATAAACTTCATGTTCATTCCGGGTTTTGTGATGGCAACAAACCTACTGTAAAATGTTAATATTCCATAGACAATTTATCCCGACCCGCACGGACGATTGCCCCGGCTATTCCCGTTAAAAGCACCGCCGGGAATCTGCTATTTTTGCCACTAAACCGCTCGTCTTTTGATCAAGCGTTACACACTAACGGAGGCCGTTCAGAAAGCAAAATTGTACTGCCGTTACCAGGAGCGTTCTCATTTTGAAGTAACAACCCGGCTGTATAACCTGGGGTTATTCCGGACCGACGTGGAAAAGGCCCTCGTACAACTGATAGAAGAAGGTTACCTGAACGAACAGCGGTTTGCGAATCACTTCGTTACCGGCAAGTTCCGGAGCCGGCAATGGGGACGCATCAAGATCATTCATGCATTGAAGCAAAAAAGGATCGGGCCCGCCATCTTGCAGGAAGCGCTGAAGGGCATTGATGAGGAAGAATATCTCGGCGTGCTGCAAAAACTGGCTGAAGAAAAATGGGCGATGGTCAACGAGGCTTCCTATTTTACAAAACTGGCAAAAACAACCCATTACTTACTTCAAAAAGGATATGAAGCAGATCGCATCAGTAAAATAATCGCCGCGTTTCCCAGGAATGCCAACCAGTAACTTTGGCACGGCTTTTATAAATTGATCGATATGAAACCTGCGATGCGGCTTTTGCTTACCGGTCTGTTGCTGGGAGAAACCCTGGCGGCACAACCCTTCAGCAGGCAAATCTCTCTTACCACGGACAATGACGCTTATCTCTTCAAACGGAAAGACCGTTATTACACCAACGGCCTTTTTTTTCGTCTTGACAAAATCACGGGTAAACATGCCCGCAGGATCAGCAGCTGGGAACTGGGGCAGATGATGTATACACCGGAGAACCTGAAGATCTTTAATGTAGCCGATATCGATCGCGCTTTTTGCGGGTATCTCTACCTGCAGTATTCACAGGCAAGCTTTCACCGGCCGGATGAATTCTTTCAGTGGAGCATCACCGGAGGCGTGGTAGGCAAAGCCTCGCTGGCCGAACAGTTCCAGGACTTCCTGCATCATCTCGCCGGGCTGTATACGCTGTCGGGCTGGAAATACCAGGTAACAAATGAAGTCAATCTTAATGGCGGAGCCTCCTATGCCCGGGTATTGTTTCCCCAGGCTGCGATCTCTTCCAGGCTGCAGTGGATACCCGTGGTGGAAGGCAATCTCGGCAACGCATTCATCAACCTGAAAACCGGCGTCTATCTCAGGGCAGGAATTTTCGAGCGGCTGGAAAACAGCTCTCTTTTTCATGCCGGCATCGGGCAGGGACAAACACCGGTCCTGCACAAATATGAGCTGTTCGCCTATTTTCATCCGCAGGTCACACTACAGGGATACAATGCCACCGTGCAGGGCGGGATGTTTACGGCGGGAGACACCTCCATCACCGCGCTGCCGAAAATAATGGTCTACCAGCAAACCTTCGGTATTGCCTGGGCCCGGAACCGCTGGGCGGCACATGTGGAAGTAACCTACCAGACCCAGGAAAGCAGTACGCAGAAACTCACACAGCGATACGCATCCCTGCAGCTGGGTTATCGCCTGCGTTAGCGAAATCTTCCTGCACAATCACCCCTTCTCGCTAATTTCGCTTCATGTCGCTTACAATCACCCTGATACAGACTCATCTTCACTGGGAAGACAAACTGGCGAACCTGCGCATGTTCGAAGAAAAGATCAGGAGCATCATGGTGAAAACCGAGATCGTGGTATTGCCGGAGATGTTCAGTACCGGTTTCAGTATGCGTTCGGAAGAACTGGCGGAAGATATGGAGGGAGAGACTATTTCCTGGATGCGGCGCATGGCTGCCGAACACAAGGTCATCCTTACAGGCAGCGTTATCATCAATGATGAAGGCTCTTTTTACAATCGTCTTATATGGATGCTGCCCACGGGAGAAGTACAGTGGTACGACAAGCGCCACTGCTTTGCCTATGCAGGGGAGGACAGGCATTTTACTGCCGGTAAACGCCGCGTAATCACTTCGGTGAAAGGATGGAAAATCAATTTGCAGGTCTGTTACGATCTGCGGTTCCCTGTATGGGCGCGGCAGGGGTCTGCCAGTAAAGAGGGGGCCGGCGAATACGATGTACTTCTGTATGTAGCCAACTGGCCGGAGCGCCGCAATCACGCCTGGAAATCACTGCTTGTTGCCAGGGCCATCGAGAACCAGTGTTTTGTTATCGGCGTGAACCGGGTGGGTGCCGATGGGCATGATATTTTTCACAGCGGGGACAGTATGGTGATAGGCCCGCTTGGCGATATACTGTATCATGCCGAAAAAACGGAAGAGATACATACCATTACCCTTTCCAGGGAAACCCTTACCGGGGTGCGCGACCGGTTCCCGTTCTGGCGCGACCGGGACCCCTTTACGATCGGTTAATCTTCAAGCAACAAGAATGAAAAAAGATCTCTTTATCGCCTCCCGGCTTTTCAACGGCGATTCGTGGCAGGATAACCAGGTGATCGTTACGCACAACGGCCTCATCGAAGACATCATTTCCATAGAAATTTTTGGAAAGACGGATGACGCCATTCAACTTAAAAACCCGATCGTACCCTCTTTTATCGATGTGCAGGTCTATGGTGCGGCGGGCAAACTCCTCGCGGCATACCCGGAAGCGGCCTCACTTGCAGCGCTGTATCAGCATTGCCGCCAGGGCGGAACACATCACTTCCTCGCAGCCGTTGCCACCAATACCTATGATACTTTCTACCGTTGCATCGATGCGGTGAGAGACTACCGGGCACAGGGCGGCGCCGGATGTCTCGGGCTTCATATCGAAGGACCCTGGATCAGTAAGGAAAAAAGAGGGGCGCACATTGAATCACTGATCTTTTCCCCGACGATCGCGCAGGCAACGGAATTGCTGGACTATGGAAAGGATGTAATCAGGATGATCACGCTGGCGCCGGAGACCTGCAGCCCCGAAGTGATCCGCCTCGTGCAATCAAGGGGCATTGTTGTTTCTGCGGGGCACAGCAATATTTCTTTTTCCGGGGCGATGGAGCATTTCGACGCCGGCATCCCGGCGATCACGCACCTGTACAATGCCATGAGCCCATTTCAGCACCGGGCACCTGGACTGGTGGGCGCAGCGTTCCTGCACAACAAGGTGAGCGCCAGCATTATTCCCGATGGATATCATGTTGATTTTGCGGCGGTGCGTCTTGCGAAGCAGGTGATGAAAGAAAGATTGTTCGTGATCACAGATGCGGTGACCGATACCGACAAGGGATATTACCCGCATCAAAGAGCGGGCGACAAATACGAAAGCAGTGGCATCCTGAGCGGCTCTGCGCTTACCATGCGCGGTGCCGTTCACAACCTAGTACAGCATTGCGGCATCGGGGAAGAAGAAGCACTCCGGATGTGCAGTCTCTACCCTGCGCAATTGCTGGGGCTCGAGAAAGAACTGGGACGATTACGTAAGGGTTGGCAGGCCAGCTGGACCGAGATGGAATAGCAGCTTCCTGCAGATGACCCAAACAAATCAGGGAATTAATGCATGCTTCTTCCTGATATGCGCCCTCACATCTGTAAATATCCTGTCTATAAAAATGGCGCTGCCGATACTCCAGTAACCACCGTCGTAATTGGCATGGTCTGAGGCAAAGACCGTCTTTCGAAAACCAGCCATGGCATTGATGCCTATATAAGTAAGAAAATGAAAATGGCGGATCTCAGGGATCTTGAAATTGAAAGAAATACCGGCGCCGGCAGGAACAAAAACGGAATGGCCACGGCCTGTAGCCGTCGTTTCTCCATCGAATTTTGAAGAGTCCACCGTGATCTTTCCGTAACCCGCCTCAAACACGAGGCTCATTTCCACCAATTCCCTCCTGAAAATAAACGGTTCATAGTATAAGGTCCCGAACCCGATCTTTTTTTCCAGGGTGAGCGAGCCCGCGTTTTTCGCATCTGGCCGACTGGCGAATTGCTGGTCCATATAATACCCGCCAATACCCGTTTTAAAACGATCATTTACAAAGATGCCGATGCGGTATCCCCAGATATTTACCAGTTCATTGTTGATGTAAGAAAAGCGCTGATCGAAATCCGTGGTGGGTTTGATGCTCCACCCATGATGCGCGGCCTGAAGTGGCAATGGCAGGGTGTCCTGCGCAGAGGAGTGGGTAGTGATGCTAATCAGTAAAATAAGGGTAGCGATTGTTCTCATGGGCCTGGCGACCCGCCTCGTTTGGTCCTGGTCGCACCTTACAGAGACCCCGTGTTTTTATTTCGCTGCCTGATGAGCTCCATGACCCTGGTTATTTTGGGATCGATGCCCCTTTTTATGTCGGCACTATTGGGGGGAACATAGATATCAGGGATGATGCCATGGCCAGTTTTTGACCTTTGGGCATTCAATACGGTGCGAAACAGGGGCAAAACGACCCGTATGCCCGAATGCGGGAGCACGATGGTGGGGAGGTGCATGGCGGAATTGCCGTATGAGCCACCCCCCGTTTCTTCGCCGATCACCTGCACATTAGACTGGCCCATGATACCTGAAATGAACATGGTGGAAGCCGAAAAAGTGTATCCGCCCTGCAGTACATAAATATTGCCGTTGAAATGGGTACGATCCCTGGGCTGGAACAGATGAACTTCATAGCGCCGCTCATGAAACCTGCCATCCTGCATTTTTTTGGCACCAAAGTGCAACGTCAGCCAATACAACAGCGATGGATGGATATAAGATGCGTATTTAAGACTGCGACGGACAGCTGCCACGGTATCCGCGACCTTGAAAGGATGGTCGGAGAGATATTTCGTCAGCAATATTTCGGTATTTACATCACCTCCGCCATTTTCACGCAGGTCAACCACCAGGTTGCGGATGTGCTGTTGCCGGATCGTGCGGAATGACCGCCGGAAAAATGTTCTGAGCCTGCCACTGGCAAAAGTGCCGAGCCGCATAAAAGCGCTGTGTGTTACTGTATCGATCTGCAGGCTGCGTTTGTTGAGCAGCTTTGCCCTGCGCAGCTCTTTGCGTGTCAATGCAGGGAAGGGGAGCGCCGACTGCCGCGTGCTGTCCTGCCTGAAAGTAGTGTCCCTGCGCCCTGCATAGTTGTACCGGTCAACAAAAGCCTCCTGCCCAGTTGAATCGATATAGCCGATCGTATATTTTCTGCTGAGCCCGAAAGTGTACTTGTAATAGGTCGGGAAATTGCCGCTGACGGCCTGGCTTTTATAGTTGTCTGAAAAGCCATCGGTACTGATAAGGCTGAAAAGCGAATCGAGCAGTTGCCTGTTATTTCTGCCGTTGATGGAGGTGATCACCGTTCCTCTTTTCAATACCCGGTCCCCGGCAAAAGAGTTGCCTGCCACCACGATACTGTCGCCCCAGGTTTTCAGGAACAGCGGGAATTCGGGATACCTGCGTTTGATGATCAGCCTTTGGAAGGCTGCCGAAAAGCGCACCGACGTATGCCCGCAACGGATGCGGCTAACCAGGGATGCTACCCGGTTCCTGAATTGTGTTTCAGTAAGCGAATCGGTGATGCCTGCGATCGTTCCCGCAAAATACCTGTCCATACTGTCTTTCGGGGTGTACCAGTAAAGGCTGGGATGATCGGCTTCGAGGATGTTCTGCAGAAGGGCCACATCTTCCCGCAGCACCCCTGGCGCATACCGCTGGTTGAATGAATACCGGGCGGAACCGCAACCGGCCATCGCGGTGAGCAACAGGCAGGCAATATATAGGTGTAAAGACCTCTGCATGCGGGTGATTATCAAATTCTATTCCTACTGGAAGGCATTCCAGCCCTGGGCAGTGATCGGATGGGTGTTGCCGCCCCGGGTGAGCAGTTTGCAACCCAGGTCCGCCTCCGTCATATAGCCTACCACGCTGATCTGTTCGTTGAGCACGATTTTATCGTGGTCTTCCTGTTTCAGTGTAAAGATCAGTTCATAGTCCTCGCCCCCGTTAAGTGCGCAAACGGTGGGGTCCAGACCGAACTTGAAAGCCGCTTTCCGCGCATCGTCATGTACGGGGATTTTTTCTTCATGGATCACACAACCCAGTGCACTTTCGCGGGTCAGGTGCAGGACTTCGCTGCTGAGACCGTCGCTGATGTCCATCATGGAGGTGGGCACAATGTTGGTTTCTTCGAAAAATGCAATGATGTCTTTCCTGGCCTCGGGCTTGAGCAGTCGGCCAATGATATAGTCTTCATTTTCCAGGTCAGGCTGTATCTCCGGGTTTTCGAGAAATATCTTTTTTTCACGCTCCATCAGGGTCAGGCCGAGAAAGGCACCGCCCAGGTCGCCGCTGACGCAGATCAGGTCGCCCGCCTGCGCCGTGCTGCGGCGGACGAATTTGTCGGGCGCCACTTCGCCGATCGCGGTCACGGATATGATCAGCCCCTTTCCGGAAGAAGAGGTGTCTCCCCCTGCGAGGTCAACACCGTAGCGTTCGCAGGCTGCATAGATTCCTTCATACAATTCATCGAGCGACTCCACGCTGAAGCGGTTGCTGAATGCAATGCTTACCGTAACCTGCGTGGGTTGCGCATTCATTGCATAGATGTCACTCAGGTTTACGATGATGGATTTATAGCCCAGGTGTTTGAGGGGCGTATAGGACAGGTCGAAATGAATGCCTTCCACGAGAAGGTCTGTGGTAATAACGGTCTGACGGCCGAAATGATCTATCACGGCAGCATCATCACCCACCCCCAGCACTGTTGAAGCATTCTTTATCTCGAAGTTTCGAGTGAGGTGGTCTATCAGGCCAAATTCTCCCAGGGTGGCTACTTCTGTACGCATAACTGATTTTTTGCAGTGAAATGCTGGCTGCGCCGGTATCGGGAACGGTGTTTCTACAGATCCCCGCCATTTACCACGCGCACCAGTTCATCATGGATTTTTCCGTTGGTGGCTATGATATGCGGCTGATAGGGATCAAAGGTCTTTCCTTTGAAATCGGTAACCCGGCCGCCGGCCTCTTCCACGATCAGGTAACCGGCTGCGCTGTCCCAGGCATTCAATTTATGTTCGTAAAAACCATCAAACCTTCCCGCGGCCACCCAGCAAAGGTCTATGGCCGCGCTTCCCAGCCGCCGTACGGGAATTCCCTTGCGTATGAACTTTTCGAATACCTGCAACGGGCCGTTCGGCGCATCGAGGTAGGAATACGGGAAACCTGTGACGAGGCAACTGCTTTCCAGGCTCGTTTTGGTGCTCACCTGTATTTTTTTGTCGTTCAGGGTGGCGCCGAATCCGCGTTGTGCAAAGAACAACTCCCCGATAAACGGGTTATACACCGCCCCCAGTTCCATCATTCCATCCACTTCTACCGCAATGCTTACGCAACAGATCGGGATGCCATTGGCATAGTTCACGGTACCATCAATGGGGTCGATGATCCATTTATGCGTAGAATTTTGCGGGATATCCCCAGCCTCTTCGCTTAATATATGATGATCGGGATACTCACTGCGGATGATCTCGATGATCGCTCTTTCGCATTTGTGGTCTACTTCCGTTACGAGGTTATTGATCCCTTCCTTGTGCGTTATCTCGAAGGCCCGGTCGAAGTTTTCCTTCATAATACCGGCAGCGGCTTCGGCAGCCCCGAGTAGCGTTGTCTTAAGCATCAACAAAAATAACCTCCTGCGGCCAGATTCGGTGATTCACGATTTGCCGCCCGCTGCACTAATTTCGTGCTTCACCTTTACCATGGTCCCGCTGAAGCTTTCCATCATCATAGTCAATTACAAGGTCAGTTTCTTCACGGAACAATGTCTCTGTTCGGTGGAACGGGCCATAATGGGAACCAATGCGGAGGTAATCGTGGTCAATAATGATCCTGATGAGACCGCCATCGAATACCTGCGCCCGCGTTTTCCATCGGTTCGGTTCGTTCAGAATACGGCGAATACGGGCTTTGGAGCGGCGTGCAACCTGGCATGGAAGCAGGCAGGGGGTGAATTGATCCTGTTCCTCAATCCCGATACCCTCATCCCTGAAGACCTTCCCGCGAGGTTCATCACCTTCCTGGAGTCGCATCCCGAAACTGGCGCTGCAGGACCGCGCATGATCGGCGGGCGTGGCCAGTTCCTGCCCGAGAGCAAACGGTCCTTCCCGTCGCCAATGGTTTCGTTTTTCAAACTTTCGGGCTTGTCGGCCCTCTTTCCACGGTCTTCATTGTTTAACCGGTATGCCCTGGGCCAGCTCGATCCGAACCAGCCACACAGTGTGGATGTGCTCGCGGGCGCCTGTATGGTGGTGCGCGCATCGGTACTGCATTTGCTCGGCGGTTTTGATGAGCAATTTTTTATGTATGGAGAGGATATAGACCTGTGTTTCCGTATCCGTCAGGCTGGTTTCGGATCGCAGTACCTGGGCGATATATCTATTCTTCATTTTAAAGGGGAAAGCCTGCGAAAAGGGAGTACGGGGCATGTGAGAATGTTTTACGGCGCGATGCGTGTTTTTGTAAAGAAGCATTATGCCGGAAGCGGGGGCTGGTTCCTGTCTTTTTTTCTGCTGGCCGCCATCCGCCTGCGGGAGCTGGCCGCATTTGCCGGTCGGCCATTCCGGGGGCTGCTGATCCCCCTCGCCGATTCGGGATTGACACTGCTTTCTCTGCTGCTGGCCGAGCAGGTATGGATACAACTGATCAACAAACGGGTGTTCGATGTCCCCTTCGCCGCTTACGCGCCTGCGGTCCTGACCGCGGTTTTCCTGGTGGCTGCAGCGGCCGGCGGACTGTACGACCGCAACTACCGCGCATCGCGGATATTTCTTTCTACTGGGTTTGCGGTCATCTTTCTCCTGGCGGTCTATTCCCTCCTTCCGGAAAGCATCCGCTTTTCGCGTGGCGTGATCCTGCTGGGTGGCCTGCTATCGGCGCTGTTCATTGCGGTCCTGCGCGGGATACTGGTCGGGAACGGATGGATCCCCGAAGAACCGGCAACGCTCCGGCAGCGCTGGGTGATCGGTGGCGCAGAGGCGTACCGGGAAGTATGCCGGCTGCTTCCGTATGATACCTCCGGCCTGCCGGTAAGGATCGATCCGGAAGGCCCGCTCTGGAAAAAAGAGCTCCGGGCAGTACCTGCTTACAGTGAACTGATCTTTTGTGCCGCGCAGGGATTTTCTTACCGGGAAATACTGGATGCGGTGGTATTGCTGCGCGGCACGGCTCGCTTGCGTTTTCATGCGGCTGGCAGCGGAAGCATCGTGGGCAGCGATTCGGCGGCGGATACCGGAACGGTGATCGTTGCGCCCGGAACCTACCGCCTCTCACAATCCTACTACCGGCGCATGAAGCGGATGACGGACGTTTTTATCGCGATCGCGCTATTGGTAACCGCTCCTGTCTCTATGTTTTTTGCAGCGGGAAGAAAAGCGGTTGCCGATGCCTGGCGCGTACTGATGGCCCATAAAACGTGGATCGGGTACGCGGGGCAGGGAAACGACCTGCCCGGGCTGGCGAGGGGCGTATTCCCCGTTTATGATCGTGGTAATACGGCCAATGAAATACTGGACCAGGCAGACCGTTTATATGCGCGGGATTATGACTGGATGATGGATATCCGTCTCGTGATCAAAAATTACGGAAATTTGCAGTGAAGACCGGCAGGTTGCCTTATCGCCTTCCGGTTCGTACTTTCACCATCTAAACCGCCGCCCATAAATGTCAATTATAGACATTAAGGTTCCTGCTTCGATTGCCAGAGCCCTGCGATTGCCCGAAAACAATCCGCGGCGACAGCAATTGCGGGTGCTGAAGAAATTATTAAGAAAGGCGCGGTTTACCGAGTTCGGCCAGCGTTTCCGGTTCGATGAAATTCTGATGAACCGCCACCCCGGAAAAAAATTCCAGGAACTCGTACCCTGCTACAATTACAACAGTATTTATGCCGATTGGTGGCACTCCACGCTCGAAGGCAAGGCCGATGTGTGCTGGCCGGGAAAGATCAAATACTATGCATTGTCATCGGGAACCTCCGAAGCCGCCAGTAAATATATTCCCGTTACAAATGAAATGCTGCGCGGGAACAAGATCGTGATGATCAAACAGTTGCTGAGCCTGCGCACCTACGAAGACCTTCCTTACAGTTCCGTGGGAAAAGGTTGGCTCACACTGAGCGGCAGTACCGACCTGCAGAAAAATTCGGGTTACTATGCGGGCGACCTGAGCGGTATTACAGTAAAAAAGTCCCCGTTCTGGTTCCAGCCGTTCTATAAGCCCGGCAAGAAGATCGCGCGACAGAAAGACTGGAACAAAAAGCTGAAGGAGATCGTTGACAAGGCACCCGAATGGGATATAGGCTTTGTAGTGGGTGTTCCGGCCTGGGTGCAGATGTGCCTCGAAATGATCATCCAGCGGTACCAGCTTACCACCATCCATGATATCTGGCCCAACCTCGCATTTTTTGTTCATGGCGGCGTGAGTTTTGAGCCTTACCGGCAGGGGTTCGAAAAGTTGGTAGCCAAGCCCCTCATTTATATTGAAACTTACCTGGCCAGCGAGGGATTTATCGCCTACCAGGACAGGCAGTATGCAAAAGGAATGAAACTCGTGATATCGGAACATATTTTTCATGAGTTCGTTCCCTTCAACGAAAAAAATTTTGATGCCAACGGGGATATGGTCACCAATCCCGAAACACTGATGATACACGAAGTGGAAGAAGGCATCGACTATGCGCTGCTGATCAGCACCAGCGCGGGCGCCTGGCGTTACCTGATCGGCGACACGATCCGGTTTGTTGACAGGGAGCGCAATGAGATCATCATTACGGGCCGGACCAAGCAATACCTCAGTCTCGTGGGGGAACACCTGAGCATCGACAACATGAACAAGGCCGTGCAGCTGGCGGGCGAATCGCTCAACGTCTGCATCCCTGAGTTTACGGTGGCGGGCATACCGTATGAGAATTTCTTTGCCCACCACTGGTATGTTGCGTGTAATGATGACGTAGATAAGGAAGCGCTCCGGAAGGCGATCGACGACCGGTTGAAAGAGCTGAACGACGATTATGCGGTGGAAAGAAAGAGCGCCCTGAAGGAAGTATTTCTCACGGTGCTGAAAGAAGAAACGTTTATGCGCTTTATGGCATCAAAGGGGAAAGTGGGCGGCCAGCACAAATTCCCGAGGGTGCTGAAAGGCAAAATGCTGGAAGACTGGCAGGCATTCCTGGCCGCGGAGGCACGGAACGCTTCCTGATCTGGCATGCTTTTATCAGCTGGTTTTTGAGGACCGGTTGAAGGAATTCCATTATTCATCACTAATTTGTTATAATGATCGTTGCCGCGCTGTTAAAAGGACTTTTACTGGGGCTGATGTTGTCTGTTTCCGTGGGCCCTATTATTTTTTCCATCATCAAGCAAAGTATCATTCATGGGCATAAGGCCGGCTATGCATTTGTGGCGGGCATTTCGTTCAGTGATATCCTGATGGTATTTATCTGCAATGTGTTTACCGGCATCTTTGCCGAAGCGCTGAAATATGAACGGGCCATTGCACTCACCGGCAGTATCTTCCTGCTCGCGCTGGGTATTTACTCCTGCTTTTTCAAGAAACCCGCCGTTACGGAAGAAAAAGATATCATACTTCCCAATAAGGTGTTCAAGCAGCATGAGCTGCTTGCGATGTCGGTTTCCGGTTTCCTGATGAACCTTCTTAACCCGGGTGCACTGTTGTTCTGGTTTGCCTGGTCGGCAGCCATACTGGCGGATTCCAAAAGCGCTCCGCATCCCATTCAATACCGCATCCTGGTATTTGGTACCTGCCTGCTGTTCCTTCTCTCTACCGATATCGCCAAAGTATTGCTGGCAGGCAAACTGCGGTCCAAGCTCACCAAGAAAAACATGCACCGGATTGACCAGGTACTGGGGGTGGTGCTGATCGGCTTTGGTATCGCGTTGCTGTGGGGTGTATTCAGGTATGGCAAGTAGCGGGGATCATTCTTCCAATCCACTTACTTCGGCGATGATGTTGCACAGGCCCTCGAAACTCGAGGGTTTAGTAATGAACCTGGCCGCTCCGAGCGACTGCAGCTCTTCCCTGTCTCTGTGAAATGAGGTAGTGCTGTAAATGATCACGGGAACCCCGGCGAGATCATCTCTTTTCCTGATCTCCTCGAGGCATTGCCTTCCGTTGATCCTGGGCATATTCAGATCGAGAAAGATCACATCCGGCAGTATGGCGCCGGGCGCAAGCAGTTGTTTCAGGGCATCTTCGCCATCCAGGGCCGTGCTGCAGTTGATACGTGCATCTACCCGGGCGGCGGCTTCCATGAAAAGACCCAGTTCATCGGGGTCATCGTCAACGATCAGGAAACGAAGCAATTTTTGCGACATAAGATGCGTAAAAATAGATATATTTCGTATACGCCATAAACAGGATTGGAAAGCATTATTTTTTAATTTTGAAGGAGGCGCCCATTAATTTTTCTCCGTGGAAAAACAATATCCAGCTCAACCGACATCTTCCCCCAAAACCTCCCTGAGCCGGGATAGTCGCCCGGGTCTCATGCTGGATGCGGTGCCCTCGCTGATCGCCTACATAGATAAAGACGGATACTACAGGGAGGTCAATGCCGCCTATGCGGCCTGGGCGCAACTACCTCCTGCGGAGATCACCGGGAAACACCTCGCCGATATCCTCGGCCCGGAAGTGTTAATGGAGATAGAACAGTACGTGGCGGCCGCACTGAGGGGCGAGAAAGTGGAGATCGAGATGATCATTCAGCATACGGGGAGGTATGTGGAAGCCACTTATGTTCCGCATTTTGAACCGGCCGGACATGTGGCGGGGTTCGTGGCCGTGATCACCGATATCACCGAAAAGAAAAAAATTGAAGAGGCGCTCGCCGCGAGCCGTGCCGATATGGGCCGGTTCCTTTCCGACCTGCAGCAGAAAGAAGAAAGGTTGCGCATGGCGGTGGACTCTACCAGTCTCGGCACCTGGGACTTTAACGCCATCACCGGTGAACTCAACTGGTCTGACCAGTGTAAAAAGATTTATGGCCTTGCCCCCGACCGCGAAGTGAATTATGAAATGTTCAGCGACCATATCTTTCCCGCCGACAGGCAGCGGGCAGAAGAGGCGATCCTCCGGGCTCAGGACCCTGCAGGCGATGGACGCTACAATATTGAATACCGCATCCTGAAATTCGATGACCGGGAGGTGCGCTGGATACGCGTAAGAGGGAAGGTCTTTTTTAAGGACGAAACGGCCGACCGGTTTATTGGTACCGTGGTGGATATCACCGACGAGAAAAGGCGGGAAGAGCTGGAAATGGAAGGATTGAACCAGTTGCGCAGGAATGAAGAGTTGTTTCGCACGGTAGCAGATACGGCGCCGGTGATGATATGGATGACGGACACGGAACAACGCTGTACTTTTCTCAACCGCAGTGCGCTTGATTTTACCGGCCGCACGATGGAAGAAGAATATGGCCTGGGATGGATGGATGGAATTCACCCCGAAGACAGGGAACAGTTCAGAAAAAATTACGATGAAGCCGTCAAGGCGCGCCGGCGCTTTTACCTGGAATACCGGATACTCCGGCATGACAGTGAATACCGGTGGGTATATGATGCCGGGGTACCGCGTTACGGCCAGGATGGCGCGTTTGAAGGGTATATCGGTTCGTCTATGGACATCGAGAACCAGAAGATGCTGGCGGGTGCACTGGAAAAGGAAGTAGAGAAAAGAACGCGGGACCTGAAGGAGGCAAATATCCAGCTGGAACGCTCAAATGAAGAACTGGAGCAGTATGCATATGTCGCGAGCCATGACCTGCAGGAACCGCTGCGCAAGATCCGGATATTCGCGGGCCGGATTGCGGAGAAGGACCGGCTGGACACTACCAGCCAGGCCTATTTCGACAAGATCGTTTCAGCCGCGATAAGAATGGAAACACTGATCAACGATGTACTTGATTATTCGCGGCTTACCCACCTGGAAACGCAATTCGTTCCCACGAAACTGGATGATATCCTGCACAGTACACTCGAAGATTTTGACCTGCTGATCGCAGAAAAGAAGGCCAGGATCACGAGCAGCCCGCTCCCCGAAGTGCCTGCCCTGCCGCTCCAGATGCGGCAATTGTTCCACAACCTCATCGGGAACAGTCTCAAATTCTGCAGGGAAGATCAACCCTGTGAAATATCGATCCGGTACCGGATGGTGCCCGTAAAAGAAGTGGCGCCCAGGGGATTGCTGGAAGGACGTAGCTATGGGGAGCTTATTTTTTCCGATAACGGTATCGGGTTCAATCCCGGTTTTGCCGAACAGATCTTCGTCATTTTTCAGCGGCTGAATGGGCGCCAGCAATTTTCCGGCACCGGCATTGGACTGGCGCTGTGCCGCAAGATCATGAACATCCATGGGGGTTCAGTTTATGCAGAGTCCAGCGAAGGCCAGGGCGCGCGTTTTCATGTGATCCTTCCGTTGACGCGCTGAGGGGAGGTATGCTGCCTTTTTCTATGCCATTGTCCTGGTTTTTGTTTTCCAGGTGGGGACGGCTTCATATGAGCAGGACGGTTTCCGAATTCCTGGTTAAGGATCACTATCGCGAAATACCGGAAAAGCAGGTGCACCAGGGTCGTGAAGAAGAAAAACAGGATGTAATTCAACTAAAAAGGGCCATACTGTTAGGTATGACCCCTTGTTGTGCTCCTCAGCCCCGACTTGAACGGGGGACCCTCTGATTAACAGTCAGATGCTCTAACCAACTGAGCTACTGAGGAATCTGTTCCGCTTTTGCGGAGCGCAAAAATAGGGAAAAATGCCTTCCGGCAAAATCTTTGGCCTCAGAGCCATCCAAACAGCCCTTTTTCTTCCCATCCCACATAAATTCCATCGACTCGTTCCTCTACAGAGTATGTTTTTATGTAATATCCCTCGCCGCTGGTATTCCGGCCATTTGCCAGGCTGAACCGGTAACGATGCACCGGGCAAACCACGTTCCCGGCTCCATCCAGCACCCCATCCGCCATAATACCGCTGGCATGCGGACATTTGTAGGCAAACGCGAACAACGCTCCATCCCTTCGCGCAAGGGTTAGCTTCTTCCCGCCCGCTTCCACCACGCACATATTATTGGGTTGCCAGTCAACCGTACCGATATGGTGCCAGTGCATCAAAGTCCGTGAAGGGGTAATGTGATCCTCATCCCACAAATATCTGTCAATCCCACCGGATTAGTTTCCGCTCAATAATCTAAACAGTAAACGATTTTCATAAAAATTTTCTCTTCCTATCTTATGTTTTATTAAGATATTCTCCTTAACCAATTCTTCAAGGTAACGAATGGCTGTATTTCTGCTAACCTGCAGGTCTGCCTGAATAAATTCAATTTTGGTATATGGATATTTGAAAAGGTTATTTAGTAAATCCTGACTATACATCTTAGGATATTTCTTTCTTATCTGTTGTTTATATTCCTGCATTAATTTTTTGATGGCATTAATTAATACAACACTTTCGTTAGCAGTTTTCTCGATCCCATCCAACATAAAAAGCAGCCACTCTTCCCAGTGTTCCGTTATTCTCACTTCCTGTAATAAACGATAATAGTCATTTTTGTGCCTGATGATGTATCGGCTGAGATATAGCACCGGCAAATGCAACAAACCTTTCTGAACGAGATACAGAATATTGATAATTCGGCCGGTCCGTCCATTTCCGTCATAAAAGGGGTGGATGCTTTCGAATTGATGATGAATAATAGCCATTTTAATCAATGGATCCACATCCATTATGGTGTCATCGTTTATGAATATTTCGAGATTATTCATAAAGAGAACAATCGATCCCTGGTCTTGCGGAGGCGTGTAAACAACTTCTCCGGTTTTATCACTCAATAATTTTGTACCCGGCAATTTTCTAAACCCTGCACTATTTTGTTCTACCACTTCCTGAATCTGTAAGATGTGATTATTGGTTAGTAGTTCATTTGATTTTATTAAATGAAACCCCTTAACAAGAGCTCTTGCGTATTGGTGAACCTCTTTTGCTGCAGGACTTGCAAAATGGGTATCAAATAAGGTACTTTGATATACTTCGTCAAAAGTGCTGATAATGTTCTCAATTGCCGAACTCTCACGCGCCTCTCTGAGCGTTAATGTTTCAAGTAAAATATTCTCGTTAGGAATGCTGCTTATCACCCCCTTTAGTTCTGCCAATGCTTTATGTGCCAAGGCAGCCTTTTTAAGGACGGCTTTTGTTTCTATATCATATTTTAAAGGGAGTAATTCCATTACAAACTTGGTTAGAATATAAAAATATAACCCAAAAATATAATAAATCTGGTTACGATTTTATATTATAACCAAATATTGCGCAATTTTGGGTCGTTTTAGTGATGTTAAATGCGCGGCCCAGCCTCACCTCAACTATAGCTTCTCGTCAAAATAAAATTGCAAATCCCTAATTTCTGACTGCTTATAAAGCGCGAGGCAGACATGTATCGATATCTCTTTGGAATGCTCTTTGTTCAAATTCATTCCTGTTCCTCACCAAAAAGCATTGTCATGGAACCTTTTACCATCGATATCGCCCAACCCATCCTGGATGACCTGAAAGCAAGAATCTCAGCCACCCGCTGGACCGATGAGATCGAGGGTGCAAAATGGGAATATGGTACCAACCGGGGCTATTTGGAAGAACTATGCCATTACTGGGCTGATGGATTTGACTGGAAAAAGCAACAGGACTACCTCAATTCCTTTCGGCACTTCACCGCCACTGTCTCTGATATAGGGCTGCATTTCATTTATCAGAAAGGAGAAGGAGACAATCCCATACCGTTGCTCCTGACGCATGGATACCCTGATTCATTTGCGCGCTTCCTCAAGATCATCCCGTTATTGACCAAAGCGGATGACAAGGGGGTGTCCTTTGATGTGGTCATTCCATCGATCCCCGGATACGGCTTTTCCGAGATCCCGTCAAAGCCCGGAATGAACCCGCAAAAAATAGCAGGCTTATTTAATAGCCTGATGACCGAAGAACTGGGATATAAAAAATATATCGCTCATGGCGGCGATTGGGGAACCAGCATCACAGAACAGATCGGTTTGTATCACGCAGATTCTTTATTGGGCATTCATTTAACCGACGTTCCATTCGGACATTTATTTTCTATCCCCAAAGGAGAATTGAGCAGCGATGAAAAAAAATACCTGGATGCAGGTAAACAATGGCAGCAAACAGAAGGTGCTTACGCCATGATACAGGGAACAAAACCCCAGACACTGGGATATGGGCTAAACGATTCACCCGTCGGCCTGGCCTCCTGGATCATAGAGAAATTCTATGCATGGAGCGACAACGGCGGGAATATCGAAAACGCATTCTCTAAAGATGAACTGCTGACCCATCTTACGATCTATTGGGCAACGCAAACCATCAACTCGGCCAACCGCCTTTATTTCGAGGCGATGAAAGCAATCATGCAGGCCATGTACAACCCGCTGGTGAAACTGAACCCCTTCGATAAAACAGGAGACAGGGTGGAGGTCCCTGCAGCCTTTGCATTATTTCCAAAGGACCTTGTAAATGCGCCGAGGGGCTTCGCGGAAAGGATCTTCAATGTAGTGCAATGGACAACCATGCCCCGGGGCGGCCACTTTGCAGCGATGGAACAACCGGAGCTCCTGGTCGATGATATCAGAAAATTTGCGAATTGTTTAAATAGCCTGGGACAGGAAAACATGTAAGGGACGTGCAACTCGCCAGCATTGGATCTGTTTTTTTATTGACAGGCATCGGGCCGGCCTGCGACTGAGCGTAGGCTCCGGCCTACGCTCGCTTCCACATAGCTTTGCTATGGCCTCTGCATAGTGCAAAACGAAAATCATTCTAACCATGCTTTGGTATCATGGCATTCGTTCTATCTCCGCCGGTTACTTTACAGTTTCAGGGAACAAATACTTTGACGGTATACGAGGGATTGCCAGCGTACGGCTTTAAATATCCACGTAATGCGGCCTTTGCCTCTTCTAATGTTTTGTAAATATTAAAATCACTGGTACAAGTCGTTTGATTTTCACATTCATTGTTAATCCGGTCAAATACCGGCTGTGCCATTTTTGATAACTCTGCCTGGGTGCCAGTTATCTCCCGGATCTCGGTATACCTGACAGTTCTGTTCCCAGGTGTGCTGCGGTCTGTCCAGGGCCTCGAAAAGAAATAATAGTACCAGGTTTCCGAACGGGATGGATCTATTGTTGCAGCAGAAGGAGCGATGGTTCCTTTTGAAGAAGGAACGGGTTCCTGTGCTATTGAACGTAATGCGCAACAAAGGATTATAAAAAGGAGTATTTGATATTTTTTCATGGTGATCGATTTTTGCTTTTAAAAGAAATTGTTAATTATGCTTTGTAAATGAGACGTGCCATAATCTTCTAACCTGGCCGGACCTTACAGGCAGATACAAAGTACAAAAAATCATGAAATTTTAAAAACATTTTCCCTGTGTATTTTGCGTAAACCGAAGGAACGCTTGAAACTATTTGTCGATTGCCTCTGGATATTTAATTATGTTATTGAAAAGGATGGATTGGGGATGGTCCTGTTTCACATGGCAAAGCCATGTAGAAGCGAGCGTAGGCTGGAGCCTACGCCCAGAAGGGGGGATGGTCTTGTTTCACATGGCAAAGCCATGTAGAAGCGAGCGTAGGCTGGAGCCTATGCTCAGAAGTCCTAATTCAGGGCCAGCGGCAGGTACCTGACAGGTCGACCTCCATCAGACAGTTTTATGGCACGCAGGAAAATTTCTTTACGCTTGTCCGTGGAAAGAGCAGCGAGTTCAGGAAATTCAGACCGGAGTCTACGCGATATAAGAACGAATTTTTTGAAATCCTCACGCTCCGCGCCAGACTGAACCAATCCCATTTTCGCAAGGCTGTCGCTTCTTCCTTTTTCGCTCAATACGCGGTTGCCAATGACCGCTTCAAATTCACTTTTCCTGTGCTTTCGCAGGAGGAGCCGGTTTGCGGAATATGAGATCGTTGCTTCGCGCGCCATTGAATTTTCCAGGCTATTCATCTGGATGAAGGTCTCAGACCTGGCGAGCCGGTGAGCAAGATCGTTGTGCGAATAAAAAAATAACGCACAGGCAATCACTATTGTGAAAATGGCGGATGCTATTAATATTTTTTTCGCCATCGTATGATTTATTTAATCGGTCAAGAGGTTTGCTGAGTTGAATTTACGTTTTTTTTGAAACATGAAAGCCGGAAGAACAGCCAATACTCAATTCATTCCGGGGAAATATCCGCTCGTGACGAAATGCGTATGCCAAAGGCATATGGAAGCGAGCGCAGGATGGAGCCTACGCTCAGACATTCAACTACTTAAACAACATCATGAAATAAAATATTGAATAAATAGAAGCTCTCCCCGCCCTTCCAAAAACAGTGATTGATGTAACTTTTTCCGTTACTTATGTAACATCCCCGCAAAGGGGCTAACATAATTTTGTGCCCGGTTGTCTTGCCAATAATCCGGGCACGACAGTTACATTTTAAAATCTCCTATGAAAAAAACCTCCCCGCATATTGTAAGTACCCTGTTGCGTATACGTGACTTTTCCGGAAAGGCCCTCAGCAGCATATGGTCACTTTTATTCTTATTGATCATTTTTTCAGGCGCCTGTAAAAAAATAACCGAGACGGCCGGCATCATCGGAGTCTGCCCGGTCGTGGTTTCCACCGATCCAACGGACAAGGCAGTAGACGTGGTCACCAGCAAACTCATTTCGGTAACGTTTAATACCCCGATGGATTCGACCACCGTCAACGCCATCACCTTTACCATCAGGCAGGGATCGGCCATTCTGCCCGGAACTGTTGCCCCTACACTATCCAGCGCAACCTTTACTTTTCAACCCAGTGTTCCGCTGCTGCCTTTTACCAAGTACACAGGTACCATCACTTCCGGCGTCTCCGGTGCGAAAGATAAATTTCATACCGCGATGGTCAGCGACTATACATGGACATTCACCACCATTCCCCAATTGACCGTGTCGGCCAACCCC